>Ga0247806_10000002_pt1 | contig 148135 bp, 142 predicted proteins | sample UWRJL059202B1_FD_179935 | JGI IMG/M metagenome (GOLD analysis project Ga0247806, IMG submission 179935) | Plant litter microbial communities from Arlington Agricultural Research Station in Wisconsin, United States - UWRJ-L059-202B-1 | ecosystem: Environmental > Terrestrial > Plant litter >... | reverse complement strand
TACGTCGCCAACCAGCTCAACGACCGCCCCCGCAAAACCCTCGACTGGAAGACCCCGAAAGAAGCCCTCAACGAGCTACTCTCGAAGCCACAACCGACCGGTGTTGCGCTGACCGGTTGAATCCGCCGGCCGATCGCGTCCTAGAAAACTCACTATCTCCTCATAAACGGATGCTGACGGCGGCGCTACGGCAGCAGGTGTTGCGTGATGGTGCCGCGCCCGTCGACCAGGTCCACCTCGGCCAGGGCGCCGTTGACCAGCGGCAGCTGCGGCGGTTGGTGTCCGATGTCGAAATCGACGATGACCGGGATGCCGAGGTCGCCCAGGGCGCTCGCCACGCCCTCCAGCTGGGTCAGGCCGGGCACATCGGGGGCGGTGGTGCGCCCGATCAACACCCCCGTCGCGTGGGTGAACCAGCCGGCCAGGCGCAGCGACCAGAGCAGTCGCAACGCGGTCGGCGCATCCGCACCGGCGACCTCGAGGTAAACGATCACACCCTCAGGGGCGTGGCGCTCGGCGAAGCCCGGCACGTCGCCGAAGCGGGAGCCGGCGAGCAGCGACACCGTCTCCAGGCAGCCGCCGATCAGGCGGCCACGGATGTGCACGGGTGCGTCGCCGTGCAGGGAGCGCCAGCGGGTCGGCGCGTCGTAGGCGGCATCCCGGGTCAGCGGCTCGTCCGCCCATTCGCCCCATTCTCGTGAGCGCCGGTTGGGCGCCGCGCCTTGAGTGAACGACGCGCCCTCCGACAGCGTACGTCGGTCCAGCGGTGGAACTCGGTGGGAAGCTCCCACGGTTCGTCCATCAGGTTCGCTCCGTGCAGGGTGGCCACACCCGTGGTGATGGTGAGGGGCATCAGCAGTGTGCTGATGTCGGACCAGCCGACGAACCACTGCGGGTCCTCGGCCAGCGCCGCCCAGTCCAACCCATCGACAAGTTCGATCGCGAGCTCCCCGCCCCAGGGCGGCAGGATCGCGCGAGCCGGCCCGGCGAACGCGGCCGTCAACTCCGCCCGGCGATCCGCCGCCGCAGCCGGGACCAGTCCGTCACGCCGGGCCGGCTGCCCGATCTGCACGGCAAAGCCGCGCGCCCGGAGGTCCTCCGCCGCCCGATCGAGCCGCGCGTGCAGTGCCGCCGGCACGCCCATCGAGGGGGCCGGCACGGCGACCAGGTCGCCCGCGGTGAGGGCGCGGGGATATCGCACGTTGGTCATCGGGCAACTCTAGCGAGGGGCCGGCGCGACCGACCGGCCCCTTAGGCCACGTCACGCGCGCGGAACACCAGACACGCGATCACGCCGGCCAGCACGGCCCAGCCGACCATGACGAGCCCGCCCGGCAGCGGCGCCAACAACCCGATACCGGGGTAGCCGGTGAGCAGCTGGATACCGGCAAGGTCGGGCAGGTACTTCAGGGCCGGGAGGATGCCGAGCAAGGAGATCGTGAGGCCGAGGACCAGGGGCAGGAGCACCAGGAGGGGAACGATCATGCTGCGGGCGACGAGGGTGATTCCCGCGGCGATTACGGCGATCAGCGTGTAATTGATTGCGACGCCGATCAGATTCCAGCCCATCCCGGCGGTGAACTGGCTCACGGCCAGACCGTGTTCCCCGAGCGCTGCGTGCTTGACCAGCACTGCCGTGCCGGTGGCAATCAGCCCGACCAACGCCGTCGGCACCGTGATCACGATCAGTTTCGCCGTCAACACCCGACCGCGCTGCGGGGTGCCGAGCAGCGTGCTGCGCAGCTGCCCGCCCACATATTCGCTGCCGGCAATGAGCGCCGCGTAGAGGATGACCAGTGGCTGCCCGAAGCCGGCGACCTCGAAACCGTGCGACTCGATCGGGAACAGCGCTGCCGCGGGGGAGTCGGGTCGGAAGACGAGCCCGGAGGCGAACGCCAGCGCCGGGCACACGATGAGCGCGGTGAGGAGGGTGGCCTGGATGCCGCGGAGCGAGAGCGCCTTGGTCAGTTCGGCGCGTAGCAAGGGCATCACGGGCGCCCGCCCAGGTCCCGGCGCACGAAGGCGACGGCGGCAACGGTCAGCACGGCGAGCGTCCAGGCTGCCTGAACGAGCCCGCCGGCAGCCGGCGGCAACAACGCCTGCGTCGCGGGATCGCTGTACACAGCGGCACCGGCGGCGACGGGGAGGTATTTCGCGCCGTCCCAGAGCTCGGCGATCACATCCCCCAGCCCGATCACCAGCGGGGTGATCAGGATCAGCGGGGCGACCGCGGTTCGGGCCAGGATGCCGACCGCGAAGGCAAGCAGCGCGGTGAGAGTCCAGGCGAGGGTGACACCGCCGATGCGTGCCCAGATTCCCGGGGTGAGAATCCACGGGTGCACCCCGGTGTCGCCGGCCAGGTGGGTGATGACGATGGTGCCGGCCATGGTCGTGAATCCGACGCCCACAACGGTGAGCGCAAGCAGCCCGGCTTTCACACCGAAGACGCGCAGCCGGTTCGGCGTTGCCAACAGGGTGCTGGGCAGCTGGTGGCCGGGCCGAAACTCACTGCCGCCCCAGATAGCGGCCAGCGTGACGACGAGCAGGTAGCCGAACCCGGCCATTTCGAAGCCCTGGTAGGTCACCGGAACCGGCTCGGCCGAGAAGAGCCGGGGATCATCGGGCGTGATGCCGGCGGTGGACGCCGCGTTGGCCCACGCCATCGGCCAGGTGCCCGCCACCGCCGCGAGCCCGAGAAGCCAGGCCGGTCGGGAGGTGAACAGCTTTGTGGTCTCCGACCGGACCAGAGCGGATGTTGTCACCGTGCCGCCTCGTTCGGACCGGGAGACTCGCCGGGGGATCGATGCGCGGCGTGCTCGTCGGTCAGGGCGAAGAACGCGGCCTCAAGGTTGGGGTGGCTGCCCAGGACGGCGGCGACGGGGTCGGCGGCCACGACGCGACCGCGGGCGATGACCACCAGGTCGTCGGCGGTGTCGGCCATCTCCGTCATCAGGTGGCTGGAGACGAGCACGGTTGCGCCGTCGTCGGCCAGCGAGCGCAGGAGCCCGCGGATCCAGCGGATGCCGTCGGGGTCGAGCCCGTTTGTTGGTTCGTCCAGGATCAGAACCCGGGGGTTGCCCAGCAGCGCCGCAGCAATGCCGAGGCGTTGACCCATGCCGAGGGAGAGCGCGCCGACCCTGGCTCCGGCGGCATCCGCCAGGCCGGCCAGCGCCAATACCTCGTCGATCCGGCGCGCCGGTATCGCGTTCGACTGGGCGATCCAGGTCAGGTGCGCGCGGGCGGTGCGACCCGGGTGCGCGCCGGGCCCATCCAGCATCGCCCCGACGGTCCACAAGGGCCGGATGAGGGACCGGTACTCAGCACCGTTGATCAACGCCGTCCCGGAGGTGGCCCGATCCAGCCCGAGCAGGATGCGCAGCGTCGAGCTCTTGCCCGCCCCGTTCGGTCCCAGGAACCCCGTCACCCGCCCCGGCCGGGCGGCGAAACTGACATCGTCGACGACGTTTCGGGAACGGTGTCGTTTGCTGAGCTGTAGGACTTCGATCATGACTCCCAGCCAACCGGGGCAGCCAGCCGGTGTCAGTCTGCGAGTGTCGACAAACGTCAACGATCAGTGGGTATCCGGGCGTCAAACCCGACCAGTCCGCTTTCGTAGGCGATGACCACCAGCTGCGCCCGGTCGCGAGCGTTCAATTTGGTCAGGATGCGGCTGACGTACGTGCGTGCGGTCGTCGCAGTGAGATGCAGGTCGGCCGCGATCTCATCGTTCGAGCAGCCGCGGCCGATCAGCACCAGCGTCTCGCGCTCGCGCGCGGTGAGCAGCCCGATCCGCTTGTCGGTGCGCGCCGGGGCGAGGCGCTCGATCAACCGCCTGGTCACCTCGGGAGCCAGCAACGCGTTCCCCGCGTGGGCGACACGGATGGCGTGCAGCACCTCGGTCGGCGGGGAATTCTTCAACAGGAACCCGGACGCCCCCACTCGCAGCGCCTCATAGACATACTCATCGAGGTCGAACGTCGTCAGCACGAGCACCCGCGCCCCGCCCGAGCGATCACACAGGATGCGGGTGGCCTCCAGCCCGGTCATCCGCGGCATCTGCACATCCATCAGCACGACGTCGGGCCGCAGCTCTCCGGCCAGCCGCACGGCCTCGCGGCCGTCGGACGCCTCCCCAACGACAAACAGGCCGGCCTCACTGTCCACCAGCATCCGCAGCGACGCCCGGATCGCGGCCACGTCATCGACAATGAGAACTCTGATTTCGCTCACACGGATGTCCCGCGGCCGACCGATACGGCCAGCGGAATGCTCGCCGAGACGGTGAACCCGGGCGGGCCCGGGTGGATGCGGAGAGTGCCACCGACCAGTGCCACGCGCTCCCGCATACCGGTGAGACCGTGCCCTGAGCGCAATCCCGCGGTCGCGCCGAGGCCGTCGTCCTGCACCTCGAGATCCACACGGTCCGTCAGGACGCTCACGGATATTCTCAGCGAAGCGGCTTCCGCATGTCGGGCCGCATTGGTCACCGACTCTTGCGCCAGCCGCTGAACCGTCGTTGACAGCGCAGCGGGCAGGTCGTCCACGTTCCCGGTCACATTCAGATGCGTCCGCATTCCCGTTCGCTCCGCAGTGCGTGCGACATCGGCGAGAGCGGCGGACAGCTCCACGACCGGGCCGCTCGCCGGCGCAAACCTGTCGTCGGCACGTTCCCGCCGCAGCACACCCGTCAACTCCGCGAGCGAGTCTCGGGCGCCGGCCTCGACGTCGCGCAAAACCTCCCGCAACTCCGCCTCGCCCAACGTGGCCACGTGCGCGGCCACTCCGGCGCGCACCCCAATCGTGGCCAGGGAGTGCGAGAGAATGTCGTGCACGTCCCGCACCAGACGCAGCCGCTCGTCGGCGCGGGACCGGGCCGCTGCCTCGAGCGTGACCTGTCGGGTGCGCACCCCCAGCACCCAGGCCACCGTGAGGACCACGGCGCTGAGCAGCAACGCGCGAAAACGGTCCTCGAGACCTTCCGCGCTCAGCCCCAGGGTCACCAGCGCCACAATAAGGGCACCGCCGAGCATCCTCAACGGGATCCGCCGCTCACCCTGCCGCTCCGCCAGCGCGAACACGCCGAAGGCAGTCAGCAGGAACGGATCGGCCGTGAGCCCGAGGACCCACGCAGTGCCAGTTGCGACGCCGGTCACGATCATGGCGAGAACCGGCCAGCGGATGCTCACCGTCGTGCCCGCCACCGCGACGGCAGCGAGGACGAGTTGCAGGGTGCGGGCGCCGTCGTTGGCAGGCTCGACGGTCAGCCAGAGGCCGATAACGATGGCCATGCTCATCAGGACGGCTCGGCCCAGCGGCCAGCGCGCACGCCACCCCCGAGGGGCACGGACCGGAACGTGGCGGCGCTGCTCGGCGGCGACCTGCGGCTCCGGCTTCATCCGCCCATCTTAGGAGGGTGGAAAGAGCGCACAATCGGCACCCGGTGCGGCCCACCAACCTGGGAGATCGCCGAGCAAGAGACACCAGCGCGGATTCGGGCTTGACCCTGCCCTAAGGGCATGGTCTTGACTCAAGGGCATAAGAGGTCTGCGGAGTCCGCGGGCACAGTGAGGGGAGCAGACCGTGGCATGGAGCACTCGAGAGCTCGCGGAACTCGCGGGCACCACCGTCAAAGCGGTGCGGCACTATCACAAGCTCGGTCTGCTCGACGAGCCGGAACGGGAGTCGAACGGCTACAAGCAGTACGAGGTGTCCCACTTCGTGCAGCTGCTGCGGATCACCCGGCTGGCCGACCTCGGTGTTCCGCTGTCGGAGATCGCCGCGATGGGCACCACCGACGCGAACCCGGATGCGGCGCTGCGCGCGATCGACGCCCAACTCGAGGCCACCATCGAACGGCTGCAGCGCATCCGCGGTGAACTCGCGCTCATCTTGACCGATCACAGCCCCGCCGAGATGCCGGCGGGTTTCGGCGCCGCTGCGCATGGGCTCAGCGAGGCCGACCGGTCGCTCGTCATGATCTACTCCCGGGTCTTCGACGACACCGCCATGGCCGAGATGCGGCGGATGCTGGAACAGGAGCCGCGCACCCCCGTTGACGACCAGTTCGATGCCCTCGCGGTCGACGCCGACCGGGACACCCGACGCCGGCTGGCCGAGGCCCTTGCGCCCGTGGTCGGCGAGCTGACCGCGAAGTACCCGTGGCTGCAGGACCCCGGCGCGCACGCGCCCCGAGGTGAGGCCTTCGCCGAGGGAACCGCGGGGCAGGCTCTGCGGGAGCTGTACAACAAACCCCAGCTCGAGGTGTTGTACCGGGTGTACCTGATCAATTCCGGCACCGCGGAGCAGCGCGACGCTCTCGAGGTGGCCCTCGACGCCGCCGACGCTGGCCCTGCCGCCGAGGCTGGCTCTGCCGCCGTGGCCGACCCCGCCGCGCGCACCGACGACGAAAGGACGACATCGTGACTGAACCGCCCACCGCCACCACCATATCCACGCCGTTGATTGCCGAAGACCTGCTGCTCGTGCTGTTCGCCCCGAACGACGGCGTCTTCCGCGGTGAGGGGTCCGCGCTGTTCCACGCTCTCGCCGGGGCCGTGCTCACCGACCTGGCGATCGCGGGGCACATCACCATCGACAAGCGCACCACGATGCGCGGCCGGCGGGTGCACGTTGTGGCGGCCAACCCGCCCACCGACCCGCTGCTGCGCGCCCCCTGGGACCGGCTTGAGCATCAGGCGACGGATGTGCACTCGCTGATCCTCGAGATCGGGCCCCCGCTGCGCGCCCCGTTCGTCGACCGCCTCGTCGAGCGCGGGCACCTCCGCCGCGAGAAGCGCCGGTTCCTCGGGCTGATCCCCACCGAAGCGCTGGTGCACGCCGGCACCCCGCGCCGCGCGGAGCTGCTCGACGCGGTGCGCCCGGTGCTCGTCGACGGCACCGAACCCGACCAGCACTCCGGCGCCCTCACGGCGTTGCTCTCGGCCAGCGGGCAGCTCGCCGCGATGCACCCGGAGATCCCGTGGTCGGGTGCCGTGTACACCAACGGCGCCAGAATCCAGCGTGGCGACTGGGGTGCCGCTGCCGCCGGAGAAGCCGTCGCCCGCACGGCGGCGGCCATTCTCGCCACCAGCCTCTTCGTCACGGTCACCCTCCCGACCCTCCGCGGGGACTGACCCGCACCATCCGTTCTCGGCTCCGCTGGAGCCGCCTACCGACCCGCCGCCCGGCGGCTCGGACAGCACAGCCATGCCCGCACCGCGGTGTGCGTCATCGCGCGCGCCCAACGCCAGAAGGAGTGACCTCATGTCAGAACCCATCAACGATCTCGTCGCCGGATTCCAAGGCCTCGTCGGGCAGGTGCCCGACATCGTGCAACCGCTCATCCTCGCCCTCGCCGGGGCGGTGCCGTTCATCGAGGGGGAGGGCGCGGCGATGATCGGCGTGATCGGCGGGGTCAATCCGTTCGTCGCCGCGGCGGCCGGTGTGACCGGCAACCTCCTCAGCGTGATCCTCGTCGTGCTGCTCAGCTCCCGCATCCGCACCGCCGCCACCGCTCGCCGCAGACGAAAGGCCACCACGGCGGCGGCCACGGCGGCGTCGGGGGGAGCCTTCGGTGTCAGCTCGGCCGAGACCCTCACCATCACAGCGGATGCCGCCGCGCCCGACACGAAGCCCGAGTCGAAGGGCACCAAGAAGCTCAAGCGCTGGCTCGTGCGCTTCGGCGTGCCGGGTGCGAGCCTGCTGGCACCCCTCGCGCTGCCCACCCACTTCACCGCGGCCACCCTGGTCGGCTCGGGCATCCCCAAGGGCCGGGTGATCGTCTGGCAGGCCGTTGCGATCGTGCTGTGGGCCAGTGTGCTCACCGCCGTCGCCACCGGCGTCCTCGCCGGGTTCACCGGGTAGCGCCCGCGAGCAGCCGGCCCGCGCAGCGGCGCGTGACCCGCGCTTCGCGCCGCGCGGGTGCGGCGCCGTTCCGCGGGTGGCGCGCCACCTGCGCAGCGGCGGGTGACCCGCGAATCGGGGCGTGCGGGTGGTGCGCGGGTGCGGCGCCGGTCCGCGTTGCCCCTCCAACTCGACGCTCAAGGGGTTGCGGGAGCAGAATGGCAGCATCCGACGAAGGGAACCGACATGGCCGCACGGAGCAGGTCCGCCCAGAAGACCACCCCGGACTGGCGGGAGAACTTCGCGAGTGGGCTCGTCGTGCGTGACGGATTCGCTCTGGCCGACGTCGATCCCCGGTCCACGCCCGGGTTCACCGGCAACAAGGCGGATGCCGAGACTGTCGCGCCCGCCGTCGACGCCGAGCTGTCCCACCAGCAGGAGCTGCTCTTCGCGAACAGCCGGGAGGGCGATCCGCGCAAGCTGCTGCTCGTCCTGCAGGGCATGGACACCTCCGGCAAGGGCGGCATCGTGCGTCACGTCGTGGGTGCGGTCGACCCGCAGGGCGTGAGCCACGTGGCGTTCAAGGCACCGACCAAGGCCGAACTCCGGCACGATTTTCTCTGGCGCATCCGCCGCGAGGTGCCCGGCCCCGGCCTGATCGGCGTCTTCGACCGGTCACACTACGAGGACGTGCTGATCGGACGGGTCAAACAGCTCGCCCCGCCGGAGGAGATCGAGCAGCGCTACGACCGGATCAACGCCTTCGAGCAGGAGCTCGTCGACGAGAACACGACGGTGATCAAGGTGATGCTGCACATCAGCCCGAAGGAGCAGAAGGCGCGGCTGCTCGAGCGGCTCGACCGCCCCGACAAATACTGGAAGTTCAACCCCGGCGACATCGACGAGAGGCTGCTCTGGCCCGCCTACCAAGACGCCTACCAGACCGCCCTCGAGCGCACCTCGCCGGCCACGGCCCCGTGGCACGTCGTGCCCGCCAACCGCAAATGGTACGCCCGCCTCGCGGTGCGGGAGCTGCTCCTCAACGCGCTGACGGATCTGCAGCTCACCTGGCCCCCCGCCGACTTCGACGTCGACGTCGAGCGAGCCCGGCTGGCCGCCTCCTAACCGCGGCCGGGCCGCGTCCCGCCGCGGGCACTTGCCGTTCCGGCAAGCCATTTTGCCTCTAAGGCCAATGACACGCAGCATGGTCAGTGACTCTCGCGACGGCACGAGAGCGGATGACGCCCCGCGGAGGCACGATGAAACACGAATTCGACAAGGGCTACTGGGAAACCCACTGGCAGGGCACCGCGGAGGCGCCAGACCGAGTGGTGCCCCCGAGCCCCTACCTCGCCACCGAGCTCGGCGGTCTGCAACCGGGCTCGGCACTGGATGCCGGCTGCGGCACGGGAGCGGAAGCGCTCTGGCTGGCTGCGAACGGCTGGCGGGTCTCCGGCGTCGACATCTCCGCCGCGGCACTCGAGCGCGCTCGAGGGCAGGAGGCGCGCCTGGCCGATGAGGGCGCCGCATCCGTGCGCTGGATCGAAGCCGACCTGGGCGCCTGGGCGCCCGCCGAGACGTTCGACCTGGTCACGACGCACTACGCGCACGCCGAGATGTCGCAACTGGCCCTGTACGAGCGCATCGCCGGCTGGGTGGCTCCGGGAGGAACCCTGTTGATCGTGGGACACCGGCACGCGAGCGAAAACACAGCCCAGGGGCGCGCGGACGAGGCGCCCGGTCACACCGGGCATCCCCGGGCGGATGCGTCGCACGGCCACGCCGGCCATCCGCCGGCGGAGGCATCCGTCACCGCGGCCAGCATCGTCGATGTGCTGCACCCGGCCCGGTGGGACGTCGTCACCGCGGCGGAACACGACCGCACCGTCACCGAGGCCTCCGGCCGCGCGATGACGCTGCGCGACGTGGTCGTGCGCGCCACTCGCCGCTAGCAAGCCGGGAAGCCCCCGCGGGTGAGTTACGGACTTTCCGCCTTCCCCGGCCGAACGAAGGCGGAAAGTCCGTAACTCACGGGTCTGGAACGGGGCCGAGCTCCTGGAAGAGGGTGACCTGCAGGCCGGCCGGCGCCTCCACCCGGGAGTTGATCGATCGCCACGGCGTTTCCCGGGGCGTCGCCGAGAGCACGGCACCGGCGTCCACGAGCCGCTCGGTGGTCGCGGCCGTGTCGTCCACCTCGAACGCGACGCGCAGCCGGGCGCTGGGACTTCCGTCGGCCTCCACCCGGTCGATCAGGCGCACCTGAGCTGGGTTGGACAGCTCCAGGGTGGCCATCCCGGCCAGCAGGATGACGACGCGAGCGTCATCCTCACCCTCGAACGCCGCGTGCACGGGCAGGCCGAGCACATCACGGTAGAAGGTGAGGGCGGCATCGAAGTCCTCGGTCTCGACAACGAGCCGCAGTTGCTTCACCGGATGGGTGCGGGGGTTCGTGGCTTCGCTCATGGAGGTGATGGTAGCCGCGCCGGTCACGAAACGGATGCCGTCCGTGCGACGTATCCGGCTCGGGGCCGAGTGCTCGGGGCCGAGTGCTCGTGGCCGAGTGCTCAGGCGGGCTGCCACAGTTCGATGCGATTGCCGGCCGGGTCGGTGACCCAGCCGAAGCGGCCGACCCCGTCCATGTCCTGTGTCTCCGGCGCCACATCCGCCCCCGCCTGGCGCAGCTGGGCGAGCATCGCATCCAGGTCGCGCACCCGGAAATTCAGCATGGTCTGCTGGGCGGGGGAGCCGAAGTAGTCGGTGTCGCGGTCGAACGGCGCGAACACCGTCGGTCCGGCCTCCTGATGCCACGGCTCGGTGTCGCTGTCGGCGAGACCGAGGTAGTCCCGGTGCCAGGCGCGCAACGCCGTCGGGTCGTCCGCCCGCAGAAAGTATCCGCCGATGCCCAGCACTCGTTCCATGGCACCAGCATGCCACGGTGCCGATCCGGTCGGTGGGGACGTTGGCCGGGTCAGTCGACGGCCAAGCTGGAGGCCGCCCAACTGGCCAGCAGGTTCAGCCGCTCGGAGCTGGGGGAGCCCGGTTCCGCGGTGTAGATCGTCAGCGACAGGCCGGGGTCGGCGGCGAGCGCGAGGCCCTCGTAGGCGAGGGTGAGCTCGCCGACCACCGGATGGTTGAACCGCTTGATGCCGGAGCCGTGGGTGCGCACGTCGTGGGCGCCCCACAGTGTTCGGAAGGTGTCGCTGCGGGTGGACAGCTCGCCCACCAGGTCCTGCAGTTCAGTGTCGTGCGGGTCACGGCCGGCCTCGGTGCGCATGATCGCCACGCACATTTCGGCGAACCGGTCCCAGTCCGGGTAGAAGTCCCGGGACGCGGGGTCGAGGAACTGGAACCGGGCGAGGTTCGGGGTGCGACCGCCGTCGCCGATGAGCGGGGAGTAGAACGCGCGGCCCAACGCGTTGGTGGCCAGCAGGTCCTGGTGCTGGTCGCGCACGAACGCGACCCCGCCGGTGATCGCGTCGAGGGCCCACTGCAGGCTGGGCCGGTTCGTGGCGTTTCGGGGCGCGCGGCGGCGCGGCCGGCCGGACACCGGGATGCCATCGGCGGCCCGGGCCAGGTCGAACAGGTGCGTGCGCTCGCTGTCGTCGAGCTGCAGAGCCCGGGCGATGGCCTCGAGAACCGACGAGGACGCACCGGCGATCGCACCACGTTCGAGCTTGGCGTAGTACTCCACACTCACGCCGGCCAGCGTCGCCACCTCGGTGCGGCGCAGGCCCGCCACGCGGCGGTTCGCGCCGCTGGGCAGCCCGGCCCGTTCGGGGGTGAGCTTGGCCCGCCGCGACATCAGAAACTCGCGCACATCGGATTGGTTCTCCATGCCATCGAGCGTACGTCGCTCCGGCCCCAGTTGGGGTCTCCTGCCGGTACACCTCTCGACGGGGACTCCCTCCCGCCGTGCTGCGCGTTTTGACTGAGGAACGTCTCACCCACCCATCTGCCTCAAGGAGCTCGTCGTGCCCACACCAACCCCCCAGATCTGGTTCATCACCGGCGCGAGCCGGGGCTTGGGCGTCCACATCGCCCAAGCGGCCCTCGCGGCCGGTCACTCCGTCGTGGCCACCGGCCGCAACGCCGAGCGCGTTCGCACCGCGATCGGCGACCATGAGCAGTTGCTCACGGTGGCTCTCGACATCACCGAGGAGAGCGCGGCGGTCCGGGCCGTCCGGGCCGCCGTCGACAGGTTCGGTCGCATCGACGTGCTCGTGAACAACGCCGGCAACTTCCAGGCCGGATTCTTCGAAGAGATCTCCTCGGCGCAGTACCGCGCGGAAATGGACACCAACTTCTTCGGCCCGCTCAACGTCACCCGAGCCGTGCTTCCCGTCATGCGCGCCCAGCGATCCGGCCACATCGTGACCATCACGTCGACGGCGGGCGTCGTCGCCGGACCGTTCGCCGGCGCGTATGCGGCATCGAAGTTCGCCCTCGAGGGCTGGATGGAGTCGCTGCACGAAGAGGTCGAGAGGTTCAACATCCGCACCACCCTCGTCGAGCCCGGCTTCTTCCGCACCGAACTGCTCGTCGAAGGCGCCTCCACGCTTTGGGGCGACCTCAGCGTCGATGACTATGCCGAGCAGACCCGGCAGATCATTCCCGAGTGGCAGAGCATGAACGGTAGCCAGCCCGGCGACCCGGCGAAGCTTGCGCGGTCCCTGCTGGCCGTCGTGGCCCTGCCCACCCCGCCTCAGCGGTGGGTCGCCGGCGCCGACGCGGTTGAGGGCATCGCCGGGAAGGGGCGGCTGCTCATCCAACAGGCGAACGCCCACCTCACCCTGTCCACCGGTCTTGACCGCGACTGATCGCGCGCCCCGGAACCCCATGCCTACCATCACTTCCGTGCCGGCACCCCTCGAGGTGAAACCGGCTCAACGACTCCCCGTCGTCACCCTGGCCGCACTGGCGGTCATCGGCTTCGTTCTCGTCGCCATGGAGACCATGCCGGCGGGCCTGCTCCCCGTGATCGCCGCGGGCTTGGGCACCAGCGAAGGCACCGTGGGCCTCTTCGTCAGCGCCTACGCCCTCGGCACGGTCATCGTCACGATTCCCGCGATCACCCTGACCCGCGGGATGCGCCGCAAACCGTTGCTGCTGGCCGGAATCGTCGGTCTGATCCTGGCCAACAGCGTCACCGCCGTCTCCGACGACGTGGCGCTGTCACTCGCCTCCCGATTCGTCGCCGGCGCCTTCTCGGGTCTCATCTGGGGGATGCTGGCCGCCTACGGACGCAAGATCAGCCCGCCACACCGGGCCGGGCTGGCCCTGTCGATCGTCTCCACCGGGGCACCCGTCGGCTTCGCCCTGGGCACGCCGCTCGGGTCCTGGCTCGGCACCACCTTCGACTGGCGGTGGGCGTTCGTGGGCCTGACCGTTGTCGCCCTCCTCGCCGGGGCCTTCATCGCGATCATTGCACCGGATGCTCCGGGTCAGGCCGGCCGATCCCGCCTCCCGGTGGCGCGGGTGTTCCGCATCCCCGGGATCGCGGTGATCCTCGCCGTCATCTTCACCTGGATGCTCGCGCACAACACCATCTACACCTACCTGTCGCCGTACCTGCGGGCGACCAGCGGCGGCCTCGGCGTCGACGTGCAGCTGTTCATTTTCGGCATCGCCTCCATCGGCGGGATCGTGCTGACCGGTGCGCTGCTCGACCGTCACCCGCGGGCGTTGCTGCACGGCAGCGTGATGCTCTTCCTCGTGTCCGCCGTCACCCTACTCGTCGGTCACACGTCCACGCCCACGATCGTTCTGGCCACGGTTCTGTGGGGAATCACCTTCGGCGGCGCGGCGGCACAACTGCAGTCGGCCCTCACCACCACCGCCGGTGCGGACTCCGATGTCGCGAACTTGTTCCTGCCGGTGGCGTTCAACGTGGCGATCTTCGTCGCCGGCATTCTCGGTGCCGCGGTCCTGACCCGCTTCGACGGTCTGGTGCTGCCCGTGATCATGATCGTCTTCGGCCTCGTCGCGCTGCTGCTCACCGTCTACGGACGTCGCAACGCCTTTCGCTGATCATTCCGGGTGCACACGTGACCGGTCGCTCAGGCGGGCGTTTCCTTCTTGAGCCGCTTCTTCGCCGCTCGTTCGGTGAGAATCGTGAGGAAATCCCGCACCGGACGGCCGGCGAGGGCGTCGAACTCGGTTTGCGCGACGGCTTCGATCTGATCCCTCGGCACATCCGGGAACTTCTTCTCCAGTCGTTCCACTACCTGCCGGACCGTTTCTGCATCATCGATGTCTGTACTCACTCGAACGAGTTTCCTCACAATTGCGGGCCCGGTCAACACGGCCGCGCATCGACGGTCCTGTCGGGATCGTTTCGTGGGGTGTGCAGACAGGCGGCCGACGTAGTGTGTACGGTTCACCATTCCGACTGGAGGCTTTATGCAGTACCGCACCTTGGGGAAAACCGGCGTCCGCGTCAGCCCGCTCGTTCTCGGCGCCATGAATTTCGGCGCGCTCGGCAACCCCGACCACGTTGAGAGCATCGCCATCATCCACGAGGCGCTGGATGCCGGCATCAATCTGATCGATACCGCCGACAGTTACAGCTCGGGGGAGTCCGAGACCATCGTGGGCAAGGCCATCGCCGGCCGCCGCGACGGCGTCGTCCTGGCGACCAAGGCCAACAACCCCATGGGCGACGGTCCCAACGAGCGCGGCAGCTCCCGGCGCTGGCTCACCACCTCGGTGGACAACAGCCTGCGCCGCCTCGGCACGGACCGCATCGACCTGTTCCAGGTGCACCGGCCCGACTGGGACACGAGCGACGAGGAGACCCTGGGCGCCCTCACCGACCTGCAGCGCGCCGGCAAAATCCTCACCTTCGGCAGCTCCACCTTCCCCGCCCATCGGATCGTGGAGGCGCAGTGGACGGCTGAGAGGCGTGCACTGTCCCGGTACCTGACCGAGCAGCCCGCCTACTCGATTCTCATGCGCGGCATCGAGCGTGACGTGCTGCCTGTCGCGGAACGCTACGGCATGGGCGTGCTCACGTGGAGCCCGCTGGCCAGTGGATGGCTCACCGGCGCGGTCACCGGCGCTGGCGCCACATCCGCCCGGGCCCAGTCGCTGCCGATGCTTTTCGACATGACCGTCCCGGCCAACCAGCGCAAGCTCGCGGCCGTGCAGCGGCTCACCGGTGTCGCCGAGCAGGCGGGCCTCACCATGGTGCAACTGGCGCTGGGCTTCAGCACCGCGCACCCGGCCGTCACGGCGGCCATCATCGGGCCGCGCACCACGGAGCAGCTGCGCTCCCAGCTCGCCGCCCTCGATGTGGTGTTGGCGCCGGATGTGCTCGACGCCGTCGACCGGATCGTGGAACCGGGACTGGACGTGGCCCCGACCGACCGCTTCGAGATCCCCGAGCCCGCCTTCACCCAAACCGCGCGCCGCCGCCGCTGACCGCCGGGGCCGCCGTGGGGGTTAGATTGTGGCGATGGAATTCGCGATCGCGGGTGTGGTCCTGCTGCTGCTGATTTTCCCCTTCGTCTATCCCCGCTGGCGGCGTTGGGAAATCGCGCGCGAGCGAAAACGGAACCCCCGCCGGAGATCACGCGGCGGCCTCATCGCCCCGTTCGACGAGGTCTTCCATCCCACGGCATACTCCGCGAACCTCATCTGGGAGGCCGAGCAGTCCATGCCGGCGCCCGCGCCCAACGCGGACGGCGTGCGGCCGGACCTCGCGAGCGGGCGCATCACGATTCACCTGAGCCAGCACCCGCCGGGGCGCTGAGGCGACCACCGGGGGCGTGGACCGGTGCGGCGTCAGGTCTCGTCGGCCGGCAGGCGACGTCGGCGCAGCACTGCGGCGACCACGAGGCCGACGCCCGCGACGATGAGCGTGGCCACGATCGGCCGCAGCGTGAGCGCGGGTGTGAACAGCGCCTGACCGAACACCTGCACTCCGTAGTCGAGCATCTCGGCGGGTTGCCGGGCAAGTGCCCACGAGCCAGCCGCCGAGGTGACCGCGGTCGCGAACGCGGCGCCGACCGCCACGGCCGCGACCGCCGTGAGGGCCGCGAGGACCCGGCCGATGCTGGTGACACCGCACCAGGCGATCGCGATACCGCAGAGGATCGCCGGCAGCCACCGCACCAGGCCCACGAGTGTTGATTGCAGGTCGCTGACGAGCCCCGGGCTCGGAATGATCAGGGCACTGACCCACCAGCCGGCGGCCACCGCGGCCAGGCTCAGGCCGATGAGAGCGCCGGCCCGCGGCATCCGGGCAATCAGCACCAGCACGAGCGCCGCCACGACGAAGGAGGCCAGGGCGGCCGCCAGGACCGCCGCGAGGTAGATCAGCGACGCGCCGCCGGGCCGGAGGCCGGGTGCGACCTCGGTCGTGGTCTGCACGATCGCGACCAGCTGCGCTCCGAGTACACCCGCGGTGAGCGCGACGAACCCGTGCCGGCCCAGCCGCGCCCGGGTCGACCGGGCGACAACACCGGCGATCGCGGCGCCGATGACCAGGAGGGCGGCGACGAGCGTGATGTAGTACTGGCTGAAGGGCAGGAGGGCGAACGGCATGTCCGCCGGCAGCGTGCCGGCCGCCCACAGGTTCTGCAGCGGCAGCCGCATGCCCGTGATGATCCACGGCAGAAGTCCCACGACCGCGGCAGCGACACCGATGCCGAGCCAGGCCCACGCGTCGAGCGGTCGGGTCGCGGCCGACTCAATGCCGACCAGTGGATGTGCGCCCGCGTCTGCCCCCGTCATGCCCGAACCCTATCAGCGGCCGGTTGGTCGCTCGGTCCCTTGGCCGTTCGCTCGCCCTGCCGGTCGCCGCGCACCGCCGAGTTGCCGCAAAGCACCCCTTCCCGCGGTCCGAAGGGGCACTGTGCGGCACGTCGTGGGATGGCTGTTCGGTGACGTGCGGCATAGTGCCCCTTCAGGTAGGCCGAAGGGGGCATCCGCGGCAACTCGCCGGGTGCAGTGGATCATGTCCTCTTTTAGGGGGACATACAGAAGCTGAGCCAGCCCATAACGTGAGAGCAGGACATTCGTTTTGGGGAGACAAAAATGGGCAGAGTCGCTCGTATCGGATCAGCGTCACCGGGGATGACGACGGGGTGGCAACGATCCGGGTAACCCGATCGTGCGCCCACGTGGGCGCGGAGATCTTCTTGTCAACCGGCGGCGTGCCCCACGGCATCCGCTGATGTACAGCAGGCAAACACGGGGCGAACAGTCGCTCGATCGGTACGGGGCGTGTTTCACGCCGACCTAACGTGAAGTGACGATTGCCGACACAGCAGACACGGCCGGTGAGCGCCCACGGCGCCCACGAGGCTACGGAAAAGGACGAACACAATTGCATAAGCGCACCTTCAAGACAGCATCAGTGGCGACCCTCATCTTCAGCACCATGGTCCTGGCGTCCTGCGCCTCGGGCGATGCCGGCGGCGACGCGGGCGACGGCGACGCCGGCGGCACCCTGATCGTGTACACCAACTCCAACGGCGACGGCCGCGGTGAATGGGTGACCGCGCAGGCGAAGGAGGCCGGCCTCGACATCGAGATCGTGGGCCTGGGCGGTGCCGACCTGGCCAACCGCATCGTGGCCGAGAAGAACAACCCGGTGGGCGACGTGGTGTTCGGTCTGAACAACATGTTCTTCGAAACCCTCAAAGAGGAAGAAGCCGTCACGGCCTTCGAGCCGGCCTGGGCCACCGAGGTCGATCAGGAATCCGGCGACCCGGAGGACGGCGTGTTCTGGCCGCTCGTGGAGCAGGCGATCGTCACCGTGTACGACACCAACAAGATCCCCACCGCCGACGCCCCCACCGAGGTGGCCGACCTGTGGGAGGACTCCGCCTACGACGGTCGTTACGAAGTGAACACCGCGCTCGGCCAGGCCACCCCGCAGCTGGTGCTCGCCGGCCTGCTGGCGCCGTACCTCGACGAAGACGGCGACCTCGGCGTCTCCGACAAGGGCTGGGAACAGGTTGAGCAGTACTTCGCGCACGGCTCACCCGCCGAGGAAGGCACCGACCTGTACGCACGCATGGACCGCGGCGACGTCGACTTCGGTGTGCTGCCCTCCAGCGGCATCACCGCTCGCGACGCCGAATACGGCACCGTCACCGGTGTGATCAGCCCCGCGGATGGCGTGCCGTACGTGACCGAACAGATCGCCGTGATCGCCGGCACCCCGCGTCAGGACGCCGCCGAGGAGTTCATCGACTGGTTCGGCAGCGCCGAAACCCAGGGGGCGTTCGCGGCCGAGTTCGCGTCGTACCCGGTGAACGAGGGTGCCCGCGCCGAGGCGCTGCCCGAGGTCGTCGAGCTCATCGAGTCGCTGCCCAAGCAGGACATCGACTACGCCCTCACCCGCGAGAACATCGGCGCCTGGGTCGAGAAGACCGAGCTCGAGTACCTGCCCTAACCCGCAGCGCACTCCCGCTCACCCGACACCGGCGGCACCCTGGGCCGCCGTCACACCGCACGAGGAAGCATCATCATGATCAGGTTCGACGACATCGAAGTGACCTTCGGTGAGCACATCGCCATCCCGAAGCTCAACCTCGAGGTCGAGCAGGGTGAGTTCTTCACCCTGCTCGGCCCGTCGGGCTGCGGCAAGACCACGGCGCTGCGCACCCTCGCCGGGTTCATCGAACCCAGCGCCGGCGAGATCTACATCGACGGCAAAGCGGCCACCAGGCTGCCCAGCGAGAAGCGCAGCGTGGGCATGGTGTTCCAGAACTACGCCCTGTTCCCCAGCATGAGCGTTCGGGAGAACATCGGCTTCGGCCTCAAGGTGCGTAAGACCGGTCGAACCGAAACCGACCGGCTGGTCGACGAGATCGCCGCGCAGGTGGAGCTCACCCAGGAGCAACTGGCCAAGAACGTCTCCGAACTCTCCGGCGGCCAGCAGCAGCGAGTGGCCATCGCCCGGGCCCTGGTGCTCAAACCCCGCATTCTGCTGCTGGACGAACCGCTGTCCAACCTCGACGCGAAGCTGCGGGTGCAGCTGCGTGAGCAGCTGAAGAACCTGCAGCGGGAACTGGGCATCACCACCGTCTATGTGACCCACGACCAGGAGGAAGCGCTCACCATGAGCGACCGGATCGCCGTGTTCAACCACGGTGTCGTCGAACAGGTGGGCACCCCCGAACAGATCTACAACCGCTCCGCCACCGAGTTCGTCGCCACCTTCGTGGGTGCGATGAACCGGCTCACCGGCGAATTCATGCAGCAGCTCCGGCACGCCGGCGGCAGCAGCCTGGCCCCGGACAAGAGTTCCTACCTGCGCCTGGAGAAGGTGGCGTTGGCAGAGCCGGCGCACGGCGCATCCGTTCGCCTGGACGGCGTCATCGCGGACCGGGTCTACCAGGGCTCGCACAGTACCTACACGATCGACAGCCACGGCAGCCGCATTCGCGCGCTGGTGCCCGAGGGCGGCGCGCTGCCGCTGGAGGCCGGTGCGGCGGCGACGCTGTACATCGACCCGTCCGCGGTTCTGCAGTACTAGGGGCGCAGGATGCGTAACTCCTCCTGGCGGGCGATGCTCCGGTCACCGCTCGTTCTGATTGTTCTTGTGGTGCTGGTCTGGTTCATCGCCACGTTCCTGGTGCTCCCCAACGCCAACCTGCTGATCAGCACCTTCTTCCCCGACGGGAAGCTGAGCTTTCGCGCGCTGGAGAAGCTGATCAGCTCCGAACGGGCGCTGAAGAGCCTCTGGCACAGCTTCGCCCTGGCCGCGACCCTCGCGGTCACGGTGAACGTGGTGGGCATCTTCATCGTGCTGGTCACCGACTACTTCAGGATCCGCGGCTCCCGGGTGCTCTGGCTCGGCTACGCCACCACGCTGATCTACGGCGGTATCGTGCTCGCCGCCGGCTACAACTTCATCTACGGCAAGAACGGGTTCATCACCAACGCGGCGCTGAACGTGTTCCCCGACATCGACCCGAACTGGTTCTCCGGCTACTTCGCCGTCGTCGTGGTGATGACGCTGGCCACCACCACGAACCACATGCTGTTCCTGGGGTCGTCTCTGGCGAAGATCGACTACCAGACCATCGAAGCGGCCCGCAATATGGGGGCGTCGACCTGGCGCATCCTCTGGCGCATCGTGCTGCCGGCGCTGCGGCCAATGATCTTCGCGGTCACCGTGCTCACCTTCCTCACCGGGCTCGGCGCCCTGACCGCCCCGCTGGTGCTCGGCGGCACCGACTTTCAGACCATCGCCCCGATGATCCTCACCTTCTCCAAGAGCAGCGGTTCCCGCGACCTCGCGGCGCTGCTGGCGATCATCCTGGGCCTGGCCACGATCGTGCTGCTGGCCATGATGAACCGGGTGGAGAAGGGCGGCACCTACTTCTCGGTGGCCAAGGTCGCCACCCCGTTGCAGAAGCAGCCCATCCGCAACCCGCTCGCCAACGTGCTTGTGCACGTGGCCGCGTACGTGTTGTTCGTGGTCTACGCGCTGCCGGTGCTGCTGATCGTGCTGTTCTCCTTCCTCGAGTCCACCGCGATCAGCACCGGCACCATCACCTGGGACGCGTTCACGCTGGCCAACTACGCCACCGTGTTCGGCACCCCCGCGGTGCTGAAACCGTTCGTGGTGAGCGTGGTCTACAGCGCCCTGGCGTCGCTGATCGTGGTGCTGGGCATGTTGTTCGTGGCGCGGGTGCTCCAGAAGCACCGCAACCCGTTCAGCTCACTGCTGGAATACCTGCTGCACATCCCGTGGATCCTGCCGACGATCCTCATCGCGCTGGCGCTGGTGATGACGTTCGACCGGCCCAACCCGCTGATCGGCGGGCAGGTGCTCACCGGCACCACGCTGCTGTTGCTGGTGGCGTACGTGATCGTGAAGATCCCGTTCACCCTGCGGCTGCTCAAGGCGGCGTTCGCGTCGGTGCCCGAATCTCTCGAGGATGCCGCGCGCATCCTCGGCGCCGGGCCGCTGTTCACCCTGCGCACGGTGCTGGTGCCGCTGGTGCTGCCGACCGCGGCGGCAATCACCGCACTGAACTTCAACAGCCTGCTGGATGACTACGACACCGCGGTGTTCCTCTACCACCCGCTGTACGAACCGTTGGGTCTGGCGATCCGGGCCAGCACCGAGGGGGAGAACAACCTCGACGCCATGTCGATCACCTTCGTGTACACGGTGCTGCTGATGATCATCATGGGCTTCACCATGTGGTTGGTTTACGGCCGCGGGGGAGCGTCGGGCCGCCGGCGTGGGGCGCGGCGGGGCAAGCCCCGCACCGGTTCGGGCCCCGCCGGCCCTGCCGGCCCCGCGCCAGTGATCTCTGCTCACGCTGTCGACTCGGCCGGTGCGAGGGATGCGGCTGCGTCGGTTCCGCTCGCCGCTGCGGCCGTCGCCGCGGTGGCCCCAGCCCCCAAGCCCCCGGCGTAACTCCGGCGGCGGCCGGTTCTGGGGCGCGCGGGTGCCGCGCCGCTGGGCGGGTGCCGCGCCGGTGCGCGGGTGCCGCGCCATGTGCGGAACGGCGCGGTACCCGCGCAGCGCGAGGCGCGGGTGGCGCGCCGACGCGTGCGGGTGGCGCGCCGGGTCAGGTCGCGTCGGGCGAGAGCCGGGCGGCGTCCTGCAAAAGAGAGCGGAACGCATCCAGCTCGAGGGAGTCGATCGAGGCGAAGTTGAGCGCGGCGGCGCCCATCTTGACCTTGCCGAGCCGGCCCTGGTAGTGCTGGATGAGGTTCTTGTCGTCCTGGGACGCGTTGACGTAGACGCTGAGGTTGTTCTTCTGCCGGGCCAGGCCCACCACGAACCACTCCACCGTGGGCTTCTTCGGTCGGGCGATCACGACGTGTCCGTAGCCGATGATCTGCTGCTCGGTGCCGCCCCAGAAGATGCCCTCCCAGAGTTCCCGGGTGACCCCGGAGAAGACGTCGGCGATGATGGCGTCGAGCGCCCTGATGGAGTCGGCGTCGGGGCCCTCCAGGGCGGCGAGGTACTCGTCGACGTTCCGGCCGGTGAGCTCCATGGTCTTCTCCTTGGTGTGTGGGCGTAGGGGCATGGTAGCGAACCCTCGTCGTGCGGGTCGTGCGCCGCTGCCCGCCTGACGCGGATGGCCCGGGTCGAGTGCCCCGCCCGGGTCGAATGCCCCGCACGCGTCGAGTGCCCCGCACGGGTCGAGTGCCGCGCGCGTCACACGCCGCTTCGCGGGTGGCGCGCCACCCGCGGACCGGCGCTGTGCCCGCGTAGCTCGGTTCGCGGGCCGTGCGCCGGGACGCGCCCGCCGCGCTGGGGTGGCGCGCCACCCGCGGACCGGCGCTGTGCCCGCGTAGCTGGGCCCGCGGGTCCTGCGCCGTTACGCGCCCTGCGCGCCACCCGCGAAGCGGCGCTGTGCCCGCGTAGCTGGGCCCGCGGGTCCTGCGCCGTTACGCGCCCTGCGCGCCACCCGCGAAGCGGCGCTGTGCCCGCGCGGCTCGGTGCCGAGAGTCGCCGTTCCCGCCAGCCTGCCTGCCCTTGATGGCCGGACGGCGCGCGGATACAGTCCTAGCGACGAATCTCGTGCGAAGGAGGATCCATGCCTGCCACAGCGCTACCTTCCAGCGGCGACAGCCCCGACGATGGCGCCCGGCCCGGTGCCATGAAGACCTGCGACGCCCGCGGCATGGCCGAGATCCACCGGATGTTCCGGGCCGGGTTCGGTGAGGCGCCGACGCTGGTCGCCGGCGTCACCGACGGCGACGCCGCTCAGGCCGATGTCGTCGGCGACGACCTCGCGATGCTCTCCGTCGGGTTGCACGCGCACCACGAGGGCGAAGACACCATGTTGTGGGGTCGCCTGGAAGCTCGCGCCCCGTCGTGCGCCGTCCACGTGGAACGCATGAAGCAGCAGCACGCCGCGATGCTCGTGCACCTCACCGAGCTCGACGCGAGCCTGCCGGCGTGGCGGGCCAGCGGCCGGGCGACGGATGCCGCATCCGTCACCGACGCGCTCGCCGGCATCAACGCGGCGCTCGCCGTGCATCTGCCCGATGAAGAAGCCAACATCGTGCCCGTGATGGAGACGGTCATCACACCGAAGGAGATCGACGCGCTCTCCGAACACGGTCGCAAGTCCACCCCGAAGGGCAAGATGTTCGTCTCGCTCGGCATGATCCTGGCCGCCCAGCCGGATGGCGGCGACGCCTGGCAGCGGGAGCACCTGCCCGCGCCGGTGCGCCTGCTCTGGCGGCTGCGGGGCAAGAGCCGGTACGAGCGGTACCGGGCGGCGCTGGTGAAGTAGGCCGGGCGGCTAGCCCAGCGAGTAGACCAGGTTCATCAGCCAGGGGAATACCACGAAGACCACGACCGGCCAGAGCACCCCGATGCCCTTGACGATGACCACGACGGCGATCCCGAGAATCAGCGCGTACCCCAACACCGCAATGACAACCTGAAGAGCCGTGTAGGCCACCGCCTCGGACCGCACCTCGTGCACGTCGTCGAAGATGTGCAGCCCGTCGGCCTCGATTGTGTGTTGATTCGCCGTGATCATGTGTACCCCCGGGTGAAGACTACCGGTGCATGGTGTGGTGCCTGGTGGGAAAGACTCGCTCGCACAACGTACCCCCGCACGGGGGTGCGGTTCAACGGGCCTGCGCGTGTCGCGGTGCCGGTGATGGAGCCGCCAGGAGGGGCTTCCGAGGTGGGGATGCGCAGGCGTAGCGTTGACGGTACAGCGGACGGCGGCCGCTCCCGCGAGCGTGACCGCGGCCGGGGCGCCGGCACCGCACCGGGCGGGACCTCTGCCGGGTCCAGCGCTCACGAGGAGCTGACATGGCCGTCAAGGATGGGTTCACCGCCGAGGAATGGCAGGTGGTGGGGACCGCCCCGTTCCTCGTGGGCATGTACATGGTGGGCGTCACGCCCAGCGGCCCGATCGTGATCGTGCGGGAGATGTTGACCGCGGAGAAGGCGGTGGCGCTCGAGGCGGCCCGGTCGGATGGACTGCCGCTGATCAAGGAGATCGAAGCCGACCTCAAAGCGGATGTGCTCAGCCGCGACCTGGGCCATGTCAGCAGCGCGCCGGACACTCAGGCCCGGCTGCTGGCGGAGCTGGATCGTGCGCTGGTTCTGGTTGCTGGGCTGGCGCCGGCGATGGACTCCGCGTATCGAGCGTGGCTGTACCGGTTGGCTGAGAAACTCGCCCGGGTGCTGCCGGAAACCGGAGGCCACGGCGCCGGCCGGCTGATCAGCGACCCGGAAGCGGCCGCCCTGGCCGCCCTGGCGCGGCTGCTCGGGGTGCCCCGATAGCGGGCCGGGCCGGGCGTGCCAGGGCCGGCGGGCCGTGGCCGGCCGTGGCGGGTCAGCGGCGGCGGGCTGCCGGGAGGAGTTCGCTGGCGCCGTAGCTGTTGTCGTCGGGATTGAGGGTCACGCCCGGCGCGACCAGTTCGTCGATGCGGTCCAGGATGTCTGCCGACAGTTTCACGTCGGCCGCCGGCAGCTGCGAGATCAGCTGCTCCATCGTGCGCGGGCCGATGATCGCCGAAGTGATCCCGGGGTGGTTGATCACGAACGCGAGCGCCAGCTGGATCAGTGACATCCCGGCTTCGTCGGCGACCTGCGCGAGGGCGTCGACCACCTCGAGCTTCTGCTGGTTGGCGACGCTCGTCATGTCGAAGCGGGCGCTGGGCCGGTTGGCCGACGTGGGCGTGGGCGCGGCATCCGTGCGCCACTTGCCGGAGAGCCAGCCGCCGGCGAGGGGACTGTAACTGAGCGTGCCCATGCCGTAGCGCTGGGTGGTGGGCAGCACATCCGCTTCGATGCCGCGCACCAGGATCGAGTACGGCGGCTGTTCGGTGACGAACCGGGCGAGGTGCCCGTCGCGGGCGGCGACCTGCGCCTCGACGATCTGGCTGCCGGAGTACGACGACGACCCGATGTAGCGCACCTTGCCCTGGCGCACCAGGTCGGTGAGCGCGCCGAGGGTCTCCTCCACGTCCATCTCGGCGCTGGGCCGGTGCACCTGGTACAGGTCGAGGTAGTCCGTGTTGAGACGGCGGAGCGACGCCTCCACCGCCCGCATGATGTACCGGCGCGACCCGCCCCGCTGGTTGGGGCCGTCGCCCATGGGCATGAAGAACTTGGTCGCCAGCACCACGTCGTCACGGCGGCCCTTGAGGGCCTGGCCGACGATCTCCTCCGAGCCGCCGGCGGAGTACACGTCGGCGGTGTCGACGAAGTTGATGCCGGCATCCAGGGCGTGGTGGATGACCCGGATCGAATCGGACACGTCCTGGTTGCCCCAGGCGCCGAACATCATGGTGCCGAGGCACAGGGGGCTGACGTCTACTCCGGTGCGTCCCAGGAGGCGGTAATCCATGATGGTGGTCCCTTCGGTTGTGCGCGTGATGTTGATCTCAGTCAACGCCACTGGCGACATCCGTGGGAGTGCCCGTCAGGACCCCCTTCGTGAGAGTCCCGCCCGGCCGGGTGCTAGATCGTGCCGAGCTCGGTGAGCTTGGCGCGCACGTCGGCGTCGCTGGGCTCCACCATGTGGGTGTCGTCGGCGAAGACGAGCACCGGGATCTGGGTGCGGCCGCTGATGGCCTTGGCCCGGTCGGCGCCGTCGGGCACGCTCTCCAGGTCCACGTAGTCGTACGCCACGCCCAGGCCGTCGAGCAGCTTCTTCGACCGGCGGCAGTCACGGCACCATTCCGCGCCGAACATGGTGATGGTGGCGGCGGTGGCCGCGGGCTCGGCGGTGGCGTCGGCGGTGGTGGGGCTCGCGGGTGTGGTCATCCGTCGAGTGTAGACGCGCGCCGTCTGAGAAACACCCGCAAACTGTTGCCGGTGCGGACACGTGCGCCCGGCACACCGGGGGCACTCGTCCGATTCGGGAACAGTTCGCCGGGTTCAGGGGCGGGCGGAACCCGGCGCACGGCAGCAGTCCCGGCGGCCGGTCGGTGCGGCCGGTCAGCGCAGCCAGTCGGTGCCAGCCGGTCAGGGCGCGGCGGCGAGCTGGGCTTCGTCGCTCGGAGCGGCATCCGGGGCGCCGGGCCGTACGCGGGTGGCCAGCACCTGCGCGAACACGAGCACCAGCAGGCCGGCGAGAGGCACGATGAGCAGCCCGTAGCGCAGCCCGGCCAGGTCGGCGATGGCGCCCACGGCGGGCGGCGCCACCAGGAAGCCCAGGCGCAGCAGCCAGGACACGATGGTGAGGCCGGTGCCGGCGCGGAAGCCGGGCAGCTCGTCGGCGGCGTGCATGGCCGCGGGGATCAGCGTGGCCACGCCGAATCCGGCCAGACCGAAGCCGACGATGATGCCCACGAGGGAGGGGAAGACCAGGGCCGTGCCCATGCCCAGGAACACGATGGCGCCGCCGGTGCGGGCGACGGCGCGCTGGCCGAACCGGTCCACAAGACGGTCGCCGAGCATCCGCCCGATGAACTGCATGCCCTGCAAGGCGATGAAGCCGAACCCGGCGAGAAGAGCGGATGCGCCCAGGGTGTCGGTGAGGAAGATCGCCGACCAGGTGGCGCCGGCGTCTTCGACCAGCGCGCCGGAAGCGGCGATGACCACGAGCGCGCCGAGGACCAGCCACTTGCCCAGCCGGCCGACGGAGCGGGTCGGTGCCGCGGCGGTGGTGTGGTCCGGGTCCGCGTGCGGAGGGTTGACGGGCTCGGCCGGTTCGGCACCGGGCAGGAACGACTTGTAGGCCACCAGGGCGAAGAGGCTGAAGGTGACCGCGGAGACAGACAGGTGCGTGCCGCGGGGGATGTCGAGTTGCGCGGCGGCGGCGCCGAGCAGGCCGCCGGTGACCGCGCCGATGCTCCAGACCGCGTGGAACGAGTTGAGGATGCTGCGCTGATAGAGACGCTGCACGCGCAGGCCGTGGGAGTTCTGGGCCACGTCGGTGATGGAGTCCATCGCGCCGGCCAGGAAGATCCCAGCGGCGAGGGCGGCCCAACTGGGCGCGATTCCGGCCAGGAGCAGCCCCACGGCGGTGAGGACCGTACCGGCCACCGCGACCCGGGACGACCGGAATCGGCGGATGAGCATGCCCGCGGCGAGCCCGGCGATGAGCGCGCCCAACGGGAACGCGGCGACGGCGAACCCGAACTCGGCGTTGCTGAGGCCGAGGTCGGCTTTGATCGCGGGGTACCGGGGGATGAGGTTCGCGAAGAGGGCGCCGTTGGTGAAGAACAGGATGGCGACGGCCACGCGGGCGCGGCGCAGCTCCACGGCGGGGCGGGCGGTGAGGCGGGCGGTAGGCGTCATTGCGGCGGCGGACTCTCTCGGTGCGGGGTGGTCTGGGGTGCGTGTGCGGTGCGGGCAGGTGCTGTGATCCGCAGGCGAGTGACGGGGCGCGAGGTAAACACGACGCACTTCGTCAAGCTTGACACGGATGCGCGCCCCCGGCCGCGCCGACCGCCGCCCCTGCGCGTGGTGGCGCAGGCGGCTTCTCGTGGCGCAGGTTGCTTCTCGTGGCGCAGGTTATTCGTGGTGGCGGGAGTTCTAGGGTGCGCCGCGAGACATAAGGTGCGCCGCGAAACGCAAGGTGCGCCACGAAACACAAGGTGCGCCACGAAACACAACGTGCGCCACGAAACATGAGGTGCGCCATGAACAAAACGTGTGTCATGAATGCGCGGATGCCACGAGCCGTTGCTGCCGCTCGTGGCGCAGGTTGTTTCTCGTGGCGCAGGTTATTCGTGGTGGCGGATGCTTTAGGGTGCGCCACGAAACACAAGGTGCGCCGCGAAACACAAGGTGCGCCACGAAACTTGAGGTGCGCCATGAACAAAACGTGTGTCATGAACGCGCGGATGCCACGAGTCGTTGCTGCCGCTCGTGGCGCAGGTTGTTTCTCGTGGCGCAGGTTATTCGTGGTGGCGGGTGTTCTAGGGTGGGCCGCGAGACTCAAGGTGCGCCACGAAACATAACCTGCGCCACGACTGCGCGGATACCACGAGTCGTTGCTGCTTCTGGTGGCGCAGGTTGTTTATCGTGGCACGGGTTATTCGTCGTGGCACGTGTTGTACGGCGTGCCGCGAGACCTACGGTGTGCCACGACTCCCTCGGATGCGCCCCCGCGCCCCGCCCCCCGCGCCCGCGCCCCCGCCCCCGCGCCCCGCCCGCGCCCGCCGCCTCCTGCCCTGGCTCCGCCGTCGGCCGGGACTTCCCGGAGGTCCGAGGGCTGCTTATGCTGACACCGTCACGTAGCGGTTCCCCGGCAGGACACCGTGCGACGGGGAGGAGCGCCATGAGGAACCAGCACCGCACCGGCGACATCCCGCTCCCGGCTCTGGGCCCTGCACGGCGCAGGTCGGCCCACGGGGTCCTCCGCACCGAGCCGGCGCGGCGGGTCAACCATCACGCGGTAGTGCCGCGTGCCAGCCATCCGGCGCTGGCGTTTCGGCCCGGCCACCCGTCCGCGCCGCCGCGGCCCGGCCACCCGTCCGTGCCGCCGCGGGCAGGCCACCCGTCCGTGATGCGGCGGGCAGGCCACCCGTCCGTGATGCGGCGGGCCGGCCACCCGTCCGTGATGCGGCGGGCCGGCCACCCGTCCGTGCCGCCGCGGGCCGGCCACCCGTCCGTGATGCCGCGGGCCGGCCACCCGTCCGCGCCGCCGCGGGCCGGCCACCCGTCCGTGATGCGGCGGGCCGGCCACCCGTCCGTAATGCCGCGGGCCGGCCACCCCTCCGCGGCACGGCGGCCCGGCCGGCCTTCCAGGGTTGTGCGGGCCAGGCATCCGTCTCTCGTGCGCGGGCGCCGATGAGCCACGACGTCGACGTGCTGGTGGTGGGTGCAGGAACCACCGGGCTCACCCTCGCGCTGCAGGCGCACGACCACGGCGCCCGGGTGCGGATCGTGGAGCGGCGCACCGAGCCGTTCCGCGCGTCGCAGGCTACCGTCATGCATCCGCGCACCCTCGAAGTACTCCGCCCGCTGGGAGTCACCGACGCGTTGCTCGCCCGCGGCAACACCTCGCCGTCGGCTCGGCTGCACCTGAAGACCCGCGTGGTGCCGGTGTCGATCGGGCAACTCGACCTGCGCGGCACCGCGTTCGGGCATCTGCTGCTGATTCGTCAGGCCGAGGTGGAGGCGGTGCTCGCCGCGGCGCTCGCCGAGCGCGGCGTGAATGTGGAACGCGGCACCGAGCTGGTGCGCCTAGCTCGCCTGCGGTACGGCGGGGCCCGGGCGGTGCTGTCGCACGGCGACAGCGAATCGGATGAGAACCTGCTCTGCCGCTACCTCGTCGGCTGCGACGGCGCCGCCAGTCTGGTGCGCCGCTCGGTGGGTGGCTGGCTCGGCGGCGACTTCGCGGAGGACGCGGTGGTCGCCGACCTCGAACTCGGGGCCGCGAAACCGCCGGCGGCGCCCGTGACCCTCGAACCGGGCGTGGCGCACGTCGTGGTCGGCCGGCGCGGCCTGGTGGTCCTGTTCGACATCGGCGATCGGGCCACTTGGCGGATGCTCGCCACGCGGCGGTCCGGCGCCGTGCGGGAGCCGTTCGGCCGGCCCGGCCCGCCCGTTCCGCGGGCCGAGCTACAGCACATACTCGACGAGAGCGGGCTGCCCGCCCACATCGAGACGATCGCCTGGTCGGCGCAGGTGCGGCTGCAGCACCGGATCGCCAGCCGGTTCAGCCGCGGGCCACTGTTCATCGCCGGGGACGCCGCCCACGTGCATTCACCGGCAGGCGCGAAAGGCATGAACGCGGGCATGCACGACGCGGTCAACCTGGGCTGGAAACTGGGATTCGCGGCGGGAGCCGCCCGCCGGGCCGCCCGGCCGGCGCCCCGCCTCACGACAGCGCTGCCGGGGTCGACGCCGCGCGATGCGACGTCGACGCCGCGCGATACGACGTCGACCGCGCGCGATATGACGTCGACGCCGCGACCGGGGTCGGTCATTCCCGACGCGACGCTGCCGGGGTCGACGCCGCGCGATGCGACGTCGACCGCGCGCGATATGACGTCGACGCCGCGACCGGGGTCGGTCATTCCCGACGCGACGCTGCCGGGGTCGACGCCGCGCGATGCGACGTCGACCCCGCGCGATGCGACGTCGACCGCGCGCGATGCGACGCCGCGGCCCGCGCCGCCGCCAAGGCCGGCGCCACTCCGGCGGTCGGTCGTGCCCGCAGCGGCCTTGCCGGGGTCGCCGCTGCTGGAGTCCTACGCGCGGGAACGCCGCCCAGCGGACCTGGCCGTGCTGAGGCTGGCACGCCTGCTGCACTGGACGGAGGCCAGCCTTAATCCGCTTGCCCAGCTGGGCCGCGCCGTGCTCGTGCCGGCGGCCGCTCCGCTGTTGCCCTGGCTCGCCCGGCAGCGCCGGCTGACCACCGCCGGCGTGCGCACGCTGGCGCAGTTTCGGCTGCGCTACCCGCGCAGCGTGCTATCGGTGGACGTACAGGCATCGCTCATCCGGGTGCGCGGCGGGCTGGCCCGGCGCGGCCTGCGCCCGGGCTCGCGGGTGGCCGACACCCTCGTGCGCTGCGAGGGCCGCCGGGTGCGCGCCCACGAACTGATGGCCACACCCGGTGTGCACATCTTTCTTCAGGCGGATGCGCGCCCGATGCCCCCGCGGTTCACCGGACCGTTTGTGCACGTGCACCGCCTCGACGACAGGCCCGGCACCGGAATGCTCGTCGTGCGGCCGGACGGTCATGCGGCCGTGCGGGCGCCGGTTCTCGACGAACTCCACCTCGAGGCGTGGCTGCGCATGGTCGGCCTCGTCGACGACTGAGCCGCCGGCCGGCCAACGGACCCGCCGGCCAACGCGCCCCGGCGTCAGACGCGGACGGGCGGCCCGGTCGGCTCGAGCCGGAAGATCGGGTGGTCGGCCGGGTTCGGCAGGCCGGCGAGGAACGACGGCGCCCGACGGCCCAGGTGATGCAGATACGCGGCGATGACCAGCTGATGCTCCGGACCGCGCAGTTCGGTGGCCAGATGCGGTTGCCGGTGCCAGCGGATGCGCACCTCGCAGCGGCCGGCGACCCGGAGGTTGCGCACCCACTGCGTCTCGCCGCGGCCGGCGACCACGTAGGTGTCGCCCTGGAATTCGAAGGGACCGACCGGGGTGCTGATCTCGCGCCCGCTGATCCGGCCCCGCACAATGAGGGTCGGCACGCCGATGGCGCGGGCGATCGGGTTGACGATGTGCTGCATGAGGAAGCTCGGCGGCAGGTATCCGCCCAATCCGATCGACGCATGGCTCATGGTGGTGTGGCTCCTTCCGGTCGCTAGTGGGGGAGCGCATCCGCTCGCTCCGCCAGACACGGTACTGCCGCCGCCCCGGCACCGAAAGGGACTCGCGCCGACCCTGAAACGGTGGGCGCCACCACGGGCTCAGGTGAGGGCGGCCAGTGGGCGGATCGGGCCGATGTCGGGATCGGTCTCGCCGGGTCCGGGCACGATACTGATGTCGGCGGGCGGCACGACGGTTCCGTCGGCGGTGACAAACGCGATCGAGGTGGTTTCGCCGGTTTCGGCGTGCTGGTACAGCCGGGTGGGGCCGTGGCCGGATGGCCGGTATTCGTTTCCCCACTCGGTGAGCGCGGCGAGCACCGGCAGCAGCGCCAACCCGGCGGAAGTGAGGTGGTAGTCGAAGCGTTCGCGGGCGCCGGGTTCACGGTAGCCGCGTCGCTCGAGCACGCCGGCGTCGACGAGTGAGGCCAACCGGGAGGTGAGGATGTCGGTGGGGATGCCGAGCACCCGGCGAAAGTCACTGAACCGGGTCAGGCCGCGGAAGCCCTCCCGTACGATCAGCACCGTCCACCGGTCGCCGAGCACCTGCATGGTTCTCGCGATGGAGCACCGCGGGTCGCCGCTGGAGCGCTTCTCCGGGGTTGTCATGCCCTCATCCTACCGTGACTTGGATTAACCAAGTCAGCCTGCTAGCGTGGCGGGACGGCAGCCGTCCGGCGGCCGGCCCTGCAATGGCGCGGCGCGCATCCGTCACCTCGGCGCCCATGACGGGCCGACCCAGGCGCACCCGTCGTTCGGTCTGGAGCCGCATGTCCCCTCGTCCCGCCACCCGGTTCTGGGCCGCTGCCTCCGTGGCGATGCTCGCCCTGTGGTCCAGCGGCTCGCCCACCATGATCTACCCCCTCTACGCGCACGACTGGGGCATGACGGCTGCGGCGACGACCACCCTGTTCGCGGTCTACCCGCTGGTGCTCGTGGTGGTGCTGCTGGTGTTCGGCGACCTGTCCGACCACATCGGGCGACGGGCGGCGTTGCTCGCCGGAGTCGCCGCGATGTTCGTGGGCGCGGTGATCTTCGCGCTCGCCCCGGCGGAGGGCTGGCTGTTCGTGGCCCGGGCGTTCCAGGGCATCGGGGTGGGGCTGGCCGTGGCGCCGGCCAGCGCGGCCATGGTGGAGTTCAACACCCGCGGCGGCACCAGCCGCGCCAGCTCGGTGAACACCGCCGCCACCGCCGTTGGCCTGGCCGTGGCCACCATCATCGCCGGCGCGCTCGTGCAGTACGCGCCCGCCCCGCGCCAGCTCAGCTACGGGGTCGTCGTGATCGTCGCCGTGCTGGTATTCCTCGCCGTGCTCACCTTGCCGCGGCACGTTCGCAACACCGAGACGCTGGGCCGGTGGCGCCCCCGGCCGATCCGGGTGCCGGCCGATCTCCGGGGCGTGGTGACGGCATCCGCACTGGCGGTCACCACTGCGTTCGCGGTGGGCGCGGTGCTGCTCTCGCTTGGCGCCCAGATCTCGGCCGACCTCATCCACTCCGACAACACCCTCGTCTCCGGGCTGGTCCTGGCGATCACCTCCGTGGTCATCGGCATCACGGCAGTGGCCGCCAAACGGATGCCCGCCCGCCTCGCGATCGGCCTCGGCGGCCTGGCTAGCGCCACGGCGGTGCTGCTGCTCGTGCTGAGCGCCGCCACGGCGTCGCTGCCGGTGTTCGCCGTCACCTCGGTCGCGGCCGGGGTGGGCTACGGCCTGCTCTTCCTCGGCGGGCTCGGTTTGGTGAATCAGCACGCCCCGGCCCACCACCGGGCCGGCACGCTCTCGGTGGTCTACACGGTGGCGTACCTGGTGCAGGGCATCGTGGCGGTGCTGATCGGGCTGGAGGCCACCGCGGTCGGGCTCCGCACGGCGCTCGACGTGGCAGCTCCGGTGCTGATCGTGCTGGCGCTCGGCACCTCGGTGACCGCTGCTCTGCTCGGCCGGGCCCGTCCCGGTGCCGCCGCCGCGCCCGGTCGGTAGGCCGGTGCGCGGGTGGCGCGCCGGTGCGCGGGTGGCGTGCCACGCGCGCTGCGGCGCGTACCCCGCGTAACTCCGGCCGCGCCCGGGTCAGGCCGCGGAACCGGCCGGCGCGAGCCAGGCCCGCACGACGTCCACGGCGGCGGCGCGCTTGGCCGCGAGGTCGGCGAGGTCGGCCACGGGCAGGCTCGCCCGGATGTCGGAGTGCCAGGTGAGCAGGCCGTGCGGGTCGCCGGCGAACGCGGATGCCGCATCCGTGTTCTCGGCGGTTGTCGCGCCCCGGTGCAGCACCAGGCGCACCCCCTGCTTGCCCTGGGCGTTGATGGTGGCCTGGTCGACGCCGTCGAGAACGTAGCTCGGGGAGTTCCACTTGACGTGTTCCTGCGCGGCCGGGCTGGCCTCGGCCACCAGGGCCCGTAGCTCGTTCACGAGGGCGCGGCGGTCGTCGGGCTGGGCGCCGAGGTACTCCTCGACGGTGCGATATTGGGTAACCATGTCCAGAGCGTAGCCCGGCGGCGGTGACAACCGTCCCGCCCGCGCCTAGGGTGAGCGACAGTTCCGCGCTCCGGCGCATCCGCCCCCGTTCGAAAGGCTCCGCCATGAAATACGTTCGCCTGGGCAGCACCGGCCTCGAGGTCTCGGCGATCACCCTCGGCTGCATGAGTTTCGGCAACCCGCTGCGCGGCAGTCACGCCTGGACCCTGCCCGAGGAAGACAGCCGGCCGTTGATCCAGCAGGCGCTGGAGGCCGGAATCACCACCTTCGACACCGCCAACGTCTACTCCGACGGCAGCAGCGAAGAGATCCTGGGCCGGGCACTGCGCGATTTCGCCCACCGTGACGACTACGTGCTGGCCACCAAGGTGCACGGGCGCATGCGGCCGGGCCCGAACGGCGCCGGCCTCTCGCGTCGGGCGATCCTCACCGAGATCGACCACAGCCTCAGCCGGCTGGGCACCGACCACGTCGACCTGTACCAGATCCACCGGTGGGACCCGCTGACGCCGATCGAGGAGACCATGGAGGCACTGCACGACGTCGTGCGGGCGGGCAAGGCCCGGTATATCGGCGCCTCGTCGATGTACGCGTGGCAGTTCGCGAAGGCGCAGTACACCGCCGCGCTCGGCGGCTTCACCCGGTTCGTGTCGATGCAGGACCAGTACAACCTGCTCAACCGGGAGGAGGAACGCGAGATGCTGCCGTTCTGCCTCGACCAGGGCGTGGGTGTGCTGCCGTGGAGCCCGCTGGCCCGCGGCAAGCTCACCCGCGACTGGGACGACACCACCGCCCGGTCCGAGACGGACGAGTTCGGCCGCACCCTCTACAACCAGCAGATCGAAGACGACCGGGAGATCGCGACCGCGGTGGCCCAGCTCGCCGCGGAGCGGGGCGTGTCGCGCGCGCAGGTGGCCCTCGCCTGGGTGCGGCAGCAGCCCGCCGTGACGTCGCCGATTGTGGGTGCCACCCGCGCCCACCACCTCACGGATGCGGTCGCCTCGGTCGACCTCACCCTCACCGAGGAGGAGCTCGCCCGGCTCGCGGCCCCGTATCGCCCGCACGCGCCGGAGGGTTTCTAGCCGGCCGGGTGGTCCGTCGCCGCCCGGATGTCGGTGGCCCCGGTTAACCTGTCGTCACCTACTCACTCACCCTCGTGCCGAGAAAACGGAGCAGATCATGAGGGTATTCGTGGCGACGACGGCAACCCAGGGTGCGCGAGCAACGGACTTTGCGTACTGCATCGAGGGCGAATTGGTGTGGCTGCACCCGGTGTGCAGGGCGAGCGAGCTGGACCCCTACGGAGCCTGCGGGTGCGGGCGTTCCTTCTCCGGGTTGAGCTCCTCGAGGCACACCACCACCGCGTTGGTGCGGGACATTCCCGGGCTCACCCGGCAGGAGTACGTCGACGCGTCAGGGGCGGGACTCGAACTGATGGGATGGTGCCCGGACTGCAACGACCTGCCAGTGGCCGATTTCTCCGATTGGCTCCTCGCCGTGGCCGGGAGCATGCCCGAGGGGACTGTTGTAGAGCGGCTACCTTTCGAGATCAACGCGAGGAGGTCACTAGGCTCGGGGGCGTGACTCGTCTCCTGAAGGTCCTGTCCTCCTTAGCCGTTGCTGCAGTATTGGCCCTCGGCGGCCCAGTGGCGGCGAATGCCGGAGCGTCGAGTCCGGCCAGTGCTCCGCATGCAGCAGCAGCAGCGGTCGAGTCGGCGCCGGTGTCGGGGCTGTCTGGCAGCGTGCGGGCCGCCGTGAGCGCGGACACCTCGGACTTCAGCTTCTCGCTGTACGCGGGGGAGTACTTCCTCGACCGCGACGACACCGGGCACTCCACCCTGCGCACCGTCGAGACCTTCGTGGCCGAGTTCCCCGACTTCGACCAGAACCGCGGCATCATCCGGGCGATCCCCAACGACTACGACGGCGTGCCGCTGCACACCACCGTGCAGTCCGTCACCGATGCCGACGGAGAGCCGGTGTACTTCGAATCCGAGGTCGACGGCGGCTTCACCGAGCTCGCGCTCGGCACCGACGAGTTCGTGCGCGGCAGCCAGACCTACGTGATCAGCTACACCCAGCAGAACGTGGTGCGGGCGTTCGCCGACACCGACAGCGACGAGTTCTACTGGGACACCAACGGCACCGGCTTCGACCAGCCGTTCGGTACCGTTGCGGCGCGCGTGCACGTGGCTCCGTCGATCGCCGGTTTCCTCACCGGCAAGACCGCCTGCTACACCGGCGCGCAGGGCGAGAGCGGCGACTGCCAGATCGTGCAGGAGGAGGACCCCGAGGCCGGCACGGATGCCGCGACCGGGCCCAGCCAGATGTTCACCACCGAGGCCGCCACCCTCGGACCGCGCGAGAACCTCACCGTGTCCATCGGGTTCACCGCCGGCACCTTCGTGCAGGTGCCCGCCGAGGAGCAGCCGCACTCGAACCCGGTCGACCCGCGCGGGTTCCTCACCGGGATGGGCGGCCTGGTGCTGCTCGGCGTGGTGCTCGCTCTGGCCATCGTCTTCCTGCGGGCGCGTGCCCCGAAGGGCGGCACCATCATCGCGCAGTACAGCGTGCCAGAGGGCTACAACCTCCTCGAGGCCGCCGACCTCGCCGGCCGCACGAGCACGGGGGTGCCGGCGCAGATCATGAGCTTCGCCGTGCGCGGCAACGTGCGCATCCTCGACTACCCCGTCAGCGCGGGCGGCGGCGAGTTCACGTTGCAGTTGCTCACCCTCGAGGGCGTCGACGACCAGGAGCAGGCCGTGCTCGCCACGCTGTTCCCCGGGCTTCTGCCCGGCGCGGTCTGTGAGCTCGGCGTCGCCAACAGCACACTCGCCCAGGGCCTCCGGGCCGCAAGCGCGGATGCGACCCGCCGCAACACCGCTCGCGGCTGGCGTGCCCGGCCGCCACTCACCCGCGGCCGGATTCGACTGCTCCTCGGCCTCGGCAGCATCGTGGTGCTCATCGTCGGCGTGCTCACGATCGTTGATCCGCCCGCGGCCTGGTGGTATCCGCTGCTGTTGATCATCGTGGCCGCGCTCCTCGTCGGCTTGGTCGTGTTGAGCCGCCCGGTGGTGCTCAGCGCCGCCGGCGTCGAGCGGCGTGACTATCTCACCGGCATGAAGGTCTACCTCGAGCTGGCCGAAGCCGACCGCTTCCGGATGCTGCAGAGCCCGGATGGCGCCCTGCGCGTCACCGTGCCGAGCGCCGTACCCGGCCCCGCCGCCAACGCCAACGCCGGCACCGCCGCCAGCGCCGGCACCGACACCGTGGAGCTCGTGAAGCTCTATGAGAAGCTGCTGCCCTACGCCGTGCTGTGGGGCGTCGAACGGGAATGGGCGGCTGAGCTTGCCGTGTACTACGAGCAGGAGGCGGCGCAGCCGGGCTGGTTCGTGTCGCAGAACACGTTCAGTGCGCTGCATTTCGCCTCGGCCCTGAACGGCATGGTCGGTTCGGTGCGCACGACCCAGACGCCCCCGCCGTCGACCAACTCCTGGTCGGGCAGCGGCGGCGGCAGCTTCTCGGGAGGATCCTTCGGCGGCGGGTTCTCCGGCGGTGGCGGTGGCGGTGGGGGTGGCGGCGGCCGTTAGAGCCGCTTGACCATCTCGATTTCCTGGGCGCCCGCGTCCAGCACGTACGGCACCCGGTGCCCGGTCTCCGTGAAGCCTCGGCGCAGGTAGGCGGCGCGAGCCCTGGCGTTGTCCTCGTGCACGTGCAGGGTCAGCACCTCGCCCTCGCCGTGGGCCCAGTCCTCGATCGCGGCGAGCAGGGTGTCGAAGACTCCGGCATCACGGCCGCGGTGGTCCGGTGCCACGTACACACCCACGAGCAGGGGACCGGTGGCCGGATCCGGCACATAACCGCCCATAGTGCCCACCCAGCGCCCGGCGGCGTCGATCGCTGCGAGAGCGATGCCGTGCTCGGCGGTGCCGCGCGCCGCGCGCATCCGCCACTCGCTCTCGGAGTGGGTGAGGGCGTCGTGGTGAAACTCGGCGAACGCGATCGGGGTGTCCTGCAGCATCTCCAGGCGCAGCTCGCGCACCTCGCGCCAGTCGTCTGCCTCCGTGCGGCGGATGCGGTACCCCTCTGTAACCATCCGCCGAGCTTACCCAGTCGAGCGCGAGCGGCGACGCACGGTCTTGCACGATCCCCGGTTATGTGGTTCATTGGTTGAGTAACTAACCAAGGAGGTGTAGCTGGTGATGGACGATGATCGACCGATCTTCCAGCAGATCGCTGAGCGGGTCGAAAACGACATCCTCTCCGGTGCCCTCAGTGAAGAGGGCCAGGTGCCCTCCACCAATGAATTCGCGATGTTCTACCGCATCAACCCGGCGACCGCGGGCAAGGGAGTGAACCTGCTCGTCGAGCAGGGCATTCTCTACAAACGGCGCGGGATCGGCATGTTCGTGGCTGCTGGTGCCCGGGAACGCATCATGGCACGTCGGCGGGAGCTGTTCGTGCTGGAGTACATCGCCCCGATGCTCGCCGAAGCGGCGAGCCTGGGCATCACCCCCACCCACATCACCGAGCTCATCGAGAAGGAGACACGATGAACAGCCAGACCCCGGTCATCCAGGTGGATGGCCTCAGCCGCACCTACCGGGACGTCGCCGCACTCCAGGACGTGTCGTTCACCCTGCAGCCCGACATCATCTGCGGACTCCTCGGCCGTAACGGCGCCGGCAAGACCACCCTGATGCGGATGCTGACCGGCCAGGACTTCCCCGGCACCGGCACCGCCAGGGTCTTCGGGGAGAACCCCGTCGAGAACACGTCGGTACTGCAGCAGATGTGTTTCATCTCGGAGGGCACCCGCTACCCGGAGGGCTTCCACGCCCGGCACGTGCTGGCCGGCGCACCGTGGTTCTTCGCCAACTGGGATGCCGCCTTCGCCGACGAACTGGTGGGCAAGTTCCGGCTGCCGCTGAAGCGAGACGTCAAGAAACTCTCCCGCGGCCAGCAGTCCGCCCTCGGCGTGATCGTGGGCCTGGCCAGCCGGGCGCCGGTGACCATCTTCGACGAACCGTATCTCGGCCTGGACGCCGTGGCCCGGCACACCTTCTACGACACCCTGCTGGCCGACTACGCCGAGCAGCCCCGCACCATCCTGCTCTCCACCCACCTGATCGACGAGGTGAGCAATCTGCTCGAGCACGTGCTGGTGCTCGACGAGGGCCGTCTGCTGCTCGACCAGAGCGCGGAGAGCCTGCGCGGCAGTGCCTCCGCCGTGGCCGGCCGGGCCGGCGACGTCGACAGGTTCGCCGAGGGGCGGCAGGTGCTGCACCGCGACACCCTCGGCGGCCTGGCCACGGTGACCATCTCCGGCCGCCTCACCGCCGCCGATCATCGCGCCGCCGTCGCGGCGAACCTCGAGATCGCGCCGGTGTCCTTTCAGCAGCTGATCGTGGACCTCACCACCCGACCCGCACCAGAGCCAGCCGTGGCTTCGGTTGTCTACGAGTAAGGAGCCCGTCATGACCGCCATCAGTTTCGCCCCCGCGATCGCCCCCACGACGAGCCGGTACCGGGTCGTCAAGGTGCTGCGGCTGCAGATGTTCAACCGCCTCGCCTACATCGGCATCCCCTGGATCATCACCGCCGTGGCGCTTGTCGTCTCGATCGGTGTGGCGCTGCTCATCGCCGCGTCGGTGCCCGAGGCCGACCGCCAGGAAGCCCTGAACGGCATGCGGTACAGCTGGGCGGTGCTCTCGCCGCTCTGGTACCTCGCCGTCGTGGGGGTGCAGGCCGTGAGCGCGGTCTTCCCGTTCGCGCTCGGCTTCAGCATCACCCGCCGGGAGTACGCCCTGGGCACGCTCGCCACCTACCTGCTGATCGCGGCATTCAACGCCACCGGCTGGGCCATCCTCACCGAGATCGAACGCGCGATCAACAACTCGGGGGTGGTGTTCCACCACTTCACCGCGCTGTGGTTCGGCGACGTGGGCGCCGGCACGGTGTGGCTCTCGTTCTTCTCGCTGCAGATCCTGATCTTCGCCGTCTCCGGGGCGTTCGCGGCCGTGTACGCCCGGTGGCGGGCGATCGGGATGCTCGTCCTGTGGTCGGCGGTCGCCCTGGCGGTGTTGGGCCTTGTCGCCCTCGCCGTGCTCACCGGTGTCTTCCCGCCGATCATCGACTGGCTGGCGGGGCTGTCGCTCACCAGCGTGTTCGCCGCGCTGCTGATCCCCGCCGTCATCGCGTTCTGGCTCGGCTGGGTCGCCCTGCGCCGGGCCCCTCTGCGCGGCTAGTTCTGCACAACTCCCTCAATTGGCATCCGTCGGCCCGGCCGTCCCCGAAAATGACGGGGCGGGCGGGTCTGCGGCAGAAAATCTGCGGGAGTTATGCCACGTCGCGGGGGCGGCTGGTCTGGGGGCGGGTGCTCGGGTACCGGAACGACAGCAGGTCGGGCAGGTCCAGCACCGAGGCCACCCGGCGGGTCTCCGGCACACCGTCACGCGGGGCGCCGGCCACGAGCACGGCCTCCATGCCGTGCGCGCGCGGGCCGTCGAAGTCGGCGTCCCAGGTGTCGCCCACGAAGATCACCCGGGCGGGGTCGGCATCCGCCCGCTCGAGGGCCGCCTGGTAGATCGCCGTGTGCGGCTTGCGGTAGCCCACCTCAAGCGACGTCACGATGTGGGCGATGTGGTCGGTGGCGCCCATGGCCGCCAACTGGCGGGGCACCACGGATGCGCTGTGCGTGTTCGACACGATGGTGAGGGTGAACGTCTGGCCCAGTTCCTGCAGGGTCTCGGCCATGCCGGGGATGAGAACCACCCCGCGCTCCCAGTCGGCCATGTTGCTCGCGGCGCCCTGGACGATCTCGGTGGCGTCCGGTTCGCGGCCGAGCAGCTGCACGATGGCACGCCGGGACAGCTCCTCCATGGTGAACTCCCGGTGGTCGACGTCCGACTCGGTGTTCAGCTGGTGAAAAGCGTCCAGCCACGCCGCCGCGGTCTCCTGCTCGGTGCCGGGCGCCCCGAAGGACCGCATGCTGGCGTGCGTGTCGGCGTAGCCCTGGCCCGCGCGGGAATCCGCGTAGTTGACGAGGGTGCCGAAGAAGTCGAGGAACAGATGACGCATGACCCCAGCTTGTCAGTACCCGGCGCGCCGCACGCGTAGCGACCCGATTCGCATCCGTGCCCGGCAGCCCGGTGCAGACCACGTGACCGGCACGCGGGTGCGGCGCCGCCCCGCGGGTGGCGCGCCACCCGCGCACCGGCGCCCGCCCCGCGTTCGGTCATTCGCTGGTGTTCGGCTCTCGAGGTCGCGCCGGGCCAGGCCCGGGGACGGGTACCGGTGCGGCGAGCGCGGGAGCGCCGTGGCGGTGCGCGGGTGCGGCGCCGCTTCGCGGGTGGCGTGCCACCCGCGCACCGGCGCCCGACCCGCGCCTCGCGCTGCGCGGGTTCAGGGCGAGGAAGGGCGGATGGGGGAGGGAATAGCGGGAGGGAATAGCGGGAGCGCGAGAAGCGCTGCGTCAACTATGAAACACATCGGGTTCCTCTCCTTCGGCCACTATCAGGCGGTGCCGGGGTCACTCGTGCGCACCGCACGCGACGCCCTGCTTCAGACCGTGGAGCTCGCGGTGGCGGCCGAGGAATTCGGCGTCGACAGCGCCTCCGTGCGCGTGCACCACTTCGCCCGGCAGCTCGCCTCACCGTTCCCGCTCCTGGCCGCGATGGCCGCCCGCACCAGCCGCATCGAGCTGGGCACCGGCGTGATCGACATGCGTTACGAAAACCCGCTGTACATGGCCGAAGAGGCCGCCATCACCGACCTGATCAGCAACGGGCGACTGCAGCTGGGCCTCAGCCGCGGTTCACCCGAGACCGCGCTGCGCGGCGCCGAGGCATTCGGCCACGTGCCCGCCGACGGCCAGACCGACGCGGATGACGCCCGCGAGCGCACCGCACGCTTCCGCGCGGCCATCAGCGGCGCCGGCATGGCGGCCGCGAACCCGCAGCTCACCGGGCACAGCAACCTGCTCGCCATCGAGCCGCAGTCGCCCGGACTGGCTGAGCGCATCTGGTGGGGCTCCGGCACCCGCGCCACCGCCAAGTGGACCGGCGAACAGGGCATGAATCTGATGAGCTCGACCCTGCTCACCGAAGATACCGGCGAGGACTTCGGCGACCTGCAGGCCGAGCAGATAGCCATTTTCCGGCAGGCCTGGGCCGACGCCGGCCACCCCGGCACCCCGCGGGTGGCGGTGAGCCGCAGCATCCTGCCGCTGGTCACCGACCAGGACCGCCGGTTCTTCGGGCTGCGCGCCCAGGCCGACAACCGCGACCAGGTGGGTCACCTCGACGGCGGTCTCGCCCGTTTCGGCAAGAGTTACATCGGCGAGCCCGACGTGCTGATCGAACAGCTGGCCCAGGATGCCGCGGTGCAGGCCGCCGACACCGTGCACATCACCGTGCCGAACCAGCTCGGTGTGGAGTACAACGCCCAGCTGCTCGACTCGGTGGTGCGCTTCGTGGCCCCCGGCCTCGGCTGGCGCTAGCCGCCGATCGCATTCAGCTCGGCGATGTCGTCGGCCGAGTGCGTCACCCCGGCACCCGACACATTGTGGCGGAGGTGAGCGGCGCTCGATGTGCCCGGGATGAGCAGGATGTTCAGCGGGCTGAAACCGCCGAGTGGGAAGAAGGGTACGTAGGCGATTCCCTCGCCCGCCAGGCGGTCGATCAGGGCGTCGTCCTGGCGGTAGGCGAGGTTGTACATGTTCTGCACCATGACGATCGGCGAGATCGACATGGCCTCGACGACCTGGTCGGTCGTCGCGTTGCTGACACCGAGGTGCCGGTCCAGTCCCTCACGCTGCAGCTCGACCAGCGTTCCGAAGGACTCAGCGATCGGTTCCGCCACCGGTCCCTCGGCGTTGCCGAGTCGGAGGTTGACCAGGTCGAGCGTCTCGAGACCCAGCGCATCAAGGTTCTCTCGCACCTGTCGGCGCAGTTCGTCCGGCGTCCGGGCTGTCGGCCAACCACCGTGCGCATCGCGAGTGCCGCCCACCTTTGTCGCAATGTGAAGCGAATCAGGGTACGGATGCAATGCTTCACGGATGATGTCGTTGGTGACGCGCGGCCCATAGGCGTCCCTCGTGTCGAGGTGAGTGATGCCGAGCGCAACGGCATCGCGCAGCACGGCCACCGCACCCTCGCGATCGGCCGGTGGGCCCATGACCCAGGGCCCGGCCAGCTGCATCGCGCCATAGCCGAAACGGGAGACGGTGATGTCGCCAAGCGTCCACTGCCCGCCGGGCAGGGTGGTGGTGGTTAGTCTCCGGCAGGTAAGGGCAGGATCCATGGCAACACTGACCGCAGCCGAGAAACGGGCCGAGAGTAAGGCGAAATACAACGCCTTTCTGGCCGTGTGTCCCAGCCAGAAACTGCTCGATCGCATCTCCGACACGTGGGTGACGCTGATCCTCACCGCGCTCGGCACCGGCCCCGAGTGCTCACACCCACGGTGCCGGTCACCGTCAGCTATGAACTGACCGAGCTCGGGCTCTCGCTGCTGGAGATCATCCGCGGCCTCAAGGGGTGGGCAGAAATGCACATGGACGAGGTGCTCGCCAATCGCAGCCGTTGAGAATGTGCCGCGGAACCAGCCCAGCCGAATCCCACATGCGAGCAGCCTGTGGGTCGGCTGTGCCCGGTCGGAGAGGCAGCCATGAGAGGTCGATCACACGGGCGTAAAATCACCCCCGAACGGGGGAAAATCTGCGGTCGCTTCGCTGATGTGCGGCGCCGGGACGATGCTAGGTTCGAAAGAACGAGTACTTGGGGGGCTGCGACGTGAAGACACACGGTGCCGAATCCTCTCCCTTCCCACCGACACTCACGGGCAGCGCGCGCAGCCTGTCGTGTGCCACGAGTCGACCCGCCGTCGACAGGAGCCCTCGATGACGACGGCGCCCGGCGAGCTCGACTTCCCACTGCCGGCCGGTAACGCCCTGCCCGCCGCGGAGTCGACCGATCTGCACGACCCGGCCAGCAGCAGCGACCCGTTCGACGCCACCAGCGCCGGGGGTTTTGTCGAGCGCACCGACCTGCCCACGCCGTCGCACCCGTCTGCACTGCGAGACGACACCGAGAACGCCCCCGCCGGCACCGAGATCGAGGCCCTGCTGCACGCCAGCGCCGAGGGCAACCGCGACGGCCGGCACCACTTCGGCGCGGCGCAGGCCCAGAAGGCCCTCGCCGGCCCCGGCATCACCGCCGCACAGCAGGCCAGGGCCCGGCAGCTCCTCGCCGGCCACTCGCTGCGCCTGGGCGAGTTCGAGGCCTCGGTTCGCAACGGTCTGCTGGCCCTGGAGTATTTCACTGCCACCGGGAACAGGCTCGCCGAGTCGAACGTGCACTGCACCCTGGCACTGGCTTTCCACGAGACGGCGCTGGAAGAACCCGCGCTCGGTCACGTGCTCGGCGCCCTCGAGGCCGCGCGTGCCTGCGGCAGCGGCACCGCCGAGTTCTGGGCGCTCAGCCGGTCATCAACCCTGCATCAGGCTCTCGGCGACGCCGACCGCAGCATCCAGTTGGGCCGGCAGGCCATCGAGTTGGCCGATACCCTCGACGACCCCGAGGCCAGGTTCGCGGCGGCGAACAACCTCGGTGACGCCTACCTCGAGATCGCCCGGGCTCAGCGGGCGGCCGGCGCGGATGCCGCGGCCGCGCTCCGCGACGGCCTCGCGCTCGCCCACGAGGCCCTGGCCCGCGCGCTGGCGCAGCAGCACGAGTTCAACGAGACCGTGGCCCGTACCAACCTGGTCGGCTTCCTCATCGAGCTCGGCGAGCACGCCGAGGCGCGCGCGCAGGCGGTGCACTCCAAGAGCATCGCCACCGCCAACGACTACCGCAACCTCGCCGTCAACAATGACGCCCAACTCGCCGAGGTGGCCAGGGCCGAGGGGCGGATTGATCTGGCCTGCGCCATGATGGACGCCCAGCTGGCCGACCCGGCCGTGGCCGAAGACGCGGCGCTGAAGGTGAAGCTGCACCGCGAGCTCTACGAGATGCACAGCACTGCAGGCCGATTCGAGGAGGCCCTGCGGCACCACGAGGACCTGTACGTACTGATGCTCGAGCTCACCCGGCAGACCGCCGGGCTGCAGTCGCGCATGCTGATCAACTCCCTGGAGATCGAGCAGGCCCGCCACGAAGCGGAACGGTCCCAGTTGGAGGCTGAGATGCAGCGCATCCGTGCCGAGGAGCTGGACGAGCAGGCCAACACCGACCCGCTCACCCGGCTGCCCAACCGTCGCGCTCTCGACCGGCAGCTGCCGGAGATGATGCAGAACGCCCTCGACCGGGCCGAACCGCTGTGCGCGGTCATGCTCGACATGGACCACTTCAAAGAGGTCAATGACCAGCACGGTCACGCCGCCGGCGACGAGGTGCTCACCACCATGGCCGTCATCCTCGGCGCCGCCACCAGGGCCACCGACCTCACGGTGCGGGTCGGTGGCGAAGAATTCCTGCTGGTGCTCGGCAACACCGACCTCGACCAGGCCGTGCAGATCTGCGAGCGCCTGCTCGGCGAGGTCCGCGGGCATCCGTGGGGCACGGTGACCGCCGGCCTCGCCTGCACCGCCAGTGTCGGCGTGGCGCTGCTTCGCAGCGGTGAGAGCGTGTCCCGCTGGCTCGGCCGCGCCGACGCCGCCCTGTACGAGGCCAAGGCCGCCGGCCGCAACCGGGTGCAGCTCGCCGCAGCGCGGGTCTGACCGGCCCGAGCGCCGGTTAGGGCACGAGCACGATCTTGCCCACATGGGCGGATGCCTCGAGCCGCCGATGCGCGTCCGCCGCGTCGGCAAAGGCGAACCGGCTGTCGATGACGGGGCGCAGGTCACCGGCCTCGAGCCAGGGCCACACCGAGGCCTGCAGGTCGGTGATGATGGCGGCTTTCTCCACCGCGGGCCGGGACCGCAGGGTGGTGCCCCAGTACCGTCCGCGCTTCATCATCAGCTGGAACGGGTTGAACACTGCATCCTCCCCGCCCTGATTGCCGATCACCATGATGGTGCCGTTCGTGGCCAGCGCGGCCACATTACGGGCCGCGTAGGAGCCACCCATGATGTCGAGGATCACGTCGGCGCCGCGCCCGTCGGTGGCGGCGAGAACCTCGGCCACGAAGTCCTGGTTGTGGTAATCGACCAGAATGTCGGCGCCGAGCCCGGCGCACACGGCGAGTTTCTCGGCGGAGCCGGCCGTGACGGCCACCCGGGCACCGGCCCGGCGGGCCAGCTGGATCGCGGTGGTGCCGATGCCGCTGCCGCCGCCGTGCACGAGGAGGGTCTGACCGGCGGTGAGGCCGGCGCTCATGAACACGTTCGACCACACCGTGGCCAGCGCCTCCGGCAACGCGGCGGCGTCGACGAGGTCGATGCCCGCCGGCACGGGTAGGACCAGGTCCTGGTGCACCACGGCCTCGGTGGCGTAACCGCCACCGGCCAGTAGGGCGCAGACCCGGTCACCCACGGCGAACCGGGTGACGGCCACCCCGATCTCGGTCACGGTGCCGGAGACTTCCAGGCCCGGCCACGCCGGCGCGCCAGCCGGCGACGGATACAGGCCCAAGCGTTGCTGCACATCCGCCCGGTTCACGCCGGCCGCGGCCACCTGGATGCGGATGTCGCCGGCGCCGACGACGAGGTCGGGTACCGTGTTGAGGGTGAGGGCGTCGGGGCCCCCGGGAGTGGTGACCACGAGTGCGCGCATGTGGCCATCCTACGAGCGGTCGGGTGCGGCTCGCTCGCCGGACTCGTCGCGGTCGGCGAACCAGTCCAGGGTCTGTCCGTGCGGGCCGCACCGGGCCACCGGCAGGCCGTCGAGCGACACGATGAACTCGCCGGGTTGGGGTGGCTCCGGCAGCTGCGCGTCGACCCGGGGCAGGATGCCGGCGCCGTCGAGGGAGATCCACCGGCCGAAGCCGGTCACGGTGTCGGCGAAGACCTCCCGCTGCTCCGGCGCCAGGTAGACGAGCACCGCGGGGCTCACGATCACCAGCGGTACGCCGGCCGGGGCCAGGGCGGCCAGCTCCGCCAGGCCGTCGACGGCGTCCCCGGCCACCAGCAGCGGCGGGTCCGTGCGCACGATCGACATCGCCGCGTCCAACCGGCGGCGGCGGTCGTGCTGCTCGGGCCAGACGAGGGTTTCGAGCCAGCGCACGTCATCCGGGTTCCCCACGTCCAGCGGGTTGAGGTCCAGGCCCGCCCGCCACACGACCTCGGGCGGATGCTCGGGCAGCGGCACCGGTCCGGTGGAGTCGGTGGTCAGCAGCACCGGGCTGGGTCCGTCGGCCGGATCCACCCGGCGGCCGGCGTAGTCGTAGCTGTAGCGGTCGGGATAGAGGCAGAGCCCAGCGCTGGCGCCGACCTCGAGCAGCGCGACCCTCGGGCCGATCGAGGCGAGAACCGGCATGATCGCGGTGAGGCGGCGCGGCTCGTTGGTCTGGGTGGCCCGCACCCGAGCCTCGGCGGCGACCGCCGGCCACCGCTCGATGAGCCAACGACGGAACACCGGATACGGTTCGAGCGGTGCACCGAGGAGGCGGGCGCTGGCGAAGACGAGGTTCGGCTGGCGTTCGGGCCGCGGCAGCCCGATGATCAGGTCCAGCACCTCGGCGTCGCCCTCCACGCCGGCGGCCCAGTCGGCGTACAGCGCGGACTGCCCCGGAGTCTCGGCGAGCCGGAAGCGCCGGTACCAGTCTGCGGTCTTCGACAGGTCGAGGGCGCGCTGCTCGGCGATGGTGCGGGGGAGCTCAGCCACCGGCGGGGCGGTACATGCTCTGGTGGGTGATCCCGGCCTCCAGGTACGGCGTACCGAAGGGCACAAAACCGAACCGTGCGTAGAGCGGCACGATGTAGTCCTGCGCGTGCAGCAGCATCGCCTGGTCGGCGAAGTCGTCGAGAACCCGCTGCAGCAGCACCTGGGCCAGACCGGCGCCGCGGTGGTCGGGGTGCACCACCACCCGGCCGATCACCCGGGCCGCGTCGCGGTGCTCCGGCTCCGGGTCGCGCAGCACCCGCAGGTACGCGGTGACGGTGGAGCCCGCGGTCAACCAGTAGTGCACGGTGTCCGGCTCCTGGTCACGATCGTCCAGTTCGGTCTCGTCGATCTTCTGCTCGAGGAAGAACACGTCGGTGCGCAGCTTCAGGAACGCGTAGACCTCGTCGGCCGTGACCTCTGACCAGGTCTTAACGATCGGAGAACGGTGCATCAGGCGTCGGTGCCGAGCCTCTGCAGCAGCAGCGCGAGCAGCAGACTGGAGCGCTGCTCGTCGGTGGTGACCTCGAGCAGCTCGACCACGGCGGTGCGGTCGGCGAGCGAGGACGCGGCCACGTCGACCTGATTGATGTCCTGCACGATGCGGATTAGACGATCGGCGCTGGCGGCGGCATCCGTCGCGGCGGAGGGGGAGCTCGGGGGTGGGGTCTGGGCTGATTCGGACATCCTGCCACGCTACCAAACGGCGCCGGCGCGCCGGCAAACCGGCCAGTGACCCGTCGCCCGCGGTCCATACGTTCACATGGGTTTGCCAGGGAAAGATGAGGGTTTGTGCAGGAACCTTGTGCAGGCTAGGCGACTTGTCCGCGCCCGACCCGCGCGCGTGGGCCCAACGATCAGTGAGCACTCTGCCGCATTCGGCGATTCCTCACGCTATCTGGAAGCTTATGAGCCCCCACACTCCGAAGAACCCAACGTCCGACTCCCCGCAGACCCACGCCACCAGCACCACACCGGTCGGCCCCCGCGCCGCCCGACGGCTCCGTCGGCCCAGCCGCCGTCTCACGGTCCTCGCCGGCGGCCTCGTGCTCGCCGGGGCACTCACCGGCACCGGCTTCACCGTGCAGTCCGCGGTCGCCGAGCAGCAGCAGCAGGCTCAGCAGCAGCGGGAAGACCGCGCCGCGGCGAAGGCCGCCGCGATCAGCGAGACGCACCTCGCCGCATCCGTTGCCCTGTACGACGCCGACACCGCGCTCGATGCCGCCGCCAACAAGGTGGATGCGTCGGCCCTGTCCGCCACCACCAGCTCTCTGGCCGGGTACATCTCGATGCCCCTCGACGAGGTGACCGAGCTCACCGCCCAGGCCGAGGTGCAGGCCGAGCAGGTCCAGGCCGCCGCCGTGGAGGCCGACCGGGTGGCAGCCGAGGCCGCGCAGGCCGCGGCCGAAGCTCAGGCCGCCGCCGAGGCACAGGCCGCCGCTGAAGCTCAGGCTGCCGCCGACGCCATCGCCGCCGGGAACACCGTTGACGGGGCGAAGGCCACTGCCGCCCGCCTGGCCGCCGAGCGGTACGGCTGGGGCGACAGCCAGTTCTCCTGCCTCGCGCAGCTCTGGCAGAAGGAATCCGAGTGGAAGTACACCGCGTACAACGACAACGGCGGTGCCACCGGCATCCCGCAGGCGTTGCCCGGCAGCAAGATGGCCTCGGCCGGTTCCGACTGGGCCACGAACGCCAGCACCCAGATCGCTTGGGGACTCGAGTACATCAACGCGTCCTACGGCAGCCCGTGCTCGGCCTGGTCGCACTCGCAGGCGATGAACTGGTACTAAACCGCACCTCGCACCCGCCGCACGTCAGGTCCAGTAGTTGTTCTGGTAGAGGAAGATCACCACTCCCACCTCGAACACGATCAATGCGTAACCCACCCACAGGGCGGCGTAGGCGAATGATCGCCCGCTGGCCTGGCGGTGCGCGATCCGGGACAGGGTGACGTGGGCGAGCACCACCCCGATCACCGGCAGGATCAGCGCCACGACGAAGCTGAGCACGGCCAGCGCGCCCGTCGCATCCGGATTCGGATCGACGGCGGCCGCGGCAGCGTTCTGGCGGATACCGAAACGTAACAGGAGGATCACCCCGATCGCGCCGGCGACGATGGCCACGATGGTGATCGGGTAGGTGCCCATGCGAGATCCTCTCTTCGGTGGTTCTCGGCCTTCAGCGGGCGCTGAGCTGGCCCAGCACCAGGCCCTCGGCGGACTGCAGGGTCATCACGCCGGCTCGCACGCGGCCCTGCGCGGCCTGGTTCAGCCAGGTGTCCACACCCTCACACGCCATCAGCGTCATGGCACCGGCGGCGAACAGGATGGCCTCATCGTCGGCCTGCTCCCAGGTGCCGGTGAGCGCGTTGCAGCCGTCGTTGCCGGAATACCTGCCATCGGCCTGGATGGACAGGAACGGCGCCGTCGGGGTGTCCGACTCGACCCAGTACCCGATGGGCCGGCCCTGCGGCCCCACGGTGCTGTCGGTGGAGCGCACCAGGGTGGTCTCGGTCGAGTCGAAGGAACTGGTGATCACGAGGGTGTCGCCGTCGACGTCCACCCGGCTGCCCCGAGTGACCGCCAGCGGCAGCTGCGCCCCGTCGCAGGCCATCATGGTCTGCGGCCCCGATGTGGTGGTCAGGGTGCCGTCGGCGGCGAGCTCCCAGGTGCCCTGCACCCGGTTGCAGCCGTCGGAGGCGCTCCAGGTGTTGTCCTGCACGAAGGAGACATACGGCTGCTCGGGGCTGTCGAATTGCTGGTCGATCACCCAGGTGCCCACGATCGCCCCGGGCTGGGCCGTGCCGGACCGCGACGCGGAGTCGGGGGTGACGATGATGCATCCGGCGAGGAGGAGAACGATCGGGGCCGCCAGCAGAAGTCGCACGGCGGAGGAGGCGGGCATGCTGTCACCTTTCGGCTCGTACTTCACGCAGCAATGTAGTTCGCGAACGCGCCCGAGGCAACCGGCGGAGCCCCGATGTCTCGGTGACCGGTGTACGTTCACCTCGAATACACCCGTCGGCCGCGCACTGGGCAGCCCGAGGAGGAATGCATGCTGGATTTCGGCACGGGCGCCTGGCTCCTGGCGGCCCTGCACGCCCTGTTTGTACTCATCGCCACCGTGTACGTCTCCGCGAACCGCCGACCGTCCGCGGCCATCGCCTGGGTGCTCGCGATCATCTTCATCCCCTTCCTCGGCGTGCTCATCTTCCTGCTCGTGGGAGTGGGGCGGCTGCCACGCAGACGCCGTGAAAAGCAGCACGAGGTGAACGAGCTGATCCTGGCCCGCACCGACGGCCTGGATCAGGTGGGTCACCGCGACGAGTGGCCGCCGTGGCTCACCTCGGCGGTGCGGCTGAACCGCAACCTCGGTGCGCTTCCGATGGTGGGCGGCAACCGGGTGGAGCTGCTGCCCGACTACGACGCCTCGATCGCGCGGATGGTGGAGGCCGTCGACGACGCCACCGAGTTTGTGCACGTGCAGTTCTACATCCTGGTGCTCGACACCGTCACGCAGCCGTTCTTCGACGCCCTGGCCCGGGCGGTGCAGCGCGGCGTGCAGGTCAATGTGCTCTCGGACTACCTGGCCTGCCTGATGCTGCCCCGCCGTAAGGAGACCTTGGCGGCGCTCGCCGCGATGGGCGCCGAGTGGCACGCCTTGTTGCCGTTGCGGTTCTGGAAGGGCCAGTGGCGCCGGCCCGACATGCGCAATCACCGCAAGCTGCTCATCGTCGACGGGCGGGTGGGCTTCACCGGCTCGCAGAACATGATCGACCGCACCTATCTCAAGCCCGGCAACCTCAAGCGCGGACTGCGCTGGCACGAGCTGATGATGCGCCTCGAGGGCCCCGCCGTGCGGGAACTGAACGCGGTGTTCCTGGCCGACTGGTTCAGCGAGACCGATGAGGTGTTGGCCTTCGATACCTCGCCGATCGTGCTCGATCCCGCACCCGACCTGCTCGACGCGCAGGTGCTGCCCAGCGGCCCGAGCTTCGACAACGACAACAACCTGAAGCTCTACGCCCTGCTCATCCACAAGGCGGAGCACCGGGTGAGCATCACGAGCCCCTACTTCGTGCCGGAAGAATCGACCATGCTCGCGATCGTCACCGCCGCATCCCGTGGGGTGCAGGTGGAGCTGTTCGCGTCGTTCATCGGCGATCAGGCGCTGGTGTACCACGCGCAGCGTTCCTATTACGAGGAGCTGCTGCGTGCGGGGGTGTCGATCTACCTGTACCGGGAGCCGACGGTGCTGCACGCGAAACACTTCACCATCGACGACGACGTGTCGGTGGTGGGGTCCAGCAACATGGACATCCGCTCGTTCAGCCTGAACATGGAGGTGTCGGTGCTCGTGCACGGCGCCGATTTTGTGCGACGGATGCGCGCGGTGCAGGACGGTTACCGGGCCAACAGCCACAAGCTCGAGCTGGCGGACTGGCTCGACCGGCCCGCCGGTGCCCGGATCTCCGACAACCTGGCCCGGCTCACCTCGTCGCTGCAGTAGGAAGGCGGGGACATGAGCGAGTGGGGGCAGCTGCTGCCGCTGGCGTTGACCATCGCTCTGAGCCCGCTGCCGTTGGCCGCGTTGCTGCTGATGCTGCTGGCACCGGGCGGGTTCCGAGCGGCCGCGGGGTTCAGCATCGGCTGGTTCCTGGGGGTGCTGCTGTCGGCGACCCTGCTGGCGCTGCTGTCGTCGCTGCTGCCGCACGACCGTGGGGCCGGCAGCAGCCTGTTGCAGGTGGTGGTGCCCTTGCTGCTGGGGAGTGCCCTGATCGTGCTGGGCATCGTGCAGTGGCACGACCGGCCCAGCCGCGGTGCCGACGTGCCGTTGCCGCGCTGGCTGAGCGCGTTGGACCGGCTCACGCCGGGCCGGGCGACCATCATCGGCGTCGGGTACGCGGCGTTCCGGCCGAAGAACCTCGTGATGGCCGCCGCCGCCGGGGTGGTGATCCTGGGCGCACACGCCGACCCCACCGGGATCGTGATCTCGGTGGCGGTGTTCACCGCGCTGGCCTCGATCACCATGCTCGGCCCGGTGTTCGCGTACGCTTTCGGCGGCCAGGCGGTGCGCGGCCGGCTGGAGCGGTTGCGCGAGTGGCTGGTGCGCAACATGCCGCTCATCACGGTGGTCACGGTGCTGCTGCTCGGCGCTTTCCTGATGCTCGCCGGCCTGGCCGCCTGGTTCGGTCAGCTGCTCGACTGAGCACACCTCCCGCACACCCCCGGATCACTCCTGCAGAGTTTCCGCGACGTCGGCGGATCCGCGGAACGGCGCGGCCGTCGCCGGCGTTCGGGGAGAATTGCAGGAGTTACGCACACCACCGTCGATTTTGGAGAATCCTGATGGCAACACATCACCTGGACAGCCGCCTCGCCACCCGCCGCACGGCCGACGGGGTCTTCATCGAACGGTTGGAGCGCCCGCCCCTGGCCGTGGAGCTCGGCCTTGAGCCGCATCCGGAGGGCGGCTGGTACCGGCGCACCTGGACCTCACCGGTGCCGGTGACTCTCACGGATGCCGACGGCACGCAGCGCGTGCGCCCGGCGGCAACGCTCATCCACTTTCTGCTGCCGGCCGGGGAATTCTCTGCCTGGCACCGGGTGGCCGCCAGCGAGATCTGGATCTGGAACGGTCTGGGCACCGTGCAACTGGAACTCGGCGGCGACGACGACGAGCCCGACACCGAGGAAAGCCTGACGCTCGGCGGCCGGGTGCAGCGCGGGGAGCGCACCCAGGTGCTCATCGGCGCGAACGTCTGGCAGCGCACCCTGCCCAGCGACGACGACGCCCTGGCGAGCTGCCTGGTGTCGCCCGGGTTCGACTTCGCCGACTTCTCCATGGAGTAACCGGGGCCGCCGATGCCCGTTTCGGTCCGGATTGTGACCGGTTCGGGCGTGTTCGGCTCTGGATACCCCCGTTCGCGTCACCACTCGGGCCGAAATGACCGTAACGTAGAAAGGTAGGCACGCTTCCGTCGAACCCGACGCGCAGCGAGCCTGCGCACACGAGAGGTTGAGTTGTGAACGAGGAATGCATCCACGGACTGGACGGGGAGCTGTGCGCCCTGTGTTTCCCACCCGCCGCCCCCGTCGCATCGACAGTGCCAGCCGCCCGCGCACCACGCGCCAGCCGCGCCCGTACCGCTGAGGCGCCCACCGCGCTGCGCTCCGTCGTGGCACCCATCAGCACCGGAACCGCCAAGACCAAGCGCCACGACGACAACGTCGGCGAACAGCGCATCTACCACCTCACCCACATCCGCAACCTGCCCGGCATCCTCGCCACCGGCCGGCTGCTGGCCGACGCCAGCAACGCGTGGGAGGAACGCCCCGTTGTGGACATCTCGTCGTCCGCCAACCGGGACGCCCGCCGCCAGACACCGGTCGCCGGCGCCGACGGCCTCGCCGTCGCCGACCACGTTCCCTTCTTCCTGTCGCCCAACGCCCTGGTCTGGGAGAACATCCGCGCGCAGTCCCTCGACCCGCGCCTGTCCGACGCCGCGCACGACGCCGCAGCGTTCGACTTCGTGATCCTGGTCTCCACGGTCAAGAAGGTGCTCGACGCGCAGACCAGCGAGCCCGACGCCACCCCGTTCGCCGTGACGAACGGCGACGCGGCGTTCACCACGACCCGCTTCGGTTCCACCCCCGACGCGGCCGACACCCTGCTGCGGTCGCTGCGCGCCGACCTCGACTCCGACGCGATCCTCAAGGCCGAGCTGCTCGTGCCCGCCGAGTTCCCGTTCGGCCTGATCACCCTGATCGGCGTTGCCAACGACCGGGTGCGGGATGCGGTCAAGCCGATCCTCGCGGCCGCCAGCCACAAGCCCAAGGTCGCCGTGTACCCGCCGTGGTTCCACCCCACCGAAGACGGCTCGCTCTAAGACCCGCCAGACACACGGATGCGCGACCCGGCCTCACCGCCGGGCCGCGCATCCGTTTTTTGACCGCTGATCGACCGTGCCGGTGCCGGGCAGACGCGGCCGAGTGGAAGTGCACCGCCCGCGCTGCCATGCTGAAGCAATGATGCGTCACGCGCCCGACACCGTCGCCCGCTCCAGCGTGCCGGGGCGCCCGTGGTGAGCGCCGCCACCCGCGCCCGCAACGCCAACAGGCACCTGCCGGCCCGATGGATCGATGTCGCCGCCGATGCCGTGCGCACCCACGCGTTCGCGCACACGGCCATGGCCCGTCGCGGTTACACGCCGCGCGGCCCCGTCGAGGACGGCGTGGCCTACTACCAGTACGGCACGCCGGTGCGGCAGTTCTTCTCCGATGTGCTCAGTTTCGGCATCGTGCGGCGCCTGCGCGGTCGCCCAGACGGGTATGCGCTTCTGGCGGTGTGGACCGAGCCGGTCGCCGGGGGCACCCGGGTGACCGTGAGCCTGGTCACCGGACTCTTCCACGCTGCGGCGCTGCACGAGACTCTCGCCGAGCTGATCACTGATGTCGACGCGGCCGGGGCGCTGCTGCAGGCCGGCGCACCGTTCTCCGGGATCGATCTGCCCGCGGACTCGCCCGGACGCCCGCTCGCCCACGGCCGATCGCGCACCGCATGAGCGCCGCCTCACGCACCGCGCGTCTGACCAAACAGTTCCCGGCCCGGTGGATCGACGTTGCCGCCGATGCCGCAACTGCGCACGATATCGCCCGCGCCGTGTTGGTGCGCCGCCGGTACCGTGTGGATGCGGCGCCGGCCGGGGGAGTGCTGGTGTACGAGTACGGCACCCGCCTCGGGGAGTTCATCGACGACATGTACAGCCTGGGCCTGATCGCGTACCTCTTCGGCCGGCCGGCCGGGTACGGCCGGGTGGCAGTGTGGACCGAAGCGGTGGATGGCGGCACCCGGCTGACGGTGAGCCTGGTCACCGGCCGCAACCATGCCCGGTCGGTGCGCGAGGTGGTCGCGGAACTGATCCACACCGTCGCCGCCACGGGCCTGCTGGTTCAGGCCGGTGATCCGTTCTCCGGCGTCGACCTGCCGTCCGACTCACCCGGCCAGCCGGTGCCCGGCTACCGTCGCCGGCAGGAACGTACAACGGGCAAGGCCGCCCGGCAGGCCTGACCCGCCCGCGACGTGCCGCATCCGACCCCATGACTGGCGCTGATGGGCGCTCTTGCGGCAACTCGCGGATGCGGCGGTTCGTGAGTTGCCGCATCCGACCCCATGACGGGCGCTGATGGGGTCTTTTGCGGCAACTCGCGGATGCGGCGGTGGCCCTAGACGACGCCGAGCGGGCGGTGCGGCCCGGCGGGCAGCTGCACCACCAGGGCGTCGCCGGGCGCGACGGTGCCGTCGGCGACGACGATGCCCATGATGCCGGCCCGGCGGGTGATCTGGCCGGTGTGATCCTTGATTTTGAGAGCACCCTTGAGGCCCTGCTGGAATTTGTCGATCATCGAACAGGGGTCACGCATCCCGGTGACCTCGACGACGGCGTCGGTGCCCAGGTGCAGGAGGGTGCCGACCGGCAGCGCCAGCAGGTCGAGTCCGGCGGTGGCGATGTTCTCGCCGAGTTGCCCGGGCGTGACCTCGAAGCCCTCGGCCGCGAGCTCGTCGAAGAGTTCGGAACGCACCAGGTGCACCTGGGTGAGGTTGGCGCGGGTGGGATCGGTGCGGATCAGGTACCGGTGTTGGGTCGTAGGTCCCGCGTGCGAGTCGCCCTCGATGCCGTGACCGGCCACCAGGCGGATGCTCGGTACGACGGGCTTGCTGAACCGGTGCTTGTCGTCCCGGCTCACGGCCACCACGGACCCGGTCTGCTGCTCACTCATCCCGCCATCCTGCCAGATGGACACGCTAGCCGGCGGGCTCGATGGTGATGCCGCCGTTCGTGGTCTGCGCGGTGATCGAGCGCCGCGAGGTTGTGTCAGAGGGAACGGCATCAGCGCTGACGGAACCGTTCGTGGTTTGCGCGGTGACCAGGTAGGACACCCCGGACACGGGCACCCGCACGATGATCGACCCGTTCGTGCTGCCGGCATCGACGGCGTCCGGCGCGTCCGCGAAGTTCAACTCGACGGACCCGTTGGTGGTCCCGGCCTGCACGGTCTTGGAGACGGCGTCGGTGACCCGGATGTCGCCGTTGGTGGTGCGCAGGTCGGCGCGGCCCACCGTACCGTCGGCCTCGATGGTGCCGTTGGTGGTCGTGAGATCGACCCGGCCGGTGAGGCCGGACACCGCGATGCGGCCGTTCTCACCGTCGACGGTCACCGGCAACGCCCGGGGGAGTTGCACGGTCACGTCGATGGCGCAGCGGGAGAACAGCTGCGACTCGCATCCACCGCGCACCTCGGTGACCCCGCCGTCGGTGCGTACCGTGAGGGTGGGCTCGTTACCGAAGAACGACCCCGTCATGTGCACGTGCACCTGGTCGTCGTTGCTGGGTTCGAGGGTGAACTCGGCGTTTGCTATCCGCACGTCGAGGCTGGCGCCCGGCGCCTCGTCCGCGCTGAGGTCCACCGGGCCGCTGCGGCCGGAGAGGGCGAAGAAGAACGCCGCGATCAGCAGCAGTACCCCCACCGTGGGCACGAGGATGTACAGCACGGTGCGCCACAGCGGAGCGGGCCCCTGCCCGGCGGCCCGGGGCCGGGTGTCCGCGGGCTCCGGTGGCCGCACCGGCGCGGGCGGTACCGGCGGCCGCGGTCGACCGTGTGGCGGCGGATCGGTCATGGCGGTGGGCTCCCCGGCTGAACGGGGCCCTGGCGCATCCGGCGGCGTGTCGGATGGGACGGGCGCCCGTTGCAGGGGACGGTAGCAGGGTTGCCGACGCCTCGATATGGCCGGCGGCGGGCCGGTCAGCGCTTGGTGGTGTCCCTGGCGCGGTAGCGCAGCAGCCGGGCGCGCACCGAGAGGATGCCGCCGATCACGAGGATCACGACGGCCACGGGCAGCAGCACCGTCAGGTACGCGTTCGCGGTGACGGCGTTGACGATCAGGAGGAGCACGGCCAGGCCGCTGCAGCAGAACGCGGCGATCGTGTACGTGGTGAACGTCCAGGTTTTCACGGGGCAGGCATCCAATCGGTGGCGCTCGCGCACGGCCGCCGAGCTGAGTACACGGTACCAGCGCAGCCCTGGCCTGGAACCCGATGCGGTATTCATCGCGGAGCGAACGTAGGCTTGACGTCTCATCACCGAATCTCAAGATAGGTCTGTCGTGAAGGTCATCAGCTACAACCTCCGCAAGAACCGTGCCAGCGGAGAACTCATCGCACTTGCAGAACGGTACGACCCGGACCTTTTGTGCCTGCAGGAATGCGACACCATCGACCTGCCCGCCGAGGTCGGTCTGCTGCACTTGGCCGATTCCACCACCCGCAACCGGCTGGGCCTGGCCGTCTACTACCGGCGGGACCGCTTCACGGCGCAGAAGACCCAGACGTTCGCGCTGAAGAAATCGCTGCACGACAGGGTGCTCACCCCGGCCCACGAACGGCTGATCGGCACCCGGCTGCACGACATCGTCGCCGAGCGTGAACTGGTCGTGGCGTCATTCCACGCCGCACCGCTCACCGCGCTGAACTCGCTGCGCCGCAACCAGATCAAATCCGCGCACGAGGAACTCGCCGTGCTCGGCCCGAACCTGCCGACCCTGATGGTGGGCGACTACAACTACCCGATCTTCAAGAAGCACCTCAGCGCGCAGGTGGAACTCTCCGGGTACGACCTCACCCTCAGCGACAGCCGCACCTACACCAGGTACAAGTTCTTCCGCGGTCACTTCGACCTGGCCACCTCCGTGGGCCTCACCATCGACAGCGTCGAAACCCTGCCGCGCGGTACGAGCGACCACATGCCGATCCTGGTGACCTCGTCCTACAGCCTTGCGAAGGCGCCCGCGGGAGCCGCGTCCGACAACACCGGCGTCACCCTGCCCGGCGGCGAATTCTCGATCTAAATGACCGGTCACGGATTCGCCGTCCTCGACCTCGAAACCACGGGCCTCTTCCCGGGCGACACCGACCGGATCGTCGAGGTCGCCGTTGTGCACCTCACCGGGCAGGGCTGCATTGAGGGGCGCTGGGAGACCCTGGTGGATCCCGGCCGCGACCTCGGCCGAACCGACTTGCACCGCATCCGCCCCGCCGATGTGCGCGACGCCCCGAGCTTCGCGGCCATCGCCCCGCAACTCGTCGACCTGCTGCGCGGCCGGGTTCTCGTCGCCCACAATGCCAGCTTCGACACCCGGTTCCTGATCAGCGAATTGCGCCGGGCCGGTCAGGCGGTGCCGGCCGACATCGTCACCCTGTGCACCATGCAGTTGGCCCGTGACTTCCTGCCCGGCGCCGGCCGGTCACTCAGCGACTGCTGTGCGGCCCTGGATATCGACCTCGACGGCGGGCACTCGGCCGCCACGGACGCGCTGGCCACGGCCCGCCTGCTCGCCGCGTATGTCGAGGCCGCGGATGCGCCGGAGTTCTGGACCGCTCACCTTGACGCGGCCGCGGCCCTGCCCTGGCCCGCCATGGCGGCCCCGCCGGTCGGCTGGTGCGCCCGCGCCGTGCCCGCGCACCCGATGGCCGCGGCGTCCTTCCTCGAACGGCTCACCACTCGGCTGCCGGATGTGCCGGGCCCGGCCGAATATGTCGACTACCTGGCCATGCTCGACCGCTGCCTGCTCGAGGGCACCCTCTCGGCGCACGAGAGCCATGCGCTGGTGCGACTGGCCGGCGACCTCGGCCTCGGCCCCGGCGTGTGCGCCACGCTGCACCGCGAGTACTTCGCTGCCCTGACCGCCCTGGCCTGGTCGGACGGCATCCTCACCGCAGCCGAACTGGCCGACGTGGTGAGCGTGGGCACCCTGCTCGGCCAGCCGACCGGCACGATCGTGGCCGCCCTCGACGAGACCCGCCACCAGACCACCCCGGCCCTGCCCGCGGCCGAGGTCGGCGCCGCGTTCGCGCTGGTGCCGGGCGACGTGGTGGTGCTCACCGGCGAGATGCGGCGCACCCGCGGTGTGTGGGAGCGGGAACTGCGGGAGAAGGGTCTGGTGCCCTGGAGCGGTGTGACCCGGCGGGTGAAGCTGCTGGTGGCCGCCGACGTCCAGTCCCGCTCCGGCAAGGCCCGCAAGGCCCGCGACTACGGCATTCCGATCGTGGACGAGAACACCCTGGCCCGTCTGGTGGGCATCCGCGGCGCCTGACCGGGCCGGCGCGAGCTGGCCGGAGCGATAGTCAGCCGCGGGAGATGAGCAGTGCCGCCCGCTCCGGATGCTTGGCGAACCATCGGGCCACATACCAGCAGTCCGGCGCCACGGCCCGGTTGCTCGTGGCCTCCACGTCGTTCATCGCGAACTCCACGACCTGCCCGGCGAGTCCCTGGCCGCGCCGGTTGGGGTCGGTGAAGGTGTGGTGGAACGACAGTGTGTCGCCCCGCACGGCGTAGTCGGCCAGGGCGGCGAGTTCGCCGTCGATGTAGAGGGCGTAGCGGGAAGCATCCGGTTCGTGCACAAGAGCGGTGGTCACATCCCCAGCGTAGACCCGCCCTGTCGGTGGTCTCCGGTAACCTGACCAGATCCCAGCAGGTGGAGGCGTCGAAAGTGTTCTTGCTCGATTCAACCGTGATCTTCAGCGCGACCGACCTCGGCGCGGCCGCGGGCTGCGAGTGGGCGCTGATGCGTAAACTCGACGGCAAGCTCGGCCGGATCGACACCGTGGTCGACGAGGGCGACGCCATGCTGCGCCGCGCCGGCGCTCTCGGCGACGAGCACGAACTGCGCTACCTCGAGACGCTCAAACGCACCCGCCAGGTCACCGAATTCGCCCGCCCGTCGATGCGGGACCTGCCGGCGGCGGCCCAGGCCACCGCCGAGGCGTTCCGGGCCGGGGACGACGTGCTCTTCCAGGCCACCTTCTTCGACGGCCACTTCGTCGGTTTCGCCGACTTCATCATGCGGGTCGACAGCGACAGCGACAGCGACAGCGACACCGACACCGACACCGACGCCACGGTGGGTGGCGGGGCCGGCCCCGGCCCCGTCTACGAGGTCTACGACACCAAGCTGGCCCGCTCCGCCAAGATCACCGCACTGCTGCAGGTGGCCGCGTACAGCGACCAGCTCGACCGGCTCGGCATCCCCACCGGCGAGAACGTGCATCTGCTGCTCGGCGACGGCCGCACCAGCACTCACCGGCTGCAGGACATCCTGCCGGTCTACCGCAAACGCCGCGCCCGACTGGAGCGGCTCATCGACGAACGGGTCGCCGATCCAGAGCCCACCCCGTGGGGCGACCCGCGCTACACCGCCTGCGGGCGCTGCGCCGCCTGCGCCATCGAGGTGGAGGCGCACCGGGACGTGCTCCTGGTCGCCGGTATGCGGCTCACCCAACGCCGGCACCTGCGGGAGGCCGGCCTCACCACCATCGAGGCCCTGGCCGCCAGCACCGGCCCGGTCGAGGGGCTGGTGGATGCCACCGTCGGCGCCCTGCGGGCCCAGGCCCGGCTGCAGCTGCAGTCCCGCCAACTCGCCACCGGGCAGCCCGGCCACGTCGACGCCCCCGCCTTCGAGGTCTACAACCCCGTGGCGCTCGGCGCCCTGCCCGCACCGGATCCCGGCGACATCTTCTTCGACTTCGAGGGCGACCCGCTCTACAGCGAGACCACTGTCGGGGTGGACCGGATCGACTGGGGCCTGGACTACCTCTTCGGCCTGATCGAGACCGACGGTACCTTCCGGGCCTTCTGGGCGCACGACTACGCCGAGGAACGCCAGGCGCTGATCGACTTCCTCGCCTATGTGGCCGACCGCCGGGCGAGACATCCGCACCTGCACATCTACCACTACGCCGCCTACGAGCGCACCCATCTGCTCGCCCTGGCCGCCCGGCACGGTGTGGGCGAGGACGCCGTCGACGACCTGCTGCGTGACAACGTGCTCGTGGACCTCTACCCGGTCGTGAAAAAAAGCCTGCGGGTGGGTTCGCACAGCTACTCGATCAAGAAGCTCGAACCGCTCTACATGGGCGACGACCACCGGGAAGGCGTGGACAACGCCGCCGATTCCATCACGGTGTACGCCGACTCCCGCGACCTGCACAGGGCAGGTGCGACCGCCGCCGCGCAGGCAATGCTCGACGACATCGCCGACTACAACGAGTACGACTGCCTCTCCACGCTGCGCCTGCGCGACTGGCTGCTCGCCCGCGCCGATGAGGCGGGTGTGCCCCGCGCCGCCGCGCGCGATCTCGAACTCGACATTCCGGTGCGCGAGCCAAGCCCGGTCTACCTGGCCCTGGCCGCCGCGGTGGCGGATGCCGCGCCCGGCGACCGCACGCCCGACCAGACCGCGATCGCGCTGGCCTCCGCCGCCATCGACTACCACCGCCGTGAGGGCAAGAAGTTCTGGCAGGAGCATTTCGACAGGCTGCGCAACCCCGCCGACGAATGGTCGGCCACCCGGGACGTGCTGATCGTCGCCAACGCCACCGTGACCCGCGACTGGGCCCTGGTGGGCCGGGACCGCAACCTGTCCCGGGTGCTGCGCATCGAGGGTGAACCCGCGCCGGGCAGCTCCCTCAAACTCGGCCAGCGGCCGTTCCTGCTCTACGACGCGCCCTACCCGCCGCTCGCGCCCACCGGTGAACCCGGCTCCCGGGTGGCGCACGAACGCACCGAGATCACCGGGCTGGTCGACGAGGCCACCGGCGAGGAGGTCTTCTACGTCACCGAGAAGCTCGGTAGGGGCATCGACCCGTACGACCACCTGCCGATGGCGCTCACCCCGGCCACCCCGCCGCCGCCCGGCACCCAGGTGCCCGCCATCGCCGAGTGGGGCCAGCGGGTGCTCGACGCGCTGCCCGGAATGCTGCCGGATGCCGCGCTGGACATCCTGCGCCGCCAACCGCCGCGCCGCACCGGCAGTGAACCGCTGCCCGAGGTCGCCGGGGCGGCCGGCGGCACCATCACCACCGCCATCCGGGACAGCCTGCTCACCCTGGACCGCTCCTACCTCGCGGTGCAGGGCCCGCCCGGCACCGGCAAGACCTACACGGGCTCCCGGGTGATCGCCGAACTCGTGCGCGACCACGGCTGGAAGATCGGCGTGGTGGCGCAGTCGCACGCCACGGTGGAGAACATGCTCACCGCCGTGCTCAAGGCCGGTCTCGGTTCCGAGCGAGTGGGCAAGAAGGCCAAGGCCGGCCAGGAGGCGGCGACGACCGCGTGGACGCCGCTGCCGCCCAACCGGTTCGCCGAGTTCACCGGCCAGGCCGGCGGGTTTGTGCTCGGCGGCACCGCGTGGGACTTCAGCAACGCCGCCCGCATCGAACCGGGCTCCCTCGACCTGCTCGTCATCGACGAGGCCGGCCAATTCTCCCTGGCCAGCACGATCGCCTCGGCGGTGGCGGCCCGCCGGCTGCTGTTGCTCGGCGACCCGCAGCAACTGCCGCAGGTGAGCCAGGGCTCGCACCCCGAACCGGTCGACGTCTCCGCGCTCGGTTGGCTCACCGACGGGCACGACGTGCTCCCGGCCGAGCTCGGCTACTTCCTGGCCAAGAGCTGGCGGATGCATCCGGCCGTGTGCGCGCCCGTCTCCCGGTTGTCCTACGAGGGCAAGCTTGAATCCCAGGCCGCCGACCGGTTCCTCGACGGCATCGAGCCCGGCCTGCATCCGCTGCCGGTGTTGCACACGCTCAACTCCACCTCCTCACCGGAGGAGGCCGACGCCGTCGCCGAGCTGATCGGCTCGCTGCTCGGCCGTGACTGGACCGTCGACGGCGCCACCAGAGCGCTCGGTCAGGGCGACCTCATCGTGGTCGCGCCGTACAACGCGCAGGTGGAGGTGATCCGCCAACGGCTGGCCCTGGCCGGCTGGCACGACGTGTCGGTGGGCACCGTCGACAAGTTCCAGGGCCGTGAGGCGGCCGTGGCCATCGTGTCGCTCGCCGCATCCAGCGCCGAGGAGGTTCCGCGGGGGCTCGAGTTCCTCCTGCTGGCCAACCGGCTCAACGTGGCCGTCTCGCGTGCGCAGTGGGCGGCGTATCTGCTCTACTCACCCGCGCTCACGGATGCCCTGCCCCACAACGCGGGCACCCTCGCGCAGCTGAGCGCCTTCATAAATCTCGTGGAGGCCTAAGTCGCGAGCCGTGAGCGGAGCCCCAGAATTCCGCGAATCGTGGGGCTCAGGTCACGGTTCGGGGGCTTTAGCGCTTCAATTCTGCCTCGAAACGCTCCGGCAGGATGACGTTGTCGCCGGCCGCGGCGAAGAACGGCGCGACCTCGATCGGTGTGTACCCGGCGATGCCGCAGCCGATCTCGGTAACGAGAAACCTCAGCTCCGGATGGTCCGCGGCGAAGTCCACAAACCCGGCCACCTCCTGGCGCAAGATGCCCAGCCCGCTCATGCTGTTGATCGCGTAGGACTGCCCGTGCAGCCCGTGGCCCTGGCCCCAGACCGCACCGAACCGCTCGTGCGCCAGGGCGGCGGCTCCGGCCGCGTGCAGACCGGCGGCATTGGAGCCGAAGACGAACACCTCACCGGGCTCCAGCCGTGTGATCCGCACGGTCAGGCCTCCTCGGCCGCCGAAGTGTTCAGGCGGTTGGTGGGGTCGAGTTTCAGCAGCAGCTGGTTGGAGATGGCGTCGAGCTGAGCGATCTGCTCGTCGGTGAGGGGGTCGATCACGTTCTCACGCACCGTGCGCACGTGCCCGGGCGCGGCATCCTGCACCACGGCCCAGCCGTCCTCGGTGAGGGCCGCGTTGGTGGCCCGCCGGTCGGTGGGGCAGGGGGTGCGCTTGACCAGGCCGCGGTCCTCGAGGCGCTTCACCACATGGGAGAGCCGGGGCAGGCTGGAATTGGTCATCGAGGACAGCCCGGTCATGCGGAGGGTCTTATTCGGGGCCTCCGAGAGCATTGCGAGCACGTAGTACTCGAAGTGGCTGAGCGCGGAGTCCCGCTGCAACTGGGAGTCGAGCAGGCCGGGAACCAGTTCCACCACCGCGACGAACCGCAACCAGGCGTGCAACTGCGCGGCGTTCAGTCCCTGCACGGCAGCGGATTCGTTCGTGTCCATACCGAGAGCTTACCAAGGACTTCGAGGTTTTGGTTGACGCGACAAGTAAAAGTGGGTTAGGTTACTTGTACCAACAACCAATTCATCGCCGGAAGGCGAGAAGGAGCATGTCATGACGAGCATCAGCATCATCGGAGCAGGCAACATGGGCACGGCCATCGCGGGGATCGCGGCGAAGGGCGGCGCATCCGTTCAGCTCCTGGCGCAGGATGCCGAGAAGACCGCAGCCGCAGCCGCAATCGCCGGCGCATCCGTCGTCTCCGGTGTGTCCGGTGAGGCGCTCACCGGCGACATCGTTGTGCTCGCCCTGCCGTACCCGGCCATCAGTGGTGTGCTGGCACAGTACGCCGGCCAGCTCGACGGCAAGATCATCGTCGACATCACCAACCCCCTCGACTTCGCCACCTTCGACTCCCTGGTCGTGCCGACGGATGGCTCGGCCGCGCAGATCATCGCCGAGACCGTTCCCGGCGCCCGCGTGGTGAAGGCGTTCAACACCACCTTCGCCGCGACGCTCGCAACCGGTGGTGTCAACGGTGTCGCGCCCACCACCGTGCTCGTCGCCGGTGACGACGCCTCCGCCAAGGACGCGCTCATCAACGTGATCACCGCCGGCGGCGTGGCCGCCGTCGACGCCGGAGCCCTCAAGCGCGCCCGCGAGCTCGAGTCCCTCGGTTTCCTGCAGCTCACCCTGGCCGCCGGAAGCACCATCGGCTGGACCGGCGGTTTCGCCCTCGTGAACTAGCCCCGCGAATAACCCCGCGAAAGCGGTCCAATGGCTGCCTCAGATCCCTGAGGTGGCCATTGGGCCGCTTTCGCGGGCTTTCGGGGCGGTTCAGACGTCGAGGAGGCCGCGGATGTCGTCCACCGTCAGGGCCGCCGCGAAGAGGTCGTCGTCGTCGAGCACCGCCTGGGTGAGCTTGGCCTTGGTTTCCTTGAGAGCCATCACCTTCTCCTCGATCGTGTCCGCGGCCACCATGCGGTAGACCATGACATTGCGGGTCTGGCCGATCCGGTGGGTGCGGTCGATCGCCTGACTCTCACTGGCCGGGTTCCACCACGGGTCGAGCAGGAACACGTAGTCGGCCTCGGTGAGGTTGAGGCCGAACCCGCCGGCCTTGAGGCTGATCAGGAACACCGGGTCGTCGCCGGTCTTGAACGCGTCGATCACGCCGGGCCGGTCCGTGGTCGAGCCGTCCAGGTAGCTGTAGGCGATGCCGCGCTGCTCCAGACGCGCCGCGGCGAGGGCCAGGTACGAGGTGAACTGGCTGAAGATCAGCGCCCGGTGCCCCTCCGCCACCACCTCGTCGAGATGCTCGAGCAGTGCATCGAGCTTGCTCGAGGGTACGTCGGCGTACTCGTCGTCGACCAGCGACGCATCCAGGCTCAGCATCCGCAGCAGCGTGATCGACCGGAACACGATGAACCGGTTGGCCTCGAGGTCGTCCATCAGCCCGAGCAGCTTCTGTCGTTCGCGTTGCAGGAACGTGTCGTAGATCTCGCGGTGCGCCGGGTCCAGGTCGATGTGGAGCACCTGCTCCTGCTTGGCCGGCAGGTCGCGGGCCACCACATCCTTGGTGCGGCGCAGCATCAGCGGGCGGATGCGTCGCCGCAGCCGGGTGACCAGCTCCTGTTGGGAGCGCACCTTGCGCTCCGCCGGGCGCAGGTATTCCTCGGTGAACCGCCGCACGGAGGGGAACAGCCCTGGGGCCACGATCGAGAACAGCGACCAGAGTTCGAGCAGGTTGTTCTCCATGGGGGTGCCCGTGACGGCCAGGGTGAACGGCACGTCGATGTAGGCGGCGGAACGGTACAGCTGTGAGGTGCGGTTCTTCACGAACTGGGCCTCGTCCAGGATGAGACCCGCCCAACCGTGCGCCTGGTACGCGTCGAAGTCGAGCCGGAACAGCGCGTACGACGTGACCACGACGTCAGCGTCTCGCGCCTGGTCGGCGATGGACCGGCCGCTGGTGGCCTGGGTGCTGGTGATCGAGACCACCCGCACGCCCGGGGTGAACCGGGCCGCCTCCGCCACCCAGTTGAACACCACCGAGGTGGGGGCCACGACCAGGAACGGCCGCCGGGGCGCCGCGGGCTCCGTGCCCGAGGCATCCGGTGCGTCTTCGGGGTGCTGCACGGCGTGCGCGAGCAGCGCGAGCACCTGCAGGGTCTTGCCCAGGCCCATGTCGTCGGCGAGGATGCCGCCGAGACCGTGCTGCCAGAGGAAGACCAGCCACTCGAAACCGTCCACCTGATACGGGCGCAGGGTGGCGTGCAGCCCGGCCGGCAGCGGTGTGGCCCGGGGGAGGGCCGCCGCGTCGCCGCGGGCCAGCTGCAGCAGCCCGCCGACCGCGGCGCGCCAGGAGACGGCCTGGTCGGTCTCGTCGGCGAGGTCTTCGAAGTCGCTCCACAGGCTGACCTGATGCCGATTGATGCGGAAGCCGGTCTCCCACTCCTGCAGGCTGCGGGCCTCCTCGATGAGGTCGCGCAACCGGTCGAACACCGGCTGGGTGAGCGAGAGGTAGCTGTCGTCGCTGAGCAGCAGTTTCTTCTTGTTCTTGGCCAGCGCGGTGAAGATCGGGTTGAACGGGATGCTGCGCCCGTCGATGTGCACGAGCACACCGAGGTCGAACCAGTCCCGCTTGTCGGTCTCCAGCGTGGTCACGGTCAGGTGCGGCGTGCCGGTGAGTTCGCGGTAGTCGGGTTTGTCGCCCACCAGCCGCACCCGCACCCCCTCCACCTCGTCGAGTCTCGGCAGGGTCTTGTCGGTGTATTCGGCGGCCGGCAGGCCCGTGAGGGTCACCGGGGCTGCGCCGGGTTCCGGTGCGGCCAGGCCCGGCAGCGCCGTCTGCACCCGGTCGAGCAGGCTTCCCTCTGCCTGCTCGTCGCGCTCGCCCTGCCACTGCCAGTCCAGCCGCACGGCCTGTTTGGGTTCGAAGCTCACCGTGTGCACCAGAACCGGCGGCGGCGGGGGCGGGAAATCGATCGAGGCATCCGTGCTCTCGACCGGAACCCCGCGACGCAGGGCGGGGTAGTACCCGATCAGGAACTCTTCCACCTCGCCGGCCGGCACGACCAGATCCTGCGAGCCGGACCCGACCGCGCCGAGCAGGCGGCGCTGGTCGGCGCTGAGCGGTTCGCGGGTGGGTGCGAGCACGATCGCCGGCTCCGCCCCGAGCCTGAACGCGTACACACCGTGGGCACCCAGTGCGCCGGCGTCGGCGACCGGATGCGCCACGCCGTCGATGTGCAGCCGCGGACTGAGGGTGAGTGCGGTGGGGGTCAGCGCCGCGTCGAGGGTGACGGCGGCCGTGCCTGCCACCGTGACCTGCGCATCCTTGTGGCTGCCGGCCAGGGTGATGCCGAGCCGGCCGGCCTCGGCCAGCAGGTGCCAGAGCAGCGGGCTCTCGAACTCGTCGAGGTAGAGCCACTCGGTGTCCTGGCCGTTGTACACCGGCCGGTCGACCCGGTGCAGCGGCACGAACTGGCAGAACCACCGGTGCTGCTCAACGTTCAGGTTCAGCCGGTTGAGCTGGTAGCCCACGTTGTTCCAGGTGATGGTCGACTTGACCCATTTGCCGGAGTCGCTCAGCACCACCGGCCGCACGCCGAGCCGGTAGGCGCCGGTGCGTTTCCGGCCGGCCGAGGCCCGCACGGCGGTGGCGCCGCGCCACCGGTCGTTGCTGCGCGGCGTCTGCTCGCGCAGTTCGAACAGCAGACCCATCGCGGTGCGGGCGGGCGCGCTGTCAGCCGCCGGTGTCGCGCCGGGGGAGCCGGTGACGGGCGGCGGGTCGCCGGTCGCCGGGCTGCCGGTCAGGGCGGCGACCGCCGACTTCCAGTCGGCTGCGCCGGCCGCCGGGCGCGGCGTGGAAGCAGGGGGCGGCATGGCTCCATGTTCTCACGAGCTCGCGACAGCGCGGATGCGCAACGGCCGCCGCCACCAGGTCAGGCGGTGGGGAAGAGGCGCGGCGTGCCGGTGCCGGCCGCGGCACGGTCGGCCAGCCAGATCTCGAGCCCGGCGGCGGGCACCGGCCGGGAGAGGAAGTAGCCCTGTGCCACGTCGCAGCCGAACAGGGCAAGCTGGTCGAGCACGTCGCGGGTTTCCACGCCCTCGGCCACGATACGCAGGCCCATGCTGTGGCCCAGGTGGATCGACGAGGCCACCAGAGCCGACGCCTTCTCGTCGTCGAGCATCGGGATGACGAAGGACTGGTCGAGCTTGAGCTCGTCGATGGGCAGGTCGCGCAGGTAGGCCAACGAACTGTAGCCGGTGCCGAAATCGTCCACCGCGATCATCACGCCGGCGGCGCGCAGCTGCAGCAGGATGGCGCGGGCCTGGTCCTGGTCCACCAGCAGGAACTCCTCCGTCACCTCGAGCATCAGCGCGGAACCGGGCAGGTCGCGTTCGGCGAGCATGGCCACGACGACAGCGGCCAGCCGGAAGTCGGCCAGCGACCGTGAGGACAGGTTGACCGCGACGGTGAGGGGCAGGTTGTTGTCGTGCCAGATCGCGGCCTGGTCGAGGGCGAGGGTGAGCACCGCGCTGGTGAGGGGGCGCATGAGGCCGCCCTGGTCGGCCACGTCGAGGAACTCCGCCGGGTACAGCAGACCGCGGGAGGGGTGGTTCCAGCGCACGAGCGCTTCCACGCCGTGCACGCTGTCGGTACTCAGGCTCACCTTCGGCTGGTAGTGCAGCACGAACTGGCCCTCGTCCAGGGCCACCCGCAGGTCCTGCAGGGTGCGCAGCCGGGTGACGTCGCTGGAGTCATCGCCGCTGGAATAGATGTGCTGGCCCACCCGGGTGGTCTTGGCCACGTACATGGCAATGTCGGCCTGGCGTAGCAGGTCGCCCAGGTCCGCGCCGTGTTCGGGGGCGAGGGCGATGCCGATGCTGAGTTCGAGCTCAAGGCTGAGACCGTCCACCATGAGCGGTCGTGCCGTCACCGCCCGCAGGCGCCGAGCCATCGCCGAGGCACGCTGGGCATCCGCGTGCCGCAGGTGCACGGCGAACTCGTCACCGCCCAGGCGCACCAGCAGGTCCCCGGTGCGCACGGCGCCGGACAACCTTTCGCCGATCCGGCTGAGCAGCCGGTCGCCGGCCTCATGGCCGAGACTGTCGTTCACTTCCTTGAACCGGTCGAGGTCGAGCACCAGCAGTGCGCTGGGCGGGGCGTCGGGCTCGCGAAGCCGCGCCGACACATCCATCGCCAGCGCCCGCCGGTTGGGCAGACCGGTGAGCTCGTCGGTGCGGGACAGCGCGAGCAGCATCCGCTGCCGGAAGAACAGCGGGATCGTGGCCAGGGCAAGGGCGAGGCCGGCCAGGCAGACCGCGAGCAGCGAAATATGCGTCTGGCTGGCTTGCAGCAGTACCGCCAGGCCGGCGAGGGTCGCGACGACGGGCACGGCGAGGGCCACACTCGCCGCCGCGGAATCGGGCGCCACCGGAGCCCGCGGCGGACCCTGGCGCGGCCGCACCGACAGCAGCAGCCACCCCATGATCAGGGCGAAGCCCACCGCCCAGGCGGCGCTGATGAGAAAGCCGGGATACGCGGCGTTCGGTTGCGGCAGCATCGCCACAACGAGGTCTGCAGCGACATAGAACAGCAGTCCGGTCCAGAGCAGCGGCCCGTAACGGCCCAGCACCCGTACCGGGGCGGATGCGATGCCCGCCAGCGTCGCGACCAGCAGCAGGTCGACCATCGGGAAGGCCATGTCCAGCGCCGCCGCCACCGAGAGCGGCTCGGCAAGGGCGGTCTCGATGGACGGGCCGAGCACAACGGCCAGGAGTGCGGCGGCGCCCACACCGCCCACCGCGCTGCTGAGCAGGACCGGCGCGGGCTGACCCCAGAGCGACCGGATGGCGCGAACAGCGAGCGCGCCGAGCATCAGCACAAAAAAGGCGAGGAAGCAGATCTGCGCCAGCGTCGGCAGCCATCCGGTGTCGACGTGTGCCGGCGGCAGCCGGTACGCGGTATCGCCGATGGCGAGGATCGTCACGGCCAGGGTCGCGCAGGTGATGTCGAGACGGCGCAGGCGCACCCGGGACCAGGCCAGCCAGGCCAGGAGCACCGCCGCCCAGTCGCCGAACAGCGCCAGCCATCTGTCGACGAGGGGGCTGGCACCGTCGCCGCGGAGGGCCAGCGCGATCAGATAGGTGCCCAGCACCACCACAACCACCGATACCACGGCCCGGTCGGCCCAGACGGCTCGCCGGGGACGTGGCGTCACGGACGGAACAACCCCCTGCATGGGACCCCCGCCCGTCGATGCGCCGCAGTCCGCGACCGCGTCAGCTTAGTGGGTTCCCGGCCGCGTCCGGCTACGGATTACGCGGTTGTCGCCCCGCTCCGCTCCGCGGCCGCGAGGTCGCCCTCACCCGACGGATGCGCCCCGGCCGCGTCGATCAGCCAGGCGTAGTCGAACGCCCGCTCGCGCCAGCCGGCATAGCGGCCGGAAACGCCGCCGTGGCCGGCGGACATTTCGGTCTTGAGCAGGGCATCCGCACCCACCTCACGCAAGCGCGCCACCCACTTGGCCGGCTCGACGTAGAGCACCCGGGTGTCGTTGAGGCTGGTGACGGCGAGAATGCGCGGGTAATGGGTCTGGTGCACGTTTTCCAGCGGCGAGTACGACTTCATGTACGCGTACACCTCGGCGTCGTGCAGCGGGTCGCCCCACTCGTCCCACTCGATCACGGTGAGCGGCAGGCTCGGGTCGAGGATCGACGTGAGCGGGTCGACGAAGGGCACGCCGGCGAGGATGCCGTTGAACAGGGCCGGAGCCAGGTTGGCGATCGCGCCCATGAGCAGCCCGCCGGCGCTGCGGCCCTCGGCGACGAGCTTGTCCGGTGCCGTGTAGCCGCAGTCGATGAGGTGCTCGGCGCAGGCGATGAAGTCGGTGAACGAATTGCGCTTCTGGTGGGTCTTGCCGTTCTCGTACCAGAGCCGGCCGAGCTCGCCGCCACCACGCACGTGCGCCACCGCGAACACCATGCCCCGGTCGAGCAGGCTGAGCCGGGCGATGCTGAACGACGGGTCGATGCTGATCTCGTAGGAGCCGTATCCGTACAAGAGTGTGGGCGCCGGAACGCCGGGGTCCACGAGGTCCCTGCGGAACACGATGGAAATCGGCACCCGGGTGCCATCCGCGGCCACCGCCCATTCGCGACGCTGTTCGAACAGGGTCGGGTCGTAGTGGCCGAGCACCGGCTGCTGCTTGAGCAGGCGCAGCTCGCCGGTGGCGACCACGTAGTCGTAGACCGTCGACGGGGTGACGAAGCTGGTGTAGCCGAGGCGGATGGTGGGCTGGGTCCACTCCGGGTTGCCGCCGATGCCCACCGAGAAGAGTTCCTCGTCGAAGTGGAGCTCGGTCAGGCCGCCGCCGCGCTTGGTCGCGTACGCGACCCGGGTGAGGCCGTCCCTGCGGTACTCCACCACCACGAAGTCGCGGAACGCGTCCACGCTCTCCAGACGGATCTTCTCGTTGTGCGCCAGCACCACCCGCTTCTCGCCCCGGGGGTCTCCCGCGGGCACGCTCACGAGCTCGAAGTTCACGGCGTGGTCGTTGTGCACGATCAACAGACGGTCCTCGCCGTCGATCACCGCGTGTTCCACGTCGTATTCCACGTTGTCGCGTCGCGGCCAGACCACGGCGAACTCGCCGGTGGGGTCGGCGGCGTCGAGCAGGTGGGTCTCGCTGGTGACACTGGAGCCGGCCTCGATCATGAGGTACCGGTTGCTGCGGGATCGGCCGACGCCCACCCAGAACCGTTCGTCGGGTTCGGTGAACACCTGCACGTCGCTGTCGGCGGGGGAGCCCACCTCGTGGCGCCAGACGGTGTCCGGGCGCCAGGCGTCATCGACGGTCGTGTAAAAGATGTACCGTCCGCTGGGGTCGAAGAGCGCCCCTGAGCTGGTGTTGGGGATCTCGTCGGCGAGGTTCTCACCGGTGGCGATCACCCGCACCCGCACCGTGTAGCGCTCGTCACCCTCGAGGTCTACGGCGTAGAGCAGCCGGGTGCCGTCGTCGCTGACGTCGAAGCTGCCCAGAGAGTAGAACTCGTGGCCGGCGGCCTCGGCGTTGTCGTCCAGCAGCACCTGCTCGCCGGGCAGACCGGGGGCACCGGCATCCGCTGCGGCCGGTTCGACCACCGGGGGAGTCCAGTCGTCCGGCCCCGAGATCGGTGCGCGGCAGTGGATGCCGTACTCCTGGCCCTCCACCGAGCGGGTGTAGTGCCACCACTGGCCGCGGCGCACCGGAACACTGAGGTCGGTCTCCTGGGTACGGTCCTTGATCTCCTCGAAGATCTGCTCCTGCAGCAGCTCCAGATGGCTGGTGCGGGCATCCGTGTAGGCGTTCTCGGCCTCGAGGTGCGCCGTGACCTCCGGGGCATCCTTGTCGCGCATCCACTCGTAATTGTCAACGAAGACGTCGTTGTGGTGGGTGCGCCGCGTGGGCTTCTGGGCGGCGACGGGAGGAAGGTTCATGCCTTCAGCGTAGCCATCCGATCCGACCGTGTCCCGGTTCTTTGCGCACACAATCCCGTCGTCGGTCGAGCCTGTCGAGACCCCGTGCGACGGCCTGCGGATGCCGCGGCAGCGTCCCACGAGCTCGTCGCGAGCTCACGCGCACGCAACCCCGTCGTTGGTCGAGCCTGTCGAGACCCGGTGCCACGGCCTATGGATGCGGCGGCAGCGTCCCACGCGCTCGTCGCGAGGTCTCGACAAGCTCGACCAACGATCGGTTGCGACCCGAAAGCAGGACGCAACCCCGTCGTTGGTCGAGCCTGTCGAGACCCGGTGCGACGGCCTATGGATGCCGCGGCAGCGTCCCACGCGCTGGTCGCGAGCTCTCCGCGCACGCAACCCCGTCGTTGGTCGAGCCTGTCGAGACCCGGTGCGACGGCCTATGGATGCCGCGGCAGTGTCACACGCGCTGGTCGCGAGGCCTCGACAAGCTCGACCAACGATCGGTTGCGACCCGAAAGCAGGACGCAACCCCGTCGTTGGCCGAGCCTGTCGAGACCCGGTGCGACGGCCTATGGATGCCGCGGCAGCGTCCCACGCGCGCGTCGCGAGGTCTCGACGAGCTCGACCAACGATCGGTTGCGACTCGAAAGCAGGACGCAACCCCGTCGTTGGTCGAGCCTGTCGAGACCCGGTGCGACGGCCTATGGATGCCGCGGCAGCGTCACGCGCGCGCGTCGCGCGCTCCTCGCGCACGCAACCCCGTCGTTGGTGGAGCCTGTCGAGACCCCGTGCGACGGCCTGCGGATGCCGCGGCAGTGTCACACGCGCTGGTCGCGAGGTCTCGACGAGCTCGACCAGCGATCGGTTGCGACTCGAAAGCAGGATGCATCCCCGTCGTTGGTCGAGCCTGTCGAGACCCGGTGCGACGGCCTATGGATGCCGCGGCAGTGTTACACGCGCTGGTCGCGAGGTCTCGACGAGCTCGACCAGCGATCGGTTGCGACTCGAAAGCAGGATGCATCCACGCCGTTGGGCGACCGCCGGGATTACCGGCTGGATTGGGGCTTCGTTAGGGTCGAAGGAGGAGCATCACAGGATCTATGACGGGTGCTTCGGAAAAGGATTCACCATGACGACCCCCGAAAACGCGCCCGGCAGCATCGGCGACAGACTGGCCGGCGCCGATATCGAGGCGGATCTTCAGGCCATCCTGCTGGCGGTTCCCGAGGCTGCTCCCGAGACCGAAACACATGCCGTTCTCGGTCGGGTCTTCCACGGCGTCCTGTTCGACATGGACGGCACCCTGGTCGATTCGACCAAAGCCGTAAACCGCTCCTGGCAGCAGTGGGCAGACGAGATGGGCTTCGGTGCCCTCTTCTCCGGCGTGCAACACGGGCGCCCGGCACGTGAGATGGTTGCCGACTTGGTGTCGGCCGACAAGGTCGAGTCGTCGATCGCCCGCGTCACCGAGCTCGAACTGGCCGACACCGACGACATCAGCATCCTGCCGGGCGCCGCCGAGCTGATGGCGAGCCTGCCCGAACAGCGGCGTGCGATCGTGACCTCCTGCAGCCGCGATCTCTGCCGCATCCGCCTGACGTCGGCCGGATTCGACGCGCCCGCGGTTGTGGTCACCATCGATGACACCGTGAAAGGCAAGCCCGCGCCCGACCCGTTCCTCGAGGCAGCCGACCGGCTCGGCCTCGATGCCCGGCAGTGCGTCGTGATCGAAGACGCTCCCGCCGGACTCGCCGCGGGTCGCGCGGCCGGCTGTGCAACCATCGGCGTCGTCGGCACTCACTCCGCCGACGAATTGGATGCCGACCTCGTCGTGCCCAGCCTTGATCGGCTGCGCATCGAACAGCACGACCACGGCGTGGTCTTCTCGATCATCCCGGCGTAGAGAACAACAGAAGCGCGGCGAACGCGTCCGCCACCGAGCTGAAGGCCACGGCCAGTCCGAGCAGGGTCACGCCCAGCCACACCCAGATGGGCGTGAGCCCGCGACCGATGCGGCGCTGCACGATGATGGACCGGCCGACAACGTAGACCCCGGTGGACAGGAACGCCCACGCCCAGTGGAACGGGCGCACGTAGCCGGCCTGAACCAGGGCGCGCCTGTCGATGAACGCCAGCACGACGGTTGCGCCGTAGACGGCCAGGGTCAACAGATTACGGAGCATTCCGGCCGAGTCGGCCGGTGGCGCGTCGCCGGTGGCGGCAGCCTCGTAGACCGAGGCCAACGACGGGCTGCGGAACACGAGGTTGCCCAGCGTGGTCAGCAACGGCAGGAACACGATGACCCAGAGGCTCACGGTGAAGACGCGGGTGCCGGCGGCCAGCGGTTTCTGAACGGCCGGCCCGAGTTCTGCCGCACCCATCACCGAGGTCGTCCATTGGGTGCCGTCCCACCAGCGCAACCCGGCGCCGCCTTCGGGATCGGTGTGCCAGCGCGGTTCGCCCAGAATTGGTGCCGAATCAGTCATTACGTTTGCCCCCAAAGTTACGTCCGAAGCATCCAAGGTAGTAGACAGGTCTCATGACTGGGCGCGAACAGACCGAAATTGAACGCAAGTACGACGTGGGGGAGCTCAGCCAAATCCCCTCGTTGGTGGGCATCGACGGTGTGGCCGAGATCGTCGGCCACGACCCCGTGAACCTCACCGCTGTGTACTACGACACGGATGCCCACGACCTGGCCCGCCACCGCATCGTGCTGCGCCGCCGTGAGGGCGGCGGCGACGCCGGCTGGCACATCAAGCTGCCGGCCGACGAGGGCCGCACCGAACTGCACTGGCCACTCGACATCGGCACCGAGCTCGACAGCGGCACCGGCGCGACCGGCGACGGCACGGTGCCCGCCGAGGTGCTCGAACCCGTTCGAGCGATCGTGAGGGACCGGCCGCTCACACCGTTGGCCCGCATCAGGACCGTGCGCACCACCGTGCACCTCCACGCGGCCGACGGCAGCGCCCTCGCCGAGATCGCCGATGACGCGGTGTCGGCCTCCGACGCCCGCGGCGGCACCTACCGCAAGTGGCGCGAATGGGAGGTCGAGCTCCTCGATGGAGCCCCCGACACGCGCGGCAAGCGCACCCAGCTTCTCGACGCCATCGAGAAGACCGTGCTTGCGGCCGGAGCGCGGCCGTCGTCGAGCGTTGCCAAGATCGCCCGGGCCGTCGGTGTCGACTCGCTCACCGACGTGGTGGCGCCGACGGTGCTGCCCGGGCTGCTGCCCGCACCGGCGTTGCACGAGCCCGGCTCGGTTGCGGGCATCGTCGTCGGCGCGCTGCGTGAGCTCACCCACGACCTGGGGCGCGTCGACCCGCTGGCCCGGGCGGATGCCGCCGACGCGATCCACCGCATGCGCACGGTCGTGCGGCGCCTGCGCAGCGTCCTGGCGGTGTACTCGCGCCTGTTCGACAAACCGGCCGTGGCCGAGCTGCGCTTCGAGCTGAAGCACCTGGGCATCGAACTGGGCCGCGCCCGCGACGCCGAGGTGCGCGGCCGCCGGGCCGCCGCCGAGCTGGCCGGGGTGTCGCCGCACCCGAACGCAGACGCCGACGTGCGGCTCGTCGGGGGAGCGCGGCTGGACTACGCCGACGGTCTCGAGCGGGCGCGCAGCTACCTGCTCAGCACCCGGTACTACCGGTTGCTCGACGCACTGGATTCCTTCACGGCCTGGCCCCCGGTCACCGAGAAGGCGGCCAAGCCCGCCGCGGCCGAGATCGACCGCGACCTCGCCAAGGCGCTCACACAAGTGCGCCGGGCAACCGCCCGGGTGGCCGATGCGGCTGACCCCGAAGTCGCCCTGCACGAGGTGCGCAAGGCCGCCCGTCGGCTGCGCTACGCGGCCGAAGCCGCCGCGCTGGCCGCGCCAGCCGCCGCCGCGCCCGCCACTCCCGCCACGACGGTCACCCGGGCCACAAAGGTCTCGAAGAAAGCCCGGAAAAAGGCCAAGGAGCAGCGCGTCCAGGCGGCCGTGCGATTCGCCAAGAGCCGGCGCCGCTACGCCGAGATCGCCGCGACCGCCAAGCCGCTGGTGAAACGACTGGGCAACCGGCACGACCGGCTGCTGTACATCGCCGAGCTCGAGCAGGCCGCCCAGGCCGCCCACGAGGACGGTGAGAACACCCTGGTCTACGGCCTGCTCGTGGCCAGGGCGGAAGACCTCGACGACACCGTGGCGGTGGCAGTTGCCGACGCCCAGCGGTCCCTGCACCGGCTGGAGCGCCTCGTCCGTAAGCTCTGAGCGGCGGCTACCAGCGCCGGGCCGACGACGCGGCGATGATCTGCAACAGCGCGGCGCGGAGCTGGTCGGCGTTGTCGAGGGCGGGAAACACCTCGGCCTCGAGATTCCGGGCCTGCTGCCAGACGCTGGTGCCGGCATCCGTGCGGGTGACCACGTGACGCCGGGCGTCACGTTCGTCGCGGATGCGCGCCACCAGACCCTCGCGCTCCAGCCGCTCCAGGGTGCGCGACATGGTCTGCGTCTGCACGCGCGCCTGCCGGGCCAGCTCGGTTTGGCTTTGCGCGCCGGTGTCGAGGAGGTGCAGCACAATCAGGCCGGCGTGGGTGAGGCCGAGGGAATCCAGCGCTTCGATCCAGGCGTGCTCCACCAGCCGCGCGGCCGTGGAGAGCAACCGGCCGTTCGGCCACAGCGCCATGCCGCCGGCCGGGGCGCCGGGGTCGGCGGCCGGAGTCTCGAAATCGGGAGTGGTCACCCCTTCAATGTACTGCTAGCGTGGTTTAGTCAGCTAGCTGATCAATTGGTCGGCAGGAAGGAGTCTTTCGTGAACACGAACACAGCATCCGGGCCCCGAGACCGGCTCCGTCAGAGCGTCGTGCTCGTCAGCGCGCTCCTCGCCCTGATCGGATCGTTCATCGGCTCCGGTGCGGCGGGCGGAAACGCCATCCAGACCGCCTCCGGCGGCGCTCTCGCCGCCGACGCCACCCCGATCGCCCCCGACGGCCCGGCCTTCTCCATCTGGAGCATCATCTACGCCGGCCTGGTCCTCTACGCGATCTGGCAGTTCCTGCCCAAGCAGACCACCGACACCCGGCAGCGGCGCCTCGGCTACCCGATCGCCGCGTCCATGTTGCTGAACGCCGCCTGGATCCTCAGCGTGCAGTTCGACCTGCTGCCCCTCAGCGTTCCCGTGATCGTGCTGCTGCTGGCCGTGCTCGCCTGGATCTTCGTGATCCTGCTGCGGACCCGCCCGCGCAGCCTCGTCGAGACCGTGCTGCTGGACGGCACCATGGGGCTCTACCTCGGCTGGGTGTGTGTGGCCACCGCCGCCAACATCGCCGCCGTACTGACGGATGCCGGCCTCGACGGCTTCGGCCTCGCCGCCGACGTCTGGGGTGTGCTGGTGGTCGCCGTCGCCGGCCTGATCGGTGTGCTCCTCGCGGTTGTCGGCCGCGGCCGGCTCACCCCCACCCTCGCGCTCTGCTGGGGCCTGGCCTGGGTGGCCGTGGCCCGGCTCACCGGCACCCTGCTCTCCACTCCCACCGCGATCGCCGCGATTGTCGCGGTCGTCGTGGTTGTGGCCGTCACCCTGGTGCTGCGCCTTCGGGCGCCGCGCCGGCTGGAAGCCGCCCGGCGGTGACCGGGGCCCGCCGCCGCTGGTTCGGCCTGGTCTTCATCAGCATCGCCGTCGCGCTGATCATCGTCGACTCGACGATCGTCAACGTCGCCATCCCGTCGATCATCGACGACCTGGACATCACCTCCACCCAGGTGCAGTGGGTGCAGGAAAGTTACACGCTGGTGTTCGCGGCGCTGCTGCTCGTGTTCGGCACCCTCGCCGACCGGTACGGCCGCCGGCGCATCCTGCTCACCGGCGTGGTGATCTTCGCCGCCGCGTCGGTGCTCGCCGCCGTCGCGCAGTCCGGCGACCTGCTCATCGCGTCCCGGCTGGTGCAGGGCGTCGGCGGGGCCATGGTGCTGCCCACCACCCTGTCGCTCATCAACGCCACCTTCCGTGGCCGCGACCGCGGGATCGCGTTCGCCATCTGGGGCTCCACCATCGGCGGCATGGTCGCGGTCGGACCACTGCTCGGCGGCTGGCTCACCACCTACTTCTCCTGGCGGTGGGCGTTCGGCATCAACGTGCCGCTGGGCATCCTCATCGTGGCCGGCGTGCTGGTCTTCGTCTCCGAATCCCGCGACACGGGTGTGCCCCGGCGCATCGACGTGGTCGGTGCCGTGCTGTCGGTGATCACCAGCGCCAGCCTGGTCTTCGGCCTCATCGAGGGCCGCACCTACGGCTGGTGGGTCACCAACACCGCGCCCACCGTGGGGGACTGGACCTGGCCTTTCACGCTGTCGATCATCCCGGTCGCGTTCCTGGTCACCCTGGTCTCCGGGGCCGCCTTCATCTGGTGGGGCCTGCGCCGCCAGCGGCTCGGCAAATCCACCCTGCTGGCCTTCTCGCTGTTCCGTATCGCGTCCTTCCGCAACGGCAACATCGCCGCGCTGATCGTGTCGCTCGGCGAGTTCGGCATCATCCTCTCGCTGCCGCTCTGGCTGCAGAACGTGCTCGGCTACGACGCCCTGCAGACCGGGTTCGTGCTGCTGGCCCTGGCCATCGGGTCGTTCGTGGCCAGTGGTATTGCCGGGGCCTTCGGCAACCGGGTCGCGCCGCTCACCATCGTGCGTGTCGGCATCGCGGCCGAGATCGTGGGGGTGGCCGGCCTCGGCACCGTGATCACCGCGGATGCCTCGTGGCTGTCGATCGTGCCGTTCCTCTTCGTCTACGGCCTGGGCGTGGGTCTGGCCACGGCCCAGCTCACCGGCGTGGTCCTCGGCGACGTCCCCATCGAGCAGAGCGGTCAGGGTTCCGGTACCTCGAGCACGGCCAGGCAGATCGGTTCTGCGCTGGGCATCGCGGTGCTCGGCACCGTGCTGTTCACGTCGGTCGGGCTGTCACTGCAGGCCAAACTGGCCGACCTGGACGTGCCGGCGGCGACGAGCAGCCAGATCGTCGACGCTGTCGTGGACAGCGCGGGGGCCGTGATTCCGTCCCTGGAGGCACAGGATGCGGAGGTGGCCGCTGCGGCTCGCGAGGCGTTCAGTGAGGGCACCCGGTATTCCGCCTACGCGGCGGCCGGGTTCCTCGTGATCGGACTGGTCGCATCCCTGCGGCTGACGAGCCGGCGTGACGAGGAGCCTGCTGAGGATCAGCTGAGTGCGGGCGAGAGGGTCTTGCGAAGTAAATAGGGCGTAGTACTGTCTTGTGCAGATCAGCTCGCTCGCCCTACACGAGCGAGCTGACCTGGTTTAAAGCTGGTGCTGAACGCTATTCGGCGTCGAGGTCAGTTTCGAGGATCTTGACGAGGCCGGCGAGAGCCTCATCCGCTCCATCACCCTCGGCGCGCAGCACGACGACCTGGCCGTTGGCGGCACCGAGGCTCATGAGCGACAGGATGCTCGACGCGTCCATGGCGTCATCGGCCGGCTCGCCCTCGAGGGCAATGGTGACCTCGATCGGCAGGGCGCCGACGGCCTCGGCGAAGATCGCTGCGGGGCGTGCGTGCAGGCCGACGCGGCTGGCGATGGTGGCGGTACGTTCTGACATGGTTCCTCCTGAAACTGTGCGGATTACAACTGTATTGCCCGCACGATGTGCGCACGCCCTGAGGCGACAGCACATCGTGCGGTTGAGACCTGGGGCTTAGAGCCCCAGCTCGTCGAGAACGGGCAGCTCGGCACGCACCTGGGCGCGCGCGTCGATGGCGCTCGGTGCGGCCAGGGCCACCGCGGCGAGGCGCTGGGCCTCGGGCAGGGTCACCTTCGCCAGCACGGCCGCGACGGCCGAGAGGGCGCGCGCGGTCATGGACAGCGTGTTCACGCCGAGGCCCACGAGCACAACGGCCAGCGCCGGGTCGGCTGCGGCTTCACCGCAGACGCCGACGGGCTTGTTGTTGCCCTCGGCGACGGAACCGGCCACGGTGAGCTGGATCAGGCGCAGCACGGCGGGCTGCCACGGCGTGTTCAACGCCGCGAGCGGGCCGAGCTGGCGGTCGGCCGCCATGGCGTACTGGGTGAGGTCGTTCGTGCCGAGGCTGGCGAACTCCACGACACCCAGGATGGACTCCGAGGTCAGCGCTGCCGAGGGCACCTCGACCATGACGCCGGGGGTCGCAAGACCGGCCTCGCGGCACATGGCAGCGAAGTCGGCGGCCTCTTCGGTGGTGGAGATCATCGGGGCCATGACCCAGACATCCGCTTCGGTGCCCTCTGCGGCGGTCGCGATGGCGGCCAGCTGGCGCTTGAGCACGCCGGGCGAGGTGAAGTCGGTGCGGTAACCGCGCACGCCGAGGGCCGGGTTGGGCTCTGAGGCGTCGGTGAGGAACGGCAGCGGCTTGTCGGCGCCGGCGTCGAGCGTGCGCACGACGACCTTCTTGCCCGGGAACGCGTCGAAGACGCCGCGGTAGGCGGTGACCTGCTCGTCGAGGGTGGGTTCTTCCTCACGGTCGAGGAAGCAGAACTCGGTGCGCAGGAGGCCCACGCCCTGGGCGCCGGCTGCGGCGGCCTTGACGGCATCCGCTGCACCGCCCACGTTGGCCAGCAGCGGCACGAGGTGGCCGTCGGCCGTGGTGCCCTCGCCGGTGAAGACCGCCAGGGTCGCGGCCGTGGTGGCCCACGCTTCCGCGGCGGCGACCTGCTCGGCGTCGGGGTCGACGCTGATGCTGCCGGCCGCTCCGTCGACGTAGACGGAGACGCCGTCGGCGATCTCCTCCACGCCGGCGGCGGCGACCACGGCGGGCAGGCCGAGGGCACGGGCGATGATCGCCGTGTGCGACTGCGGTCCGCCACCCGAGGTGACCAGGGCCAGCACGACCGCCGGGTTCAGCGTGGCGGTGTCGGCGGGCGCGAGGTCGTCGGCCACGAGAATGAACGGCTCGTCCGAGGCGGGGATGCCCGGGGCGGGCACGCCGCGCAGCTCGGCGACGATGCGGGAGCGCACGTCGAGCACGTCGGTGGAACGCTCGGCCATGTAGCCGCCGAGGTTGTGCAGCATCTCGGCCACGGAGGCCGCGGAGTCCCAGATTGCCCGCTCAGCGGAGGTGCCCGTGTTGATCAACTTCACGGCGCCCTTGATGAGCATGGGGTCCGCGGCCATCAGTGCGGTGGCCTCGAGAACCGATTTGCCCGCGCCGGTGGCGCTGACCGAACGCTCTTTGAGCTCGGCCTGCACCGCCTTCGCGGCTGCGCGCAGCGTGGCGGCGGCATCCTCTGCAGTCGTCGACGAGGCCAGCTTTTCTCCAGCTGGCGGCTCGCTCACGGCCTTGGGCATCTGCCGGACGGATCCTACGATCCGGCCGGGGCTGACCCCTACTCCTGTGAAACTCTGCACAGAACTTCCTCGATTCATCTTTATGCGTGATATGCGGTGGGCAACCTACTAATGCTAGGCGCTCACCAGGGTGCTGTCGTTCAGCTTCGCACTCTGCTCCACCGGTGCCTTGCGCACGTAACGCTTCAGCGCGATCACGGCGAGGGCCGTGATGACCGTGCCGATCAGGATCGCCAGGATGAATCCCAGCACGTTTTCGATGGCGAAGAACACGAAGATTCCGCCGTGCGGGGCCTTGGACGTGACGCCCCAGGCCATGGTCAGCGCACCGGTGGTGGCGGCGCCGAGCATGCTCGCCGGGATCACCCGCAGCGGGTCGGCTGCGGCGAACGGGATGGCGCCTTCGGAGATGAAGGAGGCACCGAGCAGCCACGCCGCCTTGCCGTTTTCGCGTTCGACCGGGCTGAACAGCTTGCGGTTGAGCACGGTGGCCAGCGCCATGCCGAGCGGCGGAACCATGCCGGCGGCCATGACCGCGGCCATGATCTGCCACGGAGCCTGGTTGGCCAGGGTGGCGGCGCCGAGACCGGCGACGGCGAAGGCGTAGGCAACCTTGTTGACCGGACCACCGAGGTCGAAGGCCATCATCAGGCCGAGGATCAGGCCGAGGATGACAACGGATGCGCCGGTCATGCCGTTCAGCCAGTCGCTGAGCGCCACGGTGAGCCAGGCGATCGGTCCGCCGAGCACCAGGAACATCAGCCCGGAGGCGAAGATCGAGGCCAGCAGCGGGATGATCACGACTGGCATCAGGCTGCGCAGCCAGCTCGGCACCGTGAAGCTGCCGAGCCAGGCCGCGGCCATACCGGCGAGCAGGCCACCGACGATACCGCCGAGGAAGCCGGCGCCCATGAAACCGGAGACCGCACCGGCGACGAAGCCGGGGGCGATGCCGGGCCGGTCGGCGATGCCGTAGGCGATGTACCCGGCCAGGGCCGGAACCAGGAAGCCCATCGACAGGGCACCGATCTTGAACAGGACCGCGCCGAGGTAGATGGCCAGGCCACCCTCGGGCAGGTTCCACAGGCTGTTCTGCAACACCACGACGTCGGCCGTTTCGGTGATGCGGTAGCCGCCGAGCAGGAAGCCCAGGGCGATGAGCAGGCCTCCACCGGCGACGAACGGGATCATGTAACTGACACCGGTGAGCAGGGCGCGCTTGACCTTCTGGCCCAGGTGCTCGTTCTCGGCGACCGAGTCGGATGCCGCGGCGCCGCCACCGCTGACGCGGCGGGCGTTCGGGTTCTCGATGGCGGCCAGGGCCTCCTCGATCATCTTCTTCGGCTCGTCGATGCCGCGCTTGACCGGCGACTGGATGACGGGCTTGCCGGCGAAGCGGTTCTTGTCGCGCACGTCCACGTCGACCGCGAAAATCACGGCGTCGGCGGCGTCGATGACCGATGCGGCCAGCGGGGTGGCCCCGGCGGAGCCCTGGGTCTCGACCTGCAGGTCGATGCCCATCTCCTTGGCGGCCGCGACGAGCGCATCCGCTGCCATGTAGGTGTGCGCGATGCCGGTGGGGCAGGCGGTGACGGCCACGAGGCGGCGGGAGCCGGCCGTTGCCGTGCCGTCGGTGCCGGCGCCGGTGGGGGCTGCGGTGGCGTGCGGTGCGGCCGAGGCGGCGTGAGCGCCGGCTGCGGCGCCCGCGGTGACGGGGGCGACGATGTCGGTGACGAGCGTGACGATCTCGTCCGCTGACGTCGCGGCGCGCAGGGCGGAGGTGAAGTCGGTCTTCATGAGCGACCGGGCCAGCTTGGAGAGGATCTTCAGGTGGTCCTGGTCGGCGCCTTCGGGGGCGGCGATCATGAAGATCAGGTCCGCGGGACCATCAGCCGAACCGAAGTCGACGGGCTGCGACAGGCGCGCCACGGCGAGCGTCGGCTCGGTGACGGACGCTGAACGGCAGTGCGGGATGGCGAGGCCGCCGGGGATGCCGGTGGCGGTCTTCGCCTCGCGGGCGAGGGCGTCTGCGTACAGCCCCTCGACCTCGGTGGCCCGGCCGGCGCCGACGACGAGTCCGGCGAGGTGTCGGATCACGTCGGCCGGCTCTGAGCCGAGGTTCTGGTCCAAAGCAACGAGCTCTGGGGTAATCAGTGCACTCACTGGTCATCCTCCTTTGGATGGGTGGCATAAGCCGTCACGGTGACGGCGCTGGGATCGGTTTGGGACACGGCCGGCACGGTTGAGCCGGGCAGGGATGCGGCAGCGGCGCCGTGGGCGACGGCCTGACGCAGGCAGTCCGGGGCGGATGCTCCGGCCAGGTCGCGCAGCAGGAAGCCTGCCAGCGAAGAATCTCCGGCGCCGACGGTGGAGACCGCGACGATCGGGGGACGGGTGGCAAGCCAGTAGCCGTCGGCGGTGACGAGCAGCGCACCCTGGGAACCCAGGGTGGCCAGCACGGCGCCGACTCCCGCGGTGATCAGGGTCGCTGCGGCACGGGCGGCCAGGTGCGGGTCGGCCTCGAGGCTCTCCGGGTCGCTGATACCGGTGAGCTCGGCGAGCTCGTCGGCGTTGGGCTTGAGCAGATCGGGACCGGCGCCGACCGCGGCGGCCAGGGGAGCGCCGGAGGAGTCGATCGCGACCTTGGGGGCTGCCGAGCCGAAGCGGGCGCGGAGCGCGAGGGTGAGGTCGGCATAGAAGGAGTCCGGCACTCCGGGCGGCAGCGAGCCGGCCAGGACCAGCCAGCCGGCGCCGTCGGCCTTCTCGAGCACCAGTTCGATGAGGGCGGCCTGCTGGTCGGCGCTGAGCGCCGGACCGGGCTCGTTGACCTTGGTGGTGGTGCCGTCGGGTTCGGTGATGGCGATGTTGCTGCGCAGGGTGGCGTTGATGGCCAGGCCCAGGTGCGGGATGCCCTGCGCCGTGAGCGCGACCAGTACCGGGTCGGTCGCGTCGCCGGGCAGGATCGCCAGGCTCTGGATGCCGGAGGCGGTGAGCGCGCGGCAGATGTTGACGCCCTTACCCCCGGGCTCCTGGTGCGCGTCGACCGCTCGCTGCACGTCGCCGCGGCCGAGAGGGCCGGCGAGCTCGATGGTGCGGTCGAGGCTGGGGTTCGGGGTGAGTGTGACGATCATGCGATTACGACCTCGACATCCGCCGCGGCCAGGGCCTCGGCAAGGTTGGGGGAAGGGGGAGCATCCGTGATGAGCGCATCGATGTCGCTCAGCTTGGCGAAACGGACCAGGGTTTCCTGGTCGAGCTTGGAGGAGTCGGCCAGCGCGACGACGCGGCGGGCGGAGCGCACGATGGCGGTCTTCACGGCGGCCTCGACCGAGTCGGGGGTGCTGAAGCCGAACTCGGCGGCCACCCCGTTGGCGCCCACGAACGCGATGTCGGGGCGCATGGCGTCGAGCATCTGGGTGGTGCGGGTGCCCACGATGGCGCGGGTGAGGCCGCGCACCCGGCCGCCGAGGATCTGCAGCGAGATGGCCTCGTTGCCGGCCAGCTTGTAAGCGATGGGCAGCGCGTTGGTGATGACCAGGAGCTGGTCGCCGGTCTTCGCAGGGGTCCAGTCGAGCAGTCGGTCGGCGAGCAGTTCGGTGGTGGTGCCGGAGTCCAGGATGATCGACCCGGTGGTGCTGGCGGGGATCATGGCTAGCGCGGCGTCGGCGATGCGGGCCTTCTCGTCGTGGCGCTGGCTCTGGCGTTCCTCGAGGCTGGGCTCGGACATGCTCAGCCGGTCGATGGCCACGGCGCCGCCGTGCACGCGGCGGAGGTGCCGGCTGAGCTCGAGCGCGGACAAGTCGCGGCGCACGGTCTCCGGCGTGATGTCGAAGCGGATGGCGAGTTCGTTCACGGTGACGCGGCTCTGGTCGGACACCAGTTCGGCGATCATCGACTGACGCTCTTCGGCGAACATCGGGCCTCCTCGACGGTGAGAACTTCAGGGGGTTGCGCGGCGGGGGCCGCGAACGTCTTTGCTGACCCTGACTTTATCCCCGCTTCCCGCCAAAGTCAACAAAAACAAAGACAAACAAAGATCACGGATTGCTGCCGGTAGTGAGTTACGTACTTTCCGCCTTCGATTCGCGAACGAAGGGCGAAAGTCCGTAACTCACGTCCTGTCGAGCGGGGCGTGTGGAGAACTTCGGCGGGGGAGAGGGCTGGTGGGGCACGCTCGATCGATGACCGCACGCATTCCGCTGCCCGAAGGGTGGGCTGATCGCCCGTTTCGCACCGGCGACGCCGTGGGCGCTGGCGTGACTCGATCGAGGCTGGATGGCGGTGACCTCGACCGGCCGTTCTGGGGGGTGCGCGCCCCGGCGCAGGCGAAAGCGAGTGGACAGGGCTACGTGACTCGGGGCGAGGTCGAGGCGCTCTGCCGTGCCCTGCTCGTCCGGATGCCGCCGGAGGCGTTCTTCACTCACGCCACGGCGGCGCTTCTCCTGGGCCTGCCCGTGCCGTCCCGGCTGGCGCGCCTCCGGCCCGTGCACGTTGGTGTGCCCGCCCCGATCCGGCCGATGGAGGCCCGCGACGTCGTCGGTCATCGTCTCAGCATCTCGCCGGACGATCTCGTCGACCGCGGCAGGCTGCGGCTCACCAGCTCGGCCCGCACCTGGCTTGACCTCGCTGCCACCCTCACGCTGCACGAGCTTGTCGCCGTCGGTGACTACCTCATCCGCCGGACGTCGCCGATGGTGACCCTGGGGGAACTGGGCGCGGCGCTCGAGCATTACTCGGGCCGCCGGGGTCTCCAGCGCGCCCGCGCCGCGCTCCCTCTCCTCCGGGACCGCTCCGAATCGCCCCGCGAGTCCGTGCTGCGGGTGGTCATCGTGCTGGCCGGGCTGCCCGAGCCCCTCTGCAATTACAACGTCTTCGACGAGGACGGGCGCTTCCTGGCGAGGGGAGACCTGGCCTATCCCGAGTACAAGCTGCTGCTCGAATACCAGGGCGACCAGCACCGCACCGACCGGGCGCAGTGGCGCTCGGACATCCGCCGCACCGGCCGGCTGGAAGACGCGGGTTGGCAGGTTCTGCAGTTCATGGACGACGACCTCCGCGACCCGGCCGCCCTGGTGGCGCGCATCCGGCTGCGGTTGCGCGCGCGAGGGTGGTGACCAGGAATTCGGGGATGGGGAACGCACACGCGCGGCCCGTGCAACGGCCGTGTCGGTGGCCGGAGGTAGCGTGAGAGGCATGAAGATCCTGCACACGAGTGACTGGCATATCGGGCGCACCTTCCATACCCACTCGACCCTCGAGCACCTGAGACTCGTGCTTGAGAGCCTGGCCGACATTGTGCGCGAGCGCGGCGTCGACGTGGTCGCCGTCGCGGGGGACATCTTCGACTCCGCGACACCCTCGGCCGACAGCTACGCCCTGCTCACCCGCGCGCTGCAGCGCCTGCACGCCACCGGCGCCCGCGTTGTGATGACCAGCGGCAACCACGATTCCGCCACCCGGCTCGGCTTCCAGTCCGAGTGGGCCGGCCTGGCCGGCATCCACGTGATCACCGGCTTCGACCAGTACCGCACCCCGGTCACGATCGACGACGAGCACGGCCCCGTGCACTTCTACGGCATCCCGTTCCTCGAGCCGGCCCTGGTGCGGCACCACTACCCCGACGAGCTGCTCAAGACCCACGAGCAGGTGCTCGGCCTGGCGATGCGGCAGGTGCGCGCCGACCTGGCCGAGCGCGGCGGCCGATCCGTGGTGCTGTCGCACTGCTTCGCCGCCGGCGTGGCCGCGAGCGACGTGGAGCGCGACATCAGCGCCGGCGGCCTCGACCTCGTGCCGGTCAGCGTGTTCGACGGCCCGGACTATGTGGCACTCGGCCACATCCACGGCCGCGCGCGTCTCACCGACCGGGTGCGCTACTCCGGCGCCCCGCTGCACTACTCCTTCGCCGAGGCCGACAAACCGCGCGGAGCCTGGCTCGTCGAACTCGACGGCAGCGGCCTCGGCGAGGTCGAGTGGGTCGACCTGCCGGTGCCCCGACGCCTGAGCGTGCTCACCGGCGACCTCGCGGCGCTGGCGAACGACGACACCTTCACCCCTGCCGAGGGCGATTGGGTCGCCGCGGTTCTCACCGACCAGGTGCGGCCGCTGGATGGCATGCGCACCCTGCAGGAGCGTTTCCCGCACTGCGTCGCCCTCGAGCACCGCCCGGCCGTGACCGCCACGACCGAGGTCGCCACCTACGCCGAACGGGTCAAGCACAAGACCGACCCCGAGATCGTGGCCGGTTTCCTCGAGTTCGTGCGCAACGGTGTGGGTCAGAGCGACTTCGAACGCGACCTGGTCGCCGAGGTCCTCGCGCAGAACCCCGACGCCGATGCGAAAGCGGAGGCGTCGGCGTGAAGATCACCAGCCTGCGGATTGCCGGCTTCGGCCCGTACAAGACCGAACAAACCGTCGACTTCACCCGCTTCGACGCCGACGGCATCTTCCTGATCACGGGCAAGACCGGCGCGGGCAAGTCCAGCATCCTCGACGCCATCTGCTTCGCCCTGTACGGGTCGGTGCCCCGCTTCGACGGCAGCGAACTGCGGCTCCGCAGCGACCACTGCGACCCGACCGACCCGAGCTTCGTCGAGCTCGAATTCACTCTCAAGGGCGACGCCTACCGCGTGTACCGCACCCCGCGGTTCGAGAAGCCCAAGAAACGGGGCGTCGGCACCACGACCGCCCAGCCGGATGCCCGCCTGGACCGGTTCGATGCCCTCACCGGCGACTGGGTGGGCATCGCCGCCCGCCCCGTCGACGTGGGCAACGAACTCAGCCGGATCCTGCCGCTCAAGCAGGACCAGTTCCTGCAGGTGATCCTGTTGGCCCAGAACCGGTTCCAGCGGTTCCTGCTGGCCAAGACCGACGACAGGCTCACCGTGCTGCGCACCCTGTTTGGCACCCTGCGCTTTCAGCAGCTGGAGGCCGACCTGCTGGCGCGCCGCAAGGTTCTGGACGACGAACTCTCGCTCGTGCGCCACGAGATCGACGGTCTCGTGGCGGCAACGCTGCGGCAGACCTGGCGGGTGGAAGACGCGGACACGGACACTGACACAGCCGCGGACCGCTCGGCCCCACCCGCGCAGCCGGCCCAGCCGGAGCTCGGCTGGTTCGAAGCGGCCCTGGTCGACCTCGACGGGCGCCTGGCCGTCGCGACCGCGCAGACCGAGACCGCCGCCGCCGCGCTGACAGAGACTACCGCCGAGTGCGAGAGCGCCGAAGACCTGCGCCGCCGGCAGGACCGCCGTGATACGGCCGTCCGGGCGTTGACCGCGCTCGACGAGAGCACCCCGCACATTCTGGCCCGGCGCCAGTCCCTGCTGTTGGCCGAACGGTCCGCCCGCGTCTGGCCCCAGGTGCGGGCCCGCCAGGACGCCGACACGGACGTCGCCGCCGCCGAGCACGCCGAGGCCGCGGCGCGAGCCGGGTGGCAGCAGGCCCTGACGGACCCGGCCGATGCGGATGCCGACGCTGCCGGCCTCGGCAGCCTGATCGACGACAGGCTGCGTCAGCTCGGCGGACTGGACGACGTTCTCGCCGATGAAGACCGGCTGCCCGGCCTCGACACGCAGATCCGCACCCTCGAGGCCCGCTCCGCCGACCACGTCGAGGCCCTCGACATCGCCCGGCTGCTGTTGCTCGCCCTTCCGGAGAGCATCGACGCCGCAACGGATGCCCTCGCCGAGGCGACCCTCGGCGCCGCCCGCGCCCCCGAGGCGCGTGCCGCGGTCACCCGCGCAGAGGCAGCGCTGGCCGCCGCCGACGACGTCGCCCGGCTCGAGACCGAGCTGGTCGGCGTGCACCGCGCCGAGCGGGAGGCCGTGACGGAGAACACCGCCGCCGCCGTGCGCTATCAGGAGCTGGTGGATGCCCGCCTCGGCGGCTTCGCCGTCGAACTCGCCGCCTCCCTCGAAGACGGCAGCCCCTGCGCGGTGTGCGGGGCAACGGTTCACCCGGCGCCCACGACCGGCGACACCGAGCCCGTCACCGAGGCCGACCTCGACGACGCCCGCAGCCGGATGCGCCGTCGGCAGGCCGCCGTCGACGCCGCCCGCACGACATCGCAGACCGTCGCGACCCGGCTCACCGAAGCACGCACGCGCGCCGGCGGGGGAGACACCGACGATCTCGACGCCACCCTCCGGCGCGCCCAGGATGCGCTGACCGCGGCCACCGCGCACCTCGCCCGGGTGCCCGGCCTCGAGGCCGACCTCGCCCGGCTGCGCGCCGACCAGACCGAGGCCCAGGCGGCTCTGGCTCCGCTGCAGCTGGCCAGGGATGAGGCCACCGTGCAGCTGGCCCAGCTCCGCACCGAGTACGCGGGCATCGAGGCCAGGGTGCGCGCCCAGCGGGCCGGCTTCGACAGCGTCACCGACCGGGCCGACCGTCTGCAGGTTGAACTTGACGCGGCCCGCGCGCTGACCGACGCGCTGGCCCGGTCCGCGGCCGCCCGCCGCACCGCCCTGGCCGCCACCGCGGCACTCGAGCTGCAGCTGAGCGAGGAGGGCTTCGTCGACGAGGTCGCCGTTGTGGCCGCCCGGCTCAGCCCCGCCGAGGTGCAGGCCGGCCAGGCCGCCATCCGCGCGCACGACGACGAGCTCGCCGCCGCCCGGGGCGTTCTCGCCGAACCCGCCCTGGCCGGGCTGCCGGCCGACCCCGTCGACCTCGAGCCCGCGCGGCTCGCCCGCGACGCCGCCGCCTCCGTCCGAGACGCGGCCATCGCCCACCGAGAGTCGCTGCGGGAACGCGCGACGGCTCTCACCGTGCTCGTGGCGGATGCCCGAACCCGGTTCGCCCTCGCCGCCGACCTGCTCGCCACGCAGGCCCAGGTGCGTCAACTCGCCGCCGTGGTGCACGGCGACGACCCCAACACCAAGCGCATGAAGCTCGAGACCTACGTGCTCGCGGCGCAACTCGAAGAGATCATCACCGCCGCGAACGGACGTCTGCGCACCATGACCGGCGGCCGGTACGCGCTCGAACACGACGACGCCCTGCAGTACCGCGGCAGCCAGGCCGGTCTCGGCCTCGCCATCCGTGACGAGCACACCGGCCGGGCCAGGGCCACCCACTCGCTGTCGGGCGGAGAGACCTTCCTGGCGTCCCTCGCGCTGGCCCTCGGCCTGGCCGAGGTGGTCTCCAACCAGGCCGGCGGCATCGCCCTTGACACCCTCTTCGTCGACGAAGGGTTCGGCTCGCTCGACGCCGAGACCCTCGAGACCGCCATGAGCACCCTCGACAGCCTGCGCGCCGGCGGGCGCACCATCGGGCTGATCAGCCACGTCGAATCCATGAAGGAACAGATCCCGGCGAAGCTGCAGATCCGGGTGACGCCGCAGGGCCACAGCGAGATCGATAGCGCATCCTTGGTCGGGTCATAGCTCCCGCATAGCTTCGACGGCTTGTCTGGATCCAGACGCGAACCCGGTCCCCGGGCGCCACGGAAAGGACACCGACCATGAGCATTCCCTCCCACCAGCGCTGGCACACCCGCGACGTTGTGGCCATGGGCGTGGCAGCCGCGCTGGTCGTCGGCTCCGCGGGCACCGGCCTGTTCGTCGCCACCCGGCCCGACGAGACGTCGACGGCCACCGCGGCCACCACCCAGACCGACACGACGTCGACCACCCCGGATGGCTACGGCGGCCAGGCCTTCGGCCAGACCCACGGCGGGTCGGCCGGCGGCGACGGCGGACTCGGCACGGGCACGGGAACGGGTTCGGGCGGGTCCACCACGACCACCCTCGACACCACCGCTGCGACCGATGCCCAGTCGGTGGGCGTCGTGGTGATCGACACCGTGCTCGACTACCAGAGCGCCGCGGCCGCCGGAACCGGTATCGTGCTCAGCTCGGATGGCCGCATCCTCACCAACAACCACGTCGTGGAGGGTGCCACGAGCATCACGGTGACCGTGGTCGCCACCGGCGTCGAGTACACCGCGCACGTGGTGGGCACCGACGCGACCGACGACATCGCCGTGCTGGACCTGATCGACGCGAGCGGACTCGCCGTGGCCGACCTGGACACCTCGGGAGCCGTCGCGGTGGGCGACGCCGTCACCGGGGTGGGCAACGCCAACGGCACCGGCACCCTCACGGCCGCAGCCGGGACCGTGCTCAGCCTCGAGCAGGCCATCACCGCACAGAACTCCGACGGCTCCGACGCCGAGGACCTCACCGGCCTGATCGAGGTCGACGCCGACATCGAATCCGGCGAATCCGGCGGTCCGCTCTACGACGCCGACGGTGAGGTCATCGGCATCGACACCGCAGCCTCCAGCGGCACCGTCAACATCACCGGTTACGCGATCCCCATCGAAGACGCCCTCGACATCGTCACCCAGATCGATGCGGCCGCCGCCACCGGCGTGGACACCGACACCATCACCGTCGGCTAGCCCGCCTTCCTCGGCATCGGCCTGGCCTCAGCGGTCACCACCGGCGGCGCCGCAACGGATGCCGCGCTCGTCGGCAGCGTCATCGTCGACACCCCGGCCGAAGACATCGGCCTCGCCGCGGGCGACACGATCACCGCCGTCGACGGAACCAGCGTGGTCAGCACGGCGGCACTCTCGGCGGCCCTGGCCGGTTATCAGCCCGGCGACACCGTCACGATCGCCTGGACGGATGCCGCCGGCACCACCCACACCGCCGCAGCCACCCTCATCGCCGGCCCGGTGGGCTGACCCGGCCTCGTCGCCGAGCAAACTCGTGTGCCGCGATCGGCAAGATCGCGGCACACTGGTGCACATGAGCACGCATCCCAGCGACACCCACCCCGCAGACGCCCGCGCCACCGCCGGCGGCTGGACCACCCTGGTGTTCGTCTACCTCGCCCTGGCCGTGGTCGGCCTGATCGGCACCCTGACCTGGAACGTGCAGGCGGTCCTCGAGGCGCGCAACTTCATCGGCGACTGGACCACGAGCGGCCCGGCCGTCTCCTCACTGACCACCGACCTGCTCATCGCGGCCATCGCCGGCAGCATCCTGATCATCGTCGAGGCCCGCCGGATCGGCATGCGGGGCGGCTGGCTGTTTGTGCTGCTGGGATTGATCACGGCGTTCGCGTTCGCGTTCCCACTGTTCCTCGCGCTGCGGGAACGCCGGCTGGTGCGGGCACGAGCGACCGCACGGCCGACAACACAGCCGAGCTCAGTGAGCTGAGGTTCAGCTCACGTCGCCGGCGGCGAAACCGGCCTCATCGCCGGCGAACCGCTCCCGCAACGCCAGGAAGTGCGACACGGTCAGGCCGTGCCGAAGCAGGTACGGTTCGGTGCCGCCGAGGCCGCCGATGGCCGCGAGTGCGTCCCGCAGAGCCGTCGGGTGCGGCTCGGCGGGCAGCGCCGCGGCGAGTGCCTCGTCGTGGGGGAGCCCGGCGGCCAGGAGCGCGAGCGCCAGGACCAGGCCGGTCTGGTGGTCATCGGCCGGACCGTGCACCAGCAGCGGGCCCTCGGCCTCCGCGAGCACGGCGACGGCGGCGGCGAGTTCGGCGCCGTGCTGCGACACCAGGTCGGAGTAGTCCTGCACCCGGTCAAGGTTCGAGCCGTTCATGTCACCCTCCACAGCGCTGCATCGTCCCATGGCCGGTCAGCCAGGTCGTGCCCAGTGTGCTGCGCCGAGGTGAACGGCAGGTGACGGCTCAGGCCGGGTCGGCCTCGAGCGTCACCGGGGCGCGACGTCCGATCCGGCTCAGGCCGATGGCCGCGGCCGAGATGCCGACGATCACCCCGGCGATCACGACGATGTACAGCAGCACCGACGGCCAGCCGCCCGGCTCGTTGGGGTTGAGGAACGGGTAGGTCCACCAGTCGGTGAAGGTGCCGCGCAACAGGGCGTAGGCCAGCCAGGTCAGCGGGTAGATGAGAGCGAACCAGATCGCCTTCCAGGCCAGCGCCGGCCGGCCGGGAGCGAACAGCCAGTCGAGCAGGATCAGGGTCGGCGCCCACACGTGCAGCACCTCGTTGGGCCAGCTGATGCCCACAAAACTGCCGTCCGGCGGCAGGTTGCGCAGCAGCAGGTTGTAGACGACGCCGGTGATCACGGCGTAGGAGAGGGTGGCCATCCGCACTCGGGCGAGCAGTTCGGGCTCGGCGGGCAGGCGCAGGGCGAGCACGCCGCCGACGAAGAGCACGACGACGTTCATCAGCGAGGACTGGATGGTGAAGAAGCCGAAGTAACCGGCGGCGTCGAACGCGTTATTGAGCAGCTGATCGGTGATCTGCGTGACGATCGCCGCCAGCACGAGCACGGCCAGCAGGATGCGCGCTACACCCACCACCCGTCGGAAAAGGGTGGGGCGTTCGGGCGCCCTGAGCGTCACTACTGGAGAATTCACCTGTTCAGATTAGGCCACCCGAGCCCTCCGGCCGGAAGGCCCCCCGGCTAGAACGGGAAGAGCAGCCGGTGCAGGAATTGGCGGGTGCGTTCGTGTGTGGGGTTCCGCAGCATCTCCCGCGGGTCACCGTGTTCCACGATGGTGCCGCCGTCGACGAAGGCCACCTCCGTGGCCACCTCCCGGGCGAACTCCAGTTCGTGGGTGACGATCACCATGGTCCAGCCCTCGCCGGCGAGTTCCTTGATCAGGCGCAGAACGTCTCCGACCAGTTCCGGGTCCAGTGCGCTGGTGGGTTCGTCGAAGAGCAGCAGCGTGGGGCGGAGCGCCAACGCGCGCACGATGCCCACCCGCTGCTGTTGGCCGCCGGAGAGTTCGAACGGGTAGCTGTCGCGCTTCTCGGCCAGGCCGACGCGCTCGAGCAGGGCCAGGGCTTCGGCCTCGACCTCGGCCTTGGGTCGGCCCTGCACAACGACCGGGCCCTCCATCACGTTCTCGAGCACGGTCTTGTGCGGAAACAGGTTGTAGTGCTGGAAGACCATGGCCGAGCGGTCGCGGAGGGTGCCGAGGGCCTTCTTCGGCACACCGGCGCGTTTGCCGTGGGCGGGGGTGAAGTCGATGACCACGGGCGCGTGTGTCGCGTCATCCGCCCCGACGATCCCGATGGTGCCGCCGTCGGCGATCTCGAGGCCGTTCAGACAGCGCAGCACGGTGGTCTTGCCCGACCCGCTCGGCCCGATCAGCGCCAGCACCTGGCCGCGCGCGACGGTGAGGTCGATGGACTTCAGAACCTGGTTGGCGCCGAAGCTCTTCTGCAGACCACGGACGGTGAGCAGCGCCGGGGCGGAGCGGCCGGCGGCCGAATCTGCGGGCGAATCAGTGGGCGACATAACGGTCCAATCGCTTCTCGAGCACGCTCTGGCCGCTGGAGAGCACCAGGCAGATGATCCAGTAGAGCAGGGCGGCCTCGAGGTACAGGGCCATGAACTCCCGGCTGAACGCGGCGATCTCCTGGGCCACGCGGAACAGTTCGGTGACCAGAATGAGTGAGGCCAGTGAGGTGTCCTTGACCAGGCTGATGAAGGTGTTCGACAGCGGCGGCACCGACACCCGGGCGGCCTGCGGCAGGATGATGCGGGTGAGGGCGCGCTGGTGCGACATGCCGATCATGTACGCGGCCTCCCACTGCCCCTTGGGCACCGAGAGGATCGCCGCGCGGATGACCTCCGCCGCGTAGCCGCCGACATTGATCGAGAACGCGATGATGGCGCTGGGCCACGGGTCGATCACGATGCCCAGCGGCGGCAGGCCGTAGAAGATCACGAACAGCTGCACCAGCAACGGGGTGCCGCGCACGATCGAGATATAGACCCGCGCGATCGACGACAGCCAGCTTCGCCGGGACAACCGCATCAACGCCAGTACGAGGGCCAACACCAGACCGATCGCGAACGATGCCAACGCCAGCGGAATGGTTCCGGTGATGGCGCCGGAAATCATCGGCCAGAGCGAGTCCAGCAGCAGCTGCCAGGTGGAGTCGGTCACTGCGAGACGTCGGCCCCGAAGTAGGTGTCGGAGATCGAGGCCAGGGTGCCGTCTTCGCTGAGCGTGGCGAGGGCATCCGAGACGGCCTCGGCCAGAGCGGTGCCATCCTTGGCGAACGCGAAGGCGCTCTCGGAGCGTTCCTCGGTCTCGGCGGCGACCTTGAGGCCGGCGGCACCGGTCTGCTTCTTGTAGTCGAGGTAGGTCAGCTTGTCGTTGATGGTGGCGTCGACCCGGCCGTCTTCGACGAGGGCAACGGACTGAGCCCAGCCCTCGACGCCCTGCACGGTGGCACCGCTCTCGGTGGCCAGGGTGTTCCAGTTGCTGGTGAGGGACTGGGCGGTGGTCTTGCCGGCCAGGCTCTCGAACGAGGTGATGTCGGTGTTGTCTTCCGGAACGACGATGACTCCGGTGGAGTACGTGTAGGGGGTGGAGAAGGCGTAGGCCTCTTCACGCTCCGGGGTGATCGACACCTGGTTGGCGATGGTGTCGAAGCGGCCGGCCTCGAGGCCCGCGAAGATCGCGTCCCACTGGGTCTCTTCGAACTCGGCCTTGACGCCCAGCTCGTCGGCAACGGCCCGGGCCACCTCGACGTCGTATCCGGTGAGGTCGCCGGAGCCGTCGGCGTGGAACGAGAACGGCCGGTAGGTGCCCTCGGTGCCGATGGTCAGGGTGCCGGAGTCCAGAACCGAGCTCAGCGAATCATCCACTGCGCCCGAGCCTGCGTCGTCACCGGAATCGGCGGACGTGCTGCACCCGGCCAGGGCGACCACGGCTGCGAAGGTGAGAACGGTGGCGGTGGTGATATTGCGCTTCATGTGTCGGTTCATCCAGGTGCTGGTAGTGGGCGTGCGGCGGCTGTGTGCTCACCGTAGGGTAACAAGCCCCGGGCCGGATTGAATATTCCGATGACGCCCGATGTCGGGTCGTGGACCCCCGGTTTGGGAGCATCCGCCCACCTGTCGGCCCGTTGACTTTCGGCATAGGCTGCCGCCGTCGCACTCAACCCGAAGGAGTTCGCGTGAATTTGTCGAGGCTTCAACACGACCGCTCGTCCGCCGTTCTGTTGGGCATGGCCTGCGGCGACGCGCTGGGTGCCGGATATGACTATGCGGGGCCCTTACCGCCCGATACGCCCGTGGGCATGCGCGGCGGCATCGATGCCGGCGTGCTTTCGGCCCGGGGCGAGTGGACCGACTACACCGCCCTGGCCGTGCCGGTGGCCAATGCGGCGGCAGAGGGGCTGGACCTGACCCAGGAGGCGACCCTCGACCTGATCGCCGCCGAGTGGGTGGACTGGGCCAACACCGCACCGTTCGCCGGACTGCAACTCGGGGCGGCGCTGTCCGGGCTCGACACCACCGCGGCCGGGGTGCGCCGCAACGCCCAGCACCAGCACGACCATGTGGGCCGGAGCGCCGGCTGCGGATGCCTGCTGCGCACGGCGCCGGTGGCGCTGGCGTACCTGCACGACCCGGCGGCTCTGGCCGAGACGGCGCGGGTGCTCAGCGACCTCACCCACTGCGACACCGACGCCGGGGACGCCTGCGTGCTGTGGGGACTCGCCATCCGCCACGCTGTGCTCGAGGGTGAGCTCGACCTGCGCGTGGGGCTGGACGCCATCCCGACCGAGCGCCGCCGGCTGTGGGCGGCCCGGATCGCCGACGCTGAACGTCGGCAACCCCGCGACTTCACCCGCAACGGCTGGGTGGTGCAGGCGTTGCAGGGTGCCTGGTCGGCCATCGTGCACACCGCGGACACCGACAGTTCGCAGTACCGGCTGGGCCTGGCGAACGCGGTGCGCGGCGGCGGCAACACCGACGCCGTGGCCGGCGCTGCGGGTGCGCTGCTGGCCGCCCGGTGGGGCCTGGCCGCGGTGCCCGGTGAGTGGCGCCGTCTGGTGCAGGGCTGGCCGGGGTTGCGCGGCCCCGACCTGGTGCGCCTGTCGGTGCTCGCCGCGCACAGCCACGACACCAACGAGGCCGGCGAACACGAGAACTTTCGACTCCACGTAGTGACGTAACGCCCGGGAGCCGGCCGCTCAGGACCTCAGCGCGAGCGCGAACGGCAGCACGCCGGGCGCGCCCGCGCGCCGCAGCAGCCGGCCGGCCACGGTGAGGGTCCACCGGCTGTCGCCCAGGTCGTCCACCAGCAGCACCGGCCCGGTGGCGCCGGCCAGGTTGGCGGCCAGTTCGGGCCCCACCTCGAACGCGCCCCAGACGCTGGAGAGTCGGTACGCGCTGTTACCACCGGCCTCACCGGTGGGGCCGGTGCCCACCAGGCCGAGGGTGCCCAGCAGGGGCAGCCGGCCCACCCGGCTCAGTTCGGCAGCCACCGAGGCCACGAGCAGCGGATGCTTCCGCGACGGCATGGCCACCACCCCGACCGGCCGTTCGGCCCAGCCCCACTCCGCGAGCACCCGCACGCAGGCGGCGAGCAGCGGCGCCGAGGCGGGCGCATCCGGGGTGTTGGCGGCGAAGACGTCGCGCAGGGTGTTGCCCCAACCCAGGTCGGTGAGCCGGGCCAGCGCCCGGCCGGGCAGCACCCGGTCGCCGGGGTCGATGCGTCCCTTCGCGGTCACCCCGAGCCGGTCCGCGCCGGTGGGCCACTGCGCGCGCGGCTCCAGGGCCACGCCCACCCGGTCGAGGGCCGACGCGGCCGTGCTCGCCGCCTGCGCCTGCACATCGGTGGGATACCACGGGGCGGTGCAGGTGTCGCAGCGGCCGCAGGGCACCGCGGTGTCGTCGTCGAGGGAGCGCTGCAGGAATTCCATCCGGCAGCCGGTGGTGCGCTCGTACTCGAGCATCGCGTTCTGCTCGTTCACCCGGGCGGCGCCGATGCGCTCGTAGCGGTCGCTGTCGTAGACCCACGGCTGGCCGGTGGCCACCCAGCCGCCGGTCACCCGGCGCACGGCACCGTCGACGTCGAGCACCTTGAGCAGCAGTTCGAGCGGGGAGCGGCGCAGGTCCACCCGGGACTCGAGCGCGGGTGTGGACAGTGGGGCGCCGCCCGCCGCGTTGAGCGCGTCGAGGACCGCCTCCGCCTTGTGCTGGCTGGGCATCGAGGAGGTGGCGAAGTACTGCCAGATGGCCTCGTCCTCCACTCCGGGCAGCAGCAGCACATCGGCGTTCTCAGTGGCGCGGCCGGCGCGGCCGACCTGCTGGTAGTAGGCGACGGGGGAGCTGGGCGCGCCCAGGTGCAGCACGAAACCCAGGTCGGGCTTGTCGAAGCCCATGCCCAGCGCGCTGGTGGCCACGAGAGCCTTCACCTGGTTGGCCTTGAGCAGCCCCTCGGATTCCTCCCGCTCGGTGGTATCGGTCTGGCCGGTGTACGCCCGCACGGCATGGCCGGCATCCCGCAGCAGCCGCGCGGTATCCTCGGCGGCCGAGACCGTGAGCGTGTAGATGATGCCGCTGCCGGGCAGCTCGGCCAGGTGGCTGAGCAGCCAGGCCAGGCGGGCACGGGAGTCGGGGAGCCGCAGCACACCGAGCCGGAGCGACGCGCGGGCCAGCGGGCCGCGGATGGTGACAACCCCGTCGGTCGAGCCTGTCGAGACCCCCATCGAGACCTGCTCCGCCACATCCGTCACCACCCGGCTGTTGGCGGTGGCGGTGGTGGCCAGCACGGGCACCCCGGCCGGCATCGCCGCGATCAGGTCGCGCAGACGCCGGTAGTCCGGCCGGAAGTCGTGGCCCCAGTCCGAGATGCAGTGCGCCTCGTCGACCACGAGCAGGCCGACCCGCTCGAGCAGGGCCGGCAGCTGCTCGTCGCGGAACGAGGGGTTGTTCAACCGTTCGGGGGACACCAGCAGCACGTCGACCTCGTCGGCGCGCAGCTGCGCGAGCACGTCGGTCCATTCGTGGGCGTTGGCGGAGTTGATCGACACGGCGCGCACGCCGGCCCGGGCGGCCGCGGCCACCTGGTCGCGCATCAGGGCCAGCAGCGGTGACACCAGGATGGTGGGACCGGCGCCCTGGCGGCGCAGCAGCAGGGTCGCGACGAAGTACACGGCCGACTTGCCCCAGCCGGTGCGCTGCACCACGAGGGCGCGGCGGCGCTGGTCGACGAGGGTCTCGATGGCCTCGTACTGGCCCTCGTGGAACCCGGCGTCGGGGTGGCCGACCAGGGTGCGCAGGATCTCGAGGGCGTTCTCGCGGGTGCTCACAGCGTCGGTCATCACAGCGTCGGTCGTCACAGTGCGTCGAGCCGCGCGGCAACGTCGGCGGGGAACCCGCCGGTGGCGATCGGGCTCCACCGGGTGGGCGTGATGCGGATGAGGGACTTGTCCTGCACGGTCATCGCCTCGCGGTACTCCTCCCAGTTCGGGTGCTCGCCGGCGATGCACCGGAAGTAGTCGACCAGACCGTCGCCGGCGTCGGGCATGTGCAGGATCTCGGCCGTGCCGTCCACCTGCACCCAGGCGCCGTCCCACTCGTCGGAGAGCACCAGCACCGAGGTCTGCGGGTCGCGTTCGGCGTTGCGGGTCTTCGCCCGCGACGGATACGACGAGATCACGATGCGGCCCGCCTCGTCCACCCCGCCGGACACCGGCGACATCTGCGGCCGGCCGTCGGCACGGGAGGTGGCCAGCAGCATCCGGTGCCGCGGACGCACGAAGCTCAGCAGATCGGGCAGGGAGACAATGGTGCTGGTAGCGACGTTTCTGGCCATGACCTCAGGCTAACCGGGCGCACTGACAGAAGGCCCGACCAGGCACGCTCAGGGCATCTGCTCCGGCAGCGACGACATGTCCATGTGCATGACCTCCCACAGGTGCCCGTCCGGGTCCTGGAAGCTGCGGCTGTACATGAACCCCATGTCCTGCGGCTCGTAGGAGTAGCTGCCGCCGGTGGCCAGGGCAGTGTCGGCCAGGGCGTCGACGGCGGCGCGGTCATCGGCGCTGATGGCCAGGATCACTTCGGAGCTCGTTGCCGAGTCCACGATGGACTTGCTGCTGAACCGGGTCCAGGAGGCGTGGGTGAGCAGCATCAGGTACAGGTGACCGTCGTCGACCACGATGCAGGCGGCCGTGTCATCGGTGAACTGCGGATTGACGCTGAAACCGAGACCCCGGTAGAAGGTTGTCGCGCGGTCCAGGTCGGTGACCGGCAGGTTCACGAACATCATCATGGACATGGCCCCAGTAAAATCCGAACCCGTCGGTCCCGCTAGGGCCGGCCCGCTGGTGCGGCGGACGAATCGAGCAGGAAGTCGCGGGTCTGGCCGGGGTGGAGTTCGGCCTCCCGACCCTCCACCCGCACCCGGATGGACGAGGCCCCGCCGGCCGGCAGATGCAGTCGCAGATTCGCGGCGGTGACCTCCAGCCGGATTCTCTGATCGCGGTAGCTGATGCTGAAGTCGATCCGCTCCAACTGGGTGGGCAGTGCCGGGTGCAGCCAGAGCATGTCGTCGCGGATCTCGAGTCCGGTGTAACAGCGCATCACCAGGTCGACGGACCCCGCCATCGCGCCGAGGTGGATGCCTTCGTTGGTGGTGCCGCCCGGCTGGAAGACAAGGTCGCAGTCCAGCGCCCGGCACAGCGCGGCCCAGGACCGTTCGCGGTCGGAGCGGGCATCCACCCAGGCGTGCACGACGTTGCTCAGCGTCGAACCGTGTGTCGACCGGGCCCGGTAGAACTCCACGGTGCGCCGGGTCTGCTCGGGGGTGAGCGTGTAGCCCAGGTCCTCGATCAGCTCACGCAGTTCCTCAGCCGAGAAGAGGTAGAGCAGCATCAGCACGTCGGCCTGCTTGCTCACCCGGTAGTTGTCGGTGCTGTCGCCCTCGGCGTTCAGGATCAGGTCCAACCGGCCGAGCGCCTGGGGTTCCGCGCCGTACCGGGCCCGGTAGGCATCCCAGTCCAGTTCGGGCAGCGCCTCGTAGCCGTCGAACTGGCTGAGCACCCCGTCCGCGTGGAACGTCAGCCGCATCCGCCGGCTGATGGTCTCCCAGCCGGCGGCCTCGTCCGGCCGCAGCCGGAGCCGGTTCCACAACGGGCGGCAGGAACGGCCCGCGAGCAGGGCAACGGTGTCGACGGCGCGGCGCAGCACCCAGGCCGTCATCACGTTGGTGTACGCGTTGCCCCGCAGGCCTGCGCCCGGATGCCCGGGTGGGCCGTCGTGGAATTCGTCGGGTCCCATGGTGCCGGCGATATCGAAACGGTCGTCGGTGTCGTCGTACTCGGTGAGGCCGGCGAAGTACCGGGCGATCTCCAGCAGCAGCTCGGCGCCCTGGTCGATGAGGTACTCGATGTCGCCGGTGGCCTGGTAGTAGCCCCACACGCTGTAGGCCAGCGCCAGGCCCACGTGGTGTTGCAGGCCGGAGTGGTCGGGCATCCACCGGTTGGTACGCGGGTTGAACAGTTCGTGCGGGGTGACGTCGCGCCCGTCGATGCCGCTCTGCCAGGGAAACCGGGCGCCCTCGTGGCCGCCGGCCCGAGCGGCTGCCCTGGCCTCGCCGAGCCGGCGGTACCGGTAACCCAGCAGGGCCCGGCTGAGGTCGGGGCGGCGCAGGGTGAGCATCGGGTAGACGAACACTTCGTCCCAGAACACGTGCCCGCGGTAGCCCTCACCGTGCAGCCCGCGCGCGGGAACGCCGGCGTCGAGGTCGGCATCCACTGCGGCGATGGTCTGCAGAACATGGAAGGTGTTCAGGTTGAGCGCCAGGGACTGCCGGGGACCGCTGTGCAGGTGCACCGCGAACTCGTCCCTGAGAATCTGCCACTCGCGTTGGTGCGCGGCGAGCAGCTCGGCCGGGTCGGGCAGGCGGCCGAGCCACCGGGTCGCCGCCAGTGACGGCGACACCACCGCTCGGTCCCTGGAGGTGCTCACCGTGACCACCTTCTCGATCCGTAGCGGCACGCCGCGCTCGAGGGTGAGGTCGAGCTCGTGGGCGACCCAGCGGCTGTTGTCGGTGAGGAACCGGCGCACCGGGTGCAGCAGTACCCCGTTCGAGTAGGCGCGGGTGCGGGCCGCCATGGCGATGTGGATGCCTGACCGGCTGGTCTCCACCTCGAGGAGCACAGTGTCGGTGTTCACCTCCCGGGTCGTGTGCGGCATCAGGTGCAGGTGCGCGAGCTGCCGGTCGGCGGTCACGTTGCGGTTGGCCACCCGGCCGTCCACGGCGCTTCGCACGGTCAACGGGCCCGACCAGTCCTCGGCGGTGAAGGTGGTCTCCAGCACGGCCACGTGCGGGGCGGCCTGCGAGACGAAGCGCCGGCTGAGCACCCGGGTGACGTGACCGCGCGAGTCGCGGAAGCGCATCAGCCGGGTGAGGAGGCCGCGGCGCAGGTCGAGTTCCTGGCTGTAGTCCAGCAGGTCGGCGTTCTCCGGATGGAACCAGCCGGTGTCCGGGGCGGAGAAGTCACCCACGCTGCTGCCGGACCCGCCGGTGCGGAACCACAGTGAAAGCCAGTTCGGGGCGTTCACCAGGTGCTCGTCGTCGCGAACGTATTCGCCGGGGGACGCATCATCCGCGGCTTCACCGACGTGCACCTCGGTGCTCAACGGGTTGTAGACCCCGGCGAGATAGGTGCCCGGGTAGTGCACGGCATCCGTGCGGGCCTCTGGCGCTGCCCCGCGGGTACCCCAATACCCGTTGGCCAGCGTGCACAGCGCCTCGCGATGCCCCTCGGTGTCGGGGTCGAAGCCGTCGAAACGCAGCAGCCACGGGTCTGCTGTGGTCTCGGTGTTCTGCACGGATGCCTCCTCGCCTGCCCTTGCCTGCCCTTGCCTGCCCTTGCCTGCCCTGAGAGTCGCACCGGTCGGTGACCTTGTCGAGGGCACGACGTGCGGGGCCGTGCGGATGGTTGGATGGAGCCATGACTTCTCTCTCGGCTTACATCGACGATTTCGCCCGCTTCATCACCGCGTCGCCGTCGTCGTACCACGCGGCCGCCGAAGCCGCCCGGCGACTCGACGAGGCCGGCTTCAGCCGCCGGGACGAGGCCGAGGACTGGTCGGCGCTGCCCGGTGTCAGTTCCGCAGCGGCCGCCACCGCCGGCCGGCACTACGTGGTGCGGGATGGTGCGATCATCGCCTGGGTGCAGCCCGCCGACGCGCAGGGCACCACGCCGTTCCGCATCCTGGGCTCACACACCGACTCGCCCGGCTTCAAGCTCAAGCCCAAGCCCACCACGGGGTCGTACGGCTGGCTGCAGGCCGGTGTCGAGGTCTACGGCGGCCCGCTCGCCAACTCCTGGCTCGACCGGGAGCTGGAACTCGCCGGCCGGCTGGTCACCACCGACGGCACCGAGCACCTCGTGCGCACCGGCCCGTTCCTGCGTATCCCGCAGCTGGCCGTGCACCTGGACCGTACCGCCAACGAGGCGCTGAGCCTGGACCGGCAGCGGCACCTCAACCCGATCTTCGGGGTGGGCGACATCCACCAGGCCGATCTGGTCGGTCATCTCGCCGCGCTCGCCGGGGTGGCCGGGGAGGACGTGGCCGGGTACGACATCCTCACCGCCGACACCAACCCGCCCGCCCGGTTCGGTCTGAACCGGGAACTCTTCGCCGCCGGCCGGATGGACAACCTGTCCTCGGTCTACGCCGGCCTGGTCGCGCTGCTCAGCGTTTCCGACTCCGAGGAGAGCATCAGCGTGCTCGCCGCGTTCGACCACGAGGAGCTCGGTTCGCAGTCCCGCTCCGGGGCGAGTGGGCCGTTCCTCGATGACGTGCTCAGCCGCATCGGCGCCGACCTCGGCGCCACGGTGTCGGACCGGTTGCGCGCGTACGCCGACTCCTGGTGCGTCTCGGCCGATGCCGGCCACTCCGTGCACCCGAACTACCCCGAGCGGCACGACCCGGCCAACCTGCCGTTGGCCGGCTACGGACCGCTGTTGAAGATCAACGCCAACCAGCGCTACGCCACGGATGCCGCCGGTGCGGCCCTCTGGGCCCGCTGCAGCGCCGCCGCCGGGGTGGCCTACCAGGAGTTCGTGTCGAACAACACGGTGCCCTGCGGCTCCACGATCGGGCCGCTCACGGCGACCCGGCTGGGCATCCGCACCGTGGATGTGGGCATCCCGCTGCTGTCGATGCACTCGGCCCGCGAGCTGGCGCACGTGAACGACCCCTTTGCGCTCTCCGCCGCGATCCGGGCGTTCTTCGCCGGCGCCTAGCTGCCGCGCGTCCTGGCGCTGGTGGCGCAGGTTGGCTCTGGTGGCGCAGGTTGTTTGTCGTGGCGCAGGTTAGAGGGTGCGCCGCGAGACATTACCTGCGCCGCGAGACGGAGCCTGCGCCGCGAGACGGAGTGTGTGCATCAAGCGGAGGGTGTGGCACGCGGCACGGGATGGGTCGCGTCCAGTGCGCGCAGTGACCGAGCGGCATCCGTCGTGGCGCAGGTTGGCTCTGGTGGCGCAGGTTGGCCCTCGTGGCGCAGGTTGTTTGTCGTGGCGCAGGTTAGAGGGTGCGCCGCGAGACATAGGGTGCGCCACGAGACACGAGGTGCGCCGCAAGACATTACCTGCGCCGCGAGACGGAGGGTGTGGCGCGCGGCATTGGATGGGTCGCGTCCAGTGCGCGCAGTGACCGAGCGGCATCCGTCGTGGCGCAGGTTGGCTCTGGTGGCGCAGGTTGTTCGTCGTGGCGCAGGTTAGAGCGTGCGCCGCGAGACATAGGGTGCGCCGCGAGACACAAGGTGCGCCATGAGGCGGGGTGCGCGCGACAGGGCGGGCGGGGGCTGTGTGACGTCGGGCGGGCCGGGAAGCGCTAGAGGCGCCCGGTCAGGCGGCCGTGCATGGCCTGGCTGCGCTCGTCCAGGCCGTGGAAGGTGACCGTGGCGCCGTGCTGACGGTACTTGGTCTCGACCGAGTCGAGAACGGCCACGGTGGAGGCATCCCAGATCTGCGCCTGGGACAGGTCGACGTCGACCGTGGCGGGGTCGACGCCGTAGGAGAACTGTTCGACGAGGTCATTGCTGCTGCCGAAGAACAGCGGCCCACTCACCGCGTAGCGCACCGAGAGACCGTCGGCGGCGAGCATCCGGTCGACCCGCACCACGTGTGCCACCCGGCGGGCGAAGAGCACCATGGCCAGCACAACACCGGCAACGATGCCGATGGCGAGGTTGTGGGTGGCCACGACCACGATGACCGTGGTGAGCATCACGACGGTCTCGGGCACGGGCATCCGCCGCAGGGTGGCTGGGCGCACACTGTGCCAGTTGACCGTGGTGATGGCCACGACCATCATCACGGAGGCCAGGGCCACCATGGGGATCTGCTCCATCAGGCCGCTGAGCGCGGTGACCAGCAGCAGCAGGAAGGCCCCGGCCACGAAGGTGGAGATGCGCGTGCGGGCGCGGCCGAGCTTCACGTTCACCACGGTCTGGCCGATCATGGCGCAGCCGGCGATGCCGCCGTAGAGGCCCGCCAGCATATTCGCGATGCCGAGCGCCCACGCCTCGCGGCCCTTGGGCGAGCGGGTGTCGGTGATGTCGTCGACGAGCTTGGCGGTGAGCAGCGTCTCGACCAGGCCCACGAAGGCGACGCTCAGGGCGGTGGGCCAGATGATCTGCAGGGTCTCCAGGCTCAGCGGCACGAGCAGCGGAGTGATGCCGGGCAGGCCGCCGGAGACGTCGCCCTGGTCGCCGACGGTGGGCACGGCCAGGTGCCAGGTCATCGCGATCGCGGTGACCACCACGATGGCCACGAGCGGCGCGGGCACCACCCGGGTAAATCGGGGCAGCCCGATCACGATGAGGATCGTGAGGGCGAACAGCGGGTAGACCAGCCACGGCACGTCGATGAGGTGCGGCACCTGAGCGACGAAGATCAGGATGCCCAACGCGTTGACGAAGCCGATCATCACCGACCGGGGGATGAACCGCATCAGCCGGGCGAGGCCCGTGACGCCGAAGAGGATCTGCACCAGCCCGGCCAGCAGCACCGCCGGCAGCAGGTACTCCACACCGTGGTCCTTGACCAGCGGCGCCACGACCAGGGCGACGGCACCGGCCGCGGCGGTGATCATGGCGGACCGGCCCCCGAGGAACGACATCGACACCGCCAGGACCACGGACGCGATCAGGCTCACCTTGGGATCGACGCCGGCGATGATCGAGAACGAGATCACCTCGGGGATCAGGGCGAGGGTGGTGACCACTCCGGCGAGCACCTCGACGCTCAGGGCCTTCGGCCGGCGCAGGGTGGCGCGCACCGTCGGGGGAGTCGGGGAGGCGGTTGCGGCGCGATCGTGGGTCACCGGATAACTGTAATCGTCGCACCGCTATAGACAGTGACACTATCGGATAGCTACACTATCCGCATGAGAATGGCGCAGCTGAGCACGACCAGCGGGGTTCCCGTCGCGACGATCAAGTACTACCTGCGCGAGGGGCTGCTGCCGGCGGGGGAGCGGCAGGGACCCAACCAGTCGCTGTACGGGCCGGAACACCTCCGGCGGCTGCGCGTCATCCGGGGGCTGATCGACGTGGGTGGCCTCAGCATCGCGGCGGCTCATCAGGTGATCGACGCCATCGACTCCGACCTCGGCCTCCAGCACACCTTCGACATCGCCCAGCGCACGGTGTCCGCCACCATCGATCCGGCGTCGTTGTCTCCGGATGCCATCAACACGGTCGACGAACTGCTGCGCGGATGGCACGTGTCGCCGGACAACCCCGGTCGCCTGGCCGCCGCCCGGGTGTTGCAGACCTTCACCGACCTCGGCCAGCCCGACCTCAGCGGCTGGGTGCCCGGCTACGCGGCCGCGGCGCTCGCCGTGGCCGAAGCCGACCTCGATGAGATCGACGCCCGCGCCGACCGCGAATCCAAGACCGAAATGGTCGTCATCGGAACCGTGCTCGGCGACGCCCTGTTCGCCGCGCTCCGCCGTGCCGCGCAGGAGCACGTCTCCGCCCAGCGGTATGCCCCACCCAGCCCGTAGTCCCCGCACACCCCGTTAGGAGCCCGTCATCATGGTCAGCACTCGCACCGGCACCCCGTCTTCCAGCGCCCGGCCCGGTGGACTCGCATCGGGCGCCCCGCCCATCATCCGTTGGCACCGGCCGCTGCTCTGGCTGGCCGTGCTGATGGCGCTCCTCGCCGTCGGCGCCCTGAGCGGCCTCGTGGTTGATCCGCGCACCGTCACGGGCGCGCCGCTCTGGGCCAAGCCGCTCAAGTTCGCGATCTCGGTGAGTATCTACGCCCTCACCCTGGCCTGGCTGATCGGGCTGTTGCCGGGTGGCTTCACCGGTCGCCGCCGGCTGGCCTGGTGGGCGGGCACGGTCGCCGCCGTCTTCCTGCTCGTGGAGATGGTGATCATCGTCGGCGCCGCCGCCGCCGGGCTCACCAGCCACTTCAACGTCTCGACCCCGCTTGCCGCGACCCTGTGGTCGGTGATGGCCACCTCGATCGTGATCGTGTGGGTCGCCGCCGTGCCGGTCGCCGTGCTCCTCCTCCGTGCCGACCTCGGCGACCCGGCCCGGGCCCTCGCCATCCGGGCCGGCCTGCTGATCGCGCTCGTCGGAATGGGGCTGGCGTTCCTGATGACCGGGCCCACCGCCGCCCAGCTCGACGACTACCAGGGCATCGTCGGCGCCCACACCGTCGGGGTCGCCGACGGCGGCCCGGCGTTGCCGTTGCTGGGCTGGAGCACCGTGGCCGGCGATCTGCGCATCCCGCACTTCGTGGGCATGCACGCCCTGCAGGTGCTGCCGCTCTGCGCGTTGTTACTCGAAGGGCTCGCCCGGCGGATGCCCGCACTCGCCCGCCCGCTCGCACGCCGCGGCATCCTGCGGGTGCTCGTGGGCCTCTACATCGGGGTGCTGGCGCTCGTGACCGGTCAGGCCCTTGCCGGCCAGTCGATCGTGCAACCGAGTGCCCCGGTGATCAGCATCGCCGTGACCCTGTTCGTCTCCGCGGCCCTGGCCAGCGCCGTCACCCTCAGACGCCACGCCCGCCGCGTCCCGGCATAACTCCTGCAGTCCGCCGCGGCGGCCCCGATTCGGGCCCGAAATCGGCGGTGGCGCTGAACTGCCGGTGTTAGGCAACCGGGTCGGCGGATGCGAGGCGGCTGATGCGGGCGCGGGCGGCGTCCTCCGACGTGGAGGAGGCGCCCAGCAGCAACCGCACCAGGCGGAGCACCGCTCCGGTGGCCCAGATCACCGGCAGCGGGCTGCGGCGCAGGCCCAGCATCCGCCGGTACTCCACCGGGATCGACGCCACGGCGCCAGCGAACATGATGCGATAGAACGGCATCATGCCCCGCCGCAGCGGCGGGTTGCGGATGAAACGCACCGCCTCGGCAACTCGGTCTCCGCCCATCAGCACGCCGGCATCGGAGAACGCGCGCAGTTGGGCGGCCAGGTCCGCGTCCGACCGGGGCGGGTTCTGCACCCCGACGAGTTCCCCGGCCGTCGCCCACTCGCGCACGTACTGGTCGGTGCCGCCGGGAATCGGGCCACCCCAGAGCCGGTGACTGGCCAGGAACGCATCCGTGAACACCACGTGCACCCAGGAGAGCAGTTCGGGGTCACCGGCCGAGTAGGGCCGCTCCACGCCGCGCGCGTCGACGTAGCTGCCGGCGACCCGGTCGTGAAACGTGCCGACCCGCCGGGACTCGCGGGTGGCCTGCTCTGTGGCGGCGAATGTGACGGTGACCAGCCACTGGATGGTGCCGCTGAGCCGGCCGAGCGGGTCTTCCCGGTACCTCGACCAGTCGTGCACGCCGGCCATGGCGCCCGGGTGCAGGGTCTGCATCAGCAACGCCCGGATGCCCGCGACCATGGTGGCCATGCCGCCGTGCACCGCCCACGAGGCCGACCCCGGCCCGAAGAACCCGGCGTCGTCGCCCAACTCCATGGTGCCCACCCACGCCGGACGGCCCTCGTCGTTTCCCGAGAGGGTCACCAGCAGATGCGAGCGCCAACTGTTCAGAAAACCGTCGACGGTCCTGCTGCGCTTCATCGTCTGACCATCCCCGAACCCTAATCCAGCGATCAGCACGAATGGCTGGGGATGCGCCCCCAATCGCATCCACGCGGTTCTAGCCGAGGCCCCGTCGCGGTCGTATGCTGGCCGGGTCTCTGCCATGGCGGCCGGCCATGGCCCGAACCGAGAGGACCCGCCATGGATATGAAGATCGAGCTCGTCTACGTTCCGGTGACCGATGTCGACCGGGCGAAGAAGTTCTACGTCGACCAGGTGGGATTCAACGCCGACTACGACCAGAAGGTCAGCGACGACCTGCGGTTCGTGCAACTCACCCCGCCCGGCTCGGCCTGCTCGATCGCGATCGGCACGGGCCTCACCGACATGCAGCCGGGTTGGCAACGCGGCCTGCAGATGGTCATCGACGACGCGGATGCCGCCAGAGCCCAGCTGGTCGCGGCCGGCGTGGCCGCCAGCGACGTCGACGATCAGTCCTGGGGTCGCTTCGTCTACTTCACCGACCCGGACGGCAACACCTGGGCGTTGCAGCAGCTGCCGCCCAGAGACTGACGGCGACCGCTCCACCACGCGCCTACGCTGGGTTGATGCCCTCGTACCGCGTGATCATGACCATCGGCGCCCTGCAACCGGGTGTGCGACCGGATGCAGTGCTTCCCGCTGCCGCTGCCGCCGCGGCGGAGCGCACCACGGTGGAGGCATCCGACCTGGCCGTGGTGGCCGGCACGGCGCGCGCCACCGTGCGTTTCACCGCCGACGACGGTGACGCGGCGGTGGCCATCGGCGGTCACGTCGTGGAGCAGACCCGGCTCGTCGCCGATCCGGTCAGCTGGCTGGTCACCGAACGGGTGAAGGGGCGCTGGTTGCCGGTGCGCTGAGACCCGAGAGCCGCGTAAGCTCGTCAGGTTGCTTATCAGCACAACCAGAAACAGAAGACGGGGATGTGGCTATGAACCAGACGAACGGGCCCGCACCAATCACTCCAGGTACAAACCGGAAAGTCATCGGGCTGGCCATCGCCGGTGCCTTCGGCGGTTTCCTGTTCGGCTTCGACTCCTCCGTCATCAACGGTGCCGTTGAGGCCATTCAGGGCCAGTTCGGCCTCACTGAAGCCCTCACCGGTTTCGCCGTAGCCAGCGCGCTGCTCGGGGCCGCCACCGGCGCCTTCCTCGGCGGCCGGTTGGCCGACAGGTTCGGGCGCATCCCGGTGATGCTCATCGGCGCGATCGTCTTCTTCGCCAGTTCCGTCGGCTCCGGCCTCGCCTTCGGCGTCATCGACCTCATCGTGTGGCGGGTTCTCGGCGGCATCGGCATCGGCCTGGCGTCGGTTGTCGCCCCGGCGTACATCGCCGAGATCTCGCCGCGGCAGATGCGCGGCCGCCTCGGCTCGCTGCAGCAGCTGGCGATCACCATCGGTATCTTCGCGGCCCTGCTCTCCGACGCCGTGTTCGCCACCACCGCCGGCGGCGCCAGCGAGAAGTTCTGGCTCGGCCTCGAGGCGTGGCGGTGGATGTTCCTGGTCAGCGCCATCCCGGCCCTCGTGTACGGTGTGATCGCCCTGATGCTGCCGGAGTCCCCGCGCTTCCTGGTGCTGCACGACAAGGAAGACAAGGCCCGGGAGGTTCTGCAGAAGGTGACGCCGAACGGCGACATCGACCGCGAGTTGCGCGACATGAAGGCCTCCATCGAGGACGACGTGAAAGCCAAGCGCACCGGCACCCTGCGCGGCCCGGTGTTCGGTCTCAAGCCCATCGTCTGGGTGGGCATCATCCTGTCGGTGTTCCAGCAGTTCGTGGGCATCAACGTGATCTTCTACTACTCGACCACCCTGTGGAGCGCGGTGGGCTTCGAGGAGTCCAGCTCGCTGGCGATCTCGGTGGCGACGTCGGTGACGAACATCCTGGTCACCCTGGTGGCCATCGCGCTCGTGGACCGGATCGGCCGCCGGCCGATCCTGCTCACCGGTTCCATCGGAATGACGGTGTCGCTGGCGACCATGGCCATCGCGTTCAGCCAGTCGACCACGGTCGACGGCGAACTCGCCCTGCAGGGCGCATGGGGTCCCATCGCCCTGGTCGCCGCCAACGTCTTCGTCATCTCGTTCGGCGCATCCTGGGGACCGGTCGTCTGGGTGCTCCTGGGCGAGATCTTCCCCAACACCATCCGGGCCAAGGCTCTGGGACTGGCCGCGGCCGCACAGTGGATCGCGAACTTCCTCATCACCGTCTCGTTCCCCACGATGTCGGCATGGTCGCTGCCGCTCACCTACGGCATGTACGCCCTGTTCGCCGGGCTGTCGTTCCTGTTCGTGCTCACCAAGGTGCCGGAAACCAACGGCATGTCCCTCGATGAGGCCAACACCCTGCTGCCGAACAAGAACGCGGCGAAGGTGAAGACCGCCAAGAAGAACACGGCCAGGGCCTAGCGAAACCGGTCAGTTCAGATCAGGTCGCGGAGCAGCTCCTCGGGGCTGACTCCGCGGCTGGTCGCCCGGCGCTTGAGCCGGCCGAGTTCCTCGGCGCTGAGCGCCACCTGCACGGTGTGCGGGCGTTCCACCTCGAAGTCGAACAGGCCCAGGTCGGCGGAGGCGCGCGGCGCGGCGGCCTTGACCGGTGCGGCGGCCGGCGCGGCGGCCTTCGCGGCCGCGGCCCGCACCGGAGCCTTCTGTGCCGGTACCGGCCCGCCGGCGACGAAGCCGGGACCGGTGGGGATGGCGCCGTTCCGCTGGTAGGCCTCGGAGACGGCGCGGGCACGGGAATCGGCCGCCTCGTTCAGGGGGTGGTTCGCGTGCCCCTTCACCCATTCGAAACGGTACGTGCGGCCCACGAGGGCCTCGTCGATCTCCTGCAGCAGGTCGAGGTTCATCACGGGCTTGCCGTCGGCCTTGCGCCAGCCCTTGGCCTTCCAGCCGCGCATCCACTTGGTGACGGCGTTGATCACGTACTGGCTGTCGCAGAGCACCAGCAGGTCGTCGTCGACGTGGGCGGTGGCGCGGAACAGCTCGAGCACCGCCTTGAGCTCGCCCTGGTTGTTGGTGGCGTGTTTCCAGCCGCCGGCGGCCCAGTTGTTGTCGTCGATGTACCAGGCCCAGCCGGCCGGTCCGGGGTTGCCAAGGGCCGAGCCGTCTGCGGCGGCGGTAATAGTCATACGCTCTAGTCTGCCAGCGCCGGTCAGCTCTGAATGCAGGTGCCGGAGTCGACGGCTCCGGTGAGGCCGGCGGCCTGTTCCACGACCGGGGTGACTTCGGACATCGCCAGCGCGTAGCCCACGTTCTCCGTGTTGGCCGCCTTGGCGAAGATCACGCCGGCGACCCGGCCGTCGATGCTGAGCAGCGGTCCGCCCGATTCGCCCTGCTGCACGTCGGCGGCGAGAGTGTAGACGGCGCGTGGGGTGGGGGCCTGGCCGTAGATGTCGGCGACGAGAACCGAGTCCACCGACATCACCCGGGCCGGGTCGGAGTCGAAGGGGCCACCGAACGGATAGCCCAGGCTCACGGCCTCGCTGTCGACCGCGAGGTCGCCCTGCAGGGTGAGCGGGGCGGCGGTGAGGCCGGGAACGGCGATGACGGCGAGGTCGTCGACCGGGTCGAAATACACAACCTCGCCGGTGATAGCACCGGCGCCGGGCACCTCGACGACGGCGTCGGTGACCCCCGCGACGACGTGGGCGTTGGTGAGCACCCGCTCCGGCGCGATGACAAAGCCCGAGCCGGACTGGCTCTGGCCGCACGCCACGGCGTTGCCGGTGATGCGCAGCACGGACTCGGCGGCCGTGTCGAGCGCTGCATTGTCGAGTTGGGCGTCGGGCAGGGTGGGGGCCTGGCCGCCGAAGGCATCCGCGATGAGGGGCAGACCGTCGTCGACGACGGTGGAGCGCAACTCGGCGAGGAAACTCTTGACCGGCACCGGGGTGACCGAATCGATGGTGCGCACCACGCCGGAGGAGGCGATCGCGGCGGTGAGCGGCGGGATGCCCAGCGCGCCCACACTGAAGGCGACCATGGAGATCACGGCGGCGGCGGCACCCACACCGACGACGGCACCGAAGAGCCTGTCGATGCCGCGGAGCTTGCGCGGGGTGCGGTTGCGCAGGGCGCGCCCGATCGACTCGCCGATGGTGAGGCCGATGATCACGAGCAGCAGCGCCGCGGCGATCGACGCGGGGGTGCGCCACTGGGCGTCGGTGACCCAGGTGGGCACGAGCGGCACCACGAAGTACGCCGCGACGGCTCCGGCCACGAGGCCCAGAATTCCGCTGATGCTGCCGATCAGGCCGCTGCGGAAGCCGGCGCCCAGGCTGGCCACGAGCAGCACGATAAGAATGACGTCGAGAATGACCGAACCCTGCATGCACGCTCCCGCTTGAGTGGCGAAGAGGCCGCCGATCCCAGCCTAAGCGGGCAGATACGGCTTTTGCTGAGAACCGCCCTCGGTGCGGTGCAGTTCCACAAAGCTCATCCCGTGCAGGTCGAGACAGACGCTGTCGCCGGTGTCGACCAGCCGCAGCAGGATCTCGGTGCAGCCCGGACAGCGCAACAGCAGACCGTGCGAATTGGGGTAGAGCCGGGCGGTGGCGAGGGCTGCCGTGCGACCGCAGTGTGCGCACCGGCCGTGGGCGCTGACGACGTCGACGGCGAAGAACTCACTGAGCGGACCCGCGGCGGCGTTGCCATCCAGGTACCCCAGGCCCTCCGCGTCGCCGGTCATGGTTTGGCTCCCATCCCGCCGTACCGCTCGGTCTTGATCCGGTCGGGGGAGTGCCCGGCCTGCACGAGCCAGTCCGCGACGGTCTCCACAAACGCGGTGGCCCCGCAGATGAACACGGCCGGGTTGTCGCCGGCGGGCAGGGCTCGGGCGGCGAGGGTGGCCGCATCCAGACGGCGGGGTGGGGTGGTGCTGCCGGCGGGCGCCTCGCGGGTGTACACGATGGTGACGTCCACGAGTGGTGATCGGGCGAGCTCGTCGAGTTCGGTCCGGTAGTAGACCGCGTCGGGGCTCCGCGCCGAATAGAGCAGCCGGAAGGGCGCCGCGGCACCGGGGGAGCCGGGTTCGGCGGCGGCGTGGGCGCGGAGCATGGCCATCAGCGGCACCACCCCCGACCCGCCGGCGATGAGCTGCACCGGTGACGGATCGGCCGGGTCCCAGACGAACCAGCCGCCGACGGGCCCGCGCACCTCGAGCTGGTCACCCACCGCCACCCCGTGTACGAGATAGGGAGACACCTCGCCGTCGGTGAGCTCCTCAACCGTGAGGTCGAGTTCGTCGCCGGCCAAGGCGGATGCCACCGAGTAGGAGCGCACCGCTGTGTAGCCGTCCGGTGCGGTGAGCCGCACGTCGACGTGCTGGCCGGCCCGGTGCCCGGTCAGGCCGGGCAGCCGCAGCCGCAGGGTGCGGGCGGTACGGGTCTCCTGGGTCACACCGATCACCTCCGCCACGTTCCAACCGGTTCTCACCAGTAGCGCTCTTCGCGCCACGGGTCGCCGTACATGTGGTAGCCGTTGCTCTCCCAGAATCCGGGCTCATCCTGGCGCAGCATCTCGAGCCCATTCACCCACTTGGCGCTTTTCCAGAAGTAGAGGTGCGGCACCAGCAGTCGGGCGGGGCCGCCGTGTTCGGGTTCGAGGGCCTCACCATCGAACTCGTGGGCGATCCAGGCCTTGCCGTCGAGCAGGTCCTCGAGCGGAACGTTGGTGGTGTAGCCGCCGTATGAGTGGGCCATCGTGAACTCGCAGTCGGACTCGACCGACTCGAACAGGGTGTCCAGCGACACCCCGCGCCAGCTGGTTCCGAGCTTCGACCAGCTCGTGACGCAGTGGATGTCGCGGGTCACGTCCTCCTGCTTCAGCGCGAGGAACTCGGCCCAGCTCCACCGGTGCACCTGACCGGTCTCGGTGGTGATGGTGAACTCCCACTCGTCGGGGGTGATGCGTGGGGTGGGACCGGCGGAGAGCACCGGAAAACTCTCCGTGAGGTATTGGCCGGGCGGCAGGCCCGGATCGTCGCGGCGGCCGCGGCCGAAAAATCCTGGAGAGACGATTCCCATGGGAGGTCCTTTCTGCGCCGGGTCGTGATCACCCCTTCTTAGCGTGTGCCGGGGCGATTCACCAGTACTGCTGCAGGTCAATTGCTCCCGGAGGATTTGGCCTGATCCATCCACCACTCGATGAACTGGCTGGCGAGACCGTTCGGAGCGAGGCGGATCACCCAGAGATTGCTGTACACCGGACCGTTCGCATAGCGCGTGACGCCCTCCACGATGGACACGTCGGGCGTGATCGCCAGCGGTGACCACTCGAAGGTGAAGCTGTCCGGCTCGTCGGCGTTCTCCAACCAGCCGGCGATGATGCCCGGGCGACCCCGCCAAGGTTCCCCGAACGGATCCGTGAAGTACTCCGCGTCCTCGGTGAAGAGAGCGCCGATCTGGTCGGGATCGTTCGAGGACCAGGCTTCGAGGTATCCCTGCATCCACCGGGTAGTGGTGTCCGGTCCGTCGGCGGGTTCGCTCATTGAACTGTTGTAGCGCGAGCCACGCCGGCCCACCAGGGGCACCACCGCGCCTGGAGGCCGAACCGGTCAGTCGGGCGAGGGAAACGTTCCGTCAGCCTCGGTGAGGGGTGGTCGGGTGTGTTTCTTGCCGCCGGGGCTGGTCCAGGTCAGTTGCCCGCCGGGTCCTTGGCTGGTGGTGAAGGCGGATTGGTGTTTGAGCCGGTGGCAGCCCTTGCAGAGGCAGACGAGGTTGTCGACGCTGGTTAGTCCGCCGGTGCTCCAGGGTTGGGTGTGGTCGATCTCGCTGAGCGTGGCCCGCCGGTTGCAGCCGATGCCCTGGCAGGTTTGGTCGCGGATCTCCACGTACCGGCGCATATCGGCCGGTGGCGCGTACTGGTCCCTGCCGACGCTGAGCCGGCACCCGGTCTCCGGATGAGTCAGAATCCGGGTCCAACTGGTTGCGGTGCCGGCGATCCGCCGGGCGGTCTCCGCATCGATCGGCCCGTAGCCCTCCAGGATCGCCGGTTCGTCGCTGCGATCCAGCAGGGTGAGTGCCGGGACGGTGATGTGCACCGTGCCGCGGATGCCGTGCCCGAGGCCACCCGGGCCGATGCCGTCCAGGAGCAGGTCGCGGTAGGCGTCCGCCCGGCGCTGGTCCTTGGTGCGCCGTTGCTCGGGTGCGGGGCTGCCCGGTTCGGCGGTTGCGGCATCGTCAGTGTCGAGGTTCACCGCGATGCGACTGAGCCTGGCGTATGCGGCCTGCGCTTCATCGGCTTTCAGGTAGGCGTTCAGCCAGGCCATCCCGTCGGTGTCGGGCCGGAGCACCACCCGCCGGGTGGCGAAGCCGATGTCGGCCCGCTCCTGCAACGGCACCGGGTGCAGCTGGTCCCGCACCCGCGCCGCGACCTTCGCGAACTGGGCGGAGGTGCGGGTCTCCGCCGCCCCCAGCACCGCCGCCTCGAACCGCGGCAGCACCTCCTCGGGTAGGTTCACCGTGACCTCGAGCATCTTCAACGCGTGCCCCCAGGTGATCCGCCCGTCGGCGAGTGCGTCGTGGAACGCGGGCAGGTCTCCCGCCAGCCGGGTCGCGTCGAAGATCATGCAGCCCGCGGTTTTCGCCTGCAGCCGCAGCGCCCCGGCGGCCTCGGCCGCCATGGTGCGCCGGGCCAGCTCCACGTCGTCCCAGGCCGGGCCGTGGGCGGCGGTATCGGGGTCGTTCCGGCCGGACTCCAACGGGTCGCCGCAGAGGCCGGCGAGGATGCGGGGTTCGTGGCCGAGCCGGTCCAGTTCGGCGAGCAACCGCACCCGCTCCGCGTAACAACCGGCCAGGACCTTCTCGTTCTCGATCAGCGGATCGATGACCGCGCTGATCGCCGCCGCAACCGGGTCCACGGCGGCGTCGGGGGTGTCTTCGGGTGTGGCATCTGAGGTGGCCATACCCTCATAGAAGCACCCACCACCGACACTCCCGATCCCAATGAATCATTGGGGAGAACCCGGACAACCTGCGCCTGTGGAGGGGTCGTGCAACTGTGCCCGTTCCGGACATATGGTGCCGGTGTGCCGGGCGCAAATGTCCGGAGTGGCAACAGTCACGGCCGGGAACGGACAGGGCGGCCGGGCCGGGTCGGTCAGGGGGGCCAGGACCCTCGGAGCGCACTGATGGCGTCGTCCAGACTCAGACCGTTGGCCGTCGCCACCCCCGCGAGCGATCGAGCGGAGGCCAGCACCGCGGCGGGTGGCGCGGTGACGCTCGCCGCGACCCGGGTGCCGGCCCCGGCACGTGAGACCACGACGCCTTCCTGTTCGAGCATCTTGTACGCCCTCGCGACGGTGCCCGGTGCCACGTCCAGGTCGCGGGCCAGTTGCCGCACCGATGCAAGCCGGTCACCCGGGGCCATGTTGCCGGCCAGGATGACGCTGCGGAGTTGCTGGTAGATCTGGTCGGCAGGCTGCCCCGTGCCGCCCAGCGCAAGCGCGGGCACGATCAGGCCGAGGTGTCACTCGTGACGGGGCCGCGGGCCGGTGTCACGATCGGGTCGGCCGCCGCGAACCGGGGCGTGCGGACAAAGAGGATGCTGAGCAGCAGCGCGATTCCCAGTCCTTCGGCCAGATAGCCCGCCGCCCAGAACGGGGTCGCGAAGGCGGCGAAGGTCGTGCCCACTTCGACCTGGCCGAGCGTGTCGGTGAGGCCGCCGGCGCGCATCCGGGCGGCCAGTCCGAGGAGCTTCCAGGCCAACCCGAGTGTCACAAGCGCGGCTCCAGCGCTGAGGGCGAGGATGCTGCGAGTCCGCACCCGCCGCAGCAGCACGTCGAGCGCCCGCGCATCCGGCGCCGCAGCCAGCGGCGGCTGCGCCGTGGCACGGAGGGCGAGCACGGTCAGCACGATCAACCCGGTCACGCCGAGCAACAGAGGGACACCGTAGAACCAGCCCAGGAACGACGAGCTGGCCGAGACGCTGCCCACCGAGATCGTGAGGACCGCGCGGTTTCCGTTCTCGTCGGGGGAGGAGATCAGGCCGGCGGTGATCACCGTGCCGACCAGCAGAACGATGACGGCGAGCCATCCCACGAACCACCACCGCTGCCCGAACGACCAGATCGTGCGCGGGCTCAGATCGAGCGGTCGAGTCGCACCGGCGGGGAGGACGGGGGTCGCGCGGGGTCGGAGGAACAGGGCGGCCAGCCAGAGATTGGTTGTGACGACCGGCACCAGAAACGACCAGAGGTACCAGTCGGTGATGTTCAGCGGCAGCCAGTGGAGAGCGAGCAGGAACACCACGCAGCCGGTCGCGAGCGCACCGGCGATCCGGCTTCGGCGCACCTCCTTGGCGGTGATGCTGCTCCAGGCCGCGGCGTCGAGCGCCGGGCCGGGCAGCGGCGGAGCAAGCCGGGTGGCTTTGTCGCCGGCTCGCAGAAGAATGCCGAGGGGCACGATGACCGAGGCCACCAGCGCCAGGGTGTCCAGGGCCATCAATCGAAGCAGCATCTGCCACCCGTCCTCTCACGGCCCGCGCGATCGACCCACGCGGAATGTACTAATCGGATGGTACATTCCCGCGTGCGGGTTCGTCGAGAGCCCGTAGCGTGCCATCGGCCGAGATCACGTACAGATCGGCGCTGACGGGCTTGGCCTCATCCACCAGCGCGTACAGGGCCAGGCTCAACTCCCGCAGGCTCTGCACACTCTCGGCATCCGCCGACCCGCAGAGGTGCAACGCGATACGTTGCGCAGCGGCCACGACCAGGTCGCCGTCCACCCGGTCGCCGAACTGCGTCCAGAGGTCGCCGGCCCGCAGCACCAGTGATGCCGCCAAGTCTTCCTTGCCCTCCGGCATCTCCAAGCGGATGCGCGCCCCGCCGCTTTCCGCAATGAAGTCAAGTTGCGTCAGCCAAGCCAGGGCCTCGGCGTGCAGAGAGTCGTCGTCGTGGCCGATCCGCTCGGCCACCGAGCGGGTCACGTAGTCCCAATAGCCGCCGCGGTCGAAGGCGTAGCGCACGCTCAGCCCGCATTCCAACGCCCGCAGCACCGGACGGTGTTCGGCCGGCAGGTGCTCGTGCAGGGCTTCGCTCGCGGATGCGGTGTCCACCAGCAAGGGGTAGATCGGTGCGGCGTACTCGCCCACCCGGGCGCGGCCGCTGACCGGATCGGCGACCACCGGCACGATCTCCTCGGGCTCGACGGCTACTGCTGCGGGTTTACGGCGTCCGAACAGTCCCATGCGGGTCACTCTAGCGCGCAGGTTATGCAGAGCTCCGCGGCCGGTCGGGCCTCCAACCGGTCGCGCCCGATCGGCTCGCCCCGCCGCAGGCACAGGCCGTAACGGCCGTCTTGGATGCGGGCCAGCGCAGCGTCGATGGCCGCGAGGGATGCGGCGAGCTCGGCGTGCACGCCCGACCGCAGTGACCACTCGTCCGAGAGCGTGGGGCCCTCCGGGTCGTGCTCGTCATCGGCATCGCCGCCGCTGCGAGCGGCCCGCACGGCGGCCAGGGTGTCGCCCTGCCGGCCCAGCTCCTGCTCGAGGTCCCGGCGCCTCCCGCGCAACAGCGCCTCGAAATGGGCGAGGTCCTTCGCCGTGAGCCCGGGCTCAGGTTCGGGCACGGTCAGGAGACCGTGACGCTCACCGAGTGCAACCCGGTCGCGCCGTCCGGCACCACATCGGCGACCGTGCTGGTCTGCACCAGGCCGTTGGCATCCGTCGCCCGCACCCGGATGCTGTGGGACCCGTTCGTGGCCTTCCACTCGTAACGCCACTGCCGCCAGGTGTCAACGGAGATCGCGTCGGCGAGGGTCGCGGAGTTCCAGTCGCCATTGTCGATCTGGACGTCGACGGCGGAGACGCCCACGTGCTGACTCCACGCGACACCGGCCACCGTCACGGTTCCGGCGGAGACGGTGGCGTTGGCGCGGGGCACGTCCACCCGGGACGAGAGCTTCACCGGCCCCTCCTCCGACCAGCCGCGGCCGGTCCAGTAGGCCGATTCCCTGTCGAAGCGGGTGACGATGAGCTCGGTGACCCACTTGGTGGCGGAGACGTAGCCGTAGAGGCCGGGCACGACCATCCGCACCGGGTAGCCGTGCTCGAGCGGCAGGGGGTCGCCGTTCATGCCCACCGCGAGGATCGCGTTCCGGTCGTCGGTCAGCGCCTCCAGCGGCGTGCTGGCCGTCCAGCCGTCCTGGCTACGGGAGAGCACCATGTCGGCATCCGCTGTGGGAACGGCCCGCTTGAGCAGTTCCCGGATCGGGTAGCCCAGCCAGACGGCGTTGCCGATCAGGTCGCCGCCCACATAGTTCGACACGCAGGCGAGAGTGGTGGTGCTCTCCGCCAGGGGCAGGGCCAGCAGTTCGGCGAAGTCGATCTCCACCTCGTTCTCCACCAGCCCGCTGATCTTCAAGGTCCAGGTCGACGGGTCGATGCGGGGCACGGAGAGGGCGGTGTCGATGCGGTAGAAATCGGCGTTCGGGGTGATGATCGGGGCCAGGCCGTCGATGTCGAAGGACGCCCCAGCGGGGATGGGTGTGCCCGGTGTGCTCGGGGCCGGCAGCGTGAACAGCGCCCTGGCGGCATCCGCAGCCCGGCTGGAGGCGGTGAGCAGCTGCCCGCCGATCGCCGCCAGCACGCCGGCGCCGGCGCTGATGCCGGTGTAGACGAGGAACCGGCGCCGGTCGAGGGCGGCCTCCGCGGCCGATGCGGCGGGTGCGGTGCTGGCGCGCAGCCGGTTGACGAGCATCCGCAGCACCAGGGCGGCGACCACCATCGCCAGCACCGGCGGCACGGCGTCGAACGGGGATGCCCCGGCGCGGGTGAGCGCTGCGGCGAGGGCGGCGAGACCCGCGGCCACGATCACGAACCGCCCGAACGGCGGTCGGCGGTATTCCAGAACACCCGCAAGGGCGGCCAGCAGCGCAGCCACCACGGCGATGAACACGATGAGCGCTGCCTTGTCGCCGGTACCGAACAGGCCGATCACCAGTTCCTTCACCCAGGCGGGGGCGAGGTCGATGAGAAGGGAGCCGACGACCAGCACCGGGCTCGCTCCGGGGGCGATGAGCCCGGCGACCAACTCGGCCAGGCCGAAACCCGCCAGGACCGCGGCGAGGCCGGCCAGCGCGGGCAGCCACAGTCCCGCCGCTGTGCGGGCGGGCGCCCGCCGGGAGGGCTCGGTGGGTGGCACCGCGGCCGGCGCCGGCGGGGGAGTGCTGGACATGGCCTCAGCTTAGGATCGCCCGCTGGGAGAAGAGCCCTGTGCGGCTTACGAATCTCTTACGAGAGTGCCGCCATCGGCGGCCCCCACACAGGTGACACAGGGAAAGCCCCGGTTACGGCGGTGTTACGAACAGGAAAACCCTGGCTTCGAAAGCGCATGATTGCTGCGCCGGGTCTCGAGTTCTGCCTACAGTGACGCAGGTCCGCTCTCGTGGTCACCCGCCACGCCAGGGATGCTCAGCGCTCCATCGATCCGCCGCCCCATCGATAGCCCGCCCCATCGATCCGCCGCTCCATCGATCCGCCGCTCCATCGATACCTCGCTCCAACGCAGCCGGAGTTCCCGCCGGCAGCGGTCGAACCGTTCAGCGTCCCTAGCGCTCCCGGTCCGGCGACTGCATGTTCCGCGAGCCTCGCCCGAGATCCCGCTCGCGAACCCCGGACCCGAATCCGGCAGCCGAAAGTTGAGACGGATGACGTCCCTTCAGCCCCACAATGACGACCCTGCACTCATGCACCGGATCCCGCCGCACCGCGAGCAGGCCCGGCACAAGCCGGCGCGACCGGCGCGGGCCGGGCACGATCACTCGCCGTCGTTGGTGATGCTGGTGCTCGTCGCCACCATCGGCATCCTGGCCTACGCGCATTTTCTGCTCAACCCCGACAGCCGAGGCGACTGGCTGCCGTACTCCCTGGTGATCGTGGCTGAATCCACCCTGATCTTCCAGGCGCTGCTGTCGATGTGGACCATCCTGTCCGGGTCGCAGGACCCCCGCGACTTCGGCTTCCACCAGGCCCAGGCCGGGTTGTTCGCCACCCGGTCGGGTCCACGCGCCGTCGGCGCCCGCGGCTTCGATCGGCGGCAGCTGAACCTGGGCGGGCAGCCCACCAGCGTGGACGTGTTCATCACCACCTACGGCGAGAGCGTGGACGTGATCCGCCAGACGGTCACTGCGGCCCTCGCCATCCGCGGGGCACACCAGACCTGGGTGCTCGACGACGGTCGGTCCGACGACGTGCGCGACCTCGCCGCCGAACTCGGCGCCCGGTACCTGCGCCGGCTGAGTTCCAACGGGGCGAAGGCGGGCAACGTCAATCACGCCCTCACGGCCAGCTCGGGGGAGTACTTCGTGATCTTCGACGCCGACTTCGTGCCTGAGCCCGATTTCCTGGTGGAGACGCTGCCGTTCTTCCACGACGACAGGGTCGCGTTCGTGCAGACGCCGCAGGCCTATCGCAACCTGCACAACGTGATCTCCCGCGGTGCCGGCTACATGCAGTCGGTGTTCTACAAGTTCATCCAACCCGGCCGCAACCGGTTCAACGCCGCCTTCTGCGTGGGCACCAACGTCATCTTCCGCCGCGACGCCATCAACGACGTGGGCGGCATGTACACCGACTCCAAATCCGAGGACGTCTGGACCTCGCTCAAACTGCACGAGAACGGGTGGAAGACGATCTTCATCCCCATGGTGCTGGCCACCGGCCACGCGCCGGACACGGTGGAGGCGTACACCAAGCAGCAGCTCCGCTGGGCGACCGGTGGCTTCGAGATCCTGCTCACCAGCAACCCGCTCAGCCCGCGCCGCCGGCTCACCTTCGACCAGCGACTGCAGTATCTCGTCACCGCGTCGTTCTATCTCACCGGCATCGCGCCGCTGCTGCTCTTGATCGTGCCGCCGCTGGAGATCTACTTCGACCTGCGGCCGATGAACCTCTCCACCACCCTGGCCACCTGGCTGCTGTACTACGCCGGCTTCTACCTGATGCAGGTGGCTCTGGCGTTCTACACGATGGGTTCGTTCCGCTGGGAGACCCTGATGCTCGCCGCAGCGTCGTTCCCCATCTACCTGACCGCACTGGTCAACGTGGTGATCGGCAAGGAGCAGCAGTGGCGCGCCACCGGTAACCGCACCACGGTGTCGTCACCGTTCAACTTCATGATTCCGCAGGTGCTGGTCTTCGTCTTCCTGCTGCTCACCTCGGTGGTGGCGGTGTGGCGGGACGTCGGCATCGGCGCTCTCACCCTGGCCACGGCGTGGAACGTGACGAACACCGTCATCCTCGGCAGCTTCGTCGGCGCCGCCCTGCACGAGAGCCGGGCCACCCGGCTGAGCCTGGCCGCAGAACGCCGGCTGAACGCCGCCGGGCCGAGAGCCCTCGGGTGGGCGGCCACGCCGCTGCCGGCGGATGCTGCGAGCCCCGAGGCGGTGACCGCATGACCTGGATCAATCGCCTCAAGCTCCTCACCGGCCTGATCGGTGTCGTGGGACTGGTTGCCGTGCTCACGGTGGTCTTCAACCAACGTCAGGCGCAGGTGTCCAGCGTCTCGGCCTCGATCCAGGCCGCGCAGTATCCCGTCGGCACCGACTACGGCGGAATCGTCATCGATCGGCTCGTCGACGAGGGCGACACCGTCACCGCCGGACAGGATCTGTTCACGGTGCAGAGCCCCACCCTGCAGGCCGACCTGGCCGAGGGGCTTGTGAGCCTCGAGAACGTGGCCTACTCGGTGGGCCCCGACGGCATGCTCACCCTTACCGCCTCCGTCGACGGCACCGTCACCGGCATCAAGACCGAACGCGGGTCGTTCGTGCAGGCCGGTCAGGTGCTCGCCACCGTCGACCGGGCCGGGTCGCTGTTCGTGTCCGCCCAGTTCGTGCTCACCAGCACCGATTACGCCAGGGTGCTGGAGGGTGCTTCGGTCGACATCGTGCTGCCCAACCAGGCCAGGGTTGCCGGCACCCTGGAGTCGCTCGAGGTCGCCACGGTCGACGGTCAGGCCGAAACCACCGCCCGGGTCCTCAGCACCGGCCTCGCCGACGGCGAATTCAACGGCCTGGTCGCCCCGGGCGCGCCGGTGTCGGCCACCCTGTCGCTCCGCGACGACGGCCCCCTGGCCGGCGTCAGCGACGGCGTCTTCGGCTTCCTGCGCACGATCGGACTGTGAATATGACCCCGACCCCGCATCGCCGAACCGTCGCCCTCGTCAGCGCCCTCGCCGTAGTTCTCGGCCTGGCCGGGTGCACCCCGGCCGCGGCGCCCGCCTCCGTACCCGCGCGGACCGATCCCGACGCGGCCGTCTTTCCCACCGCCGACATCGGTCCGCTGGTGAACGCCCTGCCGCAGCGCACGGTCACACCGTTGCCCGTCTCGCGCCTGGCCGACGGCCTCATCCCGCCGACCAACCGGTGGTTCTCCGGTCTCGTCTTCGGCGACGACTCGATGCCGGTGTTCCCGATGCCGCTGTCGTTCCAACTCACCGACACCGGCTTCACCCTCGGGCTGCCACCGGTGAGCACCGAGAGCGCCGTCATCCTCGGCGGTAACACCCCCGCCATCCGTGTGCATCTGGGCGCAGAGGGGCAGGCCGTCGAGCAGGTTGTCACCGCCTACGACGAGGCGTCGGTCACCGTCACCCAGCGCGCCGCCGGGCTCGACCTCGGGTCGACGGTGATCGCGCAGGGCTCCCCGTTCGTGTCGTTCACCGCCGCGACCGACGTGAACCTCACCCTGCCGGCCGGCTTCACGCCCGCCGGCGACGGCGTCTGGCGCACCGAGGCGGCCGGCACCGAGTACGGGCTGGTCGCCTCCGGAACCCTCACCGACACCGGCACGACCGGCGGCACCGGCCTGACGGTGCCCCGCGGAACCACCGCCACCTGGTTCCCCGTGCCCATCGACGGCTCGCTGGACACCCTCGTCGCCGCCGCCCGGCATCCGGTCACCGGTACCCGCCTCGAGCACGGCAGTACGGCGGATGCGGCGACCACGACCATCTCCTACGACACCAGCGATGGCGGCGACACCCTCATTGCCGCGATGCCGCACCAGGCGGCCGGCCTGGCCGGCGGAACCCGCTGCGACGCGGGCAGCTACCCGAGCATCTACGGCACCCTCACCCTGTGCGCCGGCACGGCGCTGTCGTGGTCGGTGCCCACCGTGCCGCCCAGCGGCGCACTGGATCTCTCGGCCGTGGTGGGGGAGGACCGCCAGCGCCTGGCCGATCAGGTGCGGGCCGACGTGGAGACCACCGGCACCTTCGCCGCCGACACCTACTTCGGCGGCAAGTCGCTCTACCGGGCGGCCAACCTGCTCGCCGTGGCCCGGCAGGTGGGCGCCGACGACGCCGCGGCGGAGATCACCGACCGGCTCAGCACGGCGCTCGACGAGTGGCTGGACCCCGCCGGGTGTGTGGAGCGTACCGAGCGGTGCTTCGTCTACGACCCCGACGCCCGGGGGATCGTGGGCCTGGCCACCTCGTTCGGCTCCGAGGAATTCAACGACCACCACTTCCACTACGGCTACTTCTTCTATGCCGCCGCCGTGGTCGCAGGCACCGACCCGGAGCTCGCCGACCGGTGGGCGCCGGTGCTCAACCTGCTCGCCGCCGACCTCGCCACCAGCGGCGGCAGCGAGTACTTCCCCGACCGACGCGTGTTCGACGCCTACGCCGGGCACTCCTGGGCCAGCGGCACCTCCCCGTTCGGCGACGGCAACAACCAGGAGTCCAGCTCGGAGGCCGTGACGGCGTGGAACGGCCTGGCCCTCTGGGCCGCCGCCAGCGCCCAGCCGGCCCTGCAGGCCGAGGCGGAGTGGATGCTTTCCGCCGAGGCCGCGTCGGCCAGCGCCTACTGGACCGACTTCGACCTGGCGGACCCGGTCTACGACGGCTTCGACCACACCGTCACCTCTCTGGTCTGGGGCGGCAAACGCGACTATGCCACCTGGTTCAGCGCCGAGCGAAGCGCCATGCTCGGCATCCTGGTGCTGCCGATGAGTCCCGTCGCCGGGTATCTCGGGAGAGACCCCGACCGGGTGGCGGCGAACCTGGCCGACGCGCTGCCCGGCGGCAGCACCGGGCCGACCGGCTACGACGTGATGTTCGGCGACTACCTGCTGATGTACGCGGCGTTGCAGGGCCCGGGTGCCGCCTCCGCTGCCCTCGAGACCGCCGACAGTCTGCCGGCGGCGCGCATCGACGATGGCAACAGTCGGGCCTACCTGCTGGCCTGGCTGATGCAGTGGAGGACGCCGCCAGCCGGATAGGGGAGGATTGGGGGATCATGGCAACCCTCACCGCCCTCCCGCACGTCACCGATCCCGATGTCCTCTTCGAGGCGTTCGAACTGTGGGCGTCGCACGCCGGCCTCCGGCTGTACCCGGCGCAGGAGGAAGCCGTCATCGAGATCGTGTCGGGTGCGAACCTGATCCTCTCCACCCCCACCGGCACCGGCAAATCCCTGGTTGCCGTCGGCGCGCACTTCGCGGCACTGTCCGCCGGCAAACGCACCTTCTATACCGCCCCGATCAAGGCGCTGGTGAGCGAGAAGTTCTTCGCGCTGGTGGAGATCTTCGGTGCCGAGAACGTGGGCATGATGACCGGCGACTCCTCGGTGAACGCCGACGCCCCGATCATCTGCTGCACCGCCGAGATCCTCGCCAACCTGGCGCTCCGCAACGGCGAGGACACCCCGGTCGACCAGGTCGTGATGGACGAGTTCCACTTCTACTCCGACCCCGACCGCGGGTGGGCCTGGCAGGTGCCGCTGCTGCTGTTGCCGCGGGTGCAGTTCATTCTGATGTCGGCCACGCTCGGTGACGTCACCGATATCGCCGCCGACCTCTCCCGCCGCACCAACCGCGACACCGCCGTGGTCACCGGCGTGGAGCGGCCGGTGCCGCTGCACTACTTCTACGAGACCACCCCGGTGCACGAGACCGTGGAAGATCTGATCAAGACCGGTCAGGCGCCGGTGTACATCGTGCACTTCGCCCAGGCCGCCGCCCTGGAACGCGCCCAGGCGCTCTCCAGCGTCAAGGTGGTCACCAAGGAGCAGAAGGAGGCCATCGCCGAGCTCATCGGCGAGTTCCGGTTCACCACCAGCTTCGGCAAAACCCTCTCCCGGCTCATCCGCATGGGCATCGGCGTGCACCACGCCGGCATGCTGCCCAAGTACCGCCGGCTGGTGGAGCAGCTCGCCCAGCGCGGCCTGCTGCGGGTGATCTGCGGCACTGACACCCTGGGTGTGGGCATCAACGTGCCCATCCGCAGCGTGCTGTTCACCGCGCTGACCAAGTACGACGGTGTGAAGATGCGCCAGCTCAACGCCCGCGAGTTCCACCAGATCGCCGGCCGCGCCGGCCGGGCCGGCTTCGACACCGCCGGCACCGTGATGATCCAGGCGCCCGATCACGAGACCGAGAACCTCAAGGCCATTCAGAAGGCCGGCGACGACCCGAAGAAGAAGCGCAAGATCATCCGCAAGCGCGCCCCGGAGGGCTTCGTGTCCTGGGGGGAGCCGTCGTTCCGGCGCCTCGTCGACGCGGAACCGGAGACCCTCACCTCGAGCATGCAGATGACCAGCGCCATGCTGATCAACGTGATCGCCCGTGGCGGCGACGCGTTCGCGAACGTGTACTCGCTGGTGTTCGACAACCACGAACCGTGGAAGCGTCAGCTCGCCCACGCCCGCCGCGCGCTGGGCATCTACAAGACCCTCCGCGCCGCCGGCATCGTGGAACAGGACGCGGACGGAAACATCCGCTTGACCGTCGACCTGCAGGCGAATTTCGCGCTCAACCAGCCGTTGTCACCGTTCGCGCTGGCGGCGTTCGACCTGCTGGACATCGAGGCGCCCACCTACGCGCTGGACATGATCTCGGTGCTCGAGTCCACCCTTGACGACCCGCGGCCGGTGCTGATGGGCCAGCAGTTCGCCGCCCGCGGCGAGGCCGTGAACGCCATGAAGAGCGAGGGCATCGAGTACGACCAGCGGATGGAGCTGCTCGAGGAGATCACCTGGCCCAAGCCGCTGGATGAGCTGCTCAGCTACGCGTTCGAGACCTACAAGCAGTCCCAGCCGTGGATCGCGGACTTCCCCTTGCGCCCCAAGACCGTGGTGCGCGACATGTACGAGCGGGCGATGTCGTTCGGCGAGTTCGTGGCCTACTACAAGCTCGCCCGCAGCGAAGGTGTGGTGCTGCGTTACCTCTCGGATGCCTACCGGGCCGCCCGGCAGACCATTCCCGACGAGGCCAAGACCGAAGACCTGCTCGACCTCATCGAGTGGCTCGGCGAGCTCGTGAGGCAGGTGGACTCCAGCCTGCTCGACGAGTGGGAAGAACTCATCCACCCCGACCTGGCCGCACACGAGACCAACGCGCACGCCATCGTGCCGCCCGCCCCGCACCGGCTCACCACCAACACCCGCGCGTTCCGGATTCTGGTGCGCAACGAATTGTTCCGCCGGGTGCAGCTGGCCGCCCTGGAGAACTACGACGCGTTGGGCGACCTCGACCGCGACAGCGGTTTCACCGCGGATGCCTGGGCCGACGCTATGGACGGCTACTACGCCGAGCACGACGAGCTGCTCGCCGGGGCGAACGCTCGCGGTGCCGGTCTGCTGATCCTCGACGAGGGCAGCGACACCTGGACCGCCCGCCAGATCTTCGACGACCCGGCCGGCGACCACGACTGGGGCATCAGCGCCACGGTCGACCTGGCCGCCAGCGACGAGGCGGGTGTGGCAGTGCTGCAGGTGACCGGTGTCAACCGGCTGTGACCCGAGTCGCCGCCGGCCTGAAGCGGCCGTTTAGCACGTGCCCGTTCGGGCGAGTACGCTCGAAGAATGCCTACTGAACCGATCGAGACTCCCGTGACCGCTCCGATCCGAGCCGGTGTTCTCGGTTTTGGTCTGTCGGGGCGGGTGTTCCACGCCCCGTTCCTGGCGGCGAACCCCGACTTCTCCCTCGACGTGATCGTGACCTCGAACGCCGAGCGCAGCGCCCAGGCGCTTCAGGCTTACCCGGATGTGCAGATCCTGGCGTCCGCCGAGGAACTCTTCGCCCGCGGTGATCTCGACCTCGTCGTGATCGGCACCCCGCCGGAGACCCACGTGCCGCTGGCGCACGCCGCACTCGACGCGGGCCTGGCCGTCGTGATCGACAAGCCGTTCTCCAGCACCTCCCCGGAGGGCTGGGAGCTGCTGAATCGGGCGAGCAGCCTCGGCCTGCCCATCACCGTTTTCCAGAACCGGCGCTGGGACGGCGATTTCCTCACCCTGCAGGCGCTCCTGGCCGAGGACGCCCTCGGCGAGGTGTACCGGTTCGAGTCCCGGTTCGAGTCCTTCCGGCCGGGCCCGCCCCGCAGCTGGAAGGCGCAGGCCACGCCCGCCGCCGGCGGCGGGATCCTCTTCGACCTCGGCGCCCACCTCATCGACCAGGCGGTTCTTTTGTTCGGGCCCGTCGACGACGTGACCGCCGAGGTGCACACGCGCTTCACGGACGGTGTGGCCGACGATGACACCTTCGTCTCGCTGCACCACGGATCAGGCGTACGCTCGCACCTCTGGATGAGCAAGTTCGCCGCGCAGGTCGGCCCCCGCTACCGGGTCCTCGGCTCCACCGCCGCCTTCGTCAAGTGGGGCCTCGACGGCCAGGAAGAAGCCATCCAGGCCGGCGCGCGGCCCACCGATGCCGACTTCGGCCTGGAGCCGGAAAGCGCCTGGGGCACCCTCGGCACCGACGAGGACACCCGAGTGATCCCCACCGAGCGTGGGCATTATGCGGCGTTCTATTCCGGGCTGGCCGACGCGCTGCTGCGCGGCGCACCGCTGCCGGTAGATGCCGCCGACGCGATCCGCACCATCGAGCTCATGGAGCGCATCCACGCACTGACCCGGTGATCTGGTCGCGCGGCGGCGGCGGGCGGAGACTGACCTAGCCGGTCTTGGTCCAGTCCAGGTTGAGCACCTGGCGTTCGTAGATGTCCTCACCGATGCCGGCGACCTTGGGATTCATCTTCAGCAGCTGCTGCATCGGGACGTTGAATCGCTGGGCGATGTCGAAGAAGGAGTCACCCGGCAGGACCTTGTAGCTGATCGGCGCACCGGCGCCGTCGAGAACCGGGGCGCCCTGCGCTCCCGGGACCGCACCGAGCACGTCCACCGCCGGCCCCTCCGGTAGCGGTTCGGCGGGTAGCTCCGGGTTCGGTTCGAGGGCCGGGTCCTCCGGCAGAGCCTCCGGCGGAATGGTCGGTTCCGGCGTCGGGGTCGGCGTGGGGGTGGGGGTCGGCGTGGGCGTGGGCGTCGGCGTTGCGGTGATCACCACGGTCTGCGTCACGGCGGGAGCCGGCGCGGTCGCGCACCCGGTCAGAGCCAGGCCAGCAGCGGCGACGAGCGCCGCGACGGTGAGCGGACGGCGCGTGGTGCGCGCGGAGAAGAGCGAATCGACGATGGTGTACCCCCAGGGAACCTAGCTTAGGTCAGGGATTCCCAGGCAGCGGCATCCGATCGCCATCTGCCCGGCCCCCGTTCGAGTGCCGCGCGATCCAGTGGAGGCTCAGCACTCGATGACGTTGACCGCGAGGCCGCCCTCGCTGGTCTCCTTGTATTTGGTCATCATGTCCAGGCCGGTCTGGCGCATGGTCTCGATCACGGTGTCGAGCGAGACCAGGTGGGTGCCGTCACCGTGCAGGGCGAGCCGGGCGGCCGAGACCGCCGTGGATGCGGCGATGGCGTTCCGCTCGATGCACGGCACCTGCACGAGCCCGCCGACGGGGTCGCAGGTGAGGCCGAGGTGGTGCTCCATGGCAATCTCCGCCGCGTTCTCCACCTGCCGAGGGGTGCCGCCGAGAACCGAGCAGAGCGCACCGGCGGCCATGGCGCAGGCCGATCCGACTTCGGCCTGGCAGCCGCCCTCGGCACCGGAGATCGACGCATTCGCCTTGACCAGTGAACCGATCGCCACGGCGGTGAGCAGGAACCGGCGGATGCCCTCGGCACTCGCACCGGGCACGAACTTCAAGTAGTAGTGGGCGACAGCCGGGATGATGCCCGCGGCGCCGTTGGTGGGTGCCGTGACGACCCGGCCGCCGGAGGCGTTCTCCTCATTGACGGCGAGGGCGAAGGCGTGCAGCCACTCGGTGGAGGTGTCCCGCTCGCGCTGCTGCAGGCCGTCGTATTCTTCCAGCTGCATACGAATCTTGGCGGCGCGGCGTTTGACGCCGAGTCCGCCGGGGAGGGTGCCGTCAACGCGTAGACCCGCCTCGACGCAGGCGTGCATCGCCGCCCAGATCGCGTCGAGTCCGGCATCGAGCCGGTCGGCGCCGTGCACGGCCTCCTCGTTGGCGCGGGCGACGTCGCAGATACCGATGTCGTGAGTGTCGCAGAGCTCGAGCAGTGCGGCGCTGGAGGCGTACGGCATCGGCTGCACGACCGTGGCGACGGGGCGCACGGGGTCGCCGTCGCGACGGATGAAGCCGCCGCCGATCGAATAGTAGGTCTCCTCGAGCAGGGCCGGAGCGGCCGGGTCGTCGCCCCAGGCGGAGAGTGTCATCGCGTTGGGGTGACCGGGCAGCCGGGTTCGCGGTTCGAACACCACGTCGGTCTTCGCCACCGGCACCGGATGCGTGCCGTTGAGCAACAGGGTGGCGCCGTCGGGCAGGTTCGCCCAGAGGTTCCGCACGTCGTCGGGGTCGCAGGCCTCCGGGCGGAGGCCGGTGAGGCCGGCCAGGATCGCGTCCGGGGTGCCGTGGCCGAGGCCGGTCGAGCCGAGCGAGCCGAACAGCGAACACCGGATGCGCCCCACCCCGGACAGCTCTCCGGTGGCGGCGAGTCGTTCGGCGAAGGCCAGGGCGGCCCGCATCGGGCCGACCGTGTGGGAACTGGATGGACCGATTCCGATTGAGAAGAGGTCGAGAGCCGAAACGTACGCTGTCACCTGCCCATCGTATCCGCGCGGCTACCGGGCGGCCGCGCCGAACCGTTCGGCCCTCTCACGCAGGAAGGCCAGAACCTCCTCCGACGCTTCGAGTGTGAACGCCACGTCGCCCGGAATCCAGAGCAGCGCGGTGGCCAGGCCGGGCAGATGGTCGCTCGCCAGCGGCCAGGCGGTGCGGCCCGCGCCGCGGGCGGTGGCATCCCTGGCCCACCACCCGAGCAGTGACTGGGTTTCGGCCAACGGGAGCTGCAGTACAACCGTGGCGGTATAGCCGGTCTCCACCCGGCTCACCGAACGGGCCACCAGCGCGGCGGAGTCCTCGGCGCTCAGGTCGCGCGCCGGGAACCGCACCCGGGTCTGCAGGAGGGAGGAGATGCGATCAAGCCGGAAGGTGCGCCACTGAACGCGGCCCAGGTCCCAGGCCAGCAGGTACCAACGACGTCCGTACGGAACCAGCAGGTGCGGCTCGGCGGAGCGCGTCGACTCCTGGCCGGTCGCCGACGTGTAACCGAACCGGATGCGTTCGCTGTCGCGGCAGCTGAGGGCCAGTTGGGCCAGCAGATCCGCGTCCACCGCTGGGCCCTCTCCGGGTGCGACGGCGGTGTGGGTCTGCAGAGCCTCGATCCGGCGTCGGAGGGCCGGCGGCAGCACCTGCTCGATCTTGGCCAGCGCGCTCAGGGTGGTGTGTTCCCAGCCGCGGAGCCCCGCGGCAGCCTGTGACCGTAGGCCCACTGCAATGGCGACACCCTCGTCGTCGGTGAGGAGCAGCGGGGGGAGCCCGGTGCCGGCCACCAACCGGTAGCCGCCGACCGAGCCGCGCGCCGCGTCGATCTCATAGCCGAGTTCACGGAGGCGTTCAATATCCCGACGCAGGGTGCGGTCGGTCACACCCAGCCGGTCGGCGAGTTCCCGGCTCGACCAGTGCCGGTGGCTCTGCAATAGCGAGAGTAGGTCGAGGGCGCGGGTGGTGGTGTCCGACATGTCTCCAGTATCTCTCCGCATGAGGACAGAAAGTGTCCTAATGGCCTCTTACGCTGGCGGCATGACTGACATCCAGAACATCCAAACCCTGATCAGCGCCCGGGGCCTCGGCAAGACGTTCGCGGCCAAGGGCGGCGCCGTCGATGCAGTGTCGAACCTCGATCTCGAGGTGCGCCGCGGCGAACTGGTGGCCTTCCTCGGCCCGAACGGTGCCGGCAAGTCCACCACCCTCCGACTGCTCACCACCCTGCTCGCCCCCACCAGCGGGGAGGCCACGGTGGCCGGCTGCGACATCCGACGTGACCCGGCCGGTGTGCGGCGCCGCATCGGCTACATCGGCCAGGGCAGCTCGGCCGGGCAAAACCAGCGGGTGCGCGATGAGTTGCTCAGCCAGGGAGCGTTCTACGGCCTGACCCGTCGGGACACCGCGGCTCGGGCCGACGAGCTGCTCGAGTCCCTCGACCTCGGCTCCCTGGCGACCCGGCAGGTCATCGGTCTCTCCGGCGGCCAGAAACGCCGGCTCGACATCGCCCTCGGCCTGATCCACCGGCCCGAGCTGCTCTTCCTCGACGAGCCCTCCACCGGTCTCGACCCGCAGAGCCGGGCCAACCTGTGGCAGCACATCGTCGACCTGCGCGACACCTTTGGCACCACCATCTTCCTCACCACCCACTACCTCGACGAGGCCGACCAGCTGGCCGAACGGGTGCTGGTGATGGACCACGGTGAGGTGATCGCCGACGACACCCCGACCGCGCTCAAGGCCCGGCTGGCCGGCGACCGCATCACGGTCAGCTTCGACTCGGCGGCGGATGCCCGTGCCGCGCTCCGGCACACCGGCGGCGATGCGACCGGTGCCGTCGTCACCCTCACGGCCGAGGCCGCGGCAGCCGGCGAGCGGGCCGTGCCGCAGCTGGTGCGCACCCTCGACGCGGCCGGCCTCTCACCTGTGGCCATCACCCACCGCCAGCCCACCCTCGATGACGTGTTCCTCAACCTCACCGGCCGGAGCCTGCGTGAGGAAGGCCGCTCGGCATCCGTTTCGACAACTCAGGAGGTAGCAGCATGACCACGATCACCCACACCCCGTCCGTGTCGACCCCGCCCCGCACCGGGGTGGCGGTCGACACCTGGAACGTGCTCCTACGGGAGCTGCGTCCGGTGCTGCGCGACCCGTTCAGCGCCCTCTTCAGCCTGGTACAACCGCTGATCTTCCTGGGCCTGTTCGGCCCCCTGCTGGTGGCCTCGTCGGGGCTGCCGGCGGGGGAGACCCTGCAGTGGTTCGTGCCCGGCATCCTGGTGATGGTGGCCCTGTTCGGCACCGCCTCCACCGGCGCGAATCTGCTCGGTGAGATGCAGACAGGTTCGCACGAACGCACCCTGGTCGCGCCGCTGTCGCGCAGCGCCCTCCTGATGGGCCGGGCGCTCAAGGAGGTAGTTCCGCTGATCGTGCAGGGCCTGGTGATCTGCCTGGTCTCGCTGCCGTTCGGTTTCACCGTCAGCGTGCCCGGACTGCTGCTCGGCTTCGCGCTGCTGGCCGTGTTCGGCATCGGCTTCGGCGCGCTCAGTTACAGCGTCGCGCTGGCCTGCCGCAACCGGGACTGGATGTTCTGGATCATCCACCAGACCGTGATCTTCCCGCTGATGATCCTCTCGGGCATGTTGCTGCCGCTCGACGACGCCCCGGGCTGGATGAAGGTCGCCGCCGCGGTCAACCCGCTCAGTTACGTGGTGCAGGCCGAACGTGACCTGTTCGCCGGCCGCCTGGGCACCCCGGCTGTGCTCGGCGGATTCGTCGCGGCCTCGATCACCGCGATCGTCGGGCTGGTGGTCGGCATCCGGGGGATGCGCCGCGCCTGACCGGTCGGGCTAGCGGATGGTCTTGCGGGCTGTGATCTGCCCGGTGTCGAAACCGAGCAGGTGCAGCCCGCCGTGGAACCGGGCGTGCTCGATCTTGATGCAGCGATCCATCACGATGGTGAGCCCCTTCGACTCGCCGTACTCGGCGGCCTCCTGGTTCCAGATGCCCAGCTGCACCCACACGGTTTTCGCGCCGACGGCAATGGCATCGTCGATCACGGAGGGGATGTCGGACGCCTTACGGAACACGTCGACGATGTCGGGCACCTCGGGCAGCGAGGCGAGGTCGGGGTAGGCCTTCTCGCCGAGGATCGTGTCGGCACGCGGATTGACGAAGTACACCCGGTAGTCGCTGGACTGTTGCAGGTAGGTGCCCACGAAGTAGCTGGACCGGGCCGGGTTGGGCGAGGCGCCCACGATGGCGACCGACTTCGCCCGGCGCAGGATGCCCAGGCGGGCCTTGGCGTCGGGTCCCTCCCAGGTGCGCTGGGTGCGCAGCAGCTTGGCAAGCGGGGAGTTGGTGGGCACACTGCAACTGAGCCCGTTGGTGAGCTGAACGGTCTCGGTGTCGGTGACGGTCATGCGTTTCCTCCAGTTCCGGCCGCCTGGGCCAGTGCCTGGTCGAGATCGTAGATGATGTCGTCGACGTCCTCAATGCCCACGCTGATGCGCACCAGCCCGGCCAGCACGCCGGCGTCCACGAGCTGCTGCTCGCTGAGCTGGGCGTGGGTGGTGGACGCCGGGTGGATCACCAGGGTCTTGGCGTCGCCGATGTTGGCGAGGTGGCTGGCCAGGTCGACCGACTCGATGAACGTGCGGCCGGCGTCACGGCCACCCTTCACGCCGAAGCTGAAGACCGAGCCGGGGCCCTTGGGCAGGTACTTGAGACCACGCTCGTAGTGCGGGTGGCTGGGCAGGCCGGCCCAGTTGACGAAGTCCACCCGCGGGTCGGCCTCGAGCCACTCGGCCACGATCCGGGCGTTGTTCACGTGCGCCTGCAACCGGTACGGCAGCGTCTCCACACCCTGGGCGAGCAGGAATGCGGAGTGCGGCGCCAGGACCGGGCCGATGTCGCGCAGCTGTTCGGCGCGGAGGCGCGTGAGGAAGGCGTATTCGCCGAAGTTGCCCGACCATTCCAGGCCGCCGTAGCTGGGCACCGGCTCGGTGAAGAGCGGGAACTTGTCGCTGTGCCAGTTGAACCGGCCGCTCTCCACGACCACGCCGCCGAGGGTGGTGCCGTGGCCGCCGAGGAACTTGGTGGCGGAGTGGATGACGATGTCGGCACCCCACTCGATGGGGCGGCAGAGGTAGGGCGTGGCGATGGTGGAGTCGATGATCAGCGGAATGCCGGCGGCGTGCGCGACGGCCGCGAGGCCCTCGATGTCGGCGACCTCGCCGGACGGGTTCGCGACGGTCTCGGCGAAGATCAGCTTGGTCTTGTCCGTGATCGCGGCGGCGTAGTCGGCCGGGTCCGCGGACTGCACAAAGGTGGTCTCCACGCCGAACCGGCGCAGGGTCACGTCGAGCTGGGTGATCGAGCCGCCGTAGAGGTTGGCGCTGGAGACGATGTGGTCGCCGGCGCCGGCCAGGCTGGCGAAGGTGATGTACTGCGCGGCCAGGCCCGACGCTGTGGCGACGGCGCCCAGGCCGCCCTCGAGGCTGGCGATGCGTTCTTCGAACGCGGCCACGGTGGGGTTGGCCAACCGGGAGTACACGTTGCCGTACTTCTGCAGGGCGAAGCGGGCGGCGGCATCCGCGGTGTCGTCGAAGACGAAGGCGCTGGTCTGGTAGATGGGCAGCGCCCGGGCTCCGGTGACGGCGTCGGGGATGTTCCCGGCGTGGATTGCCCTGGTGGTGAAGCCGTACTCGCGATCTGCCATGGCTTCACGCTACCGGCCCGGCCTCGGCGATCGAGGGGCCCGCCGTAACAGAGCGCCACATGCCGCCTGCGCGGGCCGTGATTCTCTCGGTCAGCCGCGTTCAGCTGATAAGGACCGCGGCCAGCGCCAGAACGGCGATCATGAACCAGGAGGCGAGCCCCACTCCGAGGGCGCGCCCGCCGGTGCGCAGCAGTGCGCCGAGCCGTACCGCGGTGCCGAGCCCGAACAGGGCCATGGCCAGCAGCACCGTCTGCACCAGGTCGGCGGCATCGAGCACGGCGGCCGGCAGCGGAACCAGCGTGCGTACCAGCACCAGGGCCAGGAACCCGGCCACGAACAGCGGCATCACCGGCGGTCGTACCGTCGCCACGGCCGCCCTGTTCCGGCGGCGTTCGTAGACGGCGACACCGGCCACGACGGGGGCGAGCATCAGTACCCGGGTGAGTTTGACCACCACGGCCACGGCCAGGGCGGCCGAACCGGCGATCTGCGCCGTCGCGACGACCTGCCCCACGTCGTGCACGCCGGCGCCCACCCAGTGGCCGAACTGCAGGTCGGTCAGGCCCAGCGGATGCCAGAGCAGCGGCAGCACCCCGATGGCGAGGGTGCCGCACAGGGTGACCAGCGCCACCGGGGTGGCGGTCTCCTCGTCCTTGGCCTTGACGACGCCGCTCATGGCGCCGATGGCCGAGGCTCCGCAGATGGCGAAGCCGGTGGCGATGAGCAACGGTTGGTGCCCGGGCAGGCCCACCAGGCGGCCCAGCCACAGGGTGCCAAAGAAGGTGAGGACCACGATCAGCACCGTGGTCGTGATCGTCAGCCAACCCAGGCCCGCGATGTCGACGAGGCTGAGCTTCACCCCGAGCAGCACCACGCCGATCCGCATCAGCCGCTTGGCGGCGAGGGACAGGCCGGGCTTCAGCGGGCCGGCCAGCGCGGGGCGCAGCACGGGCACCTGCCCGACCAGGATGCCGAGCACCACCGCCACGGTGAGCAGCGGAACCCCGGGAAGAAGCGTGTGCACGCCCCACGCGGCCGCAGCGGCCATCCCCGCCGCGCCCACTCCCCACATCCACATCCACCCAACCCTACCGATCAGCCCGCGAGGCGTGAGAAGAGCCCCAAGAATCTCGGATTCTTGGGGCTCAGCTCACGGCTCGGGAGGTGGTTAGCGGTGGTGGAAGCGCTGCACCATCGGGCAGTCGAACGGGTCGCGCGCGGCCAGGCCCACCTTGTTGAGGTAGGCCACGACGATGCCGTACGACTCGAACAGGCCGGTCTCGGTGTAGAGGATCTTGTTCGACTCGCAGTATTCCTTGGTGATCTCCTGCGCCTTCTTCAGGTGCGGGCGGGCCATGTTCGGGAACAGGTGGTGCTCGACCTGGTAGTTCAGACCGCCCATGAAGGTGTCCATGAGGGTGCCGCCGCGGATGTTGCGGGACGTGAGCACCTGCCGACGCAGGAAGTCGACCTTGCTCTCGTGCGGCAGCTGCGGCATGCCCTTGTGGTTGGGCGCGAAGGAGGCGCCCATGTAGACGCCGAAGACGGCCATCTGCACGCCGATGAAGGCGAACGCCATGCCGAGCGGCAGGAAGTAGAAGATCACGGCGAAGTACAGCACGATGCGGCTGGTGAGCATGGTGATCTCGAGCCAGCGCTTGTCGACCTTGCCCTTGCCGAACACGGTCTTGAAGCCGTGGATGTGCAGGTTGATGCCCTCGAGGGTGAGCAGCGGGAAGAAGAGGTAGCCCTGCTTGCGGGTGATGAGGGAGGTGAGCCAGTTGACCTCTGACGCATCCTTCTCGTTGAAGCGGATCACGTCGGGCTCGATGTCGGGGTCTTTGCCCACGACGTTCGGGTTGGCGTGGTGACGGCTGTGCTTGGTCATCCACCAGGCGTAGCTGATGCCGACGAAGAGGTTGGCGAGGATGCGACCGGCCCGGTCGTTGGCGGGGCCGGACTCGAAGACCTGACGGTGCGACGCCTCGTGGGCGAGGAACGCGAACTGGGTGAGGATTATGCCGAGCACGCCGGCGATGATCAGCTGGTACCAGGAGTCGCCCAGCAGGACGAAGCCGACGCCGAGGCCGGCGGTGATCAGCACCAGGGCGGCGAAGACGCCCCAGTAGAAGCCCGTGCGGCGCCCGAGCAGGCCGAGGTTGCGCACGGTGTGCAGAAGGGAGGAATACTCGGTGGTGGGGTTCTTGGAGTCGCCACCCTTGCGAGTGCGGACAATACGCACCGTGGGTGCGGCAGATGCTTCCGACATGAGGCCTTTGGTTTGTATCTGGACTTCTCAGTCGGGAATAGAGCAAACACTCGTCAAGCAGATACCGGATATCCTACGGGTCGCGACCCCATAAACGGCGATAATTCACACGCCTTTAACAGTCGTTGTATTCCCATTTTGGAATATAGCTGAGCCGGTGGATGGCCGGCGAAATCGATAAATGTGCTGGTCAACGCCAGCTCGGTAGCCAAATGTGCAGTTGCCAGAATGCGAAGGGCACCTGGGTGCCCGTCCAGATCGGCAGATAAAAGGCGCTGACCAGTGTGGCCACGCTCAGGAAGGCCACGACGACAACCAGCCCGACGGTGCTGGAGGTGTCCGTCGAAGTATCGCTGGTGGCGGTGGCGGTGGCGGTGGCGGTGGCGGTGGCGGTGGCGGGGCTGCTGGCGTCCGCCAGCTCGGGGCGATCCCGTCGCACGGGGCGGCCGGCTCGGCCGGTGCCGAGGTCCGGGCGGATGCCGATGCCCAGCAGGGTGCCGATGGCCAGGGTGAGGCCGAGGATCAGGTACGGCTCGAACGCGATCGTATAGAACTGAAAGACCGTGCGGTTCAGGTAGGCCAACCAGGGCAGGTAGCCGGCGACCATGCCCATCAGGATCAGGCCCACCTGCCACTGCCGGTAACGCACCAGCCGGTAGACCAGGTACAGGATGGCCGCGGTGGCCGCCCACCAGATGATGGGGTTGGCGATGCCCGTGATGGCCTCGGAGCAGGTGGCGTAGTCGCAGCCGCGCTCGCCCAGCGAGCTGCCCTCGTAGTACATGCTCGTCGGGCGGCTCATCAGCAGCCAGGTGAGCGGATTCGCCTGGTACGGATGCGGCGTGACCAAACCCACGTGGTAGCCGTAGGCGGCGCTCTGGTAGTGCCAGAAGCTCTGCAGGGAGTGTGGCACCCAGGCCAGCGCTCCGGTCCAGGCCTGGCCGGCCTGGTCGGCGAAGTCGCGGTAGTAGCCGCCCCGGGTGACGAACCAGCCGGTCCACGACGCCAGGAAGGTGACCACCGCGATGGGCACCAGCAGGAGGAACGTGACCGGTCCCTGCTTGAGGATCGCGCCGCTGATCCAGAACGGCAGGCCCGCCCGGCGCCGGGCGAGCGCGTCGACAACAACGAGGTAGATGCCGAACGCGGCGAGGAAGTACGCCCCGGACCACTTGACCGAACAGGCCAACCCGAACGCCAGGCCGGCGGCGAGCACCCAGGGCCGCCACCACAGGGCGGGACCCAAGGTGGAGTCGACCTCGTTGTCGCGCCGCTCAGCGAGCCAGGCGGCGAGCCTGGTGCGGTGGTGGTCGCGGTCCATCAGGATGGCGCCGAAGCCGAGCAGGGCGAAGAACATCACGTAGTTGTCGAGCAGGGCCACCCGGCTCATCACGATGGCGTTGCCGTCGATGGCGAACAGGAACCCGGCGATCGAGGTGAGCAGCAGCGAACCGAACAGTCTCTGCGCGATGAGCATCAGCAGCAGCACGGCGAGAACACCGATCAATGCGGTCATCGCCCGCCAGCCGAACGGGTTTTCCGGGCCGAACACCGCCATGCCCAGCGCGATCAACCATTTGCCGAGCGGCGGGTGCACCACGAACGAGGCGGCGGTGCCAAAGATGTTGCTCTGCCCGGCGGCGAAGAGGGCGTCCGCACCATCCGGCCAGGTGGACTCGTACCCGTTGTTGAACAGGCTCCAGGCGTCCTTCACATAGAAGGTCTCGTCGAACACCAGGGAGGCAGGGTGCGCGAGGTTCCAGAAGCGCAGGATCGCCGCGAGCAGCAGCACCGCGGCCGGGCCCGCCAGGCGCACCCAACGGTTGGTCCAGAGGTCGGGCCAGCGGTTGGTCTGCGGGTGTTGCTCGCGGGAGGTGGGTCGCACCAGACCATCGTAGTGAGCGCGTGGGGGAGAGCCGGTGCTGCGAGACTGGGAGCATGATCATTCTGGCTGCCACCCCCATCGGAAACCTCGGGGACGCCTCGAGCCGCCTCATCGAGGCGTTGCGCACCAGCACCGTCATCGCCGCGGAGGACACCCGGGTGACGGTGCACCTGCTGAAGGCCCTCGGGGTGGAGAACCGGCCCCGGCTGATCGCTCTGCACGATCACAACGAGCGTGGCAAGGCCGCCGAACTGGTGGAGCTGGCCCGCGACACCGACCTGCTGGTGCTCAGTGACGCCGGCATGCCCACGGTGTCCGACCCCGGTTTCCACTTGGTGGATGCCGCGATCGCGGCGGGCGTCGTGGTCTCCGCCATCCCCGGCCCATCCGCTGTGCTCACGGCTCTCGCGGTTTCCGGCCTGCCGACCGACCGGTTCACCTTCGAGGGTTTCCTGCCCCGCAAACACGGCGAGCGGATGCAGGCGCTGCGTGAGGTGGCCACCGAGCGCCGCACCATGGTCTTCTTCGAATCGCCCAACCGGCTCGCCGCCTCCCTCACCGACCTCGCCGCAGTGCTCGGCGACGACCGCCGCGTGGTGGTGTGCCGGGAGCTGACCAAGTTCTACGAAGAGGTCAAGCGTGGCACCGCCGCCGAACTGGCCGCGTGGGCCCAGGGCGGCGTGCGCGGGGAGATCTGCGTGGTCGTCGCCGGGGCCGAAGCCAAGGTGCTCGACCTCGCGACCGGCGTGGACGAAGTCCTCAAACTGGTCGCGGCCGGGGCCCGCCTGAAAGATGCCGCCGCCGACGTGTCCGCCGCATCCGGTCTGGGCAAACGAGACCTCTATGAGGCTGCCCTCACCGGCAAGGCCGCCGGGGCCGGCTCCACCCGCCAGAAGGCGGCCCCGCAGCCGGAGTTGCCGCTGCTCTGACGCCAATCCGGGGCGCACGTCGTAACAGGGTCGGCGTCCTTGGCCGGTCCCCATAAGATGAAAGCATGTCCGACGGCTCATCTTTTTACATCACCACGCCTATTTTCTATGTGAATGATGTCCCGCACATCGGGCACGCCTACACGGAGGTGGCCGCGGATGTGCTTGCCCGCTGGCACCGGCAGCGCGGCGAGGACGCCTGGCTGCTCACCGGCACCGACGAGCACGGCCAGAAGATCCTGCGCACCGCCACCGCCAACGGGGTCACCCCCAAGGAGTGGGCCGACCGTCTGGTCGAGACCGCGTGGAAGCCCCTGCTGAAGACCGTCGACATCAAGAATGACGACTTCATCCGCACCACGGACGTGCGCCACGAGGTGAACGCGCAGAAGTTCCTGCAGCACCTCTTCGACGCCGGGCACATCTACACCGGCGAGTACGAGGGTTTCTACTGTGTGGGCTGTGAGGAGTACAAGCAGCCCAGCGACCTCGTCGACGGTACCGGTGAATTCGCCGGCCAGCAGGTCTGCGCCATCCACTCCATCCCCGTTGAGCTGCTGCATGAGAAGAACTACTTCTTCCGGATGAGCACCTTCACCGACCAGCTGCTGGCCCTGTACGAGGCCGACCCCACCTTCATCCAGCCCGAATCCGCCCGCAACGAGGTCATCTCGTTCGTCAAGCAGGGCCTCTCCGACCTGTCGATCTCCCGCTCGAGCTTCGACTGGGGCATCAAAGTGCCCTGGGACGACAGCCACGTGGTCTACGTGTGGTTCGACGCGCTGCTGAACTACATCACCGCCGCCGGTTACGGCCAGGACGATGAGAAGTTCAACCGGCTGTGGCCGGCCACGCACCTCGTCGGCAAAGACATCCTGCGCTTCCACGCTGTCATCTGGCCCGCCATGCTCCTGGCCGCCGGTCTCCCGGTGCCCGCCAAGGTCTTCGGCCACGGCTGGCTGCTCGTGGGCGGCGAGAAGATGAGCAAGTCCAAGCTCACCGGCATCGCCCCGAACCAGATCACCGACGTCTTCGGTTCCGACACGTTCCGGTACTACTTCATGCGCGCCATCAGCTTCGGCCAGGACGGCTCGTTCTCCTGGGAGGACCTCTCCGCCCGCTACCAGTCCGAGCTCGCCAACGGCTTCGGCAACCTCGCCTCCCGCGTCATCGCCATGGTGGTGCGCTACTGCGACGGTGAAATCCCGGCCGGCGGCACACCCACCGACGCGGATGCCGCCATTCACGCCACCGCGAAGCGGGTCACCGAGGCCGCCGGCGAGGCCATCGACCGGTTCGCACTGCACGAGGCCCTCGCCTCGGTGTGGGAGCTCGTCGACGAACTCAACGGGTACATCACCGTTCAGGAGCCGTGGGCGCTGGCCAAGAACCCCGCCGACCGTGAGCGCCTGGAAACCGTGCTGCACACGGTGGTGCGCGGCCTCGGCACCCTCGCCGTGCTGCTGTCCCCGGTGACCCCGCAGGCCACCGCTACACTGTGGACCGCCCTGGGCGGCACCGGCGACGTGCAGGACGCGCGCATCGACCGGGCCTGGGAGTGGACCGGTGGCACCCACGTATCGCCGCTGGCCGCCCTGTTCCCGCGCATCGAGGCCACGGTTGGCTAACGACTCCGCCGACAGCACCCACATCCGGTCGCGAGCGGCGACCGAAGGCCGCGACATGGTGTACCCGCCGGCCCCGGTTCCGCTGGTGGTCGGCGTGTACGACAACCACACCCACCTCGAAATTTCCGATGGGATCACCCCGCTGAGCGTGGCGGAGCAGCTCGACCTGGCGTCGAGCGTCGGCGTGCGTGGCGTCATCCAGGTGGGCACCGACGTGGTCACCTCCCGCTGGTCGGCCGACCTGGCAGCCCGTGAGCCGCGGATGCTCGCCGCCGTCGCCATCCACCCCAACGACGCGCCAGAGCTGGAAGCCGCCGGCACCCTCGATGACGCCCTCGCGGTGATCGACGAACTTGCCGGCCGCCCCCGGGTCGTGGCCGTCGGTGAGACCGGCCTGGATTTCTACCGCACCGCCCACGACGGCCGGGCCGCGCAGCACCGCGCGTTCGAGGCGCACATCGAGATCGCCAAGCGGCACGGCTTGGCCCTGCAGATCCACGACCGGGACGCCCACGACGAGGTCGTCGAGACCCTGCTGCGCATCGGCGCGCCCGAACGAACCGTCTTCCACTGCTTCTCCGGCGGCGCCGAGCTGGCGCGGCTGTGCGCCGACCAGGGCTGGTACATGTCCTTCGCCGGACCGGTGAGCTTCAAGAACGCCGCGAGCCTGCGCGAGGCACTGGCCGTGGCCCCGCGCGCCCTGCTCCTGGTGGAGACCGACGCGCCGTACTTGACGCCCACCCCGCACCGCGGCCGGCCGAACGCACCATACCTGCTGCCGCACACTCTGCGGGCCATGGCCGACCACCTGGACACCGACGTGTCGGTGCTCGCCGCCCAGATCACCTCGAATACCGAACTCGTCTACGGCCGCTGGGATGCGGAACCCGTGGTGTTGCCCGAGAGCAACCGAGACCCCCGCATCAGCCCGGCCGGAGGCCTCGCATGACCGAACAGCCCAACCCCTCAGCGACCGGCCCTGCCGCACCGACCCTGCTGGGGCCGGCGGAGATCCGCGACCTCGCCGAGATGCTCGGGGTGAACCCGACCAAGAAGCTCGGCCAGAACTTCGTCATCGACGGCAACACCGTGCGCCGTATCGTCAAGGTCGCCGCCGTGCAGCCCGGCGAGACCGTCGTGGAGGTGGGCCCCGGCCTCGGCTCGCTCACCCTGGGCATCCTCGAGGTGGGCGCCGCCGTTGTGGCCGTGGAGATCGACGACCGCCTCGCCGAGCAGCTGCCGCTCACGGTGCAGCTGATGCAGCCCGCCGCGCAGCTCACCGTCATCCGCGCCGACGCCCTGAAGATCGCTGAGCTGCCGGGCGAGCCCACCCGCCTGGTGGCGAACCTGCCGTACAACGTGTCGGTGCCGGTTCTGCTGCACCTGCTCGAGCATTTCGCCTCCATCCGCGCCGGTGTGGTCATGGTGCAGGCCGAGGTGGGGGAGCGGCTCGCCGCGGCACCCGGATCGAAGATCTACGGCAGCCCCAGCGTCAAGGCCGCCTGGTACGGATCGTTCCGCACCGCGGGAAAGGTGAGCCGGCAGGTGTTCTGGCCGGTCCCGAACGTCGACTCGATCCTCATCGCGTTCGAACGACGCAGCACCGAGCTTGAATCCGAGGAACTGCGCCTGGCCACCTTCGCCCTCGTCGACGGAGCCTTCCAGCAACGCCGCAAGATGCTGCGCCAGTCGCTCTCCACGGTTCTCGGCGACTCGACCCAGGCATCCACCGTGCTCACCAAGGCGGGAATCGACCCCACCGAACGCGGCGAGCAGCTCACCGTGCACGACTTTCTCACCATCGCCAAGGCGTGGCTGGCGTCCTGACCGGGGCGCTCCTGCCGCTGGGCTAGGTTAGGAACATGACCGACACGGCGACCTCACCTGTTGTGCATGCGAGGGCACCGGGCAAAATCAACGTCTTCCTCAAGGTGGGGGCCGTGATGGACGACGGCTACCACGATCTGGCCACGGCGTTCCAGGCCGTGTCCCTCTACGAGGACGTGCGCGCCACGGCCGCCGAGGGCTTCAGCGTGGCGTTCACGGGGTCCATCGACACCTCGGGGCTCGCGGTCGGTGAGAGCAACCTCGCCATCAAGGCGGCGCGCGCGCTGGCCAAGGCCACCGGGTTCACCGGCGGTGTGCACCTCGAGATCGACAAGAATGTTCCCATCGCGGGCGGCATGGGCGGCGGCTCGGCGGATGCCGCGGCCACGCTGCTGGCCTGCGACGCGCTCTGGGGCACCGAGGCCAGCAAGGAAGAGCTGCTGCGGATCGCGGCGACCCTCGGCGCCGACGTTCCCTTCGCCGTCACCGGTGGCACGGCCATCGGCACCGGCCGCGGCGACCAGCTGAGCCCCGCGCTGGCCAAGGGTCAGTTCCACTGGGTGCTCGCCCTGGCCGAGTTCGGTATGTCGACGCCGTCGGTGTACAGCGAACTGGACCGCCACCGCACCCGGCACGCCCAGGACATCTTCCCCGCCCCGGCGCAGCCCACGGTGGATGCGAACGTGCTGCAGGCGCTGCGCGCCGGGGACCCGGCGATGCTGGCCGACACCATGTACAACGACCTGCAGGCACCGGCCCTGCAGCTGGCTCCGGGCCTGGGCAAGGTACTCGAGCTCGGCGAGGCGAACGGCGCGCTGGCGGGAATCCTGTCCGGCTCGGGGCCGACCGTGGCGTTCCTGGTGCCGGACCTCGACGCGAGCCTGGAGCTTCAGGTGGCCCTGAGCGCCGCCCGCCTCCGGGTGCTGCGCGCGACCGGCCCGGTGCACGGCGCCCGCATCATCCACCCCTAGCCGCGCCGTAGCGCCCGGTCCCGGTGGTCGAGCCTGCCGAGACCCGGTGACCCAGCCCGTGTGTCCCTGCCGTCCCGCGGCGTCGGGGTTGCGGCCGCGGGCGGGTCGCGGGATCTCGACAAGCTCGATCAGCGAGTGGTCGCGTTGGCGAGGCGTTCTGCGGTGCGCCGCCGTCCCGCTGGTCGAGCCTGTCGAGACCCGGTGACCGGTCTTGTGTGTCGTGCGCCCTTGCGTCGGGGTTGCGGCCGCGGGCGGGTCGCGGGATCTCGACAAGCTCGATCAGCGAGTGGTTGCGTTGGCGAGGCATCCCGCGGTGCGCCCCGTCGCGTTGGTCGAGCCTGCCGAGACCCGGTGACCCAGCCCGTGTGTCCCTGCCGTCCCGCGGCGTCGGGGTTGCGGCCGCGGGCGGGTCGCGGGATCTCGACAAGCTCGATCAGCGAGTGGTTGCGTTGGCGAGGCATCCCGCGGTGCGCCCCGTCGCGTTGGTCGAGCCTGTCGAGACCCGGTGACCCGGCGAGTGTGTCGTGCACCGCTGCGTCGGGGTCGCGGTCGCGGGCGGGTCGCGGGATCTCGACAAGCTCGATCAGCGAGTGGTCGCGTTGGCGAGGCGTTCTGCGGTGCGCCCCGTCCCGTTGGTCGAGCCTGTCGAGACCCGGTGACCCGCCGTTGGCGCCCGGGGCCGCGGTTCCGGCACTCAGCTGCGACGGCTAGGCTCGAACCCTATGGCACATTTGCTCGGGGCCGAGTCCCTGCACCTTGAATTTCCCACCCGCGTCATCTTCGACAGCGTCACCGCCGGACTGAACGAGGGCGACCGCATTGGCATCGTCGGCCGTAACGGCGACGGCAAGTCCACCCTCCTGCGCCTGCTCGCCGGCCGCATGGAGCCCGATTCCGGCCGGGTGACCCGCCGGCGCGGCGTCACCATCGGCGTCCTCGACCAGTCCGACGACCTCGTCAACGGCCAGACCGTCGGCCACACCATCGTCGGCGGCATCGACGAGCACGTCTGGGCCGGCGACTCGAAGGTGCGCGACGTGATCGCGGGTCTCGTGCGCGACATCCCCTGGGACACCCTCGTCGACGACCTCTCCGGTGGCCAGCGCCGCCGGGTGGCCCTCGCCCAGGTGCTCATCGGCGACCATGACGTGGTCTTCCTCGATGAGCCCACCAACCACCTCGCCGTCGAAGGC
>Ga0247806_10000001_pt1 | contig 205141 bp, 205 predicted proteins | sample UWRJL059202B1_FD_179935 | JGI IMG/M metagenome (GOLD analysis project Ga0247806, IMG submission 179935) | Plant litter microbial communities from Arlington Agricultural Research Station in Wisconsin, United States - UWRJ-L059-202B-1 | ecosystem: Environmental > Terrestrial > Plant litter >... | reverse complement strand
CTGCTGAACGCGTCGTCGATCGCCGGTCTGTTCCTCACCACCGAGGCCGTCGTTGCCGACAAGCCCGAGAAGAACCCGGCCCCGGCCGGCGACCCCTCCGGCGGCATGGACTTCTAAGTCCAGCCTCACCAGCACTACACGCATCACAGAGCGGGCGTTCCCTACGGGGAGCGCCCGCTTTGCGTGTCCGGCCGGGTGCTACCGTGCGGTATGCGGACTCCGCGATCGAAGAAGCTGCCCGGCACCCGTCTTCTGCTGGCGCCCCTCACCCTTGCCCTCCTGACCGGGTGCAGCGTTCCGGCCGTGCCCATCCAGGGCGAACCATCATCCGCCGCCGAACCGTCCGCCACCGCCCCGGCTGCCACCGCACCGGGCGCGGTCCTGCCGGTGTCCCGCCTGGGCCTGGACTGTGCCGACCTGGTTCCCGAGCAGCTGGTGGCCGACGCCGTAGCCGGGTCGGTGGTGGCCGTGCCATACGGCTCCACCGGGCAGGGGTCCGGTCCGCTCGGCTACGCGGTCGAGCAGCTCGGCGGAAACGCCTGTGCCGGGACCGATCCCGCCACGGCCGCTCCCGTCGACGGGAGCGGCGCGAGCGTGCCCGGCTACTCGGTCCTCGTCCTGCCGAACGCCGCCGAGCAGTACACCCGCTACGCGGAGCTGTACCCCGACGTGGTCACCGGTGACGGTGCGGCCTACGGCGACTCCGCCGGTGGTGCCTGCTTCGGCCGCGGCGCCGAGTCGCAGTGCTCGAGCAGCATCCTGGTCGGCAGCACCTGGATCGAGGTGGCCCTCACCGGCATCACCGCTGATGCCTCTCTCAGCGACAGCGACGTGGCCGCGCGGGTGGCGCCGCTGATCGAGTCCATCGTCACAACGGTGGCCGACGCCCCGGCGCCCGGGCCGGCATGGACGATCCCCACCGGCACCGTTGCCCTGCCAGCGGACTGCGCCACCTACGCGAGCGAGGATGACGTGCGCACGGCCTTCGACCGCCCCGAGCAGCTCTGGGTCGGCCCGGCCGGTGGGGGCGGGTGGAGCCTGTCGGCCGGTGCCTGGACCATCGCCGGGGCCCAGCGCTGCGCCTGGCTGCTGGCCGACTCCGACGTCGCCGTGATGGCGCTCGAAGCCCTGCCCGGTGGGGCGTGGGCCTTCGACGCGGCGGCCGAACGGCGCACGCCGGCCCAGCCGACCGACGCGGTGGACACGGCGATCGCCGGGGTCGAGCGGGCGGTCTTCGGCTGTGACACGGCGCTGGGCACCTGCACCCTGGACACCGTGATCGGGGGAAACTGGGTGCAGTTCAGCGCCGACACGCTTCCGGACGACGACCCGGACACGGTGCGTGACCGGTTGACCCGGGTCGCGGCGGGAGCGGCTGGACGACTGACCGCCTGACGGTCGGCCCGGGGTTCGTGGGGCCGGGCCGACCGCAGAGCACCGCTCCGACGTCAGCGGGCGAACAGCCGTGCGTTGGCCTGCTCCACCTCGGCGTATTGCTGGCCGGCCTGTCCGAGGGCCTGATTGAGCACGTCAGCGCTCTGTTCCACGTGCTGCTGGGTGGTGCGCCACGCCGAGACGGCCGCCTGGAACTGGGCAGAGGCCTGCCCGGTCCAGGAGGCCTCCAACCCGGTGAGCTGCCCGAGCAGTGCGGCGACTTCCGCCTGGATGCGTCCCATGGTGGCGCGGGCGGCGCCCGTCGTGGTGATCAACGCGTCGCTGTCTACCTGGAATTGGGTCATGGCCTTCTCCGTTCGCTGAGTGCGGGGCCCGGTCGGACGCCCGCAGGCGACGCTACGGCCGCACGGAGCGCCGTGGCGCCCGCGCATGACGGCGGGGGAGAACCGGCCGCCCGTCGCCCTGGGGAGGGCGGGAGGCGGCCGGTGGCGCCCGGTCAGGACAGGCTGGACGCGGGCAGGGCCTGCGGAGCGGCGGCCGAGTCGGCCAAGGGGAACCACACCCGGAAGGTGGCGCCGCCGCCGGGGGTTTCCAGTACCTCGACCGAACCGTTGTGGCTGGCCACGATGGACGCCACGATGGCCAGGCCCAGGCCGCTGCCGCCGGTCTCCCGGGCGCGGGAGGTGTCGGCGCGCCAGAAGCGTTGGAAGATCTTGTCCCGGATCTGCGGCGGGATGCCCTCACCGTGGTCGATCACCGAGATGGATGCGCGCTGGTTGCGCAGGTCCACCGCAACGTCCAGCTCCACGGGGCTGTCGGACGGGCTGAACCGCAGCGCGTTGCCCATCAGGTTCGTGATGACCTGACGAACCTTGTTTTCTTCGGCCATGATCACGGCCCCGGGGTCCGGCGTTGGCGGCAGCGATTCGGCGGGATCCAGCGCGGCGGAGGCGGGCGCATCCGTGCGCTTGGGCCGGCGGGTGCGGAGACGGGCCAGCGTGGCCCCGGCGAAGGAGACCGTGCCGGTCGTGGCGCCGGACGCGTCGGGCTTGGCCGTGGATTGTTTGGCGGCGGCTGCCTTGGCGGCGGCCGCGGCGGCCTTGGCCGTTGGGGCCGGCGGTTCGGCGGGTGCCAGCACCGGCGCCGGGCCGGGGACCTCTCCGGTGGAGTGGCCCAGGTCGATGTGCGGCTCCCGACCGTCGCTCTCGTCGAAGTCGGCCGGATGGCTCGTGAGTACCGTGACCCGGCGTCCGGGCGACGACGCCATGGCGTCCAGGGCGGCGTCCTGGGCGAGCGGCAGCAGATCGACGCGGGTCAGCGCGAGGGGCTTGGTCTCGTCCAGCCGCGCCAGCTCGAGCAGGTCCTCGACAAGACCGCCCATGCGGATGGCTTCCTTCTCGATGCGCTGCATGGCCTGCGCTACCTCTTCCGGGGACTGCAGGGCGCCCATCCGGTAGAGCTCGGCATAACCGCGCACGGACACGAGCGGGGTGCGCAGTTCGTGGCTGGCATCGCCGACGAAGCGACGCATCTGGTCGATGGTGCGCGCGCGGTCCTTGAAGGCCCGGTCGATGCGGCTGAGCATGGTGTTGAGGGACCGGTTGAGCCGGCCGACCTCGGTATTGGGCGTGGCTCCGCCCAGACGCTGGCTGAAGTCGCCGTCGGCGATGGCCGCCGCCGTGCGCTCGACCTCGCGCAGCGGCGCGAAAGTCGTGGTGACCAGCAGCCGGGTGAGCAGAGCGCCGAGAACCACGACGCCGACGCCGAACCCGAGGAAAATGCTGAGATAGGTGTTGACGGTGTTCTGAGTGGGCTGCATCGACACGGCCATGAGTAGGGTGCCGAAGGTGCCGGTGGAGTTGATCACGAACGGCACGGCGACGGCGTGGAACTCGGTGTCGCCATCGGCCGCGGAGAGCTTCTGCACGGCGCCCTCGCGGTTGATCACGCTCTGCAGATCCAACGGCATGGTCACCTCGGGCAGCGAGGAGCGGGCACGGTCACGCCAGGTGCGGTCTTTGAGCACACCGTTCTGGTCGTAGACCGCGACGAAGTAATCCGAGTCGACCTTGGTGCTGCCGTCGTTCAACGGATTGGTCAGATAGTCCGTCAGCAGGGTTTGCGCCTCGGTCTGCAGGCTGGCGTCCACCTGCTGCACCACGTAGTTCCGGAGGATGACCATGGTGCCCACACCGGAAACGAGCAGGCCGAGCGTGAGCATCAGCACGGTCACACCGGTGATCTTGGAGCGGAGCGAAATCCGGCTCCATCGGTCCATCAGGGCCACATGCATGGTTCCAGTCTAGGAAACGATCCTGAACGTCTAGGCCTTTGCGGCCTTGAGCATGTATCCGAAGCCGCGCTTGGTCTGGATCAGCGGTTCGCTGGAGTGCATGTCCACCTTGCGGCGGAGGTAGGAGATGTAGGACTCCACGATGCCGGCGTCGCCGTTGAAGTCGTACTCCCAGACGTGGTCGAGGATCTGCGCCTTGGACAGCACTCGGTTGGGGTTGAGCATCAGGTAGCGCAGCAGCTTGAACTCGGTGGGGCTGAGCTCGATGGGCTGGTCGCCGACGAGAACCTCGTGGGTGTCCTGGTCCATGGTGAGCTCGCCGGCGCGGATGACGGCGTCTTCGTCGGCGTGCATGGTGCGACGCAGGATGGCCTTGATCCGCGCCACGATCTCGTCGAGGCTGAACGGCTTGGTCACGTAGTCGTCGCCGCCGACGGTGAGACCGGTGATCTTGTCCTCGGTGTCGTCCTTTGCGGTGAGGAAGAGGATCGGGGCCGTGTACCCGGCCGAGCGCAGGCGCTTGGTGACGCCGAAGCCGTTCATGTCGGGCAGCATCACGTCGAGGATGATGAGGTCGGGCTCTTCCTCCAGTACGGCGGAGATCGCCTGGGCACCGTTGCCGACCGCGCGCACGGCGAAACCGGCGAAGCGGAGGCTGGTGGTGAGGAGATCCCGGATGTTGGGTTCGTCGTCAACGATAAGGATGCGGGGGCCGTCAGTCATGCTCCCAGTATCTGCGCGTTAGCTGAAGCTTTCCTGAGAGTGGGCGGTATGTGTTCGGGGGATCGGGTGGTAGCCCTTTCGGTGCGGGACGGATGCCGATACCGTCGTGCCTGAGAGGTCGTGCCAGAAAGAACCGGGGCGAGGGGAAGCCATGGTGGAGCCGGGAAACACAGGATCGGCGCAGCCGCGTGAGCCGGCGGACGAGCCCGTGGTCATCGTCGGCGCCGGCCTGGCCGGCGCCCGGGCGGCCGAGGCCGTGCGCGCCGGTTCGGCCGGGCGGGTGGTGCTCATCGGTGAGGAAACCGAAGCTCCGTACATCCGCCCGCCGCTGTCGAAGGAATACCTGACCGGCTCGGCCGAGCGGGACGTCGTGGACGTGCATCCGGTGGGCTGGTACGCGGAGCACGCGATCGAGCGGATCGCCGGACACCGCGCCGCGGTGCTCGACCGTGGCGCGCATCGGCTGACCCTCGACGATGGCCGGAGCGTGCGGTACTCACGGCTGATCCTGGCCACGGGGGCGTCGCCGCGGCCGTTCCCCGGCCCGGGGGCGAGTCTGCCCGGGGTGCACTACCTGCGGAGCCTCGCCGATTCCACCCGGCTGCGCGCCGCGCTGGCGGAGGGCGGCCGGCGGGTGGTGATCATCGGCACCGGGTGGATCGGCCTCGAGGTGGCCGCCGCCGCCAAGGGGTACGGCAACGACGTGATCCTGCTCGGCCGCGGGGCTGTGCCGCTGGCCTCCGCGATCGGCGCCGAGCTCGGCCGGGTCTTCGAGGAACTTCACCGCGACAACGGGGTGCACCTGGGCACTAACACCGACGTTGTGGAGCTGGAGGGCGAGACTCGCAGCGGCGGCACCCGGGTGACCGGTGTGCGGCTGAGCGACCGCACCCTGGTGCGGGCCGATCTGGTGGTGGTAGGCCTCGGCGCCACCCCGAACACTCAACTGGCGCTCGGGTCCGGACTCGACGTGGACAACGGTATTGCGGTGTCGGCGACGTTCGCCACACATGACGACGACGTTTTCGCCGTCGGCGATGTCGCGAACGTGTATCACCCGCGGCTCGGGCACCGGCTGCGGGTGGAGCACTGGGCCAACGCCGACACGGCGGGCGCCGCGGCCGGCCGGGCGGTGCTGGGGGACAGCACCGAGTACGACGCGATCCCGTACTTCTACACCGACCAGTTCGACCTGGGGATGGAGTACTCGGGTTTCGGCGACCTCGCCCGGTCGGCGGAGGTGGTCTTCCGCGGCGACCGGGCCGGTCGGAAGTTCGTGGCGTTCTGGCTGGCCGACGGGCAGGTCGTCGCCGGGATGAACGTGAACGTCTGGGACGTGAACGAGACCGTGCAGCGCCTGATCCGGTCCGGGGTGCGGGTGGATGCGAACCGGCTCGCGGATGAGACCATAGCCTTGGAAGACCTGCTCACCCCCTCGCCGGGGTAGGCCTTGGCAGAACTGCCCGTCGCCCGCGCGGCGCGGCCCAGCACGAGGAGTCAGATGCCCAGCTCGACCGCCGCCACCGGGGTCATCCTGCCCCGGCTGGACGTTCCCGTGCGCCGCATCGGCGCACGCGATTTCGACTTCACCCGTGAGGTGGCGGTGATGGCGGTCATCAACCGCACCCCGGACTCGTTCTACGACCGGGGTGCCACCTTTGCCCTCGACGCGGCCGTCACCGCCGCCCACCGGGCCGTGGCCGACGGTGCCGACTGGGTCGACATCGGCGGGGCCAAGTTCGCGCCGGGGCCGGCGATTCCGGTGGCGGAGGAGATCGAGCGGGTCGTGCCCGTGGTCACCGCCCTGCAGGGCAGCGGTGTCGTGATCTCGGTGGACACCTTCGACCCCGACGTGGCGGAGGCCAGCATCCGGGCCGGCGCCCACGTCATCAACGACACCACCGGGGTGCACGACCCGCGGATGGCCGAGGTCGTCGCCGACAGCAACGCGACCCTCGTGATCACCCACAGCCTGGCCCGGCCGCGTACCCCGTACCCGGCGCCGCACTATGACGACGTCGTCGGCGAGGTCGCCGCGTTCCTGCACGCCCGGGTGGAGCGGGCCGTGGAGCACGGGATGCCCGCCGACCGCCTGATCATCGACCCCGGCCACGACCTGAACAAGAACACCCGGCACTCCCTCGAACTCACCCGCCGGCTCGGCGAGATCACCACGTTGGGCCTGCCGACGCTGGTGGCGGTGTCGAACAAGGACTTCATCGGCGAGACCCTCGACCGGGCCAGGGACCAGCGGGTGGAGGGCACCCTCGCCGCCGCCGTGTTCTGCATCCTGCAGGGGGCCCGCATCGTGCGGGTGCACAACGTCTCCGCTGCCGTCGACGCCGTGCGGATGACCGAGGCCATCCTCGGCTTCCGGGAACCCGCCTACCTGCGCCACAACCTGAGCTGATGGTGCCCGTGACCGGCCTCCCGGACCCCGACGAGACCCTCGAACGGTACACGGTGGCTGACCGGAGCAACCCGCACCTGCGGGTCAACTTCGTCAGCAGCCTGGACGGCGCCGCCACCCACGACGGCCTGAGCGGTGGGCTTGGCGACGACGCCGACCGGCTCGTCTTCGACACCCTGCGGATGCTCACCGATGTGATCCTGGTGGGCGCCGGCACCGTGCGCGCCGAGGGGTACGGCGGCATCCGGTTCACGGCCGATGCGGTGGCCTGGCGTGTCGCCCACGGGTTGCCGGAGCACCCGCCGGTCGCCATGGTGTCCGGCCGGCTCGACCTGGACCCGGCGCTGCCCGTGTTCACCCGGGCCGCCATCCGGCCGATCGTGGTCACTCACGCCGCGGCTCCCGCGAAGCGGCGCTCGGCGCTCGCAGAGGTGGCCGACGTGCTGGTCTGCGGCGAGGCATCCGTGGACCACGCGCTGATGGTGTCGACCCTCACCGAACGCGGCTACCCGCAGGTGCTCTGCGAGGGCGGCCCGAGCCTGTTCGGCTCACTGCTGGCCGCCGACGCCGTGGACGAACTCTGCCTCACCCTGGCGCCGCTGCTGGAGTCCGGCCAGGCCCCCCGCATCGCGGTCGGACCGGAGGCCTCGCCGCAGCGGATGCGCCTGGCCCACGCGCTCCCCGCCGGCGACACCCTCCTGCTGCGCTACCTCCGCGCCCCCGAACCGTGAGTGGGGCCCCGAAAACTCGGGGTTTTCGGGGTTTAGCTCACGGCTCGCGGACCAGGTCCAGGGCGTGGGAATCCAGGATCGTGTAGGAGTAACCCTGTTCGGCCAGGAAGCGCTGGCGGTTCTGGGCGAAGTCCTGGTCGACCGTGTCGCGGGCCACCAGGGTGTAGAAGCTGGCGGTGAGACCGGACTCTTTCGGGCGCAACAGGCGGCCCAGGCGTTGGGCCTCCTCCTGGCGGGACCCGTAGGAGCCGGAGACCTGGATGGCCACGGAGGCCTCGGGCAGGTCGATCGAGAAGTTCGCCACCTTCGACACCACGAGCAGGTTCTCCTCGCCCACCCGGAACGCCTGGTACAGCCGTTCCCGCTCGTCGACCGGGGTCGCGCCGGTGAGCTTGGGCGCCTGCAGCGCCTCGGCGAGCTCATCGATCTGATCGAGGTACTGACCGATGACGAGGATCCGTTCGCCCGGATGCCGGGCCACCAGCTGCTTGACCACGTCGAGCTTGGCCGGCGCCGTCGCCGCCATCCGGTACCGCTCGTCGTCCGGCGCGGCCGCGTAGCTGAGCCGGTCCGCCTGGGGCAGGTCGATGCGCACCTCGAAGCAGGCGGCGGGGGAGATGAAGCCCTGCGCCTCGATCTCCTTCCACGGTGCGTCGAACCGTTTGGGCCCGATCAGGCTGAACACGTCGCCCTCCCGGCCGTCCTCGCGCACGAGCGTGGCGGTGAGACCCAGCCGCCGGCGGGCCTGCAGCTCGGCGGTGAGCTTGAACACCGGGGCGGGCAGCAGGTGCACCTCGTCGTAGATCACCAGGCCCCAGTCCATGGCGTCGAGCAGTTCCAGGTGCGCGTACTCACCCTTCCGCTTGGCGGTGAGGATCTGGTACGTCGCGATGGTGACGGGCTTGACCTCCTTCACCTGGCCGGAGTACTCGCCGATCTCGTCCGCGGTGAGGGTGGTGCGCTTGAGCAGCTCGTCGCGCCACTGCCGAGCCGACACCGTATTGGTGACGAGGATCAGGGTGTTCGTCTTCGCGGTGGCCATCGCCCCGGCGCCCACCAGGGTCTTGCCGGCCCCGCAGGGCAGCACCACCACACCGGAGCCGGCCTCGAAGAAGTTCGACACGGCCTTGTTCTGGTAGTCCCGCAGCGCCCAGCCGTCTTCGAGCAGACCGATGTCGTGCGGGGTGCCCGGCGTGTAGCCGGCGAGGTCCTCCGCCGGCCAGCCGAGTTTGACCAGCTCCTGCTTGAGCTGGCCGCGCGCCCACGGCGCGACGAGGAACGAATCCGGGGTGGGCTGGCTGATCAAGAGCGGGGCGATGCGCCGGGCGGCGGCCACCTCGGTGAGCACCGGGGCGTCGAGGCTGCGGAGGATCAGCTGACCCTCGGCATCCCGGTCGATGACCAGGCGGCCGTACCGGCCCACGGTCTCCTCCAGGTCGACCGACACCGTCTGCGGGATCGCGAACTTGGAGTACTTCTCGAGCGTGGCCAGCATATTGGCAGCGTCATGGCCGGCGGCCCGTGCGTTCCACAGGCCCAGCCGGGTGATCCGGTAGGTGTGGATGTGCTCCGGCGCGCGTTCCAGCTCGGCGAAGACGGCCAGGTCGTGCCGAGCATCCTCGGCTTGAGGGTGCGCGACTTCGAGCAGAACCGTGCGGTCACTCTGGACGATCAGCGGGCCATCGGACATAACCGTCAATGGTACGCCGATGCGCCGCCGGACTGCCTACCCTCGTTCCGGGGACGCCCGGAGTCGCACCCGGCCTAGGTCTGGGGTGGCGGTGGCTTGGGGTGGACGTCCTGTTCCTCGTCGCTGAACGGTCCGGAAAAACGGTCCGGAGCCGGCTTTTGGTAGAACCCGCGCTCGTTCTTGCGGTCGAGCGCAGCGACGACGACCTGTGGAATCCCGAGCGCAAGCCACGCCACCCCGAGCAGAACTCGCCATGCCGTTGTGGGGCCGCCAAGAGCCGCCAACAACATCCACGCCAGCCCGAGGCAGCACCAGACAACCCCAACCCAGATACGTGGGCTACCCACCAGCCGCCGCCCAAGCCCTGGTTTGGCAGTCATGGGGCGGGGGTGATGCTCACGACGCTGGAGAGCGGCAGGGTGCGTTCGATGTCGGCGTGCCGGTCGCGGGCCCGGAATCGCCCGTTGCCGACGCTGGCCGGTTCGAGCAGGTAGTCGATGACCTCCCCGCCGGGCATCTGCACGCTCACCAGCACACTCTGCCGGTGCTTGATCGCGGCGTCGAGCTGGCGGGCGAGCCAGGCATTCGCGGCCTTGGCCTCGCCGCCGTCGGTGGCGCGCAGCGTCTCCACCAAAGCGATGCTGGGATCGGGCACCTCCTCGCGCGGGGTGGCGCTGACGGCGTGCCGCCGCAGGTGCACTATCGCGCCGGCCGCGTTCTCGGCGGCAACCGGGTACCGGGCGTCGGTGAGCGCCCAGAACACAATGTCGACCGGGCGCGGGCTGGTCAGCCGGGTGGGGGTGCCGCGCGTCAGGCCCAGCGGGGCAACGGTCTGGTCAACGGCGATGGAGTCGAGCAGGGCGGTGTCGTCGGAGGCGACGTAGCTGGCGCCGGACGGGTTGTCGGGGTGGAGACTGCCCACTCGCACCCGCCCGTAGCGGTCGGCGGCGTCGCGGATGAGGTAGTCCACCGGCTGCGGAATACCGGTGACGGAGATCGACGCGAGGAAGGCCAGCAGAGTGTCGGCGTCGTCGCCGGTGGCGAGGGCGCGGTTGACCGACGCACCGCTCAGCCGGTACGTCGAGGCCAGTTCGCGGCTTTCGACATCCGCGAAGGTGCGCAGCCGGGCGTCGATCCACGGTGACAGCGGCCCGGGGGCGACAATCGACAGGTCGTGCTGCAGGTACACCGTGGCCACCTCGGCGGGCAGTGAGGCCGCGAGGGCGGCCATGGCCGCGTCGATGTCGCCGTTCAGCACGGATGCGCCGGCCGGACTCGTCGATTGGCGTGCGGTGATCCCGATCAGCTCGGCGTCCCGGGCGAACACGGCGATGCGTTCGTCCATCCAGGAGCCGCCGGCGGGGTAGAGCCACGCCACGAAGCGGTGCATGGCGTCGCCCCAGGCGACCTCCGGGCGCTGCGCGAGGATCTCCCGGACGTCGCCGGGCAGGGCGTCGAGCCATGATTCGGCCAGGACCGCCCAGCGGGCGGCGGCGCCGTCGAGAAGCCAGGACTCTCCGGCGGTGGACTGCACCCAGTACCCGCCGATGAGCGCGACCAGCCCGGCGCGGGCGGCGATACTCACCATCGCGGCGACCTCGTCGACGTCGATTCCCATCACGGTGGCGAGGCGTTTGGTGTCGGGCAGGCCCAGCCCGCCCCGGCTGAGCTCCCGGGCCGGTTCCCGGCCGAGTTCGGTGAGCAACTCGGCGATCGAGGACACCGAGGCGTTGGCGCGCTCCGCGGCCAGCCGCTCGGTGAACCGGCTGTCGGTGGCCGAGAGCGGAGCGAGCGGGGTGGGCGCGGGAACGCCGGCCAGGTCCGCGGCGCTCGGCAGGCCACGCTGGGGCCACTCGCGCAGGTGCGCGGTGACCGCCGCGTACGGCTGCACGGTGCCGTCGACGACGCGCACCAGCATCAGCTCGTCGAGCCGTTCGACGCGGGCGGCGATGTCGGCGCCGCCCTGGGTGTCGTGGCCGAGGTCGACCAGGCCTTCGATCAGCTGGTTCATGGTGGGTGCGTCGAGCTCGCCGGCCACGGCCAGCACGGCGAGGGTGCTGCGGTCCAGCCGGGAGAGCGTCGACTCGAGCGCGTCCGGGTCGAGGAGCGCCTCGGCGAGGTCGAAAAAATCGTGGATGCCGTGCGCGGGAACCCCGCGGAGGGCGATCGTGCGGCGCAGTGCTGCGTCGTCCAGTGCGCGGAGGCGTGAGGCGAGCGTCAGCATGCGGGTTACTCCTGCTTCTGTCGAGCCTCGCGTGCGCGGCGGAGACCGCTGACGATCATCAGGGTGATGACCAGCAGAAAACCGAGGGGAAGGCCGAACAGGGGCAGGGTGAGCACGGCCGGCCAGATTCCCTTGCTGAACCCGTCGTTGTCGCCGACGCCCGCGGCGGTGCCGAGGATGACGGCGAGGAAGGCCAGGATCGAGAGCCCGACGACGCCCGCGACCATGTAGGCGAGGATCTTCTCGAGCCGTGCGGGGTCGTTCGGAGTTTGAGTGGTCACAGTCCAAGGATACGGGGCGCGGTCAGCTACAACGGAATAGGCTGTGTCTGGTTGGCACGCATTTCGCGCGCCCCAAAATCACAGCGAGGTTCAGATGCCCACCGGCAAAGTCAAGTTCTACGACGAGGAGAAGGGTTTTGGCTTCATCAGTTCCGATGACGGCCACGAAGTCTTCCTGCACGCATCTGCGGTGCCCGCGGGCGTGACGGTGAAGGCCGGGATGAAACTCGAGTTCGGCATCGCCGATGGCAAGCGCGGCGCCCAGGCGCTGTCGGTGCGTGTTCTCGAGGCCCCGCCGAGCCTGGCGAAACTCAGCCGCAAGCCGGCCGACGACATGGCGATCATCGTCGAAGACCTGGTGAAGCTGCTCGACGGCATCGGCGCGAGCCTGCGCCGTGGGCGCTACCCGGACAGCTCGCACAGCAAGAAGATCGCGGCCATGCTGCGCAAGGTCGCAGAGGAACTGGATGCTTAACCCGTTCGATCCCACCCCGCCCAAGCCCACCGTGCTCGACACCCCGGCCGTGGAGACCACCGCCGAGGAGCTCGACTCCCCGGCAGTGTCGAACGAACCCGTCGCCGATACCGACGCGGCCCCGGCTGTGCCCGGTGAGCCCGTCGTCGAGGTCGACGAGGACGAGGTCTGGGAAGCGGACGAGGTTCTCGCCGGCGCGATCGACCAGGCCAGAAGCGCCCTTGAGCTGATCACTCCGGCCGACACCATCGGCGAGCCCCTGGGCTACATCGTGGAGGGCGAGCACGTGCTGTCGCTGCTGTTCGACAGCCTGATGACCGGCTACCCGGGTTGGCGCTGGACGGTCAGCCTGTCCCGCGTGGACGGCGACGCCGAGCCGCAGGTGCTTGAAACCGAGCTCACGCCCGGTGACGACGCCCTGCTGGCGCCGGAGTGGGTGCCGTGGAGCGACCGGCTCGCCGACGCCAAGGTCGCCGAGGAACTCGCCGCCGCGGCTCTGACCGACGACGACTTCGACGACGAGAACGAGAACGACGACGACGACGAGGACGACGACGAGGACGACGACGAGGACGACGACGAGGCCGATGAGAGCGCCGAATCCGACGATGTGGCCGACGACGGGGTCGACGTTCTCGACGGCATCGATTTCGACGAAGCCCTCACCGCTGCGGAACAGTCCGAACCGGTAGAGCCCGCCGAGGCGTCAGCGGCGTCGGAGCAGGACGAAGCCGAGTCCGGCCAGGCCGAGTCCGAGGCCGATGACCGCGCACCACAACCACCAGTCCAGGCCCGCGGCATGCAGTTCAGCTCGGAAAACGACAGCTCCCACCAGGGCGACTAACCACGCGACCGAACCCGCTGCCACCGCCTTCAACGCATTCGCGCGGGCGGGCAGCGGGTCTGGCCGTCGTTCGCTGTCTTTCAGCCAGAGCCGCATGGACGCCGGCTAGCCCAGGTTGGCGACGACGAACTCGATGGACGACACGAGCTGGCGCACATCCGCCGGCTCGATGGCCGTGAACGTCGCGACGCGCAGCTGATTGCGGCCGAGCTTGCGGTACGGCTCGGTGTCGACGATGCCATTGGCGCGCAGCACCTTGGCGATGGCCGCAGCGTCGATGTTGTCGTCGAAGTCGATCGTGGCGACGACCTGCGAGCGGTGGCCCGGGTCGGTCACGAACGGCGTCGCGTAGTCGACGGTCGCGGCCCAGTCGTAGAGCACGGATGAGGATTCCCGGGTGCGCGCGGACGCCCAGGCGAGGCCGCCGTTTCCGTTGATCCAATCGAGCTGGTTCTCCATCAGCAGGAGCGTCGACAGGGCCGGCGTGTTCAACGTCTGGTTGAGGCGGGAATTGTCGATGGCGTTCTTCAGGCTGAGGAACTCGGGGATGTACCGGCCGCTCGCGGCGATCTGCTCGACGCGCTCGATGGCGGCGGGGGAAAAGAGAGCGAACCAGATGCCGCCGTCCGAGGCGAGGTTCTTCTGCGGGGCGAAGTAGTAGACATCCGCCTGGGCGGCGTCAAAGTCGATGCCGGCCGCCGCGCTGGTGGCGTCGATCACGGTGAGCGCGCCGGCATCGCCGTGCACCCGGGTGACCGGGGCCATCACGCCGGTGGACGTTTCGTTCTGCGGCCAGGCGTAGACGTCGACACCCTCGGTGACGACGGCGTCGGCACGCGAACCGGGGGCGGCCTTGATCACATCGGGTGCGGTGAGGAACGGTGCGGCGGCGGCGGCGGCGAACTTGCCGCCGAACTCGCCGAAGACCAGGTTCTGGGCACGAGTCTGGATGAGCGAGAACGCGGCGGCGTCCCAGAACGCGGTCGAGCCGCCGTTGCCCATGATGACCTCGTAGCCGGCCGGGGCGCGGAACAGGTCGCTGAGGCCGGTGCGGACGCGGCCGACGAGGTTCTTCACCGGTGCCTGACGGTGGGAGGTGCCGAGGATGCTCGCACCGGCGCCGGAGAGGTACTCGAGCTGCTCCCGGCGGATCTTGGACGGGCCGCAGCCGAATCGTCCATCAACGGGCAGAAGTTCGGTGGGGATCTGTAAGTCCGGCATACCAGGATTCTAGTTGGCCCCGATCGCACGGGTAGTGTTGTGACGTTGCACATTTGGCCGAGCGGGAGGCTGCGAATGACTGACCTGATCGACACGACCGAGATGTATCTCCGAACCATTCTGGATTTGGAGGAGGAGAACATCGTTCCCCTCCGCGCCCGGATTTCGGAGCGCCTCGGGCACTCCGGTCCGACGGTGTCCCAGACGGTGGCGCGCATGGAGCGTGACGGCCTGGTGGTCGTTTCCGGCGACCGCCACCTGGAGCTCACCCTCAGCGGCCGCAGCAAGGCCGTGCACGTGATGCGCAAGCATCGCCTCGCCGAGCGCCTGCTCAGCGACGTGATCGGCCTGGAGTGGGAGTTCGTCCACGACGAAGCCTGCCGCTGGGAGCACGTGATGAGCGAGCAGGTCGAGCGCAAGATCCTCGAGATCCTCGGCCACCCCACCGAGTCCCCGTACGGCAACCCGATCCCGGGGCTCGACGAGCTGGGCGACTCGCCCGCCGTGGCCTTCATGGCCGGGGTCACCAACCTTCTCGACGTCGTCGCGGCGTCCACAGTGCCCGTCAGCGCTGTCATCCGCCGCATGGGCGAGCCCGTGCAGTTCGATCCGGAGCTTCTGGCCCAGCTCAAGCAGTCCGGAGTGATGCCGGGCAACACCGGCGTGTTCTCCGCCGTCGGCTCGTACGTGCTCGTACAGGTGGACGGATTCGGTGAGGGCCTCGAGCTGCCCAACGAGGTGGCCGGCCACATCTTCGTCACCACACCCCCCGTAGTGGTGTAAGACAACTCCCCCGATATCTAAGGACATTCACAGGTTCGTTACCGATTCGTTAGAATCGGCGATTTCAGGGTGACAAACGAGATCTCGTCACGTAGCGTCATCTCAGCCCACCGGTCAGAGATCGACCATCGGGCCCGCGCAAGACGTCTCAGATCCCCCCGTCTCTTGTAGCGGAAATTTCACGCGGACACCCGCATTGGACGGGGCAACTTCCTAGTGTTGCCGAGGCGCCGGAGGTTAACTTTGGCTGTATTAGGTAGAAGACTGTCCAGGCGCGGTCGACGTTCAACGGCACTCGCGCTTCGTCCCGCCCCCGCAGACCCGATGCGCGCGACCCAGTCGGAGGTGCGCCCCCGCACCGTCGTGCGACCGGGCACCCCGGTCAAACGTCCCGCACGCCGCAGCCCGGTCGGCAGCATGGTGATGATGACCCTCGCCACCGGACTCGTCGCGACGATGGCCCTGCCCGCGTACGCGTTCGCCCCGACGGACGGCGACGACACGTTCGCCACCACCGACGCAACCGCGCTGACCAAGGCCGGCGCGCAGAACGTGGCCGTGGACAACACGGCCGCCACCGTCACCGTCGCCGAGGACGCCTTCTCGTCGACCCCACAGGCCGAGATCGATGCCGCGGAGGCCGCCGAGGCCGCCGCAGCTGCGGAAGCGGCCCGCGTGGCCGCCGCCGCGTCGATGACCAGCTACGCCGCCTCGTACTCGGGTCCGTCCGCGGCCGAGTACCTGGCCAGCGCCGCGCACCCCAGCTTCGACCTCGCGTCGGTGTACAACACCGCCCTGCAGTACCAGGGCGTGCCCTACGTCTACGGCGGTGCCACCCCGGCCGGCTTCGACTGCTCGGGCTTCGTGATGTACGTGTACGCGCAGTTCGGCATCTCGCTGCCGCACTCCTCGACCGGGCAGGGCGCCGCCGGCACCCGCATCTCGGAAGCCGAAGCGCAGCCGGGCGACCTGGTGATCATGGACGGCCACGACGGGTTCTACGCCGGCAACGGCAACATCCTGCACGCACCGTACGAAGGTGCGGCGGTGCGTGTGCAGCCGCTGTGGACCAGCGACTACTACATCGTGCGACTCGGCATCTGATTCGCCCCTGAATGCGGCTCCCCGGTTAACTCTGGGTAACGCATAGCACAAATGGTGCGCCACGTTTCGCGGCGCACCATTTGTGGGTTAACCTGATGCCCTGATGTTCTGCGGGATTTTGGGAGAGCCAATGCGCAAGCTACGCACGATCCACACCATGGATGTGCGCGGACGCTTCGTGCTGCGGCACAGCAGTCAAATCTGTCTGGGCGCTTCGAGCACCTCAGCCTGTGGGGCGTTGTCATGATGACAACGCCCTTTTTGTTTGCCCGCCCCTCCTCCCCGTCGACGCCAGGCAGCAGTTCGAATGGCTGGAAGCCGTCCAGCCTTTTTCGAAAGGGAGCGCATGCGCACACTGGTCCTCAACGCGGGATATGAACCCCTCGCGGTCGTTTCGTTCAAGCGGGCACTCGTGCTCGTCATGAACCAGAAGGCAACCGTCATCCAAGCCGATCAGGGTCACCCGGTCTGGGCGGCGGCCGGGCCGTGGGAGCGGCCCAGCGTCATCCTGCTCACCCGGTACGTGCGGCTGCCGCGCTCCCGGTCGGTGCCGGTCAGCCGGCGCGGGGTGTTGCGGCGTGACGACCACCGATGCTGCTACTGCGGCAAGTCGGCGAGCACCATCGACCACGTGCAGCCGCGGTCGCGCGGGGGCCGCGACACCTGGGACAACCTCGTGGCCTGCTGCCTGCGCTGCAACAACCTCAAGAGTGACCGCACCCCGGCGGAAATGGGCTGGGCCATGCACTTCAGCCCGCGGATGCCGCAGGGCACCACCTGGACCCTGAGCGGGGTGGAGCGGCCGCTGCCGCAGTGGGACGAGTTCCTCGCGCCGGCTGCGCAAAGCGCCGCGTGAGCGACGTGCGTGAGGGAGGTGCGGACGAATGTTGCACCAATGTCACGAAAACGTAACGCTCAATGCGACAGGAGCGACCCTCATCCGTTAAGGTTGTGAAGTCCCCTCCCGGTTATGGCCGTCAAAAGGAATATCTGTGACTTCTCCCGGCCAAGCCGGCTCGCCCGAGGGTGACGGCGCGCTTCCCACGCGCCGTGAGCTCCGTGCCCGGCGCGAAGCCGACGCCCTCGCTGCTGGAGCCGCGACACCGGTATCCGTTCCCTCCGTGCCGGCGCCGTCGACGCCGGTCGTGGCCGTGGCTCCGGACCTCGCCGTCGTCGTTCAGGCCGACCTGCCCGCCATCACGGCCGGCCCGTCGGCTCGCGCAGGCCAACTTCCCGCACGCGCTGCCCGCACACGGGCGCGGTCGACGACTCCGCCCGCCGCGGCCCCCAAGACCGCGCCCGGACGCGGCCGGGCCAGCCGCAAGCCGATCGCCAAGATCGTGACCCTGCTGGCGATCCCGGCGATCTTCCTCACCACCGCGCTTCCCGCGTACGCGTTCTCGCCGCAGGGCGGCGCCACCGCCGTCACCGCCCAGCCGACGCTGGAGACCCAGCGTGTCTCCGTGGCCGCCGCCGCCGTGGCCGTGAGCATCTCCGATGACGCCTTCAGCGCGACGAGCCAGGCCGAAATCGACGAGATCGAGGCTCGCCGGGTGGCAGCGGAGGCAGCCGAACGTTCCGCGGCCGCCGGCTTCGCCGTGTACGGCATTCGCGCCGAAGGCGACGACTACCCGTGGCCCACCGCGGCGACGGATGACCAGGGCGGTGGCCTCTCACCGCTCGGGTACTACTACCGGGAGTGCGTGGACTTCGTGGCCTGGCGCCTGAACCGCGACGCCGGCGCTGCGGGCAGCCCGTGGAAGTGGACCTGGGGCAACTTGACCCCCGGCGGCGGCAACGGCTCCGCCTGGGCGAGCAACTGGGCGGCCAAGGGTCGGCCCACCGGCACCACGCCCGTCGTGGGCGCTGTCGCCACGTTCAGCTACAACCACGTCGCTTACGTGCAGTCGGTGCCTGGCGACGGCACCGTTGTGCTCGAGGAGTACAACTGGATGGGTTCGCACGCGTATCACACCCGCACGGTGCCGATCAGTGCCGTGAAGCTCTTCCTGTACCCGCCCACGTAGGCTGGATGGCAGGCGATCTGCCCGCTTGCGCTGCGGGGCAGCTCGGTGCGCCGTGACGTGGATTGCGGCTAAACTTTCCCGGTCAGCCTCTGTAGCTCAATGGAAGAGCAGTTCCGTCCTAAGGAAAGGGTTGGGGGTTCGAGTCCCTCCAGGGGCACCACTGGCCGCGACGGGTGTGCGTTCTCGGTGCGTTAACGTACGGGCGCTCGCTCTGGCCATCCAGATGAACGATCGAGGCGGCACGGCGTCTCGGGTTTCAACCGACCAGGTCGATCTCCCGCAGCGGGGTGCCGCCGTCGATGAAGAACCGGCCGGCAGGGGTGAGAGCGGCGGCGATACGGCGTCTCGCCTCCACGCCCGCCTGTGGATACCGTCCGTCGAAGACTCCGACCCGGATGGCGAAGGCCAGATCGAACGGCGCCTCGTCAGGCAGGAGTTCGAAATCCTCCGCGGCGACCTGCCGGGCGCTGAGCGTTCCCGCCGCGATCTCCGCGCCGGCGGTCCGGATGATCTGGGCCACGCCGGTTGCGGACCGATCGATGACGAGGATGTGGCCGTCGCCGAGAAGGCGGGCCACGGCCCGGGCGGCCGCTCCGGGTGCGCCGCCGATCTCCAGCACCCGCAGCCCCGGGCGCAACGGCAGCGCCTGGACGACCGCGGCCAGCCGTGGGGACAGTGCAGTCATCGATGTTCGCCTCCCTTCGCGGATGCGGCCAGTCTGCCACCGGACACCCCAAACGGAGCCCGGCGGCGCACGGGGCATCCGCCGGGCTTGGTAGCGTCTACCCATGACGACTACACGGTGGGCGATCCTGGGACCGGGCGAAATCGGCGGATGGTTCGCGCGAGCGTTACCCGGTTCGGCGCACGGTGTGCTGCACGCGGTGGGCAGCACCAGCCCGGAGCGGGCCGCCGTCTTCGCCGCCGAAAACGGCGCCGCGATCAGCGGAACGTACGCGGAGATCCTCGCGCGGGATGACGTGGACGCCGTGTACATCGCCACGGTGAACACCACGCACACCGAGCTCGCCCTCGCCGCGCTCGACGCCGGTAAGGCAGTTCTGTGCGAAAAGCCGGTGGCGCCGACACCCGCCGAGCTGGAGCGCATCCTGGAGCGGGCCGAGGCCGCCGGGCTGCCGTTCGTGGAGGCCTACAAGCACCGGTTCGGCCCGTTCGCGCGGTCGCTGGACGCCGCGGTCGCCGACCCGAAGCTGACCGGTCCGCTGCACGTGGTCGCGTCGTTCGGCTTCGCCGCCGGGCAGCGCACGGGTCGTCTGTTCGACCCGGAGCTGGCCGGGGGAGCGATCCTCGACGTGGGCGGATACCCCGTCGCACTCGCCGTGGGGCTCGCCGCGGCCGCCGGCACCGACCTGGCCGAGCTCACCGTGACCGAGTCGTGGGGCACCATCGGGGACACCGGGGTCGACGAGCAGGCGCGCGCCACAATCACGGCTACGGGGTTCACCGCGGATGTGGCGTGCGCCATCACCGCGGACCTGCCGCGTTCCGGCTCGGTCAGCGGCGCCACCGCGACGCTCGAACTGACCGATTCGTTCGGCGGCCGGGAATCCTCGGCGGCCGGGTTCATCCTGCACGCGGACGGCCGCGACATCGACATCGAGCTGCCGACGGTCGACCCGTTCGCCGCGGAGGCCGACGCGGTCTCGCTGGCCCTCGCCGAGGGCCGCACCGAAGCATCCGAAGTGCCGTGGGCGCACAGCCGGGCCGTGGCCCGCCTGCTCGCAGAGTGGCGCGCCGGCCTCGACGGCTAGAGCCCGCGCAGACCGGCCGGAGCCCGGTACGCGGGTCGGGCGCCGCTGCGCGCGTGGCGTGCCACCCGCGAAGCGGCGCTGCGCGCGCGTGACGGTGCGGTGCGCTCGGCGTGAACAGAGCGGCGGGCCGGCGCCGCAGCCGAAGCTGTGGTGCCGACCCGCGTGATGCTGCACCTCAACGGAACTGGGTGAGCTTCAGAACCAGGTACTGGTCCCGGACCCGGTCCAGTTCGCGTCGGACCTGGATCGACTCCGGCGCCAAAACGGGACGGTCCCGGCGACGCGGCTTCACGGGACGGCGGCCCCAATGGATGAGGGCCAGACCGACGTGCATGGCCGCGCGATCCAACACGCCCACGCGGCGCACGGGGTGCGATTCGGGGGAGCGATCGGGTTGGGGAGGGTGATCACGGCGCCCTAGGGGCGCCAGTTGGGTATTCATGGTGGGAGTTCCTTCTAAAAGAGTGCGAATCCGGGCACGCTGAACGTCGCCGGGGTCGCCGAATGAGGAGTGGCCGCGAACACGGCCGGAAGAGCGGGGCGCGAGAACGCGCGCCGCGTGCGGGGTGAGTGACCGGTGGCCGCGCGCACCAGGGTGCGGCTGCTGCCTGGTCGAGCTTCGAGAGCGTCACCACCGACTGGACCGGTGGGAAGAGCTACCGATCGATCAGGCGGTGAGGACGCCGACGAAGCCGGCGGTGGTACGGAATGCGAATGCAATCGTCTGGGTAATCACGCTGGGCTCCTTTCGTCGTATGGCGTAGGCAACACCGTACTGGGGTTGACGACGGGCGCGCAATACCCAAAATTGCCGGTTCCGCGGATGCGGTCGGCTGGGTACCCTCGAAATATGTGTCGGAACATTCATCAACTCCACAACTTCGAACCCGCCGCCACCGATGACGAGGTGTACGCGGCGTCGCTGCAGTTCGTACGCAAGATCAGCGGATCCACCAAACCGTCCAAGGCCAACGAAGAGGCCTTCAACCGTGCGGTTGCGGAGATCGCCCACGTCTCGCGGCACCTGCTGGAGGACCTGGTCACGTCGGCGCCGCCGAAGAACCGGGAAGTAGAGGCCGAGAAGGCCAAGGAACGCTCGGCAAAACGGTTCGCCGCGGCCTGACCGGTCGGCGCCGCCGGCACCACGCCGGCGGGGTCAGGTTTCCTGCAACTCGCGCGGCACCGTGATGGCGTCCACCAGGGCGCCGTTGCGCCACACCGTGACCTCGATGGGCTTGTCGATCGCGGTCTCCACCATCAGCTGCTGAACCGCGGTCGCGGTGACCACGGGCTGACCGGCCAGTGCCACGACGATGTCCCCGCGCAGCAACCCGGCCTCCGCGGCCGGGCTCCCCGGCGACACCCCGGCGACCTGCAGCCCGGTCGGGGAGCCGATCTTGGCCGCGAGGGCCGGCGGCAGCGGCACCTGAGCACCGGCAATGCCCAACCAGGCCCGGCGCATCCGGCCCCGGGTCATCAGTGCGGTGATGATCTCGCGCGTGGTGGTGTTGATCGGCACGGCCATACCCACCCCGATGCCGGCCAGTGCGGTATTGACCCCCACCATCCGGCCGGAGCTGTCGGCGAGCACGCCGCCGCTGTTGCCGGGGTTGAGAGCGGCGTCGGTCTGGATCACCTCGTCGATCACCCTCCCCGACCGGGTGGGCAACGACCGGCCCAACGCCGAGACGATGCCCGCGGTGACGCTGCCGGCCAGGCCGAGCGGGTTGCCCAGGGCCACCACCACCTGGCCGACCCGCAGGCGGGCCGCGTCGCCGAGTTCGACGGGATCCGGGGTGAGGCCGCGGGCGTGCAGAACGGCCAGGTCGGACAATGGGTCACGGCCGACGACATCGACCCGGGTGCTCGTGCCGTCGGAGAACCCGACGTCGGCGCTGTCCGCTCCCGCCACGACGTGGGCGCTGGTGAGGAGGAAACCGTCTGCCGTGATCACGCTGGCGCTGCCCGTGCCGGCGCCCCGGGAGCTGCGCACGGTGACGCTGGCCACGCTGGGCAGCACCCGGCTGGCGACGGCCATGACGGTGCGCGAGTAGGCGTCGAGGAGCCCATCGTCGTCCGGGGGCGGCACATCGTTCATGGCACCAGAGCGTACGTCCGTCGCGGCCTCACGTGGGCGTCGTTCGCTGCCAGCAGACGTGCTCGTCGTGGCGCACCGTGGGTGTGGTGGCGCACCTTCGGTGTCGCGGCGCAGGTTAGAGCGTGCGCTGCGAGAACTTACCTGCGCTGCGAGAACGTACCTGCGCCGCGAGAACGTACCTGCGCCGCGAAGGGGTGACGTGGGCCGGGAAGGTGCGCCGTCGGGTCAGCGCCGTCGGGTCAGCGCCGTCGGGTCAGCGCCGACGGGTCAGCGCCGACGGGTCAGCGGCGCCGGCGCCGGGTGCCGAAAATGCCGGTGACGATGCCCGTGAGGATGGTTTTGGTGGCGGGGGAGCCCAACACCTCCTCGAGCACCGTCTTCTGCGGGCGGGTGCGGGTGCGGGTTCCGGTCTCGGCCTGCCGGCGGAGTCGCTCGTAGTCGGCTTGGGCCTTCTTCTGGGCCTTGGCCTGCTGCGCATCCGCGGCAGCCTGCTGCTTGGCACGCTCGGCGGCCGCCTTGGCCTGCTCGATCGCCCGCTGTTCGGTTTCGGCCACCCGGGTGGCGGCCTCCAGGCGGATGGCCAGCATCTCGCGGGCAGACTCCCGGTCGATTGCCTGACCGTAGCGGGCCAGCAACGGGGATGCGGTTATCGTGGCGTCGATCTGCTCCACCGGTGTGGGCGCCATCGACCCCTGCGGCGCCCGTAACCGGGTCCAGGCCACCGGGCTCGGTGCGCCTCTCTCGTTCATCACCGTGACCACGGCCTCGCCGATGCCGAGGCCGGTGAGAACCTCGTCGAGGTCGTAGCCGGAGTTCGGGAACGTCGACACCGTCGCTCGGAGCGCCTTGGCGTCATCCGGTGTGAACGCCCGCAGCTGGTGCTGCACCCGGGAGCCCAGCTGGGCGAGCACGTCGCCGGGCACGTCCTTCGGGGTTTGGGTGACGAAGAAGATCCCCACGCCTTTCGAGCGGATGAGCCGCACGGTCTGGGTGATCGCCGCCAGGAAGTCCTTGGACGCGTCGCGGAACAGCAGGTGTGCCTCGTCGAAGAAGAACACCAGCTTCGGTTTGTCGAGGTCACCCACCTCGGGCAGGTCGTTGAACAGGTCAGCGAGCAGCCACATCAGGAATGTCGAGTAGAGCGCCGGCCGGTCCTGCACGCCGGGCACCTCGAGCAGGCTGACCACGCCGCGGCCGTCGGCGGTCACGGTCAAGAACTCGCCGGTGTCGATCTCGGGTTCGCCGAAGAACACGTCTGCGCCCTGGTCCGCGAACGTGATGAGCTCCCGCAGGATCACGCCGACGGTGGCGCTGGACAGCCCGCCGAGGCCGGTGAGTTCGCCCTTGCCGTGGTCGCTGATCAGGAAGCTGAGCACCGCGCGCAGGTCGGTCAGATCCAGCAGTGGCAGGCCCGCCTCATCGGCGTAGTGGAAGACCAGGCCCAGGCTGGATTCCTGGGTGTTGTTGAGCCCGAGGACCTTACTCAGCAGCAGCGGGCCGAACCCGGCGACGGTCGCCCGGATCGGAATACCGTGGCCGATGCCGCCGAGGGAGAAGAACTCGGTGGGCGAGGCGGCGCCGGCCCAGTCCTGACCGAGCGCCGCGGTTCGGGCGAGCAACCTGTCGCTGGGGGTGCCGACGCTGCTGATGCCGGAGAGGTCGCCCTTGATGTCGGCGGCGAACACCGGCACTCCGTGCGCCGACAGCTGCTCGGCCAGCACCTGCAGGGTCTTCGTCTTGCCGGTGCCGGTCGCGCCGGCGACGAGGCCGTGCCGGTTGGTCATCGCCAGCGGGATGCGGATCTGCACGTCGGGGCGGGCCTCGCCGTTGACGAGGGCGCCCAGCTCGAGCGCCGGCCCGTCGAAGGCGTAGCCGGACCGGATCAGGGCGACCTGAGTGTCGTCGAGGGGGCCGACCGGGACCGGGCTCGGCGCGGATGCGGCCGGCTCGGCGGCCGGCGCGGCTGGAGTCGGCGCGGACGCGGCTGCGGCGGCTTCCGCCTCCTCCTGCGCCTGGCGCAGCCGGGTCTCCGCCTCCTGGGCATCGGCCTGTGCGCGCGCGGCGGCGGCCCTGGCCGCATCCGCTTGGGCCTTGAGTTGGCTGACCGCGTCGACTGCATCGCTGGGAGTCATGGCGGTATCCTAGCCAACGCTCCGCGGGCCCGGGAGGGCGCCCCGGTGGGTCTTCTGGGCGTCAGTCCACCGGGTCGAGGGCGTCGGCGGCCTTCCGTGCGACCCGGGCGTTGCGGCGGGATTCGTCCGCGTTCCGGTGCGCCTCGGTTCGGGCGTCGGCGACGGCACTGTCCTCGGCGGTGAGCGCGGTCAGTGCCGTCTCGGCCGTCTCCAGTTGCTCGCGCAGCTCCGCGATCTCCGCGTCGAGACTGGCCCGGCGAAGCGCGAGCCGGTGCGCGCGACGCTCCAGGGCCTCGATGTCGGCGTCGATGGTGTCCGCCTCGTGCTCCAGACGGTCCGCCTCGCGCCTGGCCTCCTTCCGGCGGCGCACGTCGGCGAGTCTGACGGGATCCGGCGCGCTCCGGGACCCACCGCTTCGGGACCCACCGCTCCGGGACCCCGTGCCGGTCGTCGGCCAGGACCCCGGCTCGGGCACCGCGACGGCGTCGTCGAGGTCGACGGGTTCGTAGCCGACCGAGCGCAGCGCCCTGACGAGCAGCCCGCTGGCGACAGCGGCGGCGGCCGCTGGGTCCGAGGTGGCGGCCTGTAGTGTCTGCTCGACCTCCCCGATCACGCTCGAGGTGGCCGCACGACCGGCGCCGTCGGCGAGGTCGGCACCCGCCCGGGCGAGGGCGGTGACTGCAGTGCGGCGTTCCCCGCCGAGCCGGCGGAGCGCGTCCCGGTCGAGGTGCTCCTGCGCGGTGCGCATCTGCTCGCCCACGTCGAGGAGGGCGGTGAGATCGTCGGTGCTCTTCCGGGCGAGGAGGTTCACGATCCAGGCCGCGGGGGAGGGCTTCTTCAGCGCCGCGATCTGCTTGGCGAGGGTGGCATCCGCGGCCTTCGACTCCTGCGCGCGAGCGTTGCGCGCGGCCGTGAAGTCCTGTGGCTGGAGACCGTAGAGGTCCCGGGCGACGTCGACGAGGGTGGCGGCCATGGGACCATCCTCGCCCGTCGGGACCGCGGCCGCGACCAGCGCGGTCTCGCTCCGATCGGCTGCAGCGACACGCGCGCGACAAAACTTGTCGACACATTAGGTTAGGCTGCCCTTATGTCTCGTACTCCGGCGGAATTCCGCACCACCCGTCTCCTGACCGCCTTCGCCGCCTCAGCGGCCACGATCGCGCTTCTCGCCGGCTGCACCAGCGCCGCCGCCGACACCGAGGGCGCCGACACCGGCCGCACCGTCGACACCATCCTCGGTGAGGTCACCGTGCCCGAGAAGATCGAGGCCGTCGTTGTGATCGAGGGCCGCCGCGACCTCGACATCGCCCTCGCGCTCAACCTGCCCGTCGTCGGATTCCCCACCGAAGAAGAGGGCGCCCTCGAGCTGGAGTCACCGCTGGCCGAGGCCCGTGCCGAGGCCGAGGCGGCCGGCGCCACCGGCCTGTTCCTCGCCGACGAGATCAACATCGAGGCCATCGCCGAGGCCGCGCCGAGCCTCATCATCAGCCGCTCAGACGACGTGGAACCGATCATGGAGGAGCTCAGTGCGATCGCGCCGGTGCTCGCGATCGGCGAACAGGATGTCTCCACCTGGCAGGAGGACCTGCTGCTCGTCGGCGAGGCCACCGGCACCACCGAGACCGCCGAGGCGCTCATCGCGGAATACGAGGCCCGCGTCGCCGAGGTCTCCAGCACCTATGCCGATGTGATCCAGACCAAGCTCGTCGTGCCGCTGGGCACCGACGCCGAGGGTTCGCAGGTGCGGCCCAACCGTCTGCTCTCCACCGTGCTGCAGGATGTCGGCGCGCAGCCGAGCGCCGCGTTCGCCGAGTCGATCGCCTCCGGTGAGGGCGTGGAATTCGGCCCCGAGCAGCTGCTCGACGCGCACAGGGACGCCGACGGTGTCGTCGCGCTGGTGAACGTGGCCGACGAATGGGCCGCCACCCAGGCGAACCCGCTGTGGACGCAACTGCCCGCCGTCGCGGCCGGTCACGTCGTGCGCTCCGACAAGTCCACCCACGAGGGCGGACCGATCACGGCCCTGCACGCGCTCGACGTCGTCGAAGCGCTCTACGCCACCTTCTAACCCGCCACCCGTACCCCAAGACCCCTCCTGCAGAGCACGCTCCTGACTCCCACCGACACCACCACGACGAGCACCCGGGCGCCCAGCATCCGCCGGGTGCTCGTTGTCGGCGTGCTCGCGCTGCTGAGCGTGGCGGCCGTCGCCGCCCTGAGCGTCTTCGTGGGCACCCGGCAATTCGACCCGGCGACGGTGCTCGGTGCGCTCACCGGCACGGCGGGGGAGGAGGCCCACGCGATCATCCTCGGCCAGCGGGTGCCGCGCACCCTGCTCGGCATCATCGGCGGTGCGGCGCTGGCGGTGGGCGGTGCGCTCGCCCAGGCGCACACCCGCAATCCACTCGCCGACCCCGGCCTGCTCGGGGTCACCGCCGGTTCGGCGCTGGCGGTGGTGCTCGCGATCTCGCTGCTCGGCATCACCACCCCGGCCGGCTATCTCTGGTTCGCCTTCGCGGGCGCTCTGGCGGGCACCGTGCTGGTGGCCGTCTTCGGCTCGGTCGCCACCCGGCGCCGGGATGCCGGCCCCGCGTCGCTCGTGCTGGCCGGCGCCGCGGTCTCGGCACTGCTTGGCGCGGTGACCGGGGTGATCCTGCTGCTGGACACCGCCACCCTCGACGTCTACCGGTTCTGGACCGTCGGCTCGCTCGCGGGCGGTCGAGGGACCGAGGCGCTCGGCGCGGTCTGGCCGTTCCTGGTGCTCGGCCTGGTGCTGGCCCTGGTGCAGGCGCCCGCCCTCAACGCGCTCGCTCTCGGCGACGACATCGCCCAGAGCCTCGGCCGCAATGTGGTCGGCACCCGGATGCTCGGGCTCGCGTCGGTTGTGCTCCTGGTCGGCGGCGCCGTGGCCTGCATCGGCTCGCTGGGCTTCGTCGGCCTGGTGGCCCCGCACCTGGTGCGCCGGCTCTGCCGCGACGACCAGCGGGCCCTGCTGCCGCTCGCGGCTGCGGCCGGCGCCCTGCTCGTGCTCGTGGCCGACATTCTCGGCCGGGTCGTGGTGGCGCCCAACGAGGTCCCGGTCGGGATCACTCTCGGGGTGCTCGGCGGTCCCGCCTTCCTGTTTCTGGTCATCCGCTCCGCCCGCCGCCGCCGGCCCGGTACCCGGCGGTCGGCGCGGGCGCGGCTGCCCGAGGGCGCCTCATGACTGTGCTGCGGCTCGGCCGGGTGTCGGCGAGCATCCGACCGCGCACCGCGATCGTGACCGCCGCCGCCGGTGTGATCGCGCTCGGCCTGGCCATCGTGTCGCTGGGCATCGGCGATTTCAGTCTCACACCCGCCCGGGTGCTGCAGGTGCTCCTCGGCGGCGGCACGGCCCGCGAAGAACTCATCGTCACCACCCTGCGGCTGCCGCGCGCCGCGCTCGCCCTGGTGGTCGGCGCGGCGCTGGGGGTGTCCGGCGCGATCGTGCAGACCACGGCCCGCAACGCCCTGGCCAGCCCGGACCTGCTCGGAATCACCTCGGGGGCGAGCGCCGGAGCGGTGGCCGTGATCGTGCTCGGCGGCAGCGGCGGCCAGGCCGCCGGGCTGCTGCGCTCGGTGGGGGTGCCGGTCGCGGCGGTGCTGGGCGGGCTCGGGGCGGCGGCCGTCGTCGCGCTCATTCTGCGGGTCGTCGACGCGAACGGGGTGCAGCCGCTGCTGGTGGGCGTGGGGGTCTCGGCGTTCTTCGGCGGCCTGGTGAGCTGGATGATGATCGCCGCGAGCATCGACGACGCGGCCCGCGCCAACGTCTGGCTCACCGGCTCGCTGAACAACCGGTCCTGGCCCGAACTCACCGCGGCCGGCCTGGTCACCCTCGCCGGCCTGATCGCGCTGGTGCCCCTCGCACCCCGCCTGGCCACATTGTCGCTCGGCCCGGAGACCGCGAGGTCGCTGGGCCTCCGACCGCTGCCCGTGGTCACCGGGCTGCTGGTGATCTCGGTGGTCATGGTCTCCGCGGCCACCGCCGTGGCCGGACCGGTGGCGTTCGTCGCCCTGGTCGCCCCGCACCTGGCCCGGATGGCGAGCCGCTCGCCCACACCATCGCTCCTGGCCTCCGCCACGATCGGGGCGCTCGTGGTGGTGGCCAGCGATCTGGTCGCCCGCACCGTGCTGTCCCCGATCATCCTGCCCGTCGGCGCCGTCACCGCCGCGGTCGGCGCCCCATTCCTGCTCTGGCTGCTCGTGCGCGGCAGAAAGGCCTCCGCCTGATGTCTGAACCCCTCAAGAAGCCCGCCGACAACCAATTCACCGTCGACGCGCTAACCGTGCTCTACGGCGACCGGGTCGCCATCGACGCGGTGAGCACGGTGCTCCCTGCCGGAAAGATCACCGCGGTGATCGGCCCGAACGGCTGCGGCAAGTCCACCCTGCTGCGGTCGTTGGCCGGTCTCGTGCGGCCCGACCGCGGCACCATCTCGCTCGGCGGCACCGACATCCGCCAGATCCGCACCAAGGAGTACGCCCGCCGGGTGGCGGTGCTGCCGCAGTCGCCGGTCGCCCCGGAGGGCCTCACCGTGGCCGACCTGGTCTCCCGCGGCCGGGACCCGTACCGGCGCTGGTACGACCAGTGGTCACGCGCCGACGAGTCGCACGTCCTCGACACCCTGCGCGCCACCGGACTCGAATTGCTCGCCGACCGGCCCCTCGACTCGCTCTCCGGCGGGCAACGCCAACGCGCCTGGATCGCGATGGCCGTGGCTCAGCGCACCGGGGTGCTGCTCTTGGACGAACCCACCAGCTTCCTCGACGTGGCCCATCAGCTCGAGGTGCTGGCGCTCGTGGACGAGCTGCACGCCACCCTCGGCGTCACGGTGGTGATGGTGCTGCACGAGCTCAGCCTCGCGGCCAAACACGCCGACCACCTCGTGGCCATGAAGGACGGCCGCATCGTTCTCGCGGGCACCCCCGCCGAGGTCATCACCGCAGGTGTGCTCGCCGAGGTCTTCGGGATCGAGGCGGACATCCTGACCGACCGGCGCACCGGCCGGCCCGTCGTGATCCCCACCGGGCTGACCGGGCAGCAGACTGGACCCAGACCGGTAGTGCAGCCGGCCGGGGGAGGAACCATTGATGACTGACCGACCAGCGGTGCGCTCGACCGGAGCGACCCCGGGCGCGACCACCCGGGCGGCCGATGCCGTACGACGGATGATCACCTCCGGGAAACTCACCCCCGGCAGCCATGTGATCGAAAGCCGTCTGGCCGCCGAGCTGGGCCTGTCCCGCTCACCGCTGCGGGAGGCACTGCGGGTTCTCGAGCAGGAGGGACTGCTGCGCTCGGTGCCCAACCACGGCGTCACCGTCACCGAGCTCAGCGCCCAGGACATCTACGAGATCTACACCCTCCGGCGCACCCTGGAGGAGATGGCGGTGCGCATCGGCGTGCCGGTCACGATGCCCGAGCGGCTGGAACGTCTGGAGCTGGCCTTCGCAGAGATGCTCGACAACGCCCACCGCGGCGACGACGACTCCGCGGCGGACGACAGCCACCGCTTCCATCTGGCCCTGGTCGGTCTGGCCGGCCACTCCCGGCTGGAACACGCCTACCGGTCACTGGCCCTGCAACTCACCATGCACCTCAACCGCAAGGCCAGGGCCGCGAACGAGACCCTGGTCGAGCGCGCCGAGCGGCACCGGGTGATCGTCGACCTGGTGCGAGCGGGCGACGCGGACGGGGTGGTCGCCGAGCTCGCCGACGGCGCCAGCGTGACCCTGGTGCGCCGGCTCGGCCGGCCGAGTGCGCTCTCACCCGAGGCGGAACGCTGGTACGCGCAGTCCCACGTCTGACCGCCCTGCGCGGGAAGGTTTCGGCTTCCGGCCACCGCGGCTAGCCTGTTCGGCATCGGGCGTGTGAGTGCCCGCTCACAGAGAGGCGGCACACCGATGACCACAGACGGCCGGGGCCGGGTGATTGTGCGCGACGGATCGTGGGGGTTCTTCTTCCTGCTGGCGTACATCGGCGCCGCCATCTACTTCATCTCCGTATCGGACGGCTCCTTCTGGGGCGTCATCCTCGGCCTGCTGCAGGCGATCGTCTGGCCGGTGTACGTGACCTATCTCGTGTTGCTGGGGCTCGGCGCCTGACCGGGCCTCAGGCGGCCCGGCGCGTTCCGGCAGACTGAGCGGCCCACAGGGCGATCCGGTCGGCGGAGTGCGCGGGAGCGCGGTCCACGCTCAGTGGCAGATCGGCAGGCCCGTGGCTGCCGGTCGGAACGGCGACCAGGGTGGCCGTCATCACGATCGGGCTGAGCGAACGGTGTGCGGGGGCGGTGCGCAGGAAGGTGGTCATGGGGAATCCTCTCGGCCAAGCGGCACCCGAGCACTCGATCGAGGCCGGTGATTCCATCGTCGTCGCCGCGCTTGTCGAGGGCATCCTCCGATCGGATGAACCCGCCTACTGCGTTCGGCGTAGGTTGCGCCGGCGGGTCTGCACCGGTGGCAGGTGGCGAGACTCAGCCGAGGCGCACCCCGGATGCCTTGAGCTCCAGCGCGGCGAGCGACCGCATGACCGTGGGATCACCGCGGCGCCACGCCGAGACGGGGTCGGCGTCGACCGCGGCGAGCACCGACAGGTTCTGGTTCGTCAGGGCGCGCAGCGCGAGCATGTCCACCGTGACACCGCCGCGAACCAGACGCCGGATGGTGGCGGCACGCCGCGTGAAGCGCATCCGGGGCACCAGCCAGAACAGCAGGATCGTCAGGACCGGAACGACGGCGATACCCCAGCCCAGGCCCACGGCCAGGTTCAGCACCGCCTCCTGCTGGCTGCGCCCCGCCGCCTCGAGGCTCTCGCCCGCCCCGCTGGCGGCTTCGAAGGGAACGCTGATACCGCCGCCGATGAGCGGCACCGCATCGAGCTGGTCGCCGATGTCGGTCATCGTGCTCGAGAAGTCCGACCCGGCAGACTGCATCTGGGCGCCGAACCGGGCGAGGTCTATCACGAGCGAGTAGACGAAGACACCCAACCAGACCCACGCCGCGATCGCGGCGACGGCGAAGACATCAACCGCGATCTGGCGGGAACGCTGCGGGGCGAAGTCGGAGTAGATCTGCATTCCCTCACTATCGCGCAGATCGAGGGACCGCACCCGACGCCGGACGCGGCGGGTGCGGAGATCAGCCGCGTGACTGCAGGAAAACCATGACGAGGGTGCCCGCGCCGTAGAGCAGCAGCTTGCCGCGGTACCCGGCCCACCAGGCTCGGGGCGCCGGCTGCTCCTCGTCGGCGGGTGCGGCATCCGGGTCGACGTTGCCGTCCGCGTACCGCGGTGCGTCGGGGCCGGCATCGGCCGGGGCGCCGGCACGTGCGGCCGGAGCGGCCGGCTGCGCACGACCGCCGAGGCGCTCGAACGGACGGACGAGGAACTCCGGAATCATGATCCGGTCGAACTCGTCGCCTGGTTCGTTGTTCTGCGTGTTCTTCATTCGAATATCACCCCTGCCTCAAGTGTAGGGAATAACCTGAACTCCCGATTGCTGCGCGTCTGCGGCAGTGCAGCCTGCGACCCGGAAGATCCATGATCGCTCACGAGACGTTCACCCGCCGCATCCGCGACCGGCTGGCGGTTGCCGGCGCCGCGCCCCGCGCCCGGCCCGGCATCGGAACACCGGATGCCGAACCGACGACACCGCCCGGGGCCCGGGGCCGGCGCTGGGCCGCCGAACCCCTGCAGACCGACGAGAAGATCCGCGAGAACACCGGGCACACCTGGGACGAGTGGGCCGATCTGATCGAGGCGGGGCCCGGCCGGCTCGCCGGGCACACCGCGATCGCCGCGTGGGTGCAGGCCGAGCACGGGCTGACCGGATGGTGGGCGCAGGGCGTCACCGTGAGCTACGAGCGGATCGCCGGCCTGCGCCTGCCCGGCCAGATGCCCGACGGCACCTTCAGCGTCAGCCGGTCCCGGGTTCTGGAGCTTTCGGTCGAGCTGTTGCGCGCCGCGCTGCTCGACGACGCCGGCCGCGCCGACCTGTTCCCCGGCATCGACACCGTGCTGCGGTCCAAACCGGCCTCGAAGGCGCTGCGGTTCGCCGCGTCCCAGGCCAAAGAGCCGGTGGGGTCGCTGCTGTTCACCGCCGACCCGTTGCCGGACGGCCGGTTGCGGGTCACGGTGACCCACGACAAGCTGCCGGGCGTGGACGAGGGCGAGGCGTGGAAACAGTTCTGGGCGGACTGGCTCGCCGCCGTGGCCCAGACATCCGCACTCTAGCCTCCCCACCCTCCCCGGAGCGGAGGGGTCAGGGCAGCAGGCGTGCCAGCGTCGCCACGGCGCCCTCGAAGAGCTCCGGGCGGGCTCGGGAGTAGTTCAACCGGAAGAAAGAGCCGGTCGCCTCGGCGGGGAACCAGTCGCCGCCGGGGGAGAACAGCACCCCCTCCGCGCGGCTGCGCCGGGCCAGGTCGGCCACGTCCACGCCGTCACTCGTACGCACCCAGAGGTTGAGGCCGCCCCGCGGCACCAGCCCGAGCGCATCCGCCCCCAGCTGGCCGCGCACCTGCCGGGCCATTTCGTCGCGGCGACCGCGCAGCGCGCCACGCAACCGGGTGAGGTGGCTGCGCCACCCCGGGTCGGTGAGCACGTCGACCGCCGCCTGCTGCAGGATGCCGCTCACGTAGAGGTCGTCGACCGTGCGGTCCACCTGGATGCGCGCCAGGGCCGGGCCGCGCGCCACCACCGCCGCAACCCGGATGGCGGGGGAGAGGCTCTTGGTGAGCGAGCGCACATAGACGATGTGGCCATCCGGGTCGTCGGCGGCGAGGGTGGCCACATCCGTGTCGATGCCGAAGTCGTGGGCCCAGTCGTCCTCGATCAGGTAGACGCCCCTGGCGCGGAGCACGGCGGTGATGGCGCTGCGCTCGGCGCTGGACCACAGCGCCCCGGTGGGGTTGGCGAAGTGCGGCTGTGCGTAGAACAGGCGTGCACCGCTGGCGCCGAGGGCGTCGTCGAGGTCGGCGGCCGAGGGGGCGCTCGCGCCGCGCGCGATCGGCACGATGCGCAGGCCGGCCTGCCGCGCGGCGGCCATGGCTCCCCAGTAGGTGGGCGACTCCATCACGATGGTGTCGCCCGGCGCGGCCAGCGCCCGGAAGATCGACGAGAGCGCGCTTTGACCGCCGGGGGTGATCACCACGTCGTCGGCGGCCGGCGGGGCGGCGGCGGATGCGCCGGCCGGGGCCAGTTCCGCCGCGAACCAACTGCGCAGTTCCGGCAGCCCGGAGAGGGGAGCGCGGTCCACGGCGGTGCTGGTGCGGGCGGCGCGCACCAGCGCCGTGCGCACCAGCCGGGTGGGCAGCAGGTCTTCGGCCGGGTAGCCGGAGTGCAGGGCGATCATGCCGGGGCCGGCGCTCGCCATGGCGGTGCCGATCGCGTCGGCGCCGGTGCGGGCCGCTCCCAGCGCGGTGGTCTGCCAGCCGAAGTCGGCGCGATGCACGGCGTGCGGCCGGGCCACAAAACTGCCCGCGCCCGGCCGGGTCTCCACGAGGCCCTCGAGCACCAGCCGCTGCAGGGCACGCTGAACGGTGAGCGGGCTGGCCGCGTGCTCGAGCACCAGGGTGCGGGTGGAGGGCAGCCGGTCGCCGGCCGGGAGGCGGGCTATGAGGGCGCGCAGCCGGCGTTCGATGGCGAGGTGGGCGGAATCAGTGCTCGGCGGGCCGGCCTGGGTGCTATCCTGCTGCATGAAACCACAGAGTAGCGCTATCGTCCCGGATGCGCCAGCGCTATCGGCGCCGACGGAGCCGGACGCTGCAGCCCCGAACACCGCACCCGACCTGTCCCGCCGCGATTCACCCGCCGCGGGTCTGTTCTTCGGTCTGCTGGGCGTTGTCGCCTTCTCATTCACCCTTCCCTTCACCCGGGTGGCGGTCACCCAGCTCGACCCGCTGTTCGTCGGCGCCGGCCGGGCCGTCGTTGCCGGCCTCCTCGCCATCGGGGTGCTCGCCGTGTTGCGCCAGCGACTGCCGCGGGGCGGTCAGTGGCTGCGCCTGGCCGTGGTGGCGGCGGGGGTCATCGCGGGCTTCCCGATCCTCACCTCCTACGCGCTGCAGTCCGTTCCCGCCGCGCACGGCGCCGTGGTCATCGGCCTGCTGCCCGCCGCCACGGCCGTGGTCGCCGTGCTGCGCGCCCGGGAACGGCCGTCCGCGCGGTTCTGGCTGGCCGGCGCGCTCGGGGTGGCGGCCGTGATCGGCTTCGTCGCCCTCACCGCCGGCGGCCTCACCAGCCTGCACCCGGCCGACCTGCTCCTGGTGGGCGCGGTGGTGCTCGCGGCGATCGGCTACGGCGAGGGCGCGCTGCTGGCCAGGGAACTCGGCTCCTGGCAGACCATCTGCTGGGCGCTGATCGTGGCGCTGCCGGTGATGCTGCCGTTGATGCTCGTGGGGCTGGGCTCCGGCTGGCCGCGGGCGGATGCGCCGGCCTGGTTGGCCTTCGCCTACCTGGCCGGGGTGAGCATGTTCCTGGGCTTCTTCGCCTGGTACCGCGGCCTGGCCATCGGCCCGATCGCGCGGGTGAGCCAGATCCAGTTGGTGCAGCCGGTGCTCACGATCGTGTGGGCGGCGCTGCTGCTCGGCGAGCATCTCGACCCGATCGTGCTGGTGGGCGCCCTGGCGGTGATCCTCTGCGCTGCCACCGCGGTGCGTGCCCGCATCCGCTGACCCGCCCCACCGACGGGGACATTCCGCAGGAGTTGTGCTCCCGCGCCGACCGGTGGGGACCGGAAGTGGGGCGGGCGGGGGAGAATGGCGTCGTCGCGTGACGCCCGTTCACCCGTTGGTTACCTGACGGTTCTACGCTGGCGCTGTCGCGGTTTGTCGCGAGAACCGGACAGGAGTGCGCGTGACCCCGATTCACCCAGAGCCCGACCAGCGCTCAGTCGACTTCCCCGCCGAGACCGTTCCGGCGCCGTCCGGCCCCGCCAGCGCCGCCTCGCCGCAGCAGGCTCAGCAGCAGCCGGCCGCGGCCGCCCATGAGCAGGCGGTACTGGATGCCGGGAACCTGGTGCACCCGGAGCGCACCCTGGTGGAGATCCTGCTGGCCACCGCCGAGGAACACCCCACCGCTCTCGCCCTCGAGGACGCCGCCGGCGCGTTGAGCTACCGGCGCCTGGTGCGGCTGGTCAACGAGCAGGCCATCCGGCTGAGCCGGGCGGGCGTGCGCCGCGGCGACACCGTCGGCATCCGCATCCCGTCGGGCACCCGCGAGCTCTACCTGTCGATCCTCGCCACCCTCGCCGTGGGCGCCGCGTACGTGCCCGTCGACGCCGACGACCCCGAGGAACGCGCCCGCCTGGTCTTCGGCGAGGCCCGCGTGGTGGGCGTGATCGGGGCCGGCGGCATCTTCGCCGTGCGTGACGGCCTCGACGCCGGGGTGCTCACCGACCGGCCGCTGGCCGCGGAGGAGGACCCGTCGCTGGCGCACTGGGGCCGCCCGATGCCCAGCCCCGACGACGACGCCTGGATCATCTTCACCTCCGGCTCCACCGGCGTGCCCAAGGGCGTGGCCGTCACGCACCGGTCGGCGGCGGCGTTCGTGGACGCCGAGGCCGGCCTGTTCCTGGCCCGCGAACCGATCGCCCCCGGCGACCGGGTGCTGGCCGGGCTGTCGGTTGCGTTCGACGCCTCCTGCGAGGAGATGTGGCTGGCCTGGCGGAACGGCGCCTGCCTGGTGCCCGCCCCGCGCACCCTGGTGCGCAGCGGCGCCGACCTCGGCCCGTGGCTGATCGCGCACGGCATCACCGTGGTCTCCACCGTGCCCACCCTCGCCGCCCTCTGGCCCGAGGAGGCCCTCGAGGCGGTGCGCCTGGTGATCTTCGGCGGTGAGGCCTGCCCGCCCGAGCTGGCCGCCCGCATCAGCGCCCGCGGCCGCGAGGTGTGGAACACCTACGGTCCCACCGAAGCCACCGTCGTGGCCTGCGGGGCCCTGCTCGACGGCAGCGACCCGGTGCGCATCGGCCTGCCGTTGGACGGTTGGCGCCTCGCCGTCGTCGACGCCGCCGGCCAGCGGGTGCGCGCCGGCGAGACCGGCGAACTCATCATCGGCGGCGTGGGCCTGGCCCGCTACCTCGACCCGGCCCAGGATACGGTGAAGTACGCCCCGCACGATGGGCTCGGTTGGCAACGCGCCTACCGCAGCGGCGACCTCGTGCGGTTCGACCCAGACGGGCTGGTGTTCGTCGGCCGGGCCGACGACCAGATCAAGCTCGGCGGCCGGCGCATCGAACTCGGCGAGATCGACGCCGCCCTGCAGGCCCTGCCCGGTGTGGCCGGCGCCGCCGCCGTGGTGCAGACCACCCCGGCCGGCAACCAGGTGCTGGTGGGCTACCTCGCCCTCACCGACACCGCGGCCGCCGGGTTCGACCTGCCCGGCGCATCCGAGGCCCTGCGCACCGCCCTGCCCGCCGCGCTCGTGCCGCTGCTCACCGTGGTCGAGTCCATTCCCACCCGCACCTCCGGCAAGGTCGACCGGGCCGCGCTGCCCTGGCCGCTGCCCGGGCTGGCCGGCGGCAGCACGGCCGGCACGGATGCGCTCAGCGGCACCGCCGCCTGGCTCGCCGAGCACTGGGCGGCGATTCTCGGCGTGCCCGTCGTCGACGCCGACAGTGACTTCTTCGCCTACGGTGGCGGCTCGCTCTCGGCCGCCCAGTTCGTCTCCGCGATCCGGGAACGCTACCCGGACACCCGCATCAGCGACATCTACGACCACCCGCGGATCGGCTCGCTCGCCGACGAACTCGACAGCCGGGTGCCGCCGGTGGCCCGGCGCACCCGTCAGGTGCTGCCGATCCCGGCGCGCACGGGGGCTCTGCAGAGCCTGCTCGGCGTGCCGCTGCACCTGCTCGTGGGCGCCCGCTGGCTGGTCTACCTGATGGCGGCCAACAACGTGCTCGCCGCCGCCGGCGCATCCTTCGCCCCCACGGTCTCGTGGTGGTGGGTGCTGGCCGGGTTCATCCTGCTCGTCACCCCGCTGGGCAAGATGGCCATCTCGGTCGGCGCCGCCCGGCTGCTGCTGCGGGGCGTGAGCCCGGGCGCCTACCCGCGCGGCGGCTCGGTGCACCTGCGGTTGTGGCTGGCCGAACAGGTGGCCCATTTTGTCGACGCCGCCAGCCTCGCCGGCGCCCCGTGGATCAGCTACTACGCCCGGCTGCTCGGCGCCCGTATCGAACCGGGCGTCGACCTGCACTCGGTGCCCCCGGTCACCGGGATGCTCAGCATCGGCGAACGCGCCGCCGTGGAACCCGAGGTGGACCTGGCCGGCTACTGGTTGGACGGCGACGTGCTGCGCATCGGCCGGATCCGGATCGGCGCGGAGGCCGTGGTGGGCTCGCGCAGCACCCTGCTCGGCGGCGCCAAGATCGGTGAGGGCGCCGAGATCGAACCGGGCTCCGCCGTGTCCGGCCGGGTGCCCCGCGCCGAACGGTGGGCCGGGTCACCGGCCGTGCGGGTCGGCTCCGCCCGCCGCGGCTGGCCCGCCGAACGCCCGCCCGCCGCCCGGCGGTGGCTGCTCGCCTACGGCGCCGGTTCGGTGACGCTCACCGCCATCCCCGCCGCGGCGGTGCTGCTCGGGGTGCTCATCGTGGGCCTGGCCGTCGGCGACGCCGGCACCCTGGCCGGCGCGCTCGGCCGGGCCGCCCTGGCCGTGCCCGGTGCCGTGCTCGCCGCGGGCCTGCTCTACGCCGGCGCCGTGATCGGCGCGGTGCGGCTGCTGGGCCTCGGCCTCACCGAGGGACACCACCCGGTGCGCAGCCGGGTGGGCTGGCAGGTCTGGATGACCGAACGCCTGCTCGACGGCGCCCGCACCCTGCTGTTCCCGGTCTACGCCAGCCTCCTCACCCCGGTGTGGTTGCGGTTGCTCGGTGCCAAGGTCGGTTCGGGCGTGGAAGCCTCCACCGTGCTGCTCGTGCCGAAACTGACCACCATCGCGCCCGGCGCGTTCCTCGCCGACGACACCATGGTCGCCTGTTACGAACTCGGCGGCGGCTGGATGCGCATCGGTCGTGCCAAGATCGGCCGCCGGGCGTTCCTGGGCAACAGCGGCATCGCCGGGCCCGGCCGCACCGTTCCGCGTGACGGCCTCGTGGCCGTGCTGTCGTCCACCCCCAGGAAGGCCAAACGGGGATCCTCCTGGCTGGGCAACCCGCCCACGCGACTCCGCCGCCGGGTGACCGACACCGACGAGGCCCGCACCTTCCACCCGCCGGCCCGGCTGGTCCTGGCCCGGTCGCTCTGGGAGGTGCTGCGCCTGGTGCCGGTGTTCGTCTCCGCCTGGATCGCCCTTGGCGTGCTCGGCACCCTGACCGCCCTGTGGCTCTGGGCCGGTCCCGGCGTGACGCTGCTGCTCTCGGCGTTGGTGCTCATGGCCGCCGGTGTGGTCGCCGCGCTGGTCAGCACCGCCGCGAAGTGGCTGCTGGTGGGACGCATCCGGGTGTCGGAACATCCGCTCTGGTCATCGTTCATCTGGCGGAACGAGGTCTCCGACACGTTTGTGGAGATGGTCGCCCGGCCCTGGTTCGCGCAGAACGCGTCCGGCACACCGGCCCTGGCCCTGTGGCTGCGCTCGTTGGGCGCGCGGATCGGGCGGGGCGTGTGGTGCGAGTCGTACTGGCTGCCCGAGGCCGACCTGGTGAACCTCGCCGCCGGCAGCAGCGTGAACCGTGGGTGCGTCGTGCAGACGCACCTGTTCCACGACCGGATCATGCAGCTGGACACCGTGTCGATCGGCGCCGGCGGCACCCTGGGGCCCAACAGTGTGATCCTGCCGGCGGCGCGGATCGACGAGAACGCCACCGTCGGGCCGGGGTCGCTGGTGATGCGCGGCGAGCGGGTGCCCACCGATTCACTGTGGTCGGGCAACCCGATTGCGCCGTGGCACCGGCCGCCGTGGAAGACTTGACCCCTTATGTTGCGATCCTCCACCCCGGTACACGGCTCCGCGTCCGCGGGCGACTCCTACCTGCCCGCCAGCGGCAACGGCGGCTACCGGGTTGACCACTACGACCTGAACCTGGACTACCGGGTTGCCACGAACCGGTTGACGGCCTCGGCCACGATCCGGGCGCGGGCGCTGACCGGGCTGGACCGGTTCAGCCTGGACCTGGCCGGGCTCACCGTGGAGAAGGTCACCGTGGCGGGGGCTGCCCCGGCCAAGAGCACGCACACGGCGCGGAAGCTCGTGATCACACCCGCGGTGCCGCTGACGGCAGGGGAGAGCTTCGAGATCACCGTGCGGTACCGGGGCGCGCCGCATCCGGTGCGGGGCCCCTGGGGCGAGGTGGGCTGGGAGGAACTCGCCGACGGGGTCCTCGTGGCCGGGCAGCCCAGCGGGGCGCCGTCGTGGTTCCCGTGCAACGACCACCCGAGCGACAAGGCCACCTTCGGAATCCAGCTCACCTGCGAGGCGCCGTACACGGTAGTGAGCAACGGACCGGTCGTGGCCAAGAGCACCCGCTCCGGCCGCACCACCTGGACCTTCGAGGTGAAGGAGCCGATGGCGCCGTACCTGGCCAGCGTGCAGATCGGCCGGTACCGCCGGCACGACATCATCGCGACCCCGGTGGCGCACAGCCTGTACTTCCCGCCCACGATGGCCCGCAAGGTGGCGGTGGATTTCGCCCGGTTGGGCGAGATGATCGACGTGTTCAGCGCCGCTTTCGGCCCGTACCCGTTCCCCGCCTACGCCGTCGTCGTCACCGACGATGTGCTGGAGATCCCGCTCGAGGCGCACGGGCTGGGGGTGTTCGGCCGCAACCACGTGGACGGACTGCACGGCAGCGACCGCCTGATCGCCCACGAGCTGGCGCACCAGTGGTTCGGCAACAGCCTCACCCTCACCCGGTGGGCCGACATTTGGCTGCACGAGGGGTTCGCCTGCTACGCCGAGTGGATCTGGGCCGAGGCCAGCGGCGGGCTCAGCGCGCACGCGCTCGCCGTGCTGCACCGGGCCGAACTCGACTCCCTGGCCAAGAACATCGTCGTGGGCGACCCAGGCCCGCACGACATGTTCGACGACCGGGTCTACAAACGCGGGGCGCTGGCGTTGCACGCGGTGCGCCAGGCCATCGGCGACGAGGCGTTCTTCACGGCGCTGCGCGCGTACACCCGCACGCACCGGCACGGCAACGTGACGCCGGACCATCTGCTCGGCTGCTTCGCCGCGGCATCCGGCACCCGAGCCGCCGACAAGATCGTGAACCGGTGGGTGTCGGGCAAGAGCCTGCCGCAGCTGGAGCCGGCCGGGCCGAAGCCGTAGGGCGCCCGCACGGCGCCATCGAGTCGCCGCAGAAATCCCCATCGGCCGTCGCGAAGGGGGATTCTGGCGGAACTCGCGAAAGATCGCCTTGCCGAGTTGCCGAGAAACGCCCCTTCGCGTGCCGTGAAGGGGACGTTTGCGGCAACTCGCGGGCCGGGTTGCCGTTGGGTGGTTAGGGCAGTACAGCAATAACGGGACGAGTGGCGCAGACCACCGCGACGGTGCCGACCAGTCCGACGGTTCCAGTCGGCGGGGTCAGCGGATGCAGGTGCGCCCGGTCGAGTGGGAACGGAGCGGCCGGCCAGTCGGCGAGGACCGGCCACCCAGCGACCTCGCCGGCGAGGTGGGCGGCGAGCTGGGCAGGGACTCGTGCGGCTGAACCGGCGGCCGTCGGCGCGGCGGCGGGCAGCGCGATGGTCAGGTCGCGCGGGTCGACCCGGAGGCCGGTTCCGGCGGCCTTGAGCACCGCCTCCTTCGCGGTCCAGGCCGAGACCAGGGCGGCCCCGGCTTCGGCCGGGTCGAGGGCGGCCAACGCGCGTGCCTCGGCCACCGACACCAGCGCGTCGGCCACCGGCGCGCGGCCCAGGGCGGCGACCGACTCGACGTCGATGCCCACCGGGCCGGCCGACGTGACGGCGAGGGCGAGCCGGCCCTCCGCGCGGGAGAGACTCACGTGAACGGCGGGGCCGGACCCGGCCGTGCCGCCGAGAACCACCCGGAGCGGCCCATGGCCAGAGGCCCCGCAGTTCGGGCACACCTGCTCGAGCGTGATCGAGTCCGGATCCACCCCGGTCAGCCGGCCCACGAGGGCGACCAGCCGCTGGTGGTCGCCGGCCCTCGCCGGCGCCTGGTCGGCGAACTGCACCACCACGGTGCCGGCCAGGTCGATGCTCATCGGGCCGCCGTGCGCCGCGTCCGGCGCCGGGCCTGCGGGCGGAGCGGGACATCGAGCACGCCATCACCCTAACCCCACCCGGCGGGCGGCTCTTGTCGGCGCCCATGGCGGGTGCGAGAATCGGCGTAATCGGACGTGTCGCGCATCCGGCTGCGGGGCCGACGCTCCAACGCGGTTAGCGAGGTTGTCGTGAAGCGGTTCGAAGGTGTGGCCAAGCCCGCCACTCTCGCCGCCGGTTCGGTGTTCATCATCGGTGGCGTCCTCGACCCGGTGCTCCGGCTCACCCCAGACCCGACCAGCAGCCTGGTGCAGACCCCGCTCTACGCGGTGCGGTCGGTGGCGCTGCTCGGCGGTGCACTGCTGCTGATCCTGGCGCTGGTGTCCATCTACGAACGGCACGCCCGCAAGATCGGCCCGTTCGGGTTCTCCGCCGCGATCGTCGCCGGAACCGGCACCATCCTGATCAGCGGCCTGTTCTGGGCACAGGCGTTCCTCTATCCCACCCTCGGCCGGGTCGCCCCCGACCTGCTCGACGGAACCACACGGCCCGGTTCGAGCTCGTTCGGCCTGCTGCTGAGCGCCGCGGTGTTCGGCGTCGGCTGGATCCTGCTGGGTAGTGCCATGCTGCGTGCCCGGGTCTACCGGGTGCTCCCCGCCGTGCTCATCGTGCTCGGCGGCGCCGTCTCGCTGCTGCCCACCACCGCGATCGGCCAGGCGGTGCTCGGCGTGGGTCTGGTGCTGCTCGCGTTCAGCCCCACCTACCGCAAGCACGAGGGCCCGCAGCGGCACTGATCGCGTCCTGTCCGCGGGGCGCCCGCGCCGGTGCGACACTTGTACCGCGAGTGAGGAGCAGCAGTGGCGCTAGTTGATGACGCGATTTATGTGGATGGTCGCCGGGTGGCGACCCCGGAGACGCTGCAGGACGTCTTCGCGGTGCTCAAGGAGAAAAAGGGCTTCGCCTGGATCGGCCTGTACCGGCCGACCGACGACGAGGTGCGCAGCGTCGCCGACGAATTCACCCTGCACCACCTCGCCATCGAAGACGCCCTCAAGGGTCACCAGCGGGCCAAGATCGAGCGTTTCGCCGACACCCTGTTCCTGGTGCTGCGACCCGCGCGGTACATCGACGCCGACGAGCGGGTGGAATTCGGCGAGCTGCACGTGTTCGTGGGTCCCGATTTTGTCGTCACCATCCGGCACGCCGAATCTCCCGACCTCGCCTCGGTGCGTCGGCGCCTCGAAGAAACCCCCGATCTTCTCGCGTTCGGCCCTCAGGCCGTGCTGTACGCCATCCTCGACCAGGTGATCGACGAGTACGCGCCCGTCGTGGCGGGTCTCGAGAACGACATCGACGAGATCGAGGACCAGCTGTTCGACGGCGACCAGGCCGTGTCCCGGCGGATCTACGCCCTGTCACGGGAGGTCATCGAGTTCCAGCGAGCCACCCAACCGCTGATCGGGATGCTCGAATCACTGCAGGAAGGATTCGAGAAGCACCACGTGGACGTGGAACTGCACCGGCACCTGCGGGATGTGCTCGACCACACCATCCGGGTCGTCGAACGGGTCGACGCCTTCCGGCAACTGCTGCAGAACGCCCTCACGGTGCACAGCACCCTCGTCGCCCAGCGGCAGAACGACGAAACCCGTCGGCTCTCCGAGACCGGTCTGGCGCAAAGTGAAGAAGTGAAGAAAATCTCCAGTTGGGCGGCGATTCTGTTCGCCCCCACCCTGGTGGGCACCATTTACGGCATGAATTTCACCCATATGCCGGAGTTAGACTGGCGGTTCGGCTACCCGTTCGCGATCGCGCTGATGTTCGCCATGGGTTTCGGGTTGTACGCGGTGTTCAAGCGCAAGGGCTGGCTCTAGGGCCGCGGCGCCGCTCAACCCTCCAGAAACCTGCGAATGCGCGAGAAACCCGGGTGGCCTAACGGAGAACCGGCCGCCGAAGAAATAGGGTGTGGGTGTGTGGCGCCTCGATAGAAAACCAGAAGATGACGATTTCACGTCGGAGTACACCGACGTGCCGTCAGCCGACTCGCGACTTGTAACGTCTCCGGACTCGGTGAGTCTGGGCGACCCGGCGCTGGTCGCCGGTAACATCGCCGAACCCACCTGGACGCGGTGGCGCGATGAACTCGCCGCCGTCGGCGGCCACTCGCCACTGCTGCACTTCGGCGACAGCGCACGCTCCCGCATTGAACTCTCCGCCACCCACCCCGGTGGCCTGCCGCAATTCATCACCGGTAAAACCACGTTGCTGTCCAACCTGATCCGGGATGAGCTGGCTCTCCGCAACGCCCGCCTGGCCGCGAACGAGATCACCCAGAAGGGCATCGAGCTGCGATCGATGCGCGGCATCGAATCGGTGCACCTCGCCATCGGACTGGCCCAGTGGCGGCACAACGACGTCGACTACACCGCGCCGGTGCTGCTGCGCCCCCTCGCCATCCGCCGGTACGGCCGCGACTTCGAACTCAAGCTCAAGGGCGCCCCGTTCCTCAACCCCGAGTTGGCCCGGGCCCTGCACGACCAGTTCCAGATCACCCTCGACGCGGATGCGTTCGTGGCGTTGGCCGTGACCAACGGCGCGTTCAAGCCGCAACCGGTGATCGACCGCCTGCGCGGGCTCACCTCGCACCTGCCCTGGTTCAACGTGTCGCCCCGCCTGGTGGCGTCGTCGTTCGCCGACGTGGGCCGGGCCATGGCCGTGGACGCCCACAAACTCGCCCACCCCGTGCTCGACGCCGTCGCCGGAAACCCCACGGCCCGCCGCGCCATCGAGATGGGCTACCACCCGGTCCTCCCCGTCGGGCAGGACGTGCGCCCGCCCGGCACCGATACGCTGCTGCTGGATGCCGACGCCGAGCAGGAGAACGTCGTCGCCCAGATCAGCGCCGGCAACTCCCTCGTCGTGAAGACCCTGCCCGGCACCGGCGGCACCCAGACCATCGTCAACGCCATCGGGTCGCTGATCGCCCAGCACAAGCGCGTGCTCGTGGTCAGCGCCCGCCGCTCCAGCCTCGACGGCATCGCCCACCGCCTCGTGCAGGTGGGCCTGCCCGGCGTGGCCGTGACCCCGCGCACCCTGCGCCGTGACCTGATCCAGTCGATCACCCGCAACGAGAAGTGCGTGCAGCCCAAGGTCGGCGACGTCGACGACGCCCTCGTGCGCCTGCGCAAGGTGCTGCTCGACTACCGGTCCTCGCTCACCCGCAAGGACTCCGTCCTGGGTGTGTCGGTGCTCGACGCGCTCGGTGAACTCGCCCGGCTCGCCCAGCTGCCGTCCCCGCCGTCGACCACCGCCCGGCTCGACCGGGTCGCCCTCGAGCGCCTCGCCCACGACCGGGCCAGCGCCGCCGCGATCCTGATCAAGGCCGCCGTGCTCGGCCAGTTCCGCTACGGCCCCGGCGACTCGCCCTGGTACGGCGCCTCGTTCACCTCGACCGCGGATGCCGGTGCCGCCCACGAGCTCGCGAAACGGCTCAACGGACCCGACCTGCCGCGCCTGCTCGAGCGGGCCAGCTACCTGGTCGGCCAAACCCGGTTGCGCCCCTTCGAGACCGTGCACGAGCTCGGCATCTACCTGCGCCTGCTGCTGGACATCCGCGAGACCCTTGACCGGTTCCAGCCCGCCGTCTTCGACCGGTCGCTGACCGAACTCATCGCCGCCACCTCGGCACGCCGGGATTCGCCGGAGATGACCGGCGCGAACCGCCGCCGGCTGCGCAAGCTCGCCGACGAGTACCTGCGCCCGGGTGTGCACGTCAGCGACATGAACGAGAGCCTGCGCCGCATCCAGCAGCAGCGCACCCTGTGGCAGCGCTACGCCGCCGCGGGCGTCACCCCGGAGGTGCCTGTCGGCATCAACGACGTGCACGTGGCCTTCCAGCGGGTGGCGGAGGACCTCGGCAAGCTCGACAAGCCGCTGGGCAACACCGGTACGCCGCGCCAGCTGGTCTCCCAGCCCATCCGTGAGCTTCTGCACACCATCAAGGGCCTGGCCGCCGACAGTGAGGTGCTCGCCAACCTGCACGAGCGCACCGCCCTGCTCGCCACCCTGCGCGAACACAACCTCGACCCGCTGATGACCGACCTGTCGCAGCGGCACGTGTCGGAGAGCGACGTTGCCGCCGAACTCGAACTGGCCTGGTGGCAGTCCGTGCTCGAGGTGATGCTGGGCGGCGACAAGGCCCTGCTCAACGCCAACACGCAGGTGCTGGACCGGCTCGAAGCCGACTTCAAGCTCGTCGACGAGGCGCACGCCTCCAGCACCGGGCAGATCCTGTCCTGGCTGCTCGCCGAGACCTGGAAGATCGGTGTGGTCGACTGGCCGGAGGAAGCCGACCAGCTGCGCCGGCTGCTGCGCGCCGACCGCGCCACCCCCACCCGCATCAACGAGGTCTCCCCGCACCTGGGCCGGGTGCTCGCGCCCGTCTGGCTGGCCTCGCCCTACGAGGTGGCCGCCCTCGACGACTCGATGAGCTTCGATGCGGTGCTGCTCGTCGACGCCGGCGCGACCACCCTCGCCGAGAACGTCGGCGCCATCCGCCGCGGCAAGCAGGTCGTCGCGTTCGGTGACCCGGTCACCCAGACGCCATCCCCGTTCGAAACCGGCATCGTGGAACCGGCCGACGTGCCGATCCCGCAGGAGACGAACGTCGACGCCCTGCACGCCGACTCCGCCCTAGCCCGCCTCGGTGAGCTGCTGCCGACCTTGACGCTCACCCGCAGCTACCGGGCCGGCGGCGAGGACCTCGCCGAGCTGGTCAACCACCGCTTCTACGGCGGCCGGATCGACTCGCTGCCCTGGGCAGGCAGCTTCCTCGGCCACGGCAGTCTGACGCTCAACTACGTCGCCGGCGGCCACGGCATGCCCGACGTGGACAGTGGCGCCGTGGAGAGTGTCGACGCCGAAGTGGCCAAGGTCGTCGACCTGGTCATGGACCACGCCGTCAAGCGTCCGCGCGAATCCCTGATGGTGATCACCGCCAGCGCCCGGCACGCCGTGCGGGTGCACCAGGCCGTGCTCGCCGCGTTCGCCAAGCGCACCGACCTGAGCGACTTCATCCTCAAGGACCGCGCCGAACCGTTCACGGTGCTGACCCTCGAGCAGGCCGTGGCGCAGAGCCGCGACCGGGTGATCTTCTCGATCGGCTACGGCCGTACCCCGCACGGCCGGTTGCTGAGCAACTTCGGTTCCCTCGGCGAACCCGGCGGCGAACGCCTCCTCGCGATCGGCATGACCCGCGCACGCCGCGCCATGGACATCGTCTCCTGCTTCCGCCCGATCGACATCGACGCGGACCGGCAGCGACACGGCATCCTGGCCCTGTCGCAGGTGCTCACCGAGACCGAGGCCCGCCGCAACGAGGTGGCCGTACCGGATGCCCGCGAAGCCATGCTCGTGGACCTCGCCCGCCGCCTCGAACGTAAGGGTCTCACCGTCTCCCTCGGGCACCGCGGCAAACTCGCGCTGGCCGCCTCGCACGCCGGCCGGGCCGTGGTGGTGGAGACCGACGCCGTGGTCAACCGGGCGAGCCTGCGCGAGTCCCTGCGGCTGCGCCCCGAGGTGCTGCGGCGCCTCGGTTGGCACTACCTGCGGGTGCACAGTTTCGAGCTGTTCAGCAACCCGGATGCCGTCGCCGCCCGCGTGGCCGCCCTCGCAGGTATCACGCCGATCGAGGGGTCGAGCGGTCCGGCGCACCGTGCCTGACCCCGCCGCCGGGGCTGACGGCGCGGCGGTGCCCGCGGGTGCGGCCGCGCCTGCGGTGGTGCCCGCGGCATCCGCCGGTGCCACGGTGCCGCGCCAACGCGTGGTCCGGTCGGCCGGGGCGCGTCGGGCGCGCCTGACGCCCGCGCCGGACACCGACACGAGCCCGGAGCCGGCCTCCCGCGAAGAGGGCGGCCAGACCGCCGGCGACGGCTCCTCCACCAGCGCCAACGACGCCCGCCTGCGCCAGGACAAGCCCCCGCACTGGTAGCCCACGCGTCCGCTCGGCGGCTGTCCCGGTCGACTCGCGGCATATGCCCCCTTGGAGTGCATCCATGGGCACTTCGCGGCAAGTCGCGGTGCGCCGGGGCGTCGCCGCGAGCTGAGTTGCCAGTTGCGGCCCTGTGGAGCACACGGAACGGGCCTCAACTGGCAACTCAGCCGGGTTGCTGCGGTGAGTTGCCAGTTGCCGCCCCCTGGCGCGTGTGGAGTGGGCACCAACTGGTAACTCAGCGTGGGGGCTGTCTGCTCTGCGCCGGTTTGCCAGCGGGCGGCTAATGCAGTTAACAGGACCCTCCCCGGCACGGGTAGCCCTCCCGCGAGTTGCGGCAGAGCGCCCCTTCGGGGGCCATCATGGGGCGATCTGCGGCAACTCGGCGAGGTGCGATTCCGTGAGTTGCGGCACACGGCCCCTTGGGGCGAACTGAAGGGGACTCTTGCGGCAACTCGGCGGACCGGGCCACCGACCGGTGCCGCGCTCGAGAGTGTTAGAGGGTGTGCTTGGCGCCGGCCGCGGCGGGCTGGGCGGCTTCCTGGACCGCGGCATGAACGGCGGCCGTGACGGCGGTGACGGTCTCGGTGGCGGGCTGGGTCGACGCGGTGTTCTGCGCGGCGAGCAGGTCGCGGATCTGGGTGAGCAGGTCGAGGTCGGTGACCGGGCCGGTGACCGGCTCGGCCGGATCTGCGGCCTCGCGGCGGCGAGCCTGATTCTCCTTGAGAATGTTCAGTGGCATCACGAACGCGAAGTACACCACCGCGGCGACCAGCAGGAACTGGATGAGCGCGGCGAATACCAGGCCGAACGAGAGGGTGCTGGCTCCGATCGAGACCGTCATCGACGAGGCCAGGCTGTCGGCATTGAAGAGCGCCGCGATCAGCGGATTGAAGATACCGTCGACGATTGCCGTGACCACACCGGTGAAGGCTGCACCGATGACCACGGCAACGGCCAGCTCGATGACGTTGCCACGCATGATGAACTCTTTGAAACCGGTGATCATGTGCACGGTGCTGCTCCTAGAAACTGTCGTAACGGCGCTGGTGGCCTCGGTCAGGACGACTTCGGCGCGGGAGTGGGGGAGGAGCTCGACGAGCTGGATCCGCCCGACGACGAACCGGAGGAGGCCGGGGTGGCCGGGCTGGACTTCTCGGCCGGCTTCGCGGCGGGCGCGGTCTCCGACTTGGCGGCGCTCTTCTCGGCGGAGAGCGAGTTGGATTTGCCCTCTGAGCGGGAGTCGTTCCGGTAGAAGCCGGATCCGGTGAAGCTGACCCCGATCGACGAGTACACCTTGCGCAGCTTGCCGCCGCAGGTGGGGCACTCCGTCAGGGTGTTGTCGGTGAAGGCCTGCTGGATGTCGAAGGCCGTGTCGCACTGTGTGCAACGGTAAGAATAGGTAGGCACTGCGTCTTTTCGGTTCGTGGTTCGAAGGATGCGGCCGGCAGTCGCCGGTCAGGAAAGTCTAGAAGACGACGATCCGGGTGGGGGTGACCAGACCGTTCACCGGCTGATCGTGCACCTCTCGGGGCACCTCGTCGACGTATTCATTATCGAAGACCACCGCGTACACGGGCGGGCATTTCTCCATCGACCCGAGGGTCTTGTCGAAGTAACCGCGACCCCAGCCCATCCGCAGGCCGGTCTGGTCGATCGCCGCGGCGGGCACGATGATCAGGTCCACGTCGTTGATCGCGATGGGGCCGAGCAGTTCACCCTTAGGCTCCGGCACGCCGGCAATTCCCTGGTACTCGGTCTGGTCTTCGCCGACGGTCCAGTCGAGCAGGCCGTCGTCGCGGGACACGGGGAACAACACCCGGATGCCGCGGGCTTCGGCCCAGTTCACGAACGGTCGGGTATTGGGCTCGGTGGGGCCGGACAGGTAGCAGGAGAGGGACCGCGCGGAGAGGTCCACAACCAGGCTTTGCAGGTTCTCGGTGAAGCCCGCGGTGGCCGCGTCCCGCTCGACTGCGGTGCGATTGTGGCGGCGCTCCCGGAGCTCTGCGCGGAGCGCCCGCTTTCGGTGCTCGATGTCAGAGTCCATACAAGTCATCCTAGGTGCGGAACAGGGCGGGGATGCCGCTAACCTAATGCCATGGTTACTCAGATTACTAAGGCCGTCATTCCCGCTGCTGGAATGGGAACCCGGTTCCTGCCCGCGACCAAGGCTATGCCGAAAGAGATGCTGCCTGTCGTTGACAAGCCCGCCATCCAGTACGTCGTCGAGGAGGCCGTCGCCGCCGGACTGACCGACGTGCTGATGATCACGGGGCGCAACAAGAACGCTCTCGAGAACCACTTCGACCGCGTCACCGAGCTCGAGGCAGTGCTCATCCAGAAGGGTGACCGCGACCGTCTCGCCAAGGTGAACGAGTCCACCGACCTCGCCGACATGCACTACGTGCGCCAGGGCGACCCGCTGGGCCTGGGCCACGCGGTGCTCCGTGCCAAGATGCACGTCGGTCACGAGCCCTTCGCCGTGCTGCTGGGTGACGACATCATCGACGCCCGCGACCCGCTGCTCGACAAGATGCTCGCCGAGCAGATCAGCCGCAACACCAGCGTCGTGGCTCTGCTCGAGGTCGACCCGTCGCAGATCCACCTCTACGGTGCGGCCGCCATCGAGAAGACCGACGACCCCGACGTGGTGCGCATCACCGGCCTGGTCGAGAAGCCCGCCGCCGCGGATGCCCCGTCCAACCTCGCCATCATCGGCCGCTACGTGCTGCGTCCAGAGGTGTTCGAGGTTCTCGAGCACACCGCGCCCGGCAAGGGCAACGAGATCCAGCTCACCGATGCCCTGCAGGAGATGGCGGTGAACCCCGAGACCACCGGTGGTGTCTACGGTGTCATCTTCCGCGGCCGTCGTTACGACACCGGCGACCGGCTCGACTACATCAAGGCCATCATCCAGCTGGCCGTCGACCGCGACGACCTCGGCGCCGAACTGCGCCCGTGGCTGCAGGAATTCACCGCCACTCTGGAGTAGCTCAGGGCCTCTGAGGTCGGTCCCGGACTAAGCTTCGGGCATCATCGGGCTGCGGCCCCCAACAAGACGGGTTCATCGTGCCGACCGCGATTCCTACGCTCCGCGAGGGGGCTGTCACCCTGCGACCGATCCGGTTGCGCGATGCCAAAATCCTCGAGCGTGAGCTGATGGCGAACCGGTCGTGGCTGCGCACCTGGGAGGCCACCAGCCCCTACGCGCCGATGTCGTTCGACACCCGGGCCAGCATCCGCAGCCTGCTCGCGCACTCGCGCACCGGCAGCGGGCTGCCGTTCCTGGTGGAGTACAACGGTGAACTGGCCGGCCAACTGAACGTGTCCTCGATCACCTGGGGTTCGCTGTCGAGCGCCTCGATCGGGTACTGGGTGGGTGAGGAATTCGCCGGCCGTTCGATCACGCCGATCGCGGTGGCCCTGGCCACCGACTACTGCTTCGGCCAGCTCGGCCTGCACCGGATGGAAATCTGCATCCGGCCGGAGAACAGTCCGTCTCTGCGGGTGGTTGAGAAGCTCGGTTTCCGGTACGAGGGCCTGCGCCGCCGGTTCATCCACATCAACGGCGCCTGGCGCGACCACTTCGCCTTCGGTCTGGTGGCCGAGGAAGTGCGCGGCGGGGTGCTGCGCCGGTGGCAGGACGGCCTCGTGCCGCCGGGCCTCGCGACCGTGAACGAGTACGACCGGGCCGCCGCCGCGCAGCCGCTGCCGGTAGGAGACAAGTGACACACCCCCCGGTAATCAGACACGGAAGGTCCCGCGACTCATACCGTAGGGAGCATGAGTAGCGAAGTCCTGGGTGGGGGAGTGATGGTGGCGGTTGCCGCCGCGCTCTGGGTGACGTACCTCATGCCGACATGGGCCCGACGTCGGCAGTATCTCGCCACCGAACGCAACGCCGTGCGACTGCAGCAGACCCTGCGCATCCTGGCCGAGACGTCGGAAATCCCCCAGGAGGTTCGCGTGGAAACCAACGCCCGCGGCGTGTCCGCGCAACAGAAACTTCTCGCCCAGGCCGAGGAAGACGCCCGGATTGCCGCCAAAGCCGCGGGCGACGCGGCCACGGCCGCCCGTCGTGCCGCGGTGCTGCGTGCGACCGCCGCACGCCCCAAATCGCTCACTCCGGCGGGTAAGGCCAAGCGTCTGCGTGCCATGCGCGCCCTCTCCTCACTGCTGTTGCTGATCGGCCTGGTCTTCACCGTCGTCGGTGCCACACTGGTCTCGGCCGGCACCTGGACCTTTGTGGTCGCCGGCCTGGCCGCGGCGCTCGTCGCCGCGACCACCCTGAGCCGGCTCGCCACCGTGAACCGGGCAGCCCGCGCACCGCGCGCGGCAGCGGATGCCGCTGCCGCCGGCACTGCCGGCCGCCTGCCCGCGGGCAGCCGGGGGCAGCGCTTCGAGCCCGTGCACTTCGAGGAAGCTCCCGCCGCTCAGCCCACGCCCTGGACGCCGCAGCCGCTGCCCAAGCCCCTGCACCTGTCCCCGGGGTCCATTGCCCAGGCGGCCATGGCATCGGTGGATGCCGCGGCGCAGCTGCGGCAGGCCGCCACTGAGGCCGAACTGCAGCGCCGGGCGCGGGCCATGGCCGAGGCCATCGCGCCCTCTGAGGTCACCCCGATCACCCGTCCGGTGGTCGCTCGCGCCACGGCCGCCAAGGCCGCGCCCCCGGCGGCGCCGAGCCGGTTCGCCAACATGGGCATCATCGGCGACACCGAGCCGGGCATGACCGACCTCGACGACGTGCTGCGCCGCCGCCGCGCCGTCGGCTGACCTGCGGCAACGGTCCGAAGCATCCGGCCCGCGTGATATTGTAAATACGCAGTCAGGGGCTATGGCGCAGTTGGTAGCGCGTCTCGTTCGCAATGAGAAGGTCAGGAGTTCGAATCTCCTTAGCTCCACCACTGAATGCACAGGGATCGAAGCCAGTCGGCTTCGGTCCCTGTTGTGTGTGTGGGGCCCGTGTGGAATGACCGACTCGCAGACGCACCAGAATGGTGGGATGAGTCGCGCGCAGAAGATCGTAGACCGCCTGGTGGGCATCGCTGAGGAGGACGACTTCGCTGCGCACGCCGTGCACGTCCTCATCGGCGACGAGAGCGCCGAGTACCACTGGAGCGATGATGACCGTCGGGATGTCCACTCGGTTGCCAAGGGCGTCTGTGTTCTGGCGATCGGGATCGCGGCCGATGACGGGCTGCTCGATGTTGATGCGCCGGTGGCTGCGTACCTGCCGGACTTCGAACTCGGAGCGGGTGTCGAGGGTGTCACGGTGCGGCATCTGCTCACGATGACGAGCGGTATCGACCTCCCGTGGTCGGAGACGATGATGACGGACTGGCCGGACCTCGCGCGCGAGTTCCTCAGCCGTCCATCACGAGGACGTCTCTTCCAGTACTCCAACGCGAGCACCTACACCGCGATGCGGGCGTTGCAGTCCGTGGTGGGTGACGTGCCCCGGTGGCTCGATGAGCGCCTGTTCGGACCGTTGGCGATCGAAGCGCCTGCGTGGGAGCGCTGCCCGAACGGCTTCATCCTGGCAGGAGGCGGGCTGCACCTGCGCACGACCGAGCTGGCACGGATCGGGCAGCTCATCCGCGACGAGGGAGTGTGGCGGTCACAGCGCATCGTATCCTCGCGCTGGGTGCAGGCCATGCACACCGACTGGTTTGAGCGGGAGCCGGAGACCGGGCCCGCGTACCGGCGCTATGCGCTCTCCGGCTGGGCTGGACCCCAGGATGCGTGGCGTCTGCATGGCGCGTACGGACAGCTTCTGGTCTTCCTCGGCGACGCGGTGGTCACGATCACCGCCAACGATCATTTCAAGGCGGACCGGATGGTCGAGCGTGTCGTCACGACCGTGGAGCAGTCGGGGAGCTGATCCGGGGGCGGACCTAGGACGGACGCGTCGTCGCTTCGATCTCAGCGACATGATGCCGCCCGATCGGTGTGACCATCGGCTTGCCGGAAACCGGGTCGGAGGTGATGCTGTTGGGCAGGCCGAAGACCTCCTCTATGAGCGTGCGGGTGACGACCTCGGACGGAGCGCCCATGGCGAGCACCTTGCCGTCCTTGACGGCCACGAGCGTGTCCGCGTAGCGGATCGCCAGGTTCACATCGTGCAGCACCATGACGATCGTCGTGCCGCGGCTGCGGTTGAGGTCGGTGAGCAGGTCGAGGACCTCGACCTGGTGGGCGATGTCGAGGAACGTCGTCGGCTCGTCCAGCAGCAGGATGTCGGTCTGCTGAGCGAGCGCCATCGCGATCCACACCCTCTGGCGCTGGCCGCCGGAGAGCTCGTCGACGCTGCGGTCGGCGAGGTCGGCGACGCCGGTCGCCTCCAGCGCCTCGACGACGGCCCTGTCGTCGTCGGTCGTCCAGGAACGGAACAGCTTCTGGTGCGGATGCCGTCCGCGCCCGACGAGGTCGGCGACGGCGATTCCCTCCGGCGCGATCGGCTGCTGAGGGAGGAGGCCCAGGGTGCGCGCCAGCTGCTTGGTGTGCACCTCGCTGATCAGTTTGCCGTCGAGCACGACCGCGCCGCTGGTCGGTTTGATGAGCCGTGCGAGTGTCTTCAGCAACGTCGATTTTCCGCACGCGTTGGCGCCGACGATCACGGTGATGCCGCCCGGTGGCAGTTCGAGGTCGACGCCGTCGACGATGGTCGTGCTGCCGTAGCCCGACACCAGGGCTTCGGCGGAAAGTAGATGCTGAGCACTCATGAGGATCCTCCGCGGCGGGATGTGCGAATCAGTAGAAAGAGAAGATAGGGGGCACCGAGGATGCCGGTGATCACCCCGACCGGGAACCGGGTGTCGAAGGCGAACTGGCCGATCAGATCGGCGGCGAGAACCAGGCAGGCCCCCATGAGGGCCGCGGGGATGGTCAGCGAGGAGCCGTGACCGACCAGCCTGCTCACGATGGGGCCCGCGAGGAACGCCACGAATGCGATCGGGCCCGTGGTCGCGGTCGCGAAGCAGGTGAGGGCGACAGCGGCGAGGATGAGCAGAATGCGGACGTGGTCGACCCGCACGCCCAGAGACGTCGCCGCGGCGTCGCCGAGTTCCAGCGCTCGCAGTTGCCGCGAGAGCAGGGCGAGCAGTGGCAGGAGAACGGCCACGGCGATGCCGAGCGGGAGGACGCTCTCCCAGCGGGAGCCGTTGAGGCTGCCGGTGAGCCAGCGCATGGCGACGGCGACATCCCATTCGGCCGCCCGCTGGATCGCGTAGGAGACGACCGCGTCAAGCATCGCGCCCATGCCGATGCCGATGAGAATGAGCCGGCCGCCGGTGGACTCGCCACCCCGGGCGGCGAAGTAGATGGCCGCGGCCGTGGCAACGCCCGCGATGAGAGCGGCGAACATGGTGGCGGTGCCGCTCCAGTGCAGCACGACGAGGCAGACGACGGCGGCCGCGCTGGCGCCGGCACTGATGCCGATCACATCCGGGCTCGCGAGGGGGTTGCGCAGCATCGTCTGGAACGTGGTTCCGGCTGCGCCGAAGGCGAGTCCGGCCAGGGCCCCGATGAGCGCCCGTGGAATGCGCAGGGTGCCGACGGTGAAAGATGCTCCGGGCACGCTCTCTCCGCGGATGACGGCGAGGACGTCCGAGACCGGGTAGATCGTGTTTCCGATCATGATCACGGCGGCCAGGAGGGCGAGTACGGCGACGGCGAGGAGGACGATGACGATGCCTCGACGACGGGAGCGGCGGATGCGGCCGGCGCGGACCAGTGCCGTGCGCTCAGCGAGATCGGGCGTTGCGGGGAGAGAAGTCATGTCAGAGCGCCCTTATCCGGCTGCGGCGGGCGATGATGATGAGGACCGGAGCGCCGACGAAGGCGGTGACGATGCCCGCTTCGGTCTCGCCGGGGTAGCCGATGAGACGCCCGATCGTGTCAGCGAGCGTCAGCAGTATGGCGCCGCCCAGTGCCGAGAGAGGCAGCATCCACCGCTGATCGGGGCCGACGAGCATTCGCACCACGTGCGGAACCATGAGGCCGACGAAGGCGATGGGACCAGCGACCGCGGTGACAGCGGCGCAGAGCACCACTCCCGCGACGGCGGCGAGCAGCCGGGTGCGGCCGATGCGCACGCCGAGCCCCACGGCGACGTCGTCACCGAGGGCAAGTGCGTTCAGCGCGGGCGCGCAGATGAAAGCGACCAGGGTCCCCGCCACCAGCAGTGGCAGGATGACCGACATGGTGCCCCAATCGGCGCCGCCGACGCCGCCGACCTGCCAGAAGCGGAAGGTGTCCATCGCCGCGGTGCGGGGCAGCAGGACCGCGCTCACCAGGGAGGACAGCGCTGCCGTGGTCGCAGCCCCGGCGAGCGCAAGTTTGATGGGCGTGGAACCGCCGGGTCCGACCGAGCCGACGTTGTAGACGAAAATCGCCGTCAGGATGGCGCCACCCAGGGCGAGCCAGAGGTACTGGTACGGCGAGGTGATCCCGAAGAACGCGATTCCGCAGACGACCGCGAGCGCGGCACCGGTGTTCACTCCGAGGATGCCGGGGTCGGCGATGGGGTTGCGGGTGATCGCCTGCATCAGCGCCCCGGACAGCGCGAGCGCTGCACCGGCCATGATGGCGAGCACGGTGCGCGGGATGCGCCCCTGAACCGCGATCGCTCCGATGTCCGAGGGCGTCTGCCCCTGCACCCAGGAGGTCAATCCGTCGACGATCTCCGCCATCGAGACCGTCCGCGACCCGAATGCCAGGGAGAACAGGATGGCGATACCGACGCCGACGATCAAACCGGCGACGGTCGCAGCGCGCCGCCGCGCCCCCGCCTGAAAGGCAGGGGCGCGGCGGCGGTCACCAATCGTTTTGTGCACTGAGGTCATTTCGCGAGTGCGACGGCACCGTCCAGGAGGGCGACGTAGTCCGTCAGCATCCACGGGATCGACAGCGCGGTCGGCGTGACGGCGCCGCTGAGTGCGTCGCCGGATCCGACCGAGACGACAGCGCCGTTCTGCACAGCCGTCAGGGTGTTCCACAGCGGGTCGGCCTGCAGTGCCGTGAGGAGCTCATCGCTGTCGCCGTAGCTGACGATCACGTCAATGTCGGCCAGCTGATCGGCGTTCTCGGCGCTGACGTCCTGGTAGAACGTGTCGCCGTCACCGGCAAGCTCGGGAAGATCGAAGCCCAGATCGGAGAGGAAGGCCGTGCGTGAGTCGCCTTGACCGTAGATCGAGATGGTGGAGAGGTCGGCTGCGCTCATGTAGAAGAACGCCGCCTTCTTGCCCTCGAACGCAGAGTCTGCCGTGGCGTCAGCGATCTGCTGGTCGAGGTCGTCGACGAGCGCCTGGCCATCGTCGGCAAGCCCGAGAGCAGCGGAGTCGGTGAGGATGACGTCGCGCCACGGGGTGAGCCAGGCGGCATCGGGGTAGGCGACGGTCGGCGCGATCTCGCTCAGAGTGGCGTAATCCTCCTCGGTGACACCGGAGTAGCCCGCGAGAATGGCGTCGGGCTGGGTGTCGGCGATCGCTTCGAAGTCGGTGCCGTCCGCGGTGGAGAAGACCACCGGCTCGTCAGCGCCGAGCGCCTGGTAGGCGTCGAGGGTCCACTCGTAAACGCCGAGCCCGTCGCTGCCGTCCATCGACCAGGTCTGGTCGTCGACGCCGACGGGAGCAATGCCGAGCGCGAGCGCAACGTCCTGGTTGCCCCAGCCGATCGTGGTGACCCGTTCGGGCTGCTTCTCGATCACGGTCTCGCCGAGCGCGTGCTCGACGGTCACGGGAAAGACGCCGCTGGCGGTCGAATCCGAGTCGGAGCTCTCCGCAGCGGAGGGGGAGCAGGCGGCAAGGCCGATGGTCATGACTGCGGCCGCGCTGAGGCCGAGAAGGCGGGGAATAGGCATAGGATTCCAAATTTTGTGTCGTGATGGGGGACGTCGAACGCCTGAGCGTCGAAACTTTGGTAAGCCTACCCTAATGCGCATGCGCCCGGGGAAGTCGGCGCCCCATTCGAACTCGTCCCCAAGCATCTCCGCAGGTGACGGGCGGCTGAAATCTGTCGCCGTCGACCGAACCACCCGTGAGCATGGCGGCTCTGTTCGTCACGCTGTCGACTATCGGTGTCGGCGTTCTTTTCGCGTCCGTCGCGCAGGGGATTTTCGACTACCTCATGAAGCGGAACGCCCAGAGTTCGGGCACTACGGCGTCCGACACGTCCGTGACGATGTAGGCAGCGATTGGGCGGCGCCTAGACTTTCTCCTGACGTTCACGGTGGCGGGAGCCACCATCAGATCCACGCGGGCCGCCGCCACCGAAATCAGAGGGAACCACCATGACAGCCAACGCTTCGGAGCATCACTCGGCGGTACCCGCACCATCCGCGGCGGTCGTGGAGGGCGTCTTCGACCTCGCGCGGAACGGCCAGACCGGCCCGCTCGGCGAGATGCTCGACGCCGGGGTGCCGCTGGACCTCGTGAACGCGCGCGGAGACAGCCTGCTGATCGTGGCTGCCTACGCGCAGCACGGTGAGACGGTGCAGGAGCTGCTGCGCCGCGGCGCCGACACCGGAATCGTCAACAGCATGGGCCAGACCGCTCTGGCCTGCGCGGTGTTCCGGAACAACGAGCCCATCCTGCACGACCTCCTGCGGGCCGGCGCCGACCCCGCGCTCGGCGCTCACCCGGCCGGGCAGATCGCCGACCAGTTCGCTCTGCCGCGGATGCGTGAGATCCTCGACGCCCACCATCGCCCCGGCCACTGAGTTACGGACTTTCGGCCTTCGTTTCGGAATCGAAGGCTGAATCTCCGTAATTGAACGTGTTGAACCGTGTCGGCGGTGGTGGGTAGCGTGACGGGCATGGAAGACACGACACCGGCGGGCGTCGCCGTGCGGTTCCGGTGCGGGCACGGCGCGGCGGCCGAGGAGGCCCGCATCACCCTGCAGCGGGACTGCCCGCTGTGCATGCTGCTGCGGGAGACGACGCGCAGCCGGGAACAGCTGCTGCGCCGGGTGGCCGCGAACGGCCGGGCCGCCCTCGAGCAGGAGACCCGCATCGGCGCGAGCTACGAGTGGATCTGTACCCGCGGGCACTCCCGCTACGCGGCGAGCGTGATGGAGACACTCACCGGGCCGGGCTGCCCCAAGTGCCAGAAGAACGCGCAGGCGCCCGCGGCCCGCTCGGAGGGCGGGGTGCCGTTCATGAAGCCCGGCCTGAAAACCCGCACCTCCCAAGCCGAACAGAAGCTGCGGATGCTGCTGGGCGAACGCATCCGGTTGCCGCACCGGGTGAACGCCATCCGGATCAACCAAAGCTTCTACGGCAAACCCGAGGTGTGGCCGGACATCATCATCCCCGCGCTCAGGGTGGCGATCGAATACGACTCACCCGGGCGCGACAAGACCTCCCACCGCGGCCTGAAGGAGGTCTCCGACCGGGAGAAGGACGCCGCCCTCGAGGAGGTGGGCTGGGTGGTGATCCGCGTGCGCGCTGACGGCCTTCAACCCGTCGGCCGGCACAGCATCGTCGCCACCGGGGTGACCGACGCTCTTGTCGGCGAGATCCTCTCGATGCTCGCCACCATCCGCGGTGAGGAGGCGGTGGCCGCCCTTATGAGAAGCGAGCCGAGTGGCTAGAGTGAGCCGTGTAAGAGGCTCACGGTCGAGCGGGGGAGGCCGGCGCGTGAGGCGTCCGGAGCAAAGGAGCCCGTGCCGTGCTGCACACCGACATACCCACCCGAGACGACGTCGACACCCTCGCAGCGGTGCGTCAGCATCCGTGCGTCTCGATCTATCTGAGTACCAGTCCGCTGCCGCAGGACGCCGAAAAGGCCCGGGTGGAGCTCAAGAACCGGCTCACCGAGGCCGTGCAACAACTCCGCGACGCCGGCACCGACAAGGCGCCCATCGAGGAACTGCAGGAAACGCTCGACGACCTCATCGACGACTCCGACTTCTGGCGGTCGCTGTCGTACAGCCTGGCCATCTTCGCCGGCCCGGGCAGCGTGCGCACCTTCCGGTTGCCCAACCGGCTCAGCGGGGCCGTCGAGGTCTCCGACCGGTTCCATCTCAAACCGCTGTTACGCGCGGTCACCTTCCCGCAGGCCGCGTTTGTGCTCGCCCTCGCGCAGAACTCCGTGCGGCTGCTGGAGATCAGCGCGGAGAGCCCGGTCTACGCGGTGTCGGTGCCCGGTCTGCCCAGCGACGTGGCCGACGCGGTGGGGTTGCCCTCGATCAGCGGCCGCACCCAGGACAGCCACATCATGGGAGGGCGCATCCAGGGCGCCGAAGGTCAGAAGGTGCGGATGCGCCAGTACGCGCGGGCGATCGACCGGGCATTGCGGCCGGTGCTCAGCGGCCTCGACCTGCCCCTGATCCTCGCCGCTGCTGAGCCCCTCGCCGGTATCTACCGGTCGGTGAACAACTATCCCAACCTCACCGAGGCAATCATCCCCGGCAACCCCGAGGAGACCCCGGATGAGGACCTGGGCCGGTCCGCGCGCGGCATCCTGGACGACCTGTACGCGGCGGAACTCCTCGGACTCAAGGACCGGATGGCCCGGCGGGCCGCGCACGGCCGTGCGGTCACCGACCTCAGCGATGTGGCACGGGCCGCCACCTACGGGGCGGTCGAGACCCTGTTCGTGGACATCGATCAGACGGTGCCGGGGCTGGTCGACGAGGAGACCGGGGCGGTGACCCTCAGCGACGGTGATGACGCCGTGACCTACGGGGTGGTCGACGAGATCCTGCGGCGGGCGCTGCTGTCGGGCGCGGAGATCTTCGCGGTGCGGGCCGACGACATGCCCGGCGGCGGGGCCGTGGCCGCCGGTGTGCGGTTCATGGTCTGAGCCGGGTAAGCGGCCGGGGGCAAAACGAAACCGGCGCCGCCTGAAACAGGCGGCACCGGTGAGTCGTGCGCGATCGGGCGGAACACCCGGCTGGAGGCGAGTTAGCGCTTGCGGGCCTTCTCGGTCTCAGCGGACTTCGCCTGCTTGTCAGCGCGCTTTTCCTTGAGTGACTTGCCGGCGACCTTCTTGGTCGCATCCTTCTTGGGTGATTTGTCAGCCATGTGTACTCCTTCGACCTGAGCCCTAGCGGCACCGATGGTCTGACCCTACGCGGGTTCGGCTGAAAGGGCATCTTGAGCCGAGTGCGCACCCGGGGCACGTCCCCGTTCGGGGGCGAAACGGTGCCCTGTGCCTTTCGCGGCTGTCGACGTAGGCTGTCCGCGAAAAGGCGCACCGTCAGTGGGACGAAAAGTGCGCCGGAGAGCCGGGAGATCATGAGCGAACAGGGAACGTACAGAGCAGTGCTATTCGGTCCGAACGTGATCGCGGCCGGTACCGAGGTGGAACTGCACTACCACGACGGTGAATACCAGGACGTCGTGGTGCTCGAAGCCGTCGAGGACGGCCAGACGATCACCCGCACCTACCGCAAGGGGCGTGAAACCGAGGAGCCGATCCCGTACCGATTCGTCGACGAAGACGTGTCGGACGAGACCGTGGAGGGGGAGGTTCCCAACTAACCCGGTCGACTAGATACGGGGGCCCGGGCCGGCCCGCCGGCTCAGAGTGACCGGCAACGCCATCAGCGGCCCGACGAAGCGTCGCTGCAGGCGACGGCCCGGACCCCACACGTACTGCACGACCAACTGAGCCAGGATGGCGCTGGCCGCCAGGGCCACCGCGATCGCGCCGGCGGTCAACAGGTTGAGCAACCCGCTGATGTCACCGTCGGACATCTGCAGCAGCCCACGGAACAGCGCCAGGCCGGGCACCAGGGGCACCAGGGCGCACACCACGATCACCAGGGGCGGGGTGCGCACAACACGTGCTCCCACGGCTGCGAGCAGCCCGGCGCCCATCGCCGCGACGCCCGAGGACCAGACCAGCCCGAACCCGGCGTTGGCGGAGCCGAGATAGATCAGCTCGGCCACGGCACCGAGCAGGCAGACCAGCCAGAACGCCCGCCAGGGCACCTGGGTGCCCAGGGCGAAGCCGGCCACGATCACCACGGCGGCGATCAGCTGGATGGCCAGCACCCCGAGGGTGGGGGTGACGTCGGCGGTGATGCGCAGGTCGAGGCCGAATCGCGCGAGGACCATCGACGACCCCGCGACCCCGGCCACCAGGCCGCCGGTGATGAGCAACGCCTCGATGAGCCGGGCGGTTCCGGTGAGGTAGAACCCCGACAGGGTGTCGTGCACCGCACCGAAGGTGGTCACCCCGGCCAGGAGCATGATGATGGTCGCCACCACGACGAGTGACGGGGTGGCGGTGGGGTCGATGACGGTGACGACCGCGGCGAACAGCGGCCCGATCGCCCCGCCGGCGACGGTCTGGTAGAACAACGGCACCCGGCGCTTGTCGAGGGCGGTGGTGAGCACGTCGATCAGGTACCCGGCGACCAGCGCGGCGATGATCACGCTGACACCACCGCCGATCAGCGCGGCGGCGCCGGCCCCGACGAGGCTCCACCCGACCCGGCGGTAGAGCAGCTTCACCTGAGGCTTCGACGACACGATGGTGGCCAGGCGCTTGCGGGCCTCCGAGACATCCGTGGGGTCGTCGATGAGGTCGGCGATCATCTCGGATGTTGCCGTGAGCTTGGCGTAGTTGAGGGTGCGGTATTTGACGTCCCGGCTGCGGGAGATGGACTCGTGGGTGGACTGGTCTTCGTGGGTGAGCGTGATGATCGTGTGGGTGATGTTGGCCTCGGTGCCGCGCAGCCCGTAGGCGCGGGTGAGGGCGAGCATCGCCGCCGTGGCGTCCTCGGCACCGGCGCCCGAGGCGAAGATCACTTCGGCCAGGCGCATGGTGAGGTCGAGCACCGACCGGGTGTACGCGGCGATGTCGATGACCGGCACCGCGATGGTGGAGGTGCTAGGCGCGTCCTCGTAGGCGCGCACCTGGGCGATCCCGTGGGCGTCGGCGCGCAGGATCGGGATGCTGGTCGTGACCGGTCGGGGGGTGGTGGGGTGCGGGGCACGATACGGCTGCCGGGAGGCCTGCTCGGTCGGCGTGGCGACCGGCAGCGGCGCGGTGTTCAGCGGCGCCGCGTTCGTTGGCGCGGTGTTCGTGGGCGGGGTGGTGGGGGGCACAGCAGTCAACGGGACAACTTCAACACTTCGGGGATCGGTGATGCGGGCGGGATGGGTGCGGGGGCTCTGCGCCTCAGACATCGAGCGGGCCGAGCCAGGCTGCAGCGACGGTGGCGTGGGCGGAGTCGGCGTTGGACGGGTGGAACAGCCCGGCCAGCACATCACGGTAGAGCCGGCCGAGTTCATCGCCGGTGAAGTAGCTGGCGCCGCCGTTCACGCGCAGCATCAGGTCGACCACCTCTTTGGCGCTCTCGACACTGCGGTGCTTGAGACCGGCGAGCCGGGCGAACCAGAACGGACCGTGATCGACGAGAGTGTCGACGTCGCGGGCGAGGGAGTCGATCTGCGGGTACGCGGCATCCTGCAGCATCGCGGCCTGGGCAATCCGGCGGCGGATGTCCGGGTCCTGGGCCAGGGACCGGCCGTCGTTCTTCGCCGACCGGCGCCGTTTCGCGGCCTCGACCCCGAGCTCCAGCGCCCGTTGACCGATACCGGTGTACACGCTCGCGACCAGGATCTCGAAGGTGGCGAAGATGCCGAAGATGAGCGGGTCATTCACCGGCCCGGGCGGCAGGAGCCGCACCACCCGGTCGGCGGGCGCGACGGCGCGCTCGAGCCGGGTGGTCTGGCTCTGGCTGCCGCGCATGCCGAGAGTGTCCCAGTCATCCGACCGGGTGATGCCCGGGTCGGCGGCGTCGAGGAACGCCCACACGATCATCGGCTTGCCGGGGTCCGAGGAATCCAACCCCATGGTGCCCAGCTTCGTGTAGACGGGGGAGAGGGAGGTGAAGATCTTGGTGCCGGTGAACCGGTAGCCGCCGTCGGGCTGCGGGGCGGCATCCGTGCCGGACCCGAACAGCACCAGGTCGTTGCCGGGTTCGCTGACGCCGAAGCCGAAGATGGCGCCCTGCGCGGCCTCGGTGAGCAGGAAGTCCAGGGCCGTGTCGCCCCGGTCGTGCATGGCCTTGGCGACGCCGGTCCAGACCAGGTGCATGTTGACCGCGAGGGCGGTGGCCGGAGCGTGGGCGGCCAGCCGCGCCTGCTCGGCCGCCAGCTGCGGCAGGGTGAGGCCGAGGCCGCCGAACTCCACCGGCACGAGGGCGCGCAGGTAGCCGGCTTCGGCCAGCTCGGTGACGTCGTCGAAGGGGAACGTGTTGTCTGCGTCGTGGGCAGCCGCACGGGAGCGAATCCGGGCGAGCAGGGCGTCGTCAAGCACCCCCGTCCGCGTGCTGGGGGAGGGCGCTACGGCGCGGGAAGATTCGGTCACACCTGCAAGCCTACGTAGCCTTTCCCTTTCGTGTGCTCACCCGCTTGATCAGGAACACGATCCCGATGACACCGGCCACGATGATCAGCCACGGAAACGCGAATCCAAGGCCCACAAGAGCGGCGGCGAAGACGGTTCCCAGGGTTTCCCAGCCGGCGACGAGACCGGTCCAGAAGTTGTCGGGGGTGCCGGGGGCTGTGGTGCTCTTGGCGTTCAACTCGAGCGTGATCGTGGAGTATTCGATCTGGTCAGACAGGTAATCCCGCTGCGAGGTCATGCTCTCCAGGTCCGCCTGGCGGGTGGAGAGCTCGCCCTCGATGGCAAGCAGGTCGGCGGTGCTGGTCGCCTCGGTCATCAGCGCCAGCAGCCGGTCGACCGAGGTGGTGAGGGCAGCGATGCGCGCGTTGACGTCGGCGCTTTGCTGGGTCACATCCGAGGCGTTCAGGGTCACATAATTCACGGTGCCCAGGGCGCGTAACTCGTCCAGGGTGCGATCGAGGTCGCCGGCCGGGATGCGCAGGGTCAGGCTCGCGCTGGCGGTGCGGTTCTCGGTCTCCGGGTTCTCGGTGCGGTTGTCGACCCGGCCGCCGGCCTGCTCGACGATGGTCACGGCATCCTTGGCCACCGCGATCGGGTCGGCCACGGTCAACGTGACCGAACCGGTGGTGATCACGGACCGGTCGGCGACCGAGGTCTCGGCGGCGGAGGCGTCGGCCGCCGACTCCGGCTGACCCTGCATCTCGCTGGAGTCCCCACTGCTGCTGGACTGCTCGACCGCGCTGTCGGAACTGTTGGCGGTGCACCCGGCCAGCAGCAGTGCGAGGAGCGCAAGACCGGCGCCCCATCCGGCCATCCGGCGCGCGGTGCCGCGGTGCTCGCTGCTGGGTTTCATGGCCCAACTGTATGGTCGGGTCGACGCCCAAATCTGGGTGATATCTGGGAGTCGGATCACAATCGAGTCTCGGCACAGGGCCGGGCCGTACGCTCGAAATGGTGCCGCTGGTGCGGTGCCACCGCCCGAAGAATGATTCAGCTCGTGCTTGAGGAGGAACCCATGGGATTCGCAGACGACGCCAAGGACGCGCTCGACGCAACCGGCCAGAAGATCGGCCGAGCCGCCGAGGACGCGAAGGAACGTGTGTCGGACAAGATCGATGAGGTCAAGGCCGACGCCGAGGTGAAGAAGGCCGAGGGCGACGTCAAGCGCGCCGAGGCGGAGCGTGACTCCACCAAGGCCAAGAACGAATACAAAGAAGGTCTGCGCTAGCTCGTCGGAGCTGCGCGGCGACCCGTGGACGAGCTCCCGGGTCCGACGTGGGCCACGGCGTTGACCGAGCGTATGCGTCGGCGCCGTGTCCCACGGTTACACCTCGACACCGACACCGGCAGCGGACCGGTGGTGATCCTGGTCCACGGCATCGCGTCCACCTCCGCCACGTTCCACAAGGTTGTGCCGCTGCTCGCACCCCGGCACCGGGTGATCGCGATCGACATCCTCGGGCACGGCGGATCTCCGGCGCCGCCCGACAGCGAGTACACCCTCGACGATCACGTCGCCGCGCTCGCCGCGACCATTCGTTCGTTGCGCCTGGATGAGCCGTTCGTGCTCGTGGGGCATTCACTGGGCAGCCTCATCGCCACCCGGTACGCGGCCGAACGCCGCTGGTACTCCGCCGCGGGCACCCGGGTGTCCCGGCTGGTGCTGGTGGGACCGCCGATCTACCTCTCGCCCTCCGAGATCGGGGACCCCTGGGTGCGGGCCCGGGTGTCGGCCTACCTCCGCGCCTACGAGTTCCTGCGCGCGAACCGCGACTTCACCCTGGCCAACGCCGCGGTGCTCTCCCGGCTGCTGCCCAAGGGCATCCTCGACCTCACCGCCGAGAACTGGACGCCGTTCGTGAAGTCGCTCAAGAACTGCATCGAGTCCCAGACCATGGTCAGCGACATCGCGGTGCTGCGCATCCCGGTCGACCTGATCTATGGGGCGCTCGACGCGTTCGTGGCGCCCGGCAGCCTGCGGGTGGTCGAGCGGATGCGCCACGTCACCACCCACCGGGTGGAGGCCAACGATCACATCGTGCGCAGCCGCATCGGCCGGGTGCTGGTGCGGGTGATCGACGGAGCCGCCGAGGCGAGTGTGCCAGCATGAATCCGATGATCACCTCCGCGCGATACCTGCAGGCCTACGACGACCAACTCCGCACCGACGCGGAAACGCCCGGCGCGATCACCGTGACAGCGCTGGGCCCGTTGCGCCTGGTGACGTTCGCCGGCGGGCGCGGCTTCGTGACTTACCGGGACCTCGACGGCGCCGATGCTCCCGCGATCCAACGGCTGGTCGCCGGCGCGCTGGCGCACTTCCGGGCCCACGCCGGGATCAGCCGCGTGGAGTGGAAGAGCCGCGGCCACGACCGGGCGCCTGGCCTGCACGAGACTCTGGTGGCGGTCGGGTTCGTGCCCGATGAGCCCGAATCGATCATGATCGGCCCGCTCGAGGCGCTGTGCATCGACTCGGCGATCCCGGCCGGGGTCACCGTGCGCCAGGTCAGCTCCCACGCCGATGTGCGGGCCATGAGCGCCGCCGTCGACGAGGCGTTCGGTGATGCCGTCGACACCCGGATGGCCGATGTGCTGCTCGAGCGCCTGGCGCGGGGCGACGGGATGGAACTGTGGGTGGCCGAGGCCGACGGTCGCGTCGTGTGCGGTGGCCGGCTCGAGCCGGTGCCGGGCACCGACTTCGTCGGGATCTGGGGCGGCGCCACGCTGCCGGCATACCGCGGCCGGGGTATCTACCGGGCGCTGCTGAACGCCCGCGCCCGGTCCGCCCTCGCCCAGGGCAAGACGCTGGTGCACAGCGACTCCACCGAAGACTCCCGGCCGATCCTGGAACGCGCCGGCCTGCTGAAGGTCTCCACGACCACGCCCTACCTCTGGAGCCGGTGACCCCACTCACCCGAGCGTCTGTCAGCCCGCGTGGCTAGGCTGACCGGATGGACACTAGAACTCTGGGCAGAACCGGCCGTACCGTCTCCGTCATCGGGTTGGGCACCTGGCAGCTCGGCGCCGACTGGGGAGACGTCACCGAAGCTGAAGCAGCCGAGGTGCTCGCCGCATCCGTCGACGCCGGTGTCACCTTCTTCGACACCGCGGACGTCTATGGCGACGGCCGCAGCGAGCACATCATCGGACACTTCCTCGAGCAGGTCGCCGGCAGCGTTGACATCACCGTGGCCACCAAGATGGGCCGCCGGGTCGACCAGCTCCCGGAGAACTATGTGCTGGCCAACTTCCGCGACTGGACCGAGCGGTCCCGCCGCAACCTCGGCACCGAGACCCTCGACCTGGTGCAGCTGCACTGCCCGCCGAGCGCCGTGATCGACTCCGGCGAGGTGTACGACGCCCTGGACACCCTCGTCGACGACGGTGTGATCGCCAACTACGGCGTGAGTGTGGAGACCTGCGAGCAGGCGCTGGCCGCGATCGCCCGGCCCAATGTCGCCACCGTGCAGATCATCCTCAACGCGTTCCGGCTCAAGCCCCTCGACGAGGTCGTGCCGGCCGCCCGTGCGGCCGGGGTGGGCATCATCGCCCGGGTGCCGCTGGCCAGTGGCCTGCTCACCGGTAAGTACACCCGCGAGACGGAGTTCGCCGCGAACGACCACCGCACCTACAACCGCGACGGCAGCGCCTTCGACGTGGGGGAGACCTTCTCCGGTGTGGACTTCGAGACCGGCCTGACCGCCGCGAACGAGTTCGCCGCGCTCGTGCCGGAGGGCCTCACGCCGGCACAGGCCGCGCTGGCCTGGGTGGCGCAGATCGACGGCGTCAGCTCGGTCATCCCGGGCGCCCGGTCGGTGTCGCAGGCGTTGGGCAACGCATCCGCGGGCGCCCTGCCGCCCCTGCCCGTCGAGTTCATGGAGGGTGTGCAGTCGATCTACGACCGGCTGCTGCGCGCGGACATCCACCCGCGCTGGTGACAACACCCCCTCGCGAGCCGTGAGCTGAACCCTCTCCCGGGACCCGGGAGAGGGTTTTCCTCACGGCTCGCGCGGTTAACCGAGGTCGTCGGGGTCCTTGCCGGTGCGTTCGCCGGCGTCAAGGGCGCTGATCTCGGCGATGTCCGACTCCGCCAGGGTGAAGTCGAAGACGTCCAGGTTCTCGCGGATGCGCTCGGGGGTCACCGACTTGGGAATCACAATGTTGCCCAGCTGCAACTGCCAGCGCAGCACCACCTGCGCGGCGGACTTGCCGTAGCGGGCGCCGATCGCATCGAGGGTGGGGTCGCCGATCGCCCGGCCGCGGGCCAGCGGCGACCAGGCCTCGGTGCGGATGTCGTGGGCGGCGTTGTAGGCGCGGATCTCGGTCTGCACGAGCCACGGGTGCAGCTCCACCTGGTTGACCGCCGGCACGACATCGGTCTCGGTGAGCAGCCGGTCGAGGTGGTGGGTGTGAAAGTTCGACACCCCGATCGAGCGGGCGCGGCCGTCGGCGCGGAGGCTCTCGAGGGCGCGGTAGGTGTCCACGTACCGGTCCTGCCGCGGCGCGGGCCAGTGGATCAGGTACAGGTCGACGTAGTCGAGGCCCAGCTTGGCCAGGCTCTCGTCGAAGGCGCGCATGGTCTCGTCGTAGCCGTGCCGGTCGTTCCACACCTTGGTCGTGACGAAGACCTCCGCGCGGGGCAGGCCCACCCGGGCCAGGCCCTCGCCGACGCCGCGTTCGTTGGCGTACAACGCCGCGGTGTCGACGTGCCGGTATCCGGCCTCCAACGCGACCTGCACGGTGTCCGCGGCGCTGGCGTCCGCGATCTTGTACACACCCAGCCCGAGCTGCGGAATGGTGTGCCCGTCATTAAGCCTCGTGGTTTCCATAAGACCCATTAAACCAACCGTCGAGCCGTGACCTGAGCCCCTGATTTCGAGAAAATCTGGGGCTCAGGTCACGGTTCGCGGGCTTGGAGGGCCGCGCGCACCCGGCGCAGGAACTCCAGGCCGCCGTCCCGGAGGTCGTCATCGGTGAGGCGGATGACCCGCCAGCCGAGGTCTTCGAGCCGCTCCCGCCGGGTGATGTCCTTGCGGAATTGGGCCCGGTCGGTGCGGTGCCCATCACCCTCGTACTCGACGCAGGCACGGTGCAGGAGCCAGGCCAGGTCGACCCGGGCGATGAAATTGCCGTCGGCATCGGTGATCGTGTAGTTCACGACAGGTTCCGGCAGTCCGGCGTCGACCAGGAGCAACCGGGTCTCGGTCTCTTTGGGCGACTCGACCCTGGCCCGGGCAAGGGCGGCGGCCGCCCGAAGCCTCCTGACGCCACGCCGGCCGGCAAGAGGCAGGGTGGCCTGCCGCAGGTCGTCCGGCACGAAGTTGGGCCGCTCGCCGCCGCAGAGCGCGTCAGCAACCGCGACCAGGGCACCCAACGGCAGAACGGGGCCGAGGTCGATCCAGGTCTGCAGGGGGGACGTCACCGGAATCCCATCCACGACGTCCGCGTGCAGCAGTTCGTGCCGCAGTTCATGGCCCACCACGCCGACCATCTGGGGCGCCCGGGTTCCGGCCGGCACGGTGACGTGGATGCGCGGATCGGACGCCAACCACCCCGGCAGAGGAAGCCCATGCAACAGCGCTGCCGTCTGGTGACTGATCAGGTGGGTGGGCGCCATCCGCTCGGCGTAGCTGCGGCTGAGCTGCAACGCGGTGACGGGCGCCGGGCCGGCCAGACGCACCCCGCGGAAGGGCACGGTGAGGTCGCGCCCCTGCAGCCGGCGCCGGGTGAGACCCAGGCTGCGGCCGAGGGCCACCGTAAACGGCTCGGCCATCAGTTCGGGAGGGAGCGGGATGCGTCGTGGCATGCAGGGATCCTCTCCCAAGCCCGCCCGGCCGCGCGGAGTTTCTCCACAGCCCCCCGCGAGCCGTGACTTGGGCCCCAAAAGACCCCGAATTCTGGTGTTCAGCTCACGGTTCGCGGGGCTATTCTCGACCTCGAGAGGAGTCCTCATGACATCCGCCCCAGCGTCCCTGCAGAGTAAGACGGCACTGGTGACCGGGGTGTCGCGGCGGAAAGGCATCGGCTACGCGGTCGCGTGCCGTCTGGCAGAAGAGGGCGCCAACGTCTTCATCCAGCACTTCGCGCCGCACGATGCGCAGCAGCCCTGGGGTGGGGACGACCTCGATGCGGTGCGGGCGGGCATCCGCGCGGCGCTGACCGAGGGCGCCGTGTTCGGCGATCTGAGCGCCGACCTGGCCGTGCCGGATGCCACTGACGTCACCATGCAGGCGGCGACCGAGCTCACCGGCCGGGTCGACATTCTCGTGGCGAACCACGCCCGCAGCGGCGGTGACGGCTCCATCTTCGACCTGACCGCCGACATGCTCGACGGGCACTGGCAGGTCAACGCCCGGTCGACGCTGCTGCTCACCCGCGCCTTCGCCGAGCAGTTCGGTGACGCGGCCCGGAAAGTCCCCGGCATCCCGCTGCCCGATGCACCGCCGCCCGGTGAGCCACCGGCCCTGCCCGCGGCCATCGACGAATTCGCGACCGGGCGGGTGATCTGGTTGACGTCGGGCCGGATGCGCGGGCCGATGCCGGGGGAGGTGGCCTACGCGGCGAGCAAAGCGGTTCTGGCCGGGCTGACCCCCACGGTGGCCGGTGAACTGCTGATGCACGGCATCATTCTCAATACCGTCAACCCCGGCCCGGTGAACACCGGAAACCTCGACCCGCAATCCGGCGACCGCCCCCTCGCGGGGATGCTCGAGTACCTGCGTACCATCCCGTTCGGCCGGTTCGGCGACCCGACCGACCCGGCCCGGTTGATCGGCTGGTTGTGCACGACCGACGCCCGCTGGATGGTGGGCCAGGTGCTCACCAGTGACGGCGGGTTTGCCCTCGCGAACTGAGAGGAGAGCACCGAAAAGCCGGGGATTGTGGGGCTCAGGTCACGGCTCGCGAGTTAGGAGACCTGGATGCTGATCGGCTCGGTGTCGGGGATCGGGCTCACATCGCGCCCGCGCAGGTCGGGGTGCCAGCGGCGGCCGAGCGCCGGGATGATGGTGCCGAGCGCCGCGAATCCGGCGGCCACATAGATGGCGGCGGCGGCCCCGGAGTGGTCGATGGCGAAGCCGGCCAGTGCCGACCCGAGCGCGGCGCCGATGAGCTGCCCGGTGCCGATCCAGCCGTAGGCCTCCGCGGTGTCGCTGAACTTCACACTGGCCGAGACAATGCCGAACAGAACGGCGAACGACGGCGCGATGCCGATGCCGGCGAGCAGCAGGGCGGCGGAGAGCCACCAGAAATTCAGCCAGATGGCGGCGACGGCCAGGCCGATCGTGACGATCAGCATGCGGCTGGCCAGCGCCCACGGGCCGATCGGCAGATGGCCGAGAGCGAGCCCGCCGATGAGGGAGCCGATGGCGAAGATGCCCAGCACCCAGCCGGCGTTGGCGCTGCCGTGGCCGAACACGGCGACCACACCGGCCTCGACGGCGGCGCAGGCGGCGACGAGCATGAATCCCACGATGGTGCTGAGCAGCACCTCGGGCTTCTTCAGCACCACGCCGAGCTTGCGGCGGCTGCGGGGGATGCGCACCCGGCCGACCTCGGGCAGCACCACGAACCAGATGCCGCCGGCGACAAGGAAGAACGCGGCGAGCAGGATGCCGGCGGTGGTGCTCACCTGGATGGCGACGAAGGTGGCGATGACCGGGCCGAGCACCCAGATGATCTCCTGCGCGGAGGCATCCAGGGAGAACAGCGGGGTGAGCTGACGGGAGTTGACGATCTTCGGGTAGATGGTGCGCACGGCCGGCTGGATGGGCGGCATCGACAGGCCGGCGACGAAACCGATGATCATCAGGCCCCAAATGGGCAGCGGCACGAGGGCCATGACCACAATCGACACCGTGCAGATGATCATGGTGGTGATGATGACCGGGCGCATACCCAGGCGCCCCATCAGCCGGGACGTGAGCGGACCGGCGATGGCCTGGCCGATGCTCATGGCGGCCAGCACCAGACCGGCGGCGGCGTACGAGTCGAACAGGGCCTCGATGTGGATGAGGAACGCGAGCGACAGCATTCCGAACGGGAATCGAGCGGTGAGCTGGGCTCCGATGAGTCGGGCGACGCCCGGGGTTTTCAAAAGGGTCCAGTAGCTGCTCACAACCGTCCAGTCTATGGCCGCAGGCGGCCTCAGCGCACAGCACAGCAGGGGCGGCCGGGCGCTAACGTGAACGGATGAGCACACTGATTTCGGCGGCCGATCTGGCCGCTCTCCTCGTTGCCGGTCCCGTCCCGCGCCTCCTCGACGTGCGCTGGAAGCTCGGCGGCCCTCCCGGACGGGCCGAATTCCGCCGCGGACACCTGCCCGGTGCGGTGTATGTGGACCTGGACACCGAGCTGGCCGGGCACGGCGAACCGGCCGATGGCCGGCATCCGCTGCCCGCACCGGCCGACCTGCAGGCCGCCGCGCGCGGCTGGGGTCTCGACGACGGTGACACCGTCGTGGTGTACGACGACCTGGGCAACCTGTCGGCCGCCCGCGCCTGGTGGCTGCTGCGGAACGCCGGCGTGCGGGACGTGCGCCTGCTCGACGGCGGCCTGGCCGCCTGGCGCGCTGCCGAGCTGCCGGTGGTGGCGGGGGAGGAGCCGGTTTCGGCCGGGTCGGTGACCCTGGCCGGCGGCAGCCTGCCCACCCTCGACGCGGATGCCGCTGGCGCGCTCGCCCGGGACGGCGTGCTGCTCGACGCCCGTGCGGCCGAACGGTACCGGGGCGACGTCGAACCGATCGATCCGCGCGCCGGCCACATCCCCGGCGCGATCAGCGCCCCGACCGGCGGCAACCTCGACGCCCACGGGCGGTTCCTGCCCGCCGACGAGTTGCGCGCCCGGTTCGAGGCGCTCGGCGTGCGCGCCGCCAACGCGGCCGAGGACGGTGCGAATGGCAACGGGTTCGACGTGGGCGTGTACTGCGGCTCCGGCGTCACGGCCGCCCACGAAGCGGTGGCCCTCACTCTGGCCGGTTTCACCCCCGCGCTGTACTCGGGCTCCTGGTCGCAGTGGTCGAACCTGCCCGAGCGCCCGGTCGCCACCGGCGACTGAGCCGGCACGGCGCATCCGACCTCTCGCGGCGCAGGTTATGTCTCGCGGCGCAGGTTATGTCTCGCGGCGCAGGATGCAGCGTGCGCCACGAGCACTAACGCGCGCCACGAGCACTAACCTGCGCCACGAGCACTGCCTGGTGCACGGTAATCTGGGGTTGCGTCCGTTTCGACTCATCCCGAAGCCGATCTGGCACGAGCCGTGCTCCAGCGCAGGGGTATTCCAGGCTCACGTCAGTCGTGCCATCCACGGACCGCTCAGTCGACTCGATCCTGTGAAGCCTCGAGACCCATGAAAAGGTTGTTCTGCCATGCGCGCCAGATACGTGTTCCCCGCCCTCGCTGCCGTCACGGCGCTGATGCTCACCGGATGCGTCGACAACTCGACCCCGGCGGAGTCAGGCTCGCCAGAGGGCAGCGCCGCTGCGATCACCACAGACGACGCGGCAGCAGCACTGGTCCCGGCCGAGGTCGCCGATCGTGGCACCCTGATCATCGGAACGGAACCGACCTACGCGCCGAACGAGTTCAAGAACGAGGCCGGGGACCCGATCGGGTGGGACATCGAACTCGCCAGCGGCGTCGCCGCCAAGCTCGGCCTGACACCGACGTTCCAGGTGGCGAAGTTCGACAACATCATCCCGAGCGTGGCCGGCGGCAAGGCCGACATCGGGGCATCCTCGTTCACCTACACCCCGGAGCGTGCGGAGCAGGTGGACTTCGTCAACTACTACAACGCCGGCATCCAGTGGGCGTCGGCGACGGGCACCGACGTCGACCCCGACAACGCCTGCGGCCTAAAGGTCGCCGTGCAGACCGCCACCTACGAGGACACGGATGACGTGCCCGCCAAGAGCGACGCCTGCGTGGCCGCCGGCAAGCCGCCGATCGACAAGGTGAAGTTCGACACCCAGGCCGACGTGGCCAACGCCGTTGTGCTCGGCCAGGCCGACGCGCTCAGCGCCGACTCCCCGGTCACGCTGTACGCAATCGCGCAGACCGGCGACAAGCTGCAGCCGGCCGGCGACACGTTCGATGAGGCCCCGTACGGCATGGTCGTCGCCACCGGCTCCGCACTCACCAGCGCCGTGCAGGCTGCCCTGCAGTCGATGGTGGATGACGGCAGCTACGACGCCATCCTTGATTCTTGGGGTGTCACGGACGGTGGCGTGGACGAGATCACGATCAACACTGCCGCGAACGGCTGACCGCCCCAGCCCTCGCTCACCGGCGTCACCGACCCGTACGGCGCGGAAGCGCTAGCCTGGGCAGGCGGTCGCTCGGCTGTTCCCGAACCGATATCGCCGGCCCATTCCCCCAGAGCAGGGGTGTATTAGGCTCACTGCAGTCGTACCGTTCACTGCAATTCGGTCGAACCGAGACCTCGACGCTTACGAAGAAGGTTGTGCCATGCGCGCTAAATATGCCCTCCCCGCCCTCGCTGCCGCGGCAGCTCTGCTGCTCACCGGATGCGTCGACAACTCGACGCCCGCCACCAGCGGCACCGACACCAGCAGCAGTGCCCCCACGATCGAAGTCGATGACGCTGCAGCGGCCCTCGTGCCCGCCGACGTCGCCGACACCGGCAGCCTCGTGATCGGCACCGACGCCGAATACGCTCCGAACGAGTACAAGAACGAGGCCGGTGACCCGATCGGGTGGGGCATCGAGATCGCCGAGGGCATCGCCGCCAAGCTCGGCCTCGAGCCGGAGTACCAGATCGCCAAGTTCGACAACATCATCCCGAGCGTGATGGGCGGCAAGGTCGACATCGGCGAATCATCCTTCACCGCCACCGTTGAACGGCAGGAGCAGGTGGACTTCGTCAACTACTACAACACCGGCATCCAGTGGGCTTCTCCGAAGGGCAAGGAGGTCGACCCCAACGACGCCTGCGGTCTCAAGGTCGCCGTGCAGGCCACGACGTTCGAGGACACCGACGAGGTGCCCGCCAAGAGTGACGCGTGTGTTGCCGCGGGCAAGCCGCCGATCGACAAGCAGAAGTACGACACCCAGGCTGAGGCCACCAACGCCGTCGTGCTCGGCAAGGCCGATGCGCTCAGCGCCGACACCCCGGTGACGGGCTACGCGATCGCGCAGACCGACGACAAGCTGCAGGCCGCCGGAGACGCCTTCGAGGAGGCGCCGTACGGCATCGCCGTAGCCAAGGGTTCCGAGCTGACCACGGCCGTGCAGGCCGCGCTGCAGTCGATGATCGATGATGGCAGCTACCAGGCCATCCTCGACGAGTGGGGCGTCGCCGCCGGCGCCATCGACGAAGCCACGATCAACCCGGCCACGAACGGCTAGTCCGTGAGTGCCACGAACGTGAGTGGCCCAGCGGCGGGCTCGACCCCGCCGCTGGGCGAGACCGGGCCGTCGTCGGAGCCGATCAAGGCCATCCGGCTGCGCCATCCGTGGCGGATGGTGTTCGCGGTCCTGCTTGTTCTGATCTTCGTCTTCTTCGTCATCGACGCCGCATTCCGGCCGGCCTACGACTGGCCGGCCGTGGGCAAGTACCTGTTCGACCGTCGCATCTCGATGGCCGCCCTGGTCACGATCGAACTGACCGTGTTCTCGATGGTGATCGCCATCATCCTCGGTGTGATCCTGGCCGTGATGCGGCTCTCGCCCAACCCCGTGGTCAAGAGCGTGGCGTGGTTCTACCTGTGGATCTTCCGCGGCACCCCGGTGTACGTGCAGCTGACCATCTGGGGCCTGATCTCGCTGATCTACACGAGCATCGACATCGGCCTGCCGTTCATGACCCCGTGGATCTCGTTCAGCACCAACGCGGCGCTGAACACCTTCACCCTGGCCGTGATCGGCCTGGCACTGAACGAGGCCGCGTACATGGCCGAGATCGTGCGCGCCGGCCTGCTCTCGGTCGACAAGGGCCAGGAAGAGGCCTCCGTCGCCCTGGGCATGAGCTGGTCGCAGACGATGACCCGGGTGATCCTGCCGCAGTCGATGCGGGTGATCATCCCGCCGACCGGCAACGAGGTGATCTCGATGCTGAAAACCACCTCGCTGGTCACCGCCGTGCCGTTCAGTCTTGAGCTGTTCACCCGGTCGAGGGATATCTCCGCTGAGACCTTCAACCCGATCCCGCTGCTGATCGTGGCGTCGATCTGGTACCTGTTCTTCACGTCGATCCTCATGGTGGGTCAGTACTTCCTCGAGAAGCGCTTCTCCCGCGGTGTGGGCGACCGGCAGACGAACAAGTCGGATGCCGGCGCCGGCGGCGGCCTCACCGGCGCGGTCCCCATCGTGGGAGCCGGGCAGCCGACCGTTGTGCTGCCGCCGACCCACGACACCCCGGGCACCCCCGGCACCGGAGGAACCCCATGAGCGGCACAACAGCGACCGGCGCGGCATCCACCCCGGCCCCGATGGTGCTCGCCGAGCAGGTGACGAAGAGCTTCGGCTCGCACGAGGTGCTCAAGGGCATCACCCTCGAGGTGAAGCGCGGCGAGGTCATGTGCCTGGTCGGGCCCAGCGGCTCGGGCAAATCCACGTTCCTGCGCTGCATCAACCACCTCGAGGTGCTCTCCGCCGGCCGGCTGAGCGTGGACGGTGAACTGATCGGTTACCGCGAGGCCAACGGCAAGCTCTACGAGATGGCGCCCAAGGAAGCCGCGAAACAGCGCCGCGACATCGGCATGGTCTTCCAGCGCTTCAACCTGTTTCCGCACATGACGGCGCTGCAGAACGTGATGGAGGCGCCGCTGCGGGTGAAGGGACTGCCCAAAGCGAAGGTGGAGCAGACCGCGCGCGACCTGCTCGCCCGAGTGGGCCTGGCCGACCGAGCCGACTACTACCCGGCGCACCTGTCCGGCGGACAGCAGCAGCGGGTGGCGATCGCCCGGGCGTTGGCGATGGAGCCCAAACTGATGCTCTTCGACGAGCCCACCAGCGCGCTCGACCCCGAGCTTGTCGGCGAGGTGCTCGACGTGATGAAGGGACTGGCCAAGGAGGGCATGACCATGATCGTGGTCACCCACGAGATGGGCTTCGCCCGCGAGGTCGCCGACTCCCTGGTCTTCATGGACGCCGGTGTGGTCGTTGAATCCGGCATCCCCTCCGAGGTGCTGGCCAACCCGCAGCATCAGCGCACCCAGGCGTTCCTCTCCAAGGTGCTCTAGCCGCTACCGCCCTGACTCGGAATTCGGAGCCCGGATGCTTCCACTCGTCAACGCCGGCACATTCGCCCTGGCGGCGTGCGCACTGATCGTCATCCCGGGGCCGAGCGTGCTCTTCGTGATCGGCCGGTCGTTGGCACTGGGGCGCGCCGGCGGTGTTCTCAGCGTGCTGGGCAACGCCCTCGGGATGGTGCCGGCGATTGCCGCCGTCGCTCTGGGTGTGGGTGCCATCGTCGCGGAGTCGGTGCTGGTCTTCACGATCATCAAGCTGGTGGGCGCCGCCTACCTGATCTATCTCGGCGTCCAGGCCGTGCGGCACCGGCACGATCACCGGGCAGACACCGTGTCGGCCACGGCTCGGCCCACTCCCTTCCGCCTGCTGCGGGAGGGGTTCCTGGTGGGAATCACCAACCCGAAGACGATCGTGTTCTTCGTGGCGGTGTTGCCGCAGTTCGTGAGCTACAGCGCCGGCGCGATCCCGCTGCAACTGGTGACGTTGGGCCTGATCTTCTTCGCCATCGCGCTGGTGAGCGACGGCGCCTGGGCGCTGGCCGCCGGTACGGCCCGCGCGTGGTTCGCACGCAACCCCCGTCGCCTGTCGGGGATGAGCGCCGGCGGCGGCGTGATGATGGTCGGGTTGGGCGGAGCGCTCGCCCTCACCGGCAGCACGAGCTGAACCCGGGACGGAGCGTGTCGCCGGGGCGACGTCGATCGTGGCCCGACCCGGGGGTCCCGCCGGCGCTCTCGCCGGCGGAACCAGACAGCCTCAGCTCGCGAGGAAGCGCAGCAGGTTCTCGTTGACCTCGGCCGCGTGACTCCAGCCGAACCCGTGCGGTCCGCCCTCGATCTCCACGTAGTCGCTCTCGGGGAACGCCTTGTGGAAAGCGCGCCCGGTGGCGTCGATGGGAAGGTTGCGGTCGAGCGTTCCCTGCATGATGAGGCTGCGGATGCCGCTGGCGCGGATCTTCTTGATGTCCTCCCGGAAATCCTCGTGCCAGGCCGGCACCACGGCGTAGGCGGCAATGAGCGATCCGCCGGTGGCCACGTTCCAGCTCGCCTGAACAACCTCGGGGCTGACGCGGGTGCCGAGGTTCTCGTCGAGGTTGTAGAAGTCCTCGTAGAACGAGGTGTAGAACGCGTACGGGTCGGCCTTTGCGCCGGCGACGATACCGTCGAATACCTCCTGCGGCAGGCCGGTGGGGTTGTCGTCGGTCTTGAGCAGGAACGGCTCGATCGGGGCGAGGAAGGCGATCTTCGCCAGCCGGTCGGTGCCGTATGTCGCGGTGTAACGGCCGACCTCGCCGGTACCCATGGAGAATCCGACGAGCAGCACGTCGGTGAGGTCGAGCGTGTTGAGCACGATGTTGAGGTCGGAAGCGAACGTGTCGTAGTTGTAGCCCTCGCTCGGCTGGCTGGACTTTCCGAAACCGCGGCGGTCGTAGGTGATGACACGGTAGCCGGCCGCGAGTAGGGCGCGGGTCTGCGGCGCCCAGGATGCGCCGCTGAGGGGGTAGCCGTGGATGAGAACGACCGGCTGGCCGCTTCCGTGATCTTCGTAGTAGAGATCGATTGACGTGCTGTTCTCGGTTCCGACGGTGATGACTGACATGGCTTCTCCAATGGGTGGTGTTGGTGTGACTCGAATGATTGTGGGTGTGGAACAATTCTCGAGATCTACGTTCGCCGTGGCCCCCTCAGGGCGGACGGGAACCCCACAGATCTGGACATAGCTGCTGGATCACGGCTGCCCCAGCTCGGTGAATGCGCGCCCAGCGGCCAGGCGCTCGCACCAGCGCCGCGACAAGGTGCCCTCCCGCTAACAGTTTCGCGGTGACCGCCGTGATCACCACCGCCGGCGTTCCTGCGCCGGCTTGACGGCAGCCAGAAGCGCGGTCGGTCGCTCAGACGACGCGGATGCCGCTCTCCGAGGTCGAGGCGAACCGCCCACGGTACTTGGATGGTGAGATCGACAGATGCGAGATGAACGCCCGGCGCAACGACTCTGACGTGCCGAAACCCGCGTGCTCGGCGACGTCGGTGACGCTCATTCCCGTGTCCAGCAACGCTTTGGCTTTGTCGAACCGTATGAGTTCGACGTACTTGTTCGGCGTCGTGTCCAACTCGTCACGGAAGAGCCGGGTGAGGTGGCGGGCGCTGACATGGGCGATCTCAGCGAGCCGTGCGACCGTGTACTCGGCTGCCGGGTCGGCGTTCACCACGTCGACCACCGAGCGCAGAAGGCGCGTGCGGGGAGCGGGGCCGGAGAGATTGGCGGAGAACTGTGACTGACCGCCGGGGCGTTGCATGTAGACCACGAGCGAGCGCGCGACGGTGCGGGTGAGGTCGTCGCCCTCGTCCTCCTCGAGCAAAGCCAGAGCCAGATCGATTCCCGCTGTCACCCCGGCCGACGAATAGGTGGTGTGGTCCTTCACGAAGATCGCATCGGGCTCAACCAGCGTCGACGGGTAACGCATGGCGAGTTCGCGGGTGTGCTTCCAGTGGGTGGTGGCGCGCTTGCCGTCGAGCAGACCGGCCTGCGCGAGCACGAACGCTCCCGTGCAAATGGAGGCGGTACGGGATGCCCGATTGGACAGCGAGAGCGCGGCCGCCGCCAGGGACTCGGAAACCGGGTTGGCGGGGAAGACCTCGCCCCCGGCAACCAGGACCGTATCGAAGCGGCCCGCCCCTGACGCGGCCTGGTCCACCGGGAGCCGGAGGCCGATCGAGGCGCGCACGTCGTGTCCGTCGGCGGAAATCATGCTGATCTGGTAGTTCGCGCCGGAGAGGTTCGCCTCGGTGAAGACCTCGGCAGGCCCCGCAACGTCGAGCATTTTCATGCCGTCGAAGACCAGGATGCCGACTTTGTGCGGTGCAGGAGACACGGGGAGTCCTTCGGGGATGTCCGGATCTGTGCGATTCACGCCCCGGAGAGCGGGGCACCCAGAACCGCGGGCGCGCGCTTAAGGTAAGTAAAGCACACGCGCTGCGCCGCTCGCCGAGATCGCTGGGGCCCAGACTGACCCCCGCGAACCGTGAGAAGGGCCCCAAGATCGTGACGTTTTCGGGGCTCTTGTCACGGCTCGCGGGTTAGAACGCCCAGGGGCCGAAGCGGGTGATGGCCACGACCAGGGCGAGCAGGCCCAGGATCACGCTGGGCATGGTCTCTTTGGCACCATCGCCGGCGCGCACGTGCCAGACGATCGCGCTGATCATGATCACGGTGAGCGCCGCCGCGGCGATCGGGACCAGGATCGGGGCGATGCCGGTGATCGCGGGCAGGATCAGGCCCAGGCCGCCGAGAAGTTCGGCGAGGCCGACGAGCTTGACGCCGGCATCCGAGTAGTCGTTGACCCAGGCCATGCCGCTCGCGGCGAGCTTGGTGCGCGGCTGGGCGACCTTCATCAGGCCGGCGGCGACGAAGGCCACGGCGAGGAGGACGGTGATGATCCAGATGGCGATGTTCAAAGGGGGACTCCTGAGTTGATGCCGGCCCCTGAAGACGCCGAACGAGTGAATAATGCGACGGAAGTAGTTGTCGTGTCAAATAACCTAACGTGAACTACTTTCTGCGTCAAATAAATATCGGTAGGGTGGGGGCATGGACGAACCGGAGTGGCTGACCGCCGACGAAATCGACGCCTGGAAGGCTCTCGCGGGCGTGCTGTTCCTGCTGCCCGCGGCTCTGGACTCGCAGTTGCAGCGCGATTCCGGCCTCGCGATGGCCGATTACATGGTTCTGGTGATGCTCTCGGAGCGGGAGGACCGGTGTATGCGCATGAGTGAGCTCGCCACGTCCTCCAGCACCTCGCAGTCGCGGCTGTCGCGCATCGTCGCGAGACTCGAGGGTGCCGGCTATGTCACCCGGGCGATGGCACCGGACGACCGCCGGGTGGTTCTGGCGACCCTGACCGACGCCGGCCAGGCCAAGCTCGTCGCGGCGGCGCCCGGCCACGTAACCCAGGTGCGCCGCCTGGTCTTCGACCGGCTGACCCCGGCGCAGGTGGTGTCCCTCAACGAGGTGGCCCGTGCCCTCGCCGACCCCGACGACCACGACGCCTGCGACGGGGCCTCTTAACGTCCAGTCGCGGGGTCTCGACACGCTCGACCAGCGTTCGGTCACGGCGGAGCGTTCGACATCGGGCCTCGACACGCTCGACCAGCGTTCGGTCACGACCATGTCGTCGGTCGAGCTTGTCGAGCGCCGTACTGAGCCTGTCGATGTGACCTCGCTCGACGACGTTAGGAGGCGAGCACCTTCTGGATGCGCTGGAGGGAGACGCTCTCGGCGGCGCGCAGCTCTTGAGCGAACAGGCTGATGCGCAGCTCCTCGATCATCCAGCGGGCACGCACCAGGTTCGGCGCCGCATCCGCCGGAAGCGGGATGCTGCCGCCGGCGTCCGCGAAGCGGGCCGTGGCCGCCTGCACCTCGTTCATCCAGACCCGGTCGCGGTTGGGATTGTCGAGGAGCTTCTCGATGCGGGCACTGATACCGCCGAGGTAGCGCGGCACGTGCCGCAGCTGCGCGAGCCCGGTAGCACTGACAAAACCGGGGTAGACCAGCCCGTTCAGCTGCTCGCGGGCATCCGTCAACGCCGCAAGCAGCGCCATGCTCGTCGAGCCCTTGAGCGCCTTGTCGGCGGCGCGGGCGGCGGTGAGCACCCGGGCGACGAGGCCGACGGTCTCGAACATCGAGTCCATCACCACGCCGGAGACCCGGTCGCGGATGCTGTCGAACTCGGCCTTCATGAACACCTGGCCGTCGGGCCGCACCCGGTAGAGCACGTCGTCCACGGCCGCGGCCAGGCAGTCGTCGAACAAGGCCTGGGTGGAGCGGTACGGGCTGGTGGCCAGGGAGAGCTTCTCGCCGCCCTTGAGGTGCTGCTGCACGTACGCCACCGGGGACGCGGTGGCCAGCAGCAGCAGTCGGCGCACGCCGCCGGGCAGGGTGCGGGCCTGCTCCTCGGCCGTGCTCATCATGCGGATGCTCACCGACGTGCCGTCGTCGATGAGGGTGGGGTAGCCGCGGATGGTGTTGTCACCCTGCTTGGTGTCGATGAACCGGGGCAGCTCGACGAAATCCCAGGTGGTGAGGCCGCTGCGCTCGATGGCGTTCTTGGGGGTGGCGGCGGAGGCCTTGGCGACGGACTCGCGCACCTTGGTGACCAGGCGTCGCTGCAGCTCGGTGAGGTCTTTGCCGGAGGCGACGCTCTTGCCGCGTTCGTCGACGACTCGGAAGGTCATCCGCAGGTGCGCGGGTACCCGGGAGAGGTCGAAGTCGCGCACGGTGACGGGCACGTAGGTGAGGCGCTGGATGAGGGCGGCGAGGGTTTCGGCGAAAGACGGGTCGTGAGTCTCGAGACCGGCTCGCGAGGTTTCGACAGGCTCAACCAGCGAACCCCCCACCACGCCGGGCGCGGCCGGCAGCTCGGCGAGCAGGCGCACCGCCCAGTCCGCGGCGGGCACCACGTTGCGGCGGATGGCCTTGGGCAGCGACTTGATCAGCGAGGTGACCAGGTCGGCGCGCAGGCCCGGCACCTGCCAGTCGAAGCCGGTGGGGGAGACCCGGGCCAGCAGCGCCAACGGCACCTGCACGGTCACGCCGTCGTCCTCGGCGCCAGGTTCGAACCGGTAGCTCAGCGCGAAGCGCTGGTCGCGCTGCTGCCAGGCCGGCGGGAAGAGGGACTCGTCGATCTCCGGCGCATCCTCCGGCACGAGCGCGTCGGCGGTCATGGTGAGCAGGTCGGGAGTCTGGGCGCGGGCGACGCGCCACCAGGTCTCGAAGGTGCGGGTGCTGTGCACCTCGGCGGGAATACGGCGGTGGTAGAACTCGAAGACGGCCTCATCGTCGAAGAGGATGTCGCGGCGCCGGGTGCGTTCCTCGAGCTCGGCGAGTTCCTTGCGGAGCGCGGTGTTGGCCCGGTCGAACGCGGTGACCCGCTGGTCGACCCGGTCGAGGTCCCACTCACCGTCGACGAGGGCGTGCCGGATGAACAGCTCACGCGCGTAGGCCGGGTCGACCCGGGAGAACTGCACCCGGCGGCGCGGGATGATCGGCACCCCGTACAGGGTGACCCGCTCGTAGGCCACGACGGCGCCCTGCTTCTTCTCCCAGTGCGGCTCTGAGTACGAGCGCTTGCAGAGGTCGCCGGCGAGCTGTTCGGCCCAGGCCGGGTCGACGACGGCGTTCATCCGGGCGAACAGCCGGCTGGTCTCGACCAGTTCGGCGCTCATCACGGCGTTGGGCTGCTTCTTGGCCAGCGCGGAGCCGGGGAACAGCACAAACCGTTGCTGCCGGGCGCCGATGTAGTCCTTCTTGGCCACATCCTTGAGGCCGATGTGGGAGAGGAGGCCCGAGAGCATCGACCGGTGGATGCCGTCGGGGTTCACGGCCGGGTCGCCGATGTGCAGGCCGAGCGGCTTGGCGAGCTGGCGGAGCTGCTTGTAGACGTCCTGCCACTCCCGCACCCGCAGGTAGTTGAGGTACTCGTTTTTGCACAGCCGCCGGAACGCGCTCGAGCCGAGCTCCTTCTGCTGGGTCTCGAGGTAGTTCCAGAGGTTCAGCAGGGAGAGGAAGTCGCTGGTGGGGTCGGCGAATCGGGCATGCTTCTCGTCGGCGGAGCCGCGGCGCTCCAGCGGCCGCTCGCGCACGTCCTGGATGGTGAGGCCGGCGACGATGGCCATCACCTCGCGGCTGGTGCCCTGCACCTTGGACTCGATCACCATCCGGCCGAACCGGGGGTCGATGGGCAGCTGGGCGAGCTGCTGGCCCACCCGGGTGAGGCTGTGAGTGCCGGCCGTGACGGCCATCCGCCCGCCACCGCGAGGACCGCGGCCGCCGTGACCGGAGCTGTCGCGCCCGCCGCGCCCGCGACCGCCATCGCGCCCGCCGCCGGCCTGGCTCGGGTCCTCGCTGGGGGTGCCGGTGGGCGCCACGACGGCCTTGACCGCGCCGAGCTCAGTGAGCAGGTCGAGGCCGTCCTTGATGTTGCGGGAGTCCGGCGGGGTGAGGAACGGGAACTGCGCGATGTCGCCGAGGCCCAGGGAGATCATCTGCAGGATCACCGCGGCCAGGTTGGTGCGCAGGATTTCCGGCTCGGTGTACTCGGGCCGGCGGGTGAAGTCCTCTTCGCTGTACAGGCGGATGGCGATGCCGTCGCTGGTGCGGCCGCTCCGGCCGGAGCGTTGGTTGGCGGAGGCCTGCGCGATGGCCTCGATGGGCAGCCGCTGCACCTTGGAGCGCACGCTGTACCGGCTGATCCGGGCGGTGCCGGCGTCGACGACGTAGCGGATGCCGGGCACGGTGAGGCTGGTCTCGGCCACGTTGGTGGCCAGCACGATGCGGCGCCGCACTCCCGCCACCGTGGAGGGCTGGAACACCTTGTGCTGGTCGGCGGAGGAGAGCCGGCCGTACAGCGGCAGCACCTCGGTGGGGCTGGTCCGGTCTCCGCCGGCGAACTTGCCCTGCAGCGCGTCCGCGGCGTCGCGGATCTCGGTCTCGCCGGAGAGGAAGACCAGCACGTCGCCGTTGGACTCCCGCTCGAGCTCGTCGAGCGCGGCGGAGATGCCCTCGATGTAGTCGCGGTCCACGCTGGGCGCGGCATCCGTGATCTCGTCGTCGTCGTCGATCGCGGCCTCGGCCACGAGCGGGCGGTAGCGGATCTCGACCGGGTAGGTGCGGCCGGAGACCTCGATGATGGGCGCGGGGGTGCCGTCGGCGGCCGCGAAGTGCTTCGCGAAGCTGGCCGGGTCGATGGTGGCGCTGGTGATGATGAGCTTGAGCTCGGGGCGCTGGGGGAGCAGCTGCTGCAGGTAGCCGAGCAGGAAGTCGATGTTGAGGCTGCGCTCGTGGGCCTCGTCGATGATGATCGTGTCGTACTTCCGCAGCATCCGGTCGCGGTGGATCTCGTTGAGGAGGATGCCGTCGGTCATCAGCTTGATGCGGGTGTCGGCGCCGACCCGGTCGGTGAAGCGCACCTGGTAGCCGACGAGTTCGCCGACCTCCTGGCCGAGTTCCTCGGCGATGCGCTCGGCGATGGTGCGCGCGGCGAGCCGGCGCGGCTGGGTGTGCCCGATCGACTCCCGGCCCAGCTCCAGGCAGATCTTGGGCAGCTGAGTGGTCTTGCCCGACCCGGTGGACCCCGCCACGATCACGACCTGGTTGTCGCGGATGGCGCGCGCGATGTCGTCGCGGCGCTGGCTGATCGGCAACTCGGGCGGGAAGGTGATTTTGACGGGAATCATTAGCCCTCCATCGTATTGCTTCGCGGGGGTACCCCACTTCGAGCCGAACCGTTGTGATGCAAAGTACTTTGTGTTACAAAGTAGACATGAACAACAACACGACGGATGGCGATGAGCCGCTGGTCGACCCGCGGGCCACGCTCGCCCTCCTCGAAGGCCAGCAACGCGAGGTGCTGAACGCCCAGCAGGCGCCGGTGATCTGGATGTACTTCATCTGGGGCATCACCTGGTTCGTCGGCTTCCTCGCCCTCTGGTCGGGCGACGTCGACGGCAACCCGTGGTTCACCATCCCCGGCTATGTGGCCACCCCGGTCTTCATCGTGATGTTGGTGGCCTCGATCGTGGCGTCGGCCGTGCTCGGCATCCGCATCAACCGGGGTGTACGCGGTGCGTCGGTGTTCTCCGGCGCCGTCTATGGGCTCTCCTGGACGGCCTGCGGGACCGCGTTCGCGGTGCTCGGCACCGGCCTGATCAGCCAGGGCCTGTCGCCGGAGCTCGCGAACCTGTACTTCCCGGCCGCGTACGCGTTGATGTGCGGCACCATCTACCTCGGCGGCGCTGCGCTGTGGCGCGACGTGTCCCAACTGGTGCTCGGCCTGGTGCTGCTCGCCGTCGGGGCGGCCTCGTCGTTCGCTGGGTCGCCCGGCAACGACCTCGTGCTCGCGCTCGGCGTCGGTGGGGCGTTTCTCATCGCCGCCGGTACCCTGGCGGTGCGGCGCCGGCAGGGGCGATGACAATGGACGAACTGGATCCGGTGATCCACGCATCCGCCCGGCTCAAGATCACTGCTACGTTGGCCACGCTGCCGGTGGGCGACCAGATCGCCTTTCCCCGCCTACAGGAACTGCTCGGCATGACCGCCGGCAACCTGTCCACGCATCTGCGCAAGCTCGAAGACGCCGGCTATGTCGACGTCGTGAAGTCGCACCAGGGCCGCACCCCGGCCACATACCTCGCGCTGTCCCGCTCGGGCCGGCGCGCCTTCGAGGACTACCTGGAAGCCCTCCGTGCACTGTTGGGAGAATCCGCATGACCGTTCTCGCCCGGCTCGACAACGTCACCCGCCGCTTCGGGGAGGTGCTCGCCGTCGACGATGTAACCCTCGACATCCACTCCGGCAGCATTCTGGGCTTGCTCGGCCCCAACGGCGCCGGCAAGTCCACCGTGCTCACGATGCTGCAGGGGTTGCGGAAGCCCAGCTCCGGCACGGTCACCCTGTTCGGCGGCTCGCCGGGCGACTACCGGATGCGCCAGAAGCTCGGCGGCACCCCGCAGGAGACCGCGCTGCCGCCGACCCTGCGGGTGGGCGAGGTCATCGACTTCGTCGGCCGGCACTTCGAGGAGCCGCTGACCACCGCGGCCGTGGCCGAGGAGTTCGGCCTGGGGGAGTTGCTCAAACGGCAGACCGGCGCGCTCTCCGGCGGCCAGAAGCGCCGGCTCAGCGTGGCGCTCGCGTTCGTGGGCCAGCCGCGGCTGGTGCTCCTGGACGAACCGACCACCGGCCTGGACGTGGATGCCCGCCGCACCCTCTGGGATGCCGTGCGGCGGCAGCACGAGGCCGGCGCCACCGTGGTGGTGACCAGCCACTACCTCGAGGAGATCGAGGCGCTCGCCGAACGCGTGGTGGTGATGGGGCATGGCCGGGTGATCGCCGACGACACCGTGGCCGCCGTGATCAACCAGGTGTCGCTGCGGCAGGTGCGCCTGGTCACCGACCAGCCCGACCGGGTCAGCGGGCTGCCGGGCGTGGTGGGCCGTGACGTGGCCGACGACGGCAGCACCACTTTTTACGCCACCGACAGCGACCGGTTGATCGTTGAGCTGGTGCGCTCCGGCATCCCGTTCTCCGGCCTCACCGTGCGTGGCGCGACCCTCGAAGAGGCGTTCCTCACCCTGACCGGGGCGACGGATGCCGAGACACCGCCGGCCCACACCGCCGAGAAGGAGCTGAACCGATGAGCACGCTGACCCGCACTTCGGTCCTGGGCGGCCGCACGGGCATCCTGGCCCTCACCCTGCTGCACGCCCGGATCATCCTCGTCGAGACATTCCGCATCCCCGCCGCCCTGATCGGGGCGCTCGTGTTCCCCGGGCTGTCGTTGCTGTTCTTCGTGGTGCCGCAGCGCTCCATCGCCGACAATCCCGAGTTCGCCACGCAGGCGGTGATCGCGCTGAGCGTGTTTGCGCTGATGTCAAACTCGCTGTTCAGCTTCGGCCTGAACATCTCGGCCAACCGGGAACAACCGTGGGACCCGTACCTGCGCACCCTGCCGGTACCGGGCATCTCCCGGGTGCTCGGCCAGATCTGCTCGACGGGCCTGATGGGCCTGGCGTCGATCCTGCCGGTGATCGCGATCGGTGCCCTGTTCACCGCCGCCGAGGCGTCCGTGCTGGGTATTCTCGCGGGGATCGTCGCGCTGGCCGTCTCGGCCCTGCCGTTCATGTTCATCGGCATCTCGATCGGCTACTCGATGTCGTCCAAGGCCGCGATCGCCGTGGTGCAGATCGTCATGTTCGGTCTGGCGTTCGCGGGTGGTCTGTTCCTGCCGCCGCTGCTGTTTGCCGACTGGCTCGACACCCTGTCGAAGTTCCTGCCCTCCCGCCAGGCCCGGGAGTTCGTGATCTGGGCCGTGCAGGGCGGCGAGCTGGAGCCGTGGGTGTGGATCGGCATCCTGGCCTGGACCGCGGTCACCTTCGCCCTGGCCCTGCTGCTCTTCCGCCGCGACGAGGGCCGCCGCTACCACTGACCCGCCGCGGTCGCCCGATTACGCTCTCGGCACGCGTGACGTGCGCCGTTCGGGCCCAGTCCCTAGGCTCGGTAGATGACGAATTCCGTACCCACCATCACCCTCAATGACGGCCACACGATCCCGCAGCTCGGCTTCGGCGTCTTCAAGGTCGAGCCGACCGAGACCACCCGTATCGTCACCGACGCGCTCGAGGTGGGCTACCGCCACATCGACACCGCCGCGATCTACGGCAACGAAGAGGGCGTCGGCCAGGCGCTGGCGTCCTCGGGCATCGACCGCTCCGAGCTGTTCGTGACCACAAAGCTGTGGAACGACAAGCAGGGCACCCAGTCGGCGCTGGACGCGTTCGACGAGAGCCTGGAGAAGCTCGGCCTCGACTACGTCGACCTGTACCTCATCCACTGGCCGTCGCCGGCGAACGACAAGTTCGTGGAGGCGTGGAAGACCCTCGCGACGATCCGCGAGTCCGGCCGGGCCCGCTCCATCGGCGTCTCCAACTTCCTGGTGCCGCACCTGGAGCGGATCATCAGCGAGACCGACGTTGTGCCCGCGGTCAACCAGATCGAGCTGCACCCGGCCGGCCAGCAGCCCGAGGTGGCCGCGTTCTCCCGTGAGCACGGCATCCACATCGAGGCGTGGGGCCCGCTCGGCCAGGGCAAGTACCCGCTGCTCGAGGAGTCCGTGGTCACCGCCGCGGCCGAGGCGCACGGCAAGACGCCCGCACAGGTGATCATCCGCTGGCACCTGCAGACCGGCAACATCGTCTTCCCCAAGTCGAACCGCCGCGAGCGCATGGCCGAGAACTTCGACGTCTTCGATTTCGAGCTCAGTCACACCGAGCTCGCCACCATCTCGGCGCTCGAGCGCGGTGGCCGGGTGGGTTCGCACCCCAACGACGTCAACTAGCGCACGCGAGTTGCTTCGAACGGCCCCTTCAGCAGCAGCGAAGGGGCCGTTTGCCGTAAGTCGGCACGTGTGAGCGGATGTTCGGCGCCGCCGCATGAGCCGTCTTACGCCATGTGTCGGGCCGGGTGGCGGCATCCGGCGGGCAGCCTTAGCGTCGAAGCATGTCGTACACCCTGAATGTTGTCGCCGTCTCCGGCAGCCTGCACGCGCCCTCGAAGACCACCGCCCTGGTGCGGGAGATCCTCTCGGTGCTGGAGCGCGAACTGTCGATCGACGTTCACCTGATCGAGCTGAGCCAGGTGGGCCGGGAGTTTTCTGGTGCGCTCCGCCGCGACGAACTCTCCGCCGCGGCCGAGGCCGACCTGCAACGCATCGAGGGTGCCGACCTGCTCATCGTGGCGTCGCCGGTGTACCGGGCGTCGTTCACCGGCCTGTTCAAGCACGTGTTCGACTTCGTCGAGCAGTATTCGCTCGTCGACAAGCCGGTGCTGCTGGCCGCGACCGGTGGCAGCGACCGGCACGCGCTGATCCTCGAGCACCAGTTCCGGCCGCTGTTCAGCTTCTTCCAGGCCCTCACCCTGCCGCTGGGCGTGTACGCCAAGGACAGCGACTTCACCAACTACCAGGTCACCAACGCCGAGCTCAGCGACCGGATCGACCAGGCCATCCGCCGCGGGCTGCCGCTGGTGCGCGCGAGCCTGCCGGCCAACCTGTCCGCCGACTCCGCCGCGATCGTCTGGTAGCGCCCGCCGGAATAGACCCGCAGCCGAACGGCTTACATTGGGACGTACCGGATGCGACGCGTCCGTAGAAAGAAGTCTCCCCGTGTCCCTGATCAACTGGCTGTTCGACGCCCAACTGCACATCGGCAGCCAGACGATCCTCTGGCGGGAGATCGTCGGCAACGTCTTCGGCATCGCCAGTGCCGTCGGCGGGATGCGCCGCAAGGTCTGGGCCTGGCCCGTGGGCATCATCGGCAACGCGCTGCTCTTCACGGTCTTCCTCGGTGCGGTGTTCGGCACCCCCAACCCGGTGAACCTGCTCGGCCAGGCCGGCCGGCAGATCATGTTCATCATGGTGTCCGTCTACGGCTGGGTGCAGTGGTCGCGCAGCCGCTCCGGCGGCCGCGTGGCCGTCGCCCCGCACTGGGCCGGCGCGAAGGCGCGCATCGGCCTCGGCGTGGGCCTCATCGCCGGCACGCTGATCCTCACCCCGATCTTCCGCGCCCTCGGGTCGTTCGAACCGGTCTGGGCCGACGCCTGGATCTTCACCGGCTCGCTGCTGGCCACCTACGGCATGGCGCGTGGCTGGACCGAGTTCTGGCTGATCTGGGTGGCCGTGGACATTGTGGGGGTGCCGCTGCTGATCAGCGCCGGTTACTACGCATCAGCCGTGTTGTACCTCTTCTATGGCGCGTTCACCCTCACCGGGTTTGTGATCTGGACCCGGGTGCAGCGCCGTCGCCAGGCGCTGCTGGAGCACGCGCCCGCCTGAGACTCTGCGCTAGCGATGGGTGAGCCGGTACCGGCCGAGGGCCACCAGCCCGAGCACGGGAGCTGCGAGCAGGATCATCGACACCAACGGCCCGAATGACGCGAAGGCGATGGTGAGTGCCGCGGTGGCGCCGCCCAGGGCCACCACGACGGCGAGGAATCCTTGCCGTCCGGTGCGGGCGTAGGCCGCCGCGGCCAGTCCGAGCGGCAGCAGGCGCAGCCAGAGGTCGAGCCCGGAGTACGGCAGCGGACCGCCGAGGAACGAGACCAGCGCCGCCACGATGTACAGCCCCAGCCACACCCAGAACAGCCAGGGGCTCGGCGGGGCCACCGGCTCGTACGGCACATCGGCCGCCCACACCGGGCCCGCCCAGGACTCCTGCGTCCTGGGCCGGCCGGCGGCACGGGGAACGCCGGATGCCGGGGCGGCGGTGGCGGGCCCGGTCGTGTCGGCGGCGGGGGAGCGCTGCCGCCGCTCGTCGTCTGCCTCGCGCAGCACGGAGCGCGCCAGGGTGAACTGGTCGAACCTGGCGGCCGCTGCGGCCAGTTCGGCCGGCGTCGCCGACGCCATCCGGTCGGGATGCGACCGCTGCGCCTGGTAGCGGAAGGCCCGTTCGACCTGCTCGAGTTCGGCGTCGACCGCCACCTCGAGCAGCGCCGCCGCTTCGGCGGGCGTCATTGTGCGGTCGGTCACGGGCACGGCCCGCTCACGAGGTCACACCGATGTGGGTCACTCTGCCTCCGGCTGCAGGTGGTGCGACCGGCGGGCCGTGCATGCACGGCGCTGCCGGCAGCGCCCGGTTGACTATCAAGTCTCACAGCCGCCCTCCACGACGGCAACCCTCCGCCCGCTGCCCGCTGCCCGCTGCCCGCAACCCTCCACCCGCTGCCCGCTGCCCGCTGCCCGCTGCCAGCGATGCGCTGCCGGCTCGGCGACTTGCCGCAGAGTGCCCCTTCGGCCGCAGGGAAGGGGCGCTCTGCGGCAAGTGGCGGTCGCGCCGAACGCCCACTTGCGGCACATGCACCCTTCGGAGGCGTTGAAGGGGCGCTTTGCGGCAACTCGCGGATGACGGTTCCACGGCCATCAGTGCTGACGGAGGGTGTCGCGGCACAATGGACGCATGACGAATCGCCTTGCCGATGCCATCAGCCCGTACCTGCGTTCCCACGCCGAGAGTCCGGTCGACTGGCAGCCGTGGGGTGAGGCCGCCTTCGCCGAAGCCCGGGACCGGGATGTGCCCGTGCTCGTGTCGATCGGCTACGCCACCTGCCACTGGTGCCATGTGATGGCCAGGGAGAGTTTCAGCGATCCCGCGATCGCCGGCTACCTGAACACCAACTTCGTGAGCATCAAGGTCGACCGGGAGGAGCATCCCGACGTCGACGCCAGCTACCTCGCCGCCGCCGGCGCATTCACCCAGAACCTCGGCTGGCCGTTGAACGTGTTCGTCACCCCGGCCGGCCGGCCGTTCTACGCCGGCACCTACTCCCCGCCCGCGCCGATGCCGGGGCATCCGGCCTTTCGTCAGGTGCTCGATGCGGTGACCGATGCCTGGACCACCCGCCGGGACGCCGTGGAGCAGAGCGCGGCGGGCCTGGCCGAGGCCCTGGCCGAACCGGCACCGGACCCGGGCGCGCGCCGGCTGCCCGACCAGGCGCAACTGGCCGAGATCGTCGCCACACTGTCGACCGCCGAAGACCCGGTGTACGGCGGCTTCGGCGGCGCCCCGAAGTTTCCCGCGTCACCGACGCTGGCGTTGCTGCTGGAGCGGGACGACGGCCGCGACCTGGCCCTGCGCACCCTCAAACGGATGGGCGCGTCACCGTTGCGCGACCCCGTCGAGGGCGGCTTCTTCCGGTACGCCGTGAACCGCGATTGGAGCGACCCGCACTACGAGCGGATGCTCTACGACAACGCGCAGCTGCTCGAGCTGTACACCAGGGCGTGGATGCTGACCGGCGAACGCTGGGCCCGCATCGTGGCGGAGGGGCTGGTGCGGTTCCTCGGTCTGGTGCTGGCGCTGCCCGGCGGGGGCTTCGCCAGCGCCCAGGACTCGGAGAGCACCGTCGACGGCGCCCGGGTCGAGGGCGGCTACTACGCCCTCGACGAGGACGCCCGCCGCAACCAGGTGCCGCCGGCCCTGGACGCCAAGGTGCTCACCGGCTGGAACGGGCTCGCGATCGGGGCGCTCGCCACGGCCGGGCTCGCCTTCGCCGACGCTACCGCGCTGGGCCTGGCCCGCCGCGCCGCCGATGAGCTGTTGGAGCGGCACCGCCGCGTCGACGGGGCACTCGTGCGTGCCTCCATCGACGGGCGCCTCTCGAGCGCGGTGGCCACCCTCGAGGACTACGGCATGTTCGCCGGCGGCCTGCTCGAGCTTGCCGCCGCCACCGGGGAGGTGCGGTACGCCGCGGCCGCCAGGGACCTCGTCGACCGCACGCTGCCGACCGGTGACCCGGCTGCGCCTGATGCCGGCACGACCTTCACCGCACCGGAGGGGGCGGACCCGGTGCTCACCGGCCAGCGCCTCGACCTGGCTACCGATCCGTCCGAGGGGGCCTACCCGTCGGGCCTCTCCGCCATCGCGGCGGCGGCCTGGCGACTGCACCAGCTGGGCGCCGGCGACCGGTACCGTCGGGCGGCGACGGCCGGCATGGTGCGGTTGGTGGGAGCCGGAAGTCCCAACCCGCTCGCGTTCGGGGCGGCGCTGCGGCTGACGAACGCCCTCACGTCCCCCAACGAGCAGCTCGTTGTGGTGACGCCGGACTCCGAGGGCGCCCTGGAGTCCGCCGCGGCCGCCGACGAGTCTGCCGCAGCCCGCGCATCCGCCGGCCTCAACTCGCGCACCCTGGTGGATGCGGCCCGCCGCCGTGCCGGCCTCGTCGCCGTGGTGACCGAACAGCAGGGCGCGGACCTCGCCGCGGCCGGTTTCGAGCTGTTCGCCGAGCGCCGCACCCGCGACGGCCTCCCCACCGCCTACCTCTGCCAGGACTTCGTCTGCCGCCTGCCCACCACGGACGCCGCCGCGCTCACCTGACCGGCCGACTGGGCCCGGCCCATCCGTCCGCTCCCGCCCATAACTGTTGCCCAAGCGGACTTCTGCGTCCGGTGTGCCGGACGCAGAAGTCCGGAGCGGGAACAGTTGCGTGACGCGAGACGCGCATCCGCCGCCGACCGGGCGCTCGGCGCTAGCATCGGGAGCACCACGACGGCGCCGCCGTCTGCGGAAGGAGTGCACCGTGATCCCCGAAGTGAACATCTGGGCTGTGCTGCTCGCGACGGCGTCGAGCATGGTGATCGGCGCGATCTGGTACGCGAAACCGGTCTTCGGCCGCTACTGGATGAAAGCCGCCGGGCACACCGACGAGACCACGCAGTCCGGTGCCACGCCGGCCATCGTCGTCACGGTCATCGTGAGCTTCATCACCGCGTGGGTGCTCGCCGGCGCGGCGGCCATCGCGCAGGCCTTCTACAGCGGCAACTTCCTGGCCAACACCCTGCTCACCGGGCTCATCCTCTGGGCCGGTTTCACCGCGGCTCGGATGATCACCCACGACGCGTTCGACCGCCGTCCGCGAGGCCTGACCGTGCTCAACCTCGCCCACGAGCTCGTCACGATAATGGTAATGGCCCTGATCATCGGCCTTTTCGGCATCAGCGCCGCCTGACCTCCCCGCGCGGCGGATGCCGGTGCGCGCGCCTCGTTCCGGGCCGACCCCCGTGGCGTCGTACACTAGGACCAACGTCACTGTTACCCGCGGGCTCACCGTCCGGTCGGACCAGTACGGAACTGCCCGTTTGTCGGGCGCACACTCCGGGGCCTGGCGCAATGCTGCCCGCCACGCGGAGACCACCCGACGCATCACACGCTTTCGCTCCCGCAGCCGCCCTGCACCCGTTACCGCTCCACGCAATTGCTCCAAGGAGGACCATGGCACGCTTTGACCGCACCGACTCCACCCGACACTCCCGCACCGCTGCCGGCAGTGGCTTCTCCGAGGCCGCGCCGAGCACCGTCGACGAGCCGGCCCCCGACACCGCCTCCATGCCGATCCTCTCGCTGAGCAGCGAGCCCGAGCTGGTGCTGCGTGCGCTCGACGACCGCAGTCGCCGGTTCGACCGCGACGACGTTGTCGTGCGCAAGGGCGAGATCGCCCTGATCAACGGCCACTTCACCCCGCACGAGTCCCGGGTCAGCGACCTGCTCGCCGTGGCCGATGCCCTCGACACCGCCGGCATCGACTTTCTGCTCGTGCGCGGCGACCACGACCGCCCGGTGATCGCCGTCAACCGTAAGCGCCGCAAGAAGATCGGGCGGGTGCTCGCCGAGGCGTTCGCCAACACCCCGTTCTACCTCAAGCCCCTCGACGGTGACCCCGCCCGGCCGGCGCTGCTGGCCGACGGTGCTCTCGTGTCGCTGAACACCTCCGACGTGTTCCGGGTTTACCAGCCGCGCATCGAACCGATCGGCCGCCTCCGCTACGGCGCCGAGACCGCGTTCCAGCTCGAGCTGTGGCGGTTCGGCGAGGATGAGATCGTCGCCCCGGTGGAGAACGTGCTGATGCGCAAGCGCCTGCCCCGCGCCGAGGCCCGCGAGACCACCGTCGAGCTTTTCGGCCGCAGCTGGCGCACCCTGCAGAACATGTTCGACGACCTGGTCAGCGACATCAGCTTCGACATCGACCTGGTCTTCTCCTGGGTCGACGGCTCTTCCGCCGACTTCCAGAAGGCCCGCGCGCTGCGCATGAAGAACCACGTGGTCGGCGAGGGCGACGACTCGGATGCCCGTTTCCGGCAGATCGACGAGCTCAAATACGCCCTGCGCAGCGTCTACATGTTCGCGCCGTGGGTGCGCCGCATCTTCATCGCCACCGATTCGCCCGCTCCGGCGTGGCTGGTCGATCACCCGCGGGTGACGATCATGAACAGCGAAGACTTCTTCCCCGACATCAGCGGGCTGCCCACCCACAACTCGCACGCCGTGGAGAGCCAGCTGCACCACATCCCGGGGCTGGCCGAGCACTTCCTGTACTCCAACGACGACATGTTCTTCGGCCGTCCCATCGGTCCCGAACTGTTCTTCTCACCCGGCGGGATCACCAAATTCATCGAGGCGCCCACCCGCATCGGCCTGGGCGAGAACGACCCCACCCGCAGCGGTTTCGAGAACGCGGCACGGGTGAACCGGGCGCTGCTGCGCGAACGGTTCGGCAAGGTCACCACCCGGCACCTCGAGCACACGGCCGCGCCGTTGCGGAAGAGCGTCATGGCCGAACTGGAGGCCGAGTTCCCGGACGACTTCACCCGGACCATGAAGAGCCGGTTCCGTTCGGCGACCGACATCTCGGTCACCAACTCGCTCTACCACTACTTCGCGCTCGCCACCGGGCGGGCCGTGGAGCAGACCCAGGCGCGTTCGTTGTATGTGGAGACCACGCTCAAACTGGCGCTTCGCCAGATGAACAAGCTGCTCAAGCGCCGTGACCAGGACATGTTCTGCCTGAACGACGGCAGCTTCCCCGAGATCAGCGACGAGGTGCGCACCGAGGCCGTCACCGACTTCCTCGAGCGCTACTTCCCGATCGTGGCGCCGTGGGAACGCGAGAGCGTGATCGCGGAGAGCCAGCACGGCGAGGACACTCTCTTCGAGAGTGCCCTCGGCCTCGGCAACGGCGACGTTATCGCAGAACCGGGATCGGCCTGGTCATTGGCGGCTCACGGTATGCGGGCAGACTTCCCGCAGGCATGATCTCGATGCCGGAAGCGCTCAGCCGACGAGCGCTTTCGGCGGCGTCGATGTAGTCCAACGCCTCGTAGTCGCCCAGCGGCACCACCGAGTGCAGCACGGTGTCGGAGTAGACGTGCACGAGGTTGAACGCCCGTGCGCCGTCGCGGCCGCGGGTGCCGCCCACCGGCACGTTGAGGTCCTGCGTGTAGCAGGTGGCCGACGCCACCGACACGGGGATGCCGGCGAAGGTCGCGGTGGACGAGTAGTGCAGGTGTCCGGCCAGAATGCTGCGCACATCCGTGCCGCGCAGCACCTGCGCGAGGCTGGCCTGGTCGCGCAGCTCCACCGCCACCGACAGGTCGAGCATGCTCGGTACCGGCGGGTGGTGCATCGCGAGGATGGTGCCGTCGGGGGCCGGGAAGCTGAGTTGTTCACTCAGCCACTCGAGCTGGCGCTCGGAGATCTCGCCGTGATGACTGCCGGGCACCGTGGTGTCGAAGGTGATGATCCGCAGCCCGCCGACGTAGTCGACGTGGTCGATCGGCTCCAGGCTGGGCTCCTGGCCCAGCAACTCGGTGCGGAAGTTCGCCCGGTTGTCGTGGTTGCCCATCACCCAGAGCAGCTTGGCGCCCATGCGCTCGGCCGCGGGTTCCACGATGCTGCGCAATTGCGCGTAGGCGTGGGGTTCGCCCTTGTCGGCGAGGTCACCCGTGATCACGATGGCGTCGGGTCTGCCGCCGGACGCCTCGACGTCGGCGATCAACCGCTCGACGTGCCGGGCACTGTCCACGCTGCCGTACAGACGATTGCCGTCTGCAAGCAGGTGGGTGTCACTGAGGTGGAGAAGGAAATAATCCGGCCTGGAATATTCGGCCGTTCGAATGCTCACGGAGCTTCCATTCGTTTGGTACTAACGCACTTTACGGGGATAACGCTGCGGATGCTACAAAAACCAGTCGATCAGAGAATTATGAACATAGCGTGTACAACACGCGAAAAGACAGGACCCGCAGGATTTATCCTCCGTGCGGATCCTGTCCGTTCGCGGTGCCGCGCCGCTACTCCTCGAGGTGCTTCTCGCCTTCGCGCACTGTGAGTGGCTCCTGCCGTTCGGTGCTCACCTCGATCTTGCGGGGCTTCGCGGCCTCCGACACCGGGATGGTCACCGACAGCACCCCGTTGGCGTAGGTTGCGCTGATGTTGTCGAGGTCGATGCCCTGGCCGAGGTTCAGCTGACGCAGGAACGACCCGGCGGTGCGCTCCCGGGTGAGCCACTTCACGTTGTCGTGATTGGCGAGGGTGCGCTCACCGCGGATGGTGAGGAGCTGTCCGTCCACGTCGATGTCGACGGAGCCCGGGTCGATGCCGGGCATGTCGGCGTTAAGCACGTACACGTCACCCGACCGGTAGAGGTCCATCGGCATCAGGCGCGGCCCGCGCACATCCATCAGGGCGCCGGCGACGCGGTCCAGTTCGCGGAAGGGGTCGTAGTTCATTGCCATGATCAACTCACTTTCTTCGCTCTGGTGGGAGCGGACCAGCCGGCCCGCTCCGGTGGCGGCAAAGTTGAGTCGACTCGACTCAACTGTTAATATTTTGACGGATGCCGCGGGCGCTCGCAAGCGTCGTGTCGCGCCGTTCGCGGTTAGCGAAGCCGACCCGAGCGGGCGGGAGAGACGGCGGGTCAGGGGTGCGTGAGGCCCGGCGCCGTGGCCGGCAGCACGACGGATTCACCCTCGCCGTGTTCATACGGTGCGCCGGACTCGTGACTGGCCGAGGCGGCCCGGCGTCGTTCGGATTCGAAGTCGCCCTCGAGCCCGGGGTAGCCGCCGCGATCGAAGGAGCGGTCGGCCGACCGGTCCAGTTCGTTGCGCTCTCGCCTCTTCTTTCCGAACATATTCTGACGCTACGCCGCGGTGTGCCGATGTCAAGGCACAATCCGGGCGCAACCGACCACCTCGCACCAGGTGGACACCCCTCTTTCACGGTTCACCCATGCTGACGTGGGAAAGTAGAGGGTGCACTCGATCTCCCGCCTGACTCCCACCCGCTACATCGGCGCGGCTTTGCTGTGCTCGGCGGCTTTTGTGGCCCTCTATCTGTTCTTCGTACGGGATGAATCGGGTCAGGCCATCGACCAGCTCGCCTTCAACGGCGCCGAGGACGGCACGACCGGGATGGCGCTCACCCAGCGGCTGCTCGACCTGATTCCGTCCGTGATGGTGGCCGTCGGTGCGATCGCGAGCATCGTCATCGCCGTCGTCCGCCGTGCCTGGTTCCCCCTGCTGGTGGCTGTGGCGGCCGCTTTCGCCGCGGTGGTGACCACGCAGCTGCTCAAGAATGTGTTCCTCACCCGCCCGGACCTCGGTGTGGACGGGTATGTCTCCAACTCATTCCCATCCGGGCATACGACGGTGGCGGCCGCATCCGCGTTGATGGTGTTTCTGGTGGCGAGCCCGCACACTCGATGGCTCGCGGGAACGATCGGCGCCGCCTTCGCGGTCGCGGCCGGGGTATCGACCCTGGTGAGCCTGTGGCACCGGCCCAGCGACGTGATCGCCGCGTTGCTCGTCGTGTCGTTCTGGGGCTGCGTCGGCGGCGCCGTGCTCACCCGCGCCGGCGGCCGGCAACGCGCCGCCCGCACGCCCACCCCGGCCCGGGTGGGTTTGCGGTTGCAGACCTGGATCGCGGTGCTCGCCGCCGTCGTCACCGCCGTCGCCGTGGGGATCGCCGCGACCGGCGCCTTCGGCAGTTCCGCGGCCCCGGTGGCGTACCTGGGCGCCGTCACCGCCATCGTCGCGGTCGGTTTTGTGCTCGCCATCAGCGCCACCCGGCTGTTCGACCGTCTCCCGTAGCCTCGGTGCGCCCCGGCCGAAGGGGGTGTGCCCGCGCCCCTCTGCGTGTCACACTGGGGCATGGCCGTCACGCTGAGAGCGCTCCAGACCGTTGTACCGCCCACCGTCCTTGTGCAGGAGCAAGTGCGGGATATCTTCGCCGCGCAGCCCGGCCTGAGCCGACTGGCTCAGCGGCTGGTGACGGCATCCTTCAATCTGTCCGGCATCGACACCCGGCACACCGTTATCGAGGAGCTCACCCTCGATTCGGAGGAGGCCAACCCGCAGTTCTTCGACGCCGCGACCCAGCGGTTGCTCGTGCCCGGCACCCGGGTGCGCAACGAGCTGTACATCGAGCAGGCGACCACCCTGTTCGTGGAGGCGGGCCGGCGGGCCCTGGCCGCCTGCCCCGGCGTGGATGCCGCCGATATCACCCACGTGATCACGGTCTCCTGCACCGGCTTCTACGCGCCGGGCCCCGATTACATGCTCGTGCGCGAGCTGGGACTGGCGCCGTCGACCCAGCGCTACCACCTGGGCTTCATGGGCTGCTACGCGGCCATGCCGGCGCTGCGCACCGCGAAGCAGTTCGTGGAGGCCGACCCGAACGCCGTGGTGCTCGTGGTCAGCGCCGAACTGTGTTCGCTGCACCTGCGCACCTCGAGCGACCCCGACACCATCGTGGCGTCGTCCCTGTTCTCGGATGGCGCCGCGGCGGGCATCGTCAGCTCCCGGCCGCCGGCGCCCGGCGAGGCCGGCCTGGTGCTCGACCACTTCGAGACCGTGATCACCCCCGTCGGTGAGGGCGACATGGCCTGGAAGATCGGTGATGAGGGCTTCGAGATGGTGCTGAGCTCGTATGTGCCGCACATCATCGACGAGCACATCGAATCGGCCCTCGCCCCGCTGTTCGGCCGGGACGAGTCCCTCACCCGAGCTCTGGCCGACGGCGTCCTGGCCGAGGCCGGCGCCGCCACCGTCGAGGCCGACCTCAGCGGCTCCACCGGTGCCACAGAGCGGGCGGCGGCGGGACAGGTGCTCACGGCCACTGCACCCGGGTCACCGCTCAGTACCGCGATCGCACACTGGGCGATCCATCCGGGCGGGCGCAGCATCCTCGACAAGACCGAGACCAAACTCGGGCTCACCGAGGCACAACTGGTGCCCTCCCGCGAGACCCTGCGCACCAACGGCAACATGTCCAGCGCCACCATCCTCTTCGTCATGAAGGCCATCCTCGACGGCGACGGCACCGCCGACGGCGATCGGGTCTGCGCCATGGCGTTCGGCCCCGGTCTCACGGTCGAATCCAGCCTGATGACCGTGACACGCGGCTGAGGCCGTGCTGCCCACGCTGCGTGACCGGGCGGTCGACGCCGTCGAGATCATGGATGGTCCCGACTGCGACCCCGACACCCTGCGGCGCACCTATGCCGATTTCCGTCTGGTCAACGCCGTCGTCTCGGGCCTCCGGCAGACGTACCGCCGGGACATCCGGCCGCGCCTGTCGGCCACCCGCCCGCACGCCCTGCTCGACATCGGCTCCGGTGGCGGTGACGTGGCCCGGTCACTGGCCCGGTGGGCGGCACGTGACGGCCTGCGGCTCACCGTGACCGCGATCGACCCGGATGCCCGCGCGCACGCCTTCGCCTCCGGCGAGCCGCCCCTGCCCGGGCTGGAATTCCGCCGGGCGAGTAGCGGCGACCTGGTCGGCGCGGGGGAGCGCTTCGACACCGTGCTGTCCAACCACGTGCTGCACCACCTCGGCGCGGCCGAGCTCGGGGCGTTGCTGGCGGACTCCGAGCGGCTCAGCCGGGGCCTGGTGCTGCACGGCGACATCGAACGGGCGCCGCTGGCCTACGCCGGGTTCGGCCTGGGCACCTGGCCGTTCTTCCGGGACTCCTACATCCGCGCTGATGGGCTCACTTCGATCCGGCGCAGCTTCACCTTCGCCGAGCTGGCGGCCGCGGCGCCGCCCGGCTGGTCCGTGCGCCGTGAACGGCCCTACCGGCTGGTGCTCAAGTGGAGCGCACCCGCCGCCGCTCCCGCAGGATCGGGTGGGCCGGCCCGTGCGTGACGTGATCGTGGTGGGCGGCGGCCCGGTGGGTATTCTGCTGGCCTGCCTGCTCGCCGAACACGGGGTGGACGTGGAGGTGCTCGAACGCCGCACCGAACCGTCGATGCAGGCGCGGGCGATCGGCATCCACCCGCCATCGATGCGGGTACTGCGGCAGGTGGGCGTGGCCGACCAGGTGCTGGCGAAGGCGGTGCGCATCGACGCTGGCAGCGTGCGCTGTGGCGGCCGCACCCTGGGCCGGCTGTCGTTCAACCGGGTCGCCGGGCGGTTCCCGTTCGTGGTCGCCCTGCCGCAATACGAAACCGAGGCCATCCTGCGGGAGCGCTTCCGGCGGCTGCAGCCCGAGGGGCTGCGCTCGGGAGTGTCGGTGGGCACGCTGGAGGACCGCGGCGACCACGTGAACCTGCTCGCCGCGGCCACCCGGCCCGGCCGGAATGACAGCGGTGAGCTGCTGGGCATCGCGCGCTACGTGGTGGTGGCCGACGGCGCCCGCGGGCACCTGCGCGAAGCCGCCGGCATCTCGTCCCGCCCGGTCGGCGGCGGTGACACCTACCTGATGGCCGATTACCCCGACACCGGCGAGCACGGTGCAGAGGCGGTCTTGTTCTTCGAGGCGGGCGGGGTCGTCGAGTCGTTCCCGCTGCCCAGCGGTCGGCGGCGGTGGGTGGCTATGACGCCGACCCTGATGGAGAATGCGCCGATCGACGCGCTGAGCGCGCTCATCCGCGCCCGCACCGGTGTGGACTTGCCGCCGTCGGAGTCCACACCGAGCTCGTTCTCGGTGCGGCAGCGGCTGGCGACGTCGATGGTGCGCGGCCGGGTGCTGCTGGCCGGCGATGCCGCGCACGAGATCAGCCCGATCGGCGGGCAGGGCATGAACCTGGGCTGGCTCGACGCGCTGGCGCTGGCGCCGGCCCTGAAACACGCGCTCGCCCTGCCGGGTGAAGCCACCGCCACCCTCGGTGACTACGACCGGGTGCGCCGTCGCAGCGCCCGCCGGGCCGCGCGGCAGGCCGGCTTCAACATGGCGATGGGCCGGCCGGTGCAGGGGTCGCGGCTTCGGCTGCGCAACGCCCTGGTGCGCATCCTGGCGATGCCGCCCCTGAACGGTCTGCTCGCCAGCGCCTTCACAATGCGCTGGCTCTAGCTGCTGTTCCAAATATCTCGCGAAAGCGGTCCTGTGGTTGCTTCAGGGGCGCTGAGGTGACCACACGGCCGCTTTCGCGAGATGCAACTGGCGTTGTGCGGTTCAGCGGCGCAGTGCAGTTGAATGGTGGGGTGACTGTTGCCCTGATCGACCTGCTCCGCGCTGACCTCGCCGCCGCCAACTTCTCGGTGACGGCCCTGACCGGGCTGTGGGGAATCGAGGCGGATGCCGCGCTGCACCGCAACCAGCGGGTGCCGGCCCTGCGGGCGCTCGCGCGGCTGCGCGCCACCCTCACCGTGCCGGAGCCCAATGTGGCCCTCGCCCAGTTGTTCGTGCTCGGGCTTCCCGTGCCGCGCGCCGAGCTCGACGCGGCCCTGCCCACCCTCGGCGCCGACGGCGCCGAGCAGCTCGGCCTGATCATTGCCCACCACGCGGAGGGCGGCACCGCGAGCGACGCTGCGCCGGACACCGGGCCGGCGCAGGTGCATCCGCTCGTCGACCTGCGCCCGTACAGCTTCGTCGACGCCCACGGCGCCGGCAGCTGGTGGATCACCTCCGACCTGGGCGAACTGGCGCTGGGCCACGCCCTCGGTGAAAACCACGTGCTCGGCGTCGGCGGCGCCTCGCTCACCCTCAGCGCCCTGATGATCCCCACCCCGGTCGACAGCGCCCTGGACCTCGGCACCGGATGCGGCATCCAGGCGTTGCACGCCGCCCGGCACGCCCGCCGCGTGGTGGCCACCGACATATCCGAGCGGGCCCTGGAGCTGGCGGCGCTCAACGCCCGGCTCAACGGTGTCGACAACATCGAATTCCGGCTCGGCAGCCTGTTCGACCCCGTGGCGGGCGAACGGTTCGACCACATCATCTCCAACCCGCCGTTTGTGATCACCCCGCGGGTGGAGGGCGTGCCCAGCTACGAATACCGGGACGGCGGCCTCGTCGGCGACGCCCTGGTGGAGGCCGTGGTGCGCGGCGCGGCCGAGCACCTCACCGACGGCGGCGTCGCCCAGCTGCTTGGCAACTGGGAGTATCACGACGGCGCGGACGCCTTCGACCGGCTCACCGACTGGCTCGACACCCCGGTGGCCGGCGACGGGGTGCCCTCGCCTGCCCAACTGGACGCCTGGATCATCGAACGGGAGGTGCAGCCGCCCACCGGCTACGCCGAAACCTGGATCCGCGACGGCGGCACCCGGCCGGACACCCCCGACTTCGACCGGCTCTACGGCGCCTGGCTCGACGACTTCGAGACCCGGGGCGTGCGCCAGGTCGGCTTCGGCTACATGCTGTTGCGCCGCACCGGCACGGATGCCCGCGGTCACCGCCACGCCCCACCGCACGCCCGGCTGCTGCGGCTCGAACGCCTGCCGGAGGCGCTCGGCCACAACGCGGCCGGCATCGGCAACCACCTGGCCGAGTGCCTGGCCGCGCACGACTGGCACGCCGGGCTGGACGACGCGGCGCTGGCCCGCGCCACCCTCACCGTGGCATCCGACGTGACCGAGGAACGGCACTTCTGGCCCGGCCAGGAGGACCCGACCCTGATGACCCTGCACCAGGGCGGCGGATTCGGCCGGTCGGTGCCGCTGGACACCGCCCAGGCCGCCCTCATCGGCGCCTGCGACGGCGAACTGGCGGTGGGCGCGATCATCGACGCGATCGCCCAGCTGCTCGACGCCGACGAGGCGGCCCTCCGCGCCGAGTTGCTGCCACGGGTGCGGGCGCTGCTCGACGACGGCTTCCTCGAACCCTCGGCCGCCGACTCGGCCGCCTGAGACTCCAGCCGGTCCCGCCCGTCTCGCGAACTGTTGCCCAAGCGGACAACTGTGGCCCGCACACCGGACGCAGATGCCCGCATCGGCAACAGTTACGGTGCGGCTGCCGCCCCCGGGGCGCTCGCCGGCCCGGCGCGCCCGGCGCCGGCACCGGCCCGCGGCCGTGTGCTGAGGTAGCGTGAGGGAATACCACTTCGAGGGGCCGAGAGGAGTGCGTCACCTGACGCGAGTACAACGATGAATCGTCGGAACTTCCTGATCGGCTCCTTCGCCGGGCTGTCCGTGCTCGCGCTGAGCGGCTGCGTGCCCGAGAAACCGACGCCGACCGGCACTCCCAGCCCGTCCACGACGCCCGCGCCGTCCCTCGTTCCGCAGCCCGCCGACATGCTCCGCAGCTCCTGGTCGGACGACCCGTTCGCCCGGGGCTCCTACAGCTTCGCGGCGACGGCCTCGACCCCGCAGCAGCGCGAAGACCTCGCCGAACCCATCCTGGAGCGGCTCTTCCTAGCCGGCGAGGCGGTCTCCGCCGAGGATCCCGGCACCGTGCAGGGCGCCCGCGGTTCCGGCCAGCGTGCCGCCAGAGCCCTGGCGGATCTCGCCGAGCCGGGGGAGCGGATCGCCGTGATCGGCGCCGGCATCGCCGGTCTCGCCGCCGCCCGCCAGCTCACCGACGCCGGCTTCGACGTGATGGTCATCGAGGCCCGCGACCGGCTGGGCGGCCGCATCCAGACCGTCGTGAACGATGCGTGGCCGGTGCCGGTCGAACTCGGCCCATCGTTCATTTCGTCCTCCAGCACCAACTCCCTCGACGAGGAACTCACCGGCCTCGAGGTCTCGCACGAGGAATTCCAGCCGGTTCCGGAGGCGCGCACCCCCGACGGCACCATCACCGAGGTTCCGCCGATCGCGGCGGAGTCTGTGATCGCGGCGTTGGCCTGGGCCGCCAACCAGGTGCAGGACACCGCTCTGGCCAAGGCGCTCGTCGCCACCGGGTCCGCCACGCTCTCCCAAACGGATGGCGACAGCGGCGTGTCCGACGCCGACTGGCTGGACTACCAACTCGCCACCTCCACCACCCTGGAGTCCGGGGCGCCGACCGCGGAGATGTCCGGCTGGTACACCCCGTCGCCTTCGGCCGTCGCGGAGGACACCCGCATCGTTCTCGGCGGGTACGGCACTCTCATCGACGACCTCGCGACGGACCTCGAGGTGCTCTATTCCAACGTGGTGACCCGGATCGGCTACACCGAGACATCCGTGAGCCTGCGCCTGGGCACCGGGGAGTCGCTGACCGTGGACCGGGCCATCGTGACGGTGCCGCTGGGCGTGCTGCAGGGCGACGTGATCGAATTCGCGCCGGCGCTGCCGTTCGCGCACCGCGGCGCGATCGCCGCGCTGGGCATGGGCACCCTCGACAAGATCTGGCTGCGCTTCGACGAGCCGTTCTGGGACACCGAGGCCGTCCTGTGGACCACCGTTGGCGACGATTCCCTGGACTTCCGGGTGTGGGTGAACATGCTGCCGCTCACCGGCCAGCCGGTGCTGATGGGCCTGGTCAGCGGGGAGCACGCGCTTGCACTCGCGACGTCCGATGACACCGAATTCACGGATGCCGCGTTGCGCAGTCTCGAGCCGTTCGCGGCCCTCCCGACCGGCACTTCGACGCCCTGACCAGGGATTTCACCTCTCGCACGCGGGCAGGCAACGGCCGTGCAAATTAACGAGCAAAACTCAGAGTTCCGGTGTAAGCTCCTGGAAACGTCTAGGCGGTGAAGGGGCCGCCCATCTCAGGGACGCCCGTTCGCCGGGCAGATCCAGTCGTTTTCCCGACTGGTCGTGCCGACGGAGTCCGGTCGGGGTTCTGCTCTTCGCCGTCGGCCACCGGGTGCGGTCGCGATCCCGGTGTCCCCGTAGTACCGCGGCCAATTTCTCTCCTGATTGACCGTGTGAACCATGTACATCCTGACTAATCTCGATCCCGTGTCGCTGCTCGATTTCGACCCCGCCCTGCCCTGTGAGGGCAGCCACCACCACCGCAGCCTGAGCGGCCATGCGGCCACCGAGCCGGGCGCCTTCATGGTGATCTCGCCGTGCTGCGGTCCCAAGGTGATCCAGTGCTCGCCCCGGGTCTCGGCCATGCAGGCTTCCGGCGTGCTCTACTGCGCCACCTGCGAGTCGGAGCACCTCACCAGCCAGTACACCTTCGTGCCCGTCGAGCAGAACGGCTAGTTCGGCACCGACCCGACGCCGCCGCGGGAGCGCGGTTTCCAGCTCAGCCGGGACGTCGCCACCAGCAGCGCGGCGATGCCCAGGAACAGGGCCACCGCGACCAGGCAGTACAGCACGGTCTCCAGCGGACCGCTCACCTGGGCCGGGTCGAGGAAGAAGTACGGATACCAGCCCACGACGGAACCGCGCACCAGCGTGAAGAGTCCCCAGGCGAACGGGTACGGCAGGATCCAGCGGAGGAACCGCCAGGACAGTCGGGCCTTACCCGTGTCCGTGAGCCAGTCCAGCAGCGCGATCACCGGAATGTAGAAGTGCAGCACCTGGCTCGGCCAGGGCACCTCCATCGTGTAGTCGCGCGACGACGACTGGATGACGATGGTGAGGAACACGATCCCCGACACCAGGATGTACGTGGTCACCAGCGCCCGGAACAGATCCAGCCACTGCGGGTCCTGTTCCTGCCGGAACGCCACGATCGCGCCGAGCACAAACGCGACCACCGCCGCGATCGCGCTCTGCACCGTGAAATAGGTGAACACGTTGTAGGCGGCGAAGGTGGGGAACAGCAGCACGTACTCGTAATTGCCGATCAGGCCGATGATGCCCGCGGTGGCCAGCAGCAGCCGCGCGACGCCGTACCCGGAGCGGATCGAGAAGCCTCGGCGCGCGGGCAACGGCTGACGCGCCTTCGGTTCCTCCCGCGGCCGGGAGGGTTCGCGCACCGTCGGTCCAGTCCGGCCGGGACCGGATGCCTGCGCGCCCATGCTTCCACGGTACGCCAGAGTGCCGGTGCCCCGGGCCACGTGCTGTCGGGAGGGCCGGTTACAGGCGGATGCTGAAACTCGCCTCGCCGTGTTCGGCCAGGTCGGTCACCTGCACGGACTGCACGTTCGCGGAGCGCGGTCCGGTCTGCAGCCAGGTCAACATCCGCTCGACGGCGGCATCGTCGCCCTCGATCTCGGTCTCGACGGCGCCGTCGGAGCGGTTGCGCACGTAGCCGCCAAGCCCGAGCGTGCTGGCCTGCGCCTCGGTGTAGTAGCGAAACCCCACACCCTGCACCATTCCGTTGATGATCACCCGTTTGCGACTCACGCTCCCCATTGTGGGCGACCGCCCGCGCGCCGACAACCCCCGTTTTCGCCCGCAACTGTTGCCCATTCGGACTTCTGCGTCCGGCGTGCCGGACGCAGAAGTCCGCTTCGGGAACAGTTGGCGGGGGTGGGGCGGGTCAGGCGGAGTCGCGCCAGACGATCTCGGTGTCGAGGAGCATTCCGCCGAGCTCGGCCGGTTCGCCGCGCAGCTGGCTGAGCACTGACTCGGCCGCCCGCTGGCCGAGGCCGTTGGCGGGCTGGCGCACGGTGGAGAGCAGCGGCTGGCAGCGGAGCGCCCAGGCGCTGTCGTCGAATCCCACGATGCCCACGTCGCCGGGCACGCTGCGGCCCGCCTCGCGCAGCGCGTTCAGGGCGCCGGCGGCGATCACGTCGGAGGCCGCGAAGACCCCGTCGATCAGGGGGTCTTGGGCCAGCAGGGCGCGCATGCCGTCGCGGCCGTCGGCGTAGGTGTACAGCGGCACCGTGGCCACCAGGCCCGCGTCGAATCGGTCGCCCAGCGCGTCGGTGAACCCGGCCAACCGGTCGGAGCCGGAGTCGCGGTCCAGCGCCGCGGCGATCATGCCGATGCGCTTGCGGCCGGTGCCGATCAGCCGCTCGGTGATGGCGCGGGCCGCGGCCCGGTTGTTGATTCCCACGTACGGCAGCGCGTGCAGGTCTTGCGGATGCCCGACAAACGCGGCCGGCAACGCGAGCCGTTCGATCACCCGGGTGATCGGGTCCTGCTCCCGGGCGGAGACGACCACCACGCCGTCGACGAAGCCGCCGCTGAGGTACCGCGCCACCCGTTCGGTGTCGCGGTCGGACTCGATCACGATGCTGACCATCTGGTAGTCGGCGTGGGAGAGCGCGGTGTTGGCGCCGAGCAGGATCTCGCCGATGTTGGGGTCTTCGAGGAACAGGGAGTGCGGCTCGTGCACGATCAGGCCGACGGCCTGGGAGCGCTGCATCACCAGGTTGCGTGCGGCGGTGTTCGGCACGTAGCCGACCTTTTCGATGGCGGCCTCGATCGCGGCCCTGGCCTCGGCCGAGACATACGGCTCGTTGTTCACGACCCGGCTCACCGTGCCGCGGGAGACCCCGGCCTCCGCGGCGACGTCGTGGATCGTCGCGCGCTTGCGCCGCCCCGGAATCGTCACCATTCGATAACTGTACCCGCCGCTCGACTTGACATCGTGCCCGCGCCGTATCTACTCTGTGTACGTTCACAGAACCTCAACGGAGAGTTTTCGCTCCTCGATCTGTGCACGTTCACAGAACGTCCTTTCGAGGTCGGCCGTCCCGGTCGGCAGCGCAGAAGTAGGAGCACATGAGTACCTCAGTAGCCACCCCGGCCGTGACGCACCAGGTCACCCCTGGGACCCCGTTCGTGCAGGACGGCATCGCCTACGGCTGTGACTACAACCCCGAGCAGTGGGGCCCGGAGGTCTGGGCCGAGGACGTGCTCCTCATGCAGCAGGCCGGCGTCGACCTCGTCGCGATCAACATCTTCGGCTGGTCCGCCCTCGAGCCCGCGCCGGGGGAGTACGACTTCACCCTGCTCGACACCATCATCGACCTGCTGCACGAGCACGGCATCCGGGTGAACCTGGGCACCGGCACCTCCTCGCCGCCGCCGTGGCTCACCACGCTGCACCCCGAGATCCTGCCGCAGACCGAAGACGGCACCACCCGTTTCCCGGGTGGCCGGCAGGCCTGGTGCCCGAGCTCACCGGTGTTCCGCGAGCACGCCCTGCGCCTGGTGGAGCAGGTCGCCATCCGCTACGGCGCCCACCCGGCCGTGGCCCTCTGGCACGTTTCCAACGAACTCGGCTGCCACAACGCGCTCTGCTACGACGACGACACCGCCGCCGCCTTCCGGGTCTGGCTGGAAGCGAAATACGGGAGCATCGCCGCGCTCAACACCGCCTGGGGCACCAGCTTCTGGAGCCAGCGCTACACCGCCTGGGCCGAGGTGCACACCCCCCGGCTCACCCTCTCCAGCCGCAACCCCGGCCAGGTCCTTGACTTCCAGCGCTTCAGCTCCGACGAGCTGCTCGGCTACTACCGCGCCGAAGAGGCCGTGCTCCGCCGGCACAGCACCGTGCCGGTCACCACGAACTTCATGGTCGCCGCGCACATCCGGAACCTCGACTACTGGCGTTGGGCGCCCGCCGTCGACGTCGTCGCCAACGACCACTACCTCGACCACCGGCTCGCCGACCCCACCACCGAACTGGCCTTCGCCGCCGACCTCACCCGCGGGCTCGCCGGCGGCAACGCCTGGCTGCTCATGGAGCAGGCCACCAGCGCGGTGAACTGGCAGCCGCTGAACCTGGCCAAGGCGCCGGGGGAGATGACCCGCAACTCGCTGGCCCACGTGGCCCGCGGCGCCGAGGCCATCTGCTTCTTCCAGTGGCGCGCCTCGCAGCAGGGCTCGGAGAAGTTCCACTCCGCCCTGGTGCCGCACGCCGGCACCGACAGCGCGCTCTGGCGCGAGGTCGTCGAGCTCGGCGCCACCCTCGACCGGCTCGACGAGATCATCGGCACCCGGGTTGTGGCGGATGCGGCGATCCTGTTCAGCTGGGAAGCCTGGTGGGCCGGCGACGGCGAATCCCGCCCGTCACAGTCGGTGACCTACCTCGAGCAGGTGCACGCCGCGTACGCCGCGCTGCACCGGCTGGGCGTCACCGTCGACATCGTCTCCCCGGACGCCGACCTGACCGGCTACCGCCTCGTCGTGGTTCCGGCGCTGTACCTGGTCACCGACAGCCAGGCCGACAACCTCGCCGGGTTCGTCGCCGACGGCGGTCACACGCTGGTCACCTTCTTCAGCGGCATCGTCGACGAAGACGACCGGGTGCGCCTCGGCGGCTACCCGGGAGCGTTCCGCGACCTGCTCGGTGTGCGCGTCGAGGAGTTCGTGCCGCTGGCCCCTGGCACCACCGTGGGCCTGGCCGCCACGAACGGCCTGGCCGCCGGTGCCGCCGGCACCCTGTGGACCGAGCGTCTGCAGCTGGCCGGGGCGGAGGTCGTGGCGCACTACACCGACGGCGCGCTGCCCGGCGTGCCCGCCCTCACCCGCAACCGGCACGGCGCCGGCACCGCCTGGTACCTCGCCACCGCCCCCGACCCCGCCACCTACCGCGACCTGCTCGGCACCATCGCCGAGCACGCCCGCGTCACCGCGGCCGGCCCGGTCGGCGACGGCCTCGTCGAGGTCGTCCGCCGTGCCGCCGCCGATCGTTCCTACAGCTTCATCATCAACCACGGTGACACCGACATCGAGGTGAGCGGAGCCGGTCTCGAGCTCATCACCGGCGTCGACGTCACCCGCACCCTGCGCGTACCGGCCGGTGCCGTACGCGTACTCAGAGAGGACACCGCATCATGAGCGCATCAGCGATTCCGGCCGCGGATGCCCGGAGCGCGGCATCCCGCCGCCCGGCATCCCGCGGCCAGGCCCCAGCGCCCCGCAAGATCAAGGTCGCGCACCCGAAGGCGATCGCGATTTTCATCGTGCCGTTCGCGGTACTGTTCACCCTGTTCTACCTGGTGCCGATCGGCTACGCGATCTACCAGTCGTTGCTCGTTGTGGAGCGCGACGGCACGTTCGGTAAGGCCACCGAGGTGTTCGGCGGGCTGACCCAGTACATCGCCGTGTTCCAGAACGGGCCGTTCTGGGAGTCGATCACCCGGGTGCTCGCCTTCGGCGTGGTGCAGGTTCCGGTGATGCTCGGCCTGGCGCTGCTGTTCGCACTGCTGCTGGATAGCCCGTTGCTGCGCGGCAAGCGGTTCTTCCGGCTCGCGTTCTTCGTGCCGTACGCGGTGCCCGGCGTCATCGCCGCGATCATGTGGGGCTTCCTCTACTCGCCCAACCTGTCGCCGTTCACGGCCATCACCAGCAACGTCAGCTTCCTCTCCGCCGACCTGGTGCTGTGGGCCATCGCGAACGTCGTCACCTGGGTCTACGTGGGCTACAACATGCTCATCATCTACTCGGCCCTGCTGGCGATCCCCACCGAGATCTACGAGGCCGCCCGCCTCGACGGTGCCGGCCAGCTGCGCATCGCCTGGTCGATCAAGATCCCGCTGATCATGCCCGCCATCGTGCTCACCGGCATCTTCTCGATCATCGGCACCCTGCAACTGCTCGCCGAGCCGCAGGTGTTCCGCACCTTCAGCTCCGCGGTGACCAGCACGTTCACCCCGAACCTGATGGTCTACTCCACCTCTTCGATCCCCAACGTGAACCTCGCCGCCGCGTTCAGCGTGGTGCTGGCGCTGGCCACGTTCGTGCTGTCGTTCTCGTTCCTCAAGTTCACCCAGCGGAAGGAAGGCAAATGAGCGCCCTCACCGAGTCGCCCACCGTCGCCCGCCCGGCCAAGCGCCGCGCAGCCGCCAACCCCGCACCGAAGGGACCCAAGGAGAGCCCGCTCTCCCGCGTCGGCGCGATGACCGTGATGCTGGTCTTCACGCTCTACTTCCTCATCCCGATCTGGTGGCTGTTCGTCGCCGGCACCAAGAGCAGCAGCCAGTTCACCAGCACCAACCCGCTCTGGTTCGCGGACTTCAACCTGTTCGAGAACATCGGCAACCTGGTCGCCTACCGTGACGGCGTCTTCCTCAAGTGGATGCTCAACAGCGCCCTGTACGCCGGCGCCGGCGCCCTGCTCGCCACCCTGTTCGCCGGCATGGCCGGGTACGCCCTGGCCAAGTACCGCTTCCCCGGGCGGGAACTGCTCTTCAACATCGTGCTCGGCGGGGTGCTCGTTCCGGCCACCGCTCTGGCGCTGCCGCTGTTCCTGATCTTCAGCCAGGTCAGCCTCACCAACACCTTCTGGGCGGTGTTCCTGCCCAGCCTGGTCAGCCCGTTCGGCGTGTACCTCACCCGCATCTTCGCCTCGGCGAGCGTGCCCGACGAACTGATCGAGGCCGCCCGCCTCGACGGCGCCGGCGAGGTGCGCACCTTCTTCACCGTGTCGGTGAAGCTGATGTTCCCCGCCCTGGTCACCGTGTTCCTGTTCCAGTTCGTGGCCATCTGGAACAACTTCTTCCTGCCGCTGATCATGCTCCGCGACGAGACGCTGTTCCCGGTCACCCTGGGCCTCTACGCCTGGAACTCGCAGGTGAACCAGATCCCCGAGCTGCGTGGCTACGTGCTCATCGGCGCGCTGCTGTCGATCATCCCGCTGATCATCCTGTTCCTGTTGCTGCAGCGCTTCTGGCGCAACGGCCTCGGCGCCGGCAGCGTCAAGTAACCTCCTCAACTTCCTGACCGTTCGACCAGCCTTACCCGCACCATCCGCACCACCCTGCACCACTCCTTTTCAGCGAAAACCCAACAAAGGAAAACAATGCGAATCACCAAGAGAGCGGCCACCGTTGCCCTGCTCACCGCAGCGACGGTCGCCATGACCGGATGCTCGGCCGCCGGAGGCTCCAGCGACGGCGCCGACGCTGCCGACTGCGCACCCGCCGAGGGCAAGGTGGAGCTGAGCTTCACCTCCTGGATCCCCGGCATCGAAGATGTCGTCAAGGTGTGGAACGACGAGAACCCGGACATCCAGGTTGCCGTGCAGACCGGCCCGAACGGCAACGGCGGCACCTACGCCAACTTCTTCAACCAGCTCGAGGCCGGCAACGCGCCCGACCTCGGCCAGATCGAGTACGACGCCCTGCCCAACTTCCGCGTGCAGGACGGCCTGGTCAACCTGGCCTCGTGCGAGGGTGTCATGGACGCCAAGGCCGACTTCGTGGACTGGACCTGGGGTCAGGTGAGCTTCAACGAGGATGACGCCGTCTACGCCATCCCGCAGGACTCCGGCCCCATGGCGATGTTCTACCGCGCCGACCTCTTTGAGGCCAACGGCATCGCGATCCCCACCACCTGGGAGGAGTACGCCACCGCCGCCGAGCAGGTTCGGGCCACCGGCGCGTACATCACCAACTTCTCGCAGGGTGACATCAACCAGTTCGCCGGACTCGTCTGGCAGGCCGGCGGAACCTGGTTCGGCAACGACGGTGACAACTGGAACGTCGACCTCACCGGCGACGAGTCCGTCATGGTCGCCGACTACTGGCAGGACCTGATCGACCGCGACCTGGTCTCGACCGTTCCGGCCTGGACCACCGAGTGGGACAACGCCTACAACACCGGCGCGGCCTGGACCTGGAACTCCGCGGCCTGGGGTGCGAACTCCATCGCCAGCGGCGCACCCGACACCGCCGGCAAGTGGGCCGTCTCCGCGTCCCCGCAGTGGGAAGCCGGCGATGAGGCCAGTGGTAACTGGGGTGGCTCGTCCACCGCAGTGTTCACCGGTTCGGAGCACCCCTACGAAGCCGCTCAGTTCGCCCTGTGGCTGAACAGCTCGAGCGAGTCGCTGACCATGCTCAACGAATCGGCCAACCTGTACCCGGCCGCCAAGGACGGCCTCGAGCTGCCCGTGCTCAAGGAAGGCGTGGAATTCTATGGCGACCAGCCCATCTACGACGTCTTCGCCGAAGCATCCGGCCAGGTCTCGGCCGACTTCGTCTGGGGCCCGACCATGACCCAGACGTACAACGACGTGTCCGACGGCTTCAAGGCCGCCGTCAGCGGCCAGGGCACCCTGTCCGAGGCACTCACCGCGGGTCAGACCTCCACGATCGACGCCCTCAAGGCTCAGTCGATCCCGGTCGCGGAGTAATCCAGCCGCGTCACCCGTTTCGTCCCGCGTCACCGTTTCCCCCGTACCGCCCGGCGCACCTCGCGCCGGGCGGTACGGTCGTGTGGCCGCCGCGTTGTGGCGCGCGACCCGCGTTCGGCGGTGCGCGGGTGCGGCGCCACTTCGCGGGTGGCGTGCCACCCGCGAAGCGGCGCGGCGCCTGCGTAGCTGGGCCGTGGTCGCCCGGCCGGACCGACCAGCGCCCGCCAAGGCGCCAACCGCACCTCACTTGAACCTCATCGACGAAAGCAGTGCCATGATCCACCACCTCCGTGCCGCGGGCACCAGCCTTGTCCTCGACGCCTCCGGGCCCGGCACGCCGGTGATCGTGCACTGGGGCGCCGATCTCGGCGACCTCGCCCCGGCCGACCTCGCCGCGCTGGCCGCCGCGAGTGTGCCGCCGGTGGGCCCCAGCTCGATCGACGTGCCGCTCCGGCTCAGCCTGCTGCCCGCCCTTGCCGAGGGCTGGAGCGGCCGGCCCGCGGTCGGCGGCTTCCGCACCGGCACGGGCAGCCTCGACCCGGCGTGGGCCCTGGTGGCCGTGCACGAGCGCGGTACGAACACGCTGGGCATCGAGCTGGCGGATGCGCGCGCATCCGTCACGGTCACCACCGACCTCGAACTCACCGTGCAGGGGGTGCTGCGGATGCGGCACACCCTCACCAACACCGGCGCCGGCACCCTCGAACTCGCCGGTCTCGACGCGGTCCTGCCGGTGCCCGACCGGGCAGGGGAGATCCTCGACTTCACCGGACTGTGGAGCCACGAACGCCGGCCGCAGCGCAGCATCCTCGGCCAGGGCGTCTGGAGCCGGGAGTCCCGGCACGGCCGGCCCGGCCACGACGACTCCTACCTCACCGTGGCCGGCACCCCCGGTTTCGGCTTCCGCCGCGGCGAGGTGTGGGCGGTGCACCTGGCGTTCAGCGGTGACAAGCGGGTGTGGGCCGAACGTAGCGCGCTCGGTTACGCCGCCCTCGGCGCGGGCGAGCTGCTCGCCCCGGGCGAGCTGAGCCTGCCCGCCGGCGCGAGCTACAGCAGCCCGTGGACCGTGGCGGTGTATTCGAACGCCGGGCTGGACGGGCTCAGCGCCCGGCTGCACCCGTGGATCCGGTCGTGGTCGACCATCACCGGGCCGCGCAAGGTGCTGCTGAACACCTGGGAGGCCGTGTACTTCGACCACGACCTGGACACCCTCGGCCGGCTCGTCGACGCCGCCGCGCAGGTGGGCGTGGAACGGTTCGTGCTCGACGACGGCTGGTTCTCCGGCCGCACCGACGACCAGCGCGCCCTCGGCGACTGGTTCGTCGACGCCGACAAGTGGCCGCTCGGGCTGCACCCGCTGATCAAGAAGGTGCACGCCGCTGGCCTCGACTTCGGCCTGTGGGTGGAACCGGAGATGGTCAACCCCGACTCCGATCTGGCCCGCGCGCACCCGGACTGGCTGCTCGGCTCGGCGACGGCGCCCACTTGGCGGGGGCAGCGGGTGCTCGACCTGGCCAACCCGGATGCGTTCGCCTGGTTGCTCGGCCGGCTCACCGCGCTGCTGGCCGAGTACCCCATCGCCTACCTCAAGTGGGACCACAACCGCGATCTGCTCGGCGGTTCGGTGCACGCCCAGACCACCGCGCTGTACCGGCTCATCGACGCGGTGCGCAGCGCGCAACCGGGCCTGGAGATCGAGTCCTGCGCGTCCGGCGGCGGCCGGATCGACCTGGGCATCCTCGAACGCACGGACCGGGTCTGGACCAGCGACACCAACGACCCGCTCGAACGCCAGCAGATCCAGCGGTACTCGAGTGTGCTCGTGCCGCCGGAATACCTCGGCGGGCACCTCGGCGCCGCGACCGCGCACACCACCGGGCGCACCTCGGCGCTGGGTTTCCGGCTGGCCACCGCGCTGTTCGGCAGCGCCGGCGTCGAGTGGGACCTCACCCAGGCGTCCCCGGCCGAACTCGAGCAGATCGCGGGCTGGATCGCGGTGTACAAGGAGCGCAGGGACCTGCTGCACGGCGGCACCGTGGTGCACGCGGACGCGTCGGACCCGGCGCTCGAGCTGCACGGCGTGGTGGCGACGGATGGCGCATCCGCGGTGTACGCGCAGGTTGCGCTGGCCGCACCGCGCACGGCGCTGCCCGCCCCGATCCGGTTCCCCGGCCTGGACCGCGACCGCCGCTACCGGGTGCGCCCGCTGCTGGTGGGACCGGCGCCGCACACTCTGCAGACCATCCCGCCCGCCTGGCTCGCCGACGGCGCGGCCGAGCTGGTGCTCAGCGGCGCGGTTCTGGCCGATGTGGGCCTGCCGGCCCCGCTGCTCACCCCCGAACAGGCCGCCCTGTTCACGGTGGACGCGCTCTAACCGCAGCCCCGGTCTCGCGAGAGCGGCCGTGTGGTCACCTGGCGGAGCGGAGGTGACCACACCCCTGCTTTCGCGGGTGGCGGAGGTGCTGTGACCCTCGCCGCCAGTTCGCGAGAGCGGCCGTGTGGTCACCTGGGCGAGCGGAGGTGACCACACGCCCGGTTTCGCGGGGTCGGCGGGCGGCGGCGGCACTAACGTAGGGGCATGACCGACCAGGACCCCGCGCCGCGGCGCACCGCACCGGCTCGCGGCATCCTGGTCACCGGCGCATCCGGAACCGTGGGACAGGCCGTCGTCGCCGCGCTCAGCGCCGCGCTCAGCGCCGCGGGCGAAACCGTGGTCGCCGGGATGCGGGACCCCCGCGCCTGGCTCGCCGAGGGCGCCCGGCGGGCCAGCGGTACCGCTGGCGGCCAGCAGCCCGGCGCGCCTGGTTTCCGGGCCCCCGGTCAGTTCGGCGGCGCCGCCCCCGTTCGCCCGGGCCGCAAACCCGAGCGCGCACCCAACGCGAAACCGGAGCGGAATCCGGCCGCCAAACCGGGACGGCTCGCGGCGTCGCCGTCCGGTCCTGCCGGCCGACCCGGGCCGACCGCCGGCCCCGCCGGGGCAGTGGACCGCGCGGCAGCCGCGGCCGGGGCATCCGTATCGGCGGCACACCCGACCAGCGCTGACGGCACCATCGTGCGCGCCGTGGACTTCGCCGACCGCGGCACCTGGACGCGCGCCCTGGCCGGCGTGGACCGGGTGTTCCTGACCCTGCCGCCCGCCATCGACGTGGGTCGCAGCATCATCCCGTTCATCGACCAGGCGATGGAGGACGCCGGGGTGCGCCAGATCGTGTTCCTGTCGGCGCCGGGCGCCCGGTTCGATACCCGGTCGCCCCACCACCTGGTGGAGTTGTACCTCAAGCGCACCCGCACGCCGTACACGATCCTGCGGCCGAACCTGCTGATGCAGAACCTGGCGACGCACTACCGCGACGACATCCGCCTGCGCGGTGAGCTGGTGCTGCCGGCCGGCGGGGCCCGCGCCGCGTTCGTCGACGCCGCCGATGTGGGCCGGGTGGCCGCCCGGGTGCTCACCGAGCCGCGTCACCTGGCCAAGACCTATGCGTTGGCGGGGGAACAGAGCCTGAGCTTTCACCAGGTGGCGAGCCTGCTCACCTCCGAGCTCGGCCGACCCATTCGCTACACGGCCACGAGCCCGGCCGAGTTCACCGAACTGGCCGCGAAGCAGGGCGCCCGGCCGGCGGATGTTGCCGCGCAGTCGGCCTGGTACGCGGCGATGCGGCGCCGGTATACCGCGCTGGGCAACCGGAGCATCCAGCGGCTTACCGGCCGGCCGGCGGGCACTCTGCGGGACTTCATCACAGAACACCGGCACACCTGGATCTGACCAGGCCTGCCGGTGTGCTGATGGAGCTGACGGGGCTTAGGCCGTGGGAACGACGCCGTCGACGGTGACCACCGCGAAGTCAGCGTCGAGCTCGACGTCGATGTCCTGACCGTTCTCGAGGGTGACCTCCACCTCGTAGGCGTGGTCGAAGTCGTCGCTGCGCTCGAGCTCGGTGATGGTGCCGACGGTTCCGGCCGGCAGGGCGGCGAGGGCCGCGGCGGATGCGGCGGACGTGTCGGCCTCGGTGAGCGCCGGGAGCGTGTCGGAGCCGGTGTCGTTCGGGGTGGCGGTGTCGGTGGCGTCGTCGGTGCTTCCGTCGGTGGCGCCGTCGGTGCTTCCGTCGGTCGGAGCCGACGAACCGGATCCGGGGACCACGCCATCCACCCGCACGACGGTGAACGACTCATCCAGGTGTACGTCGACGTCCTCACCGTTGTCGAGCGTCACCTCGACCTCGTAGGCGTGGTCGAGGTCCTCACTGGACTCCGCGTCGCTGACGGTTCCGCTGCCCACCTCGGCCAGCGCCGCGCTGCTGGCCTTGTCGAGGGTCTGACCCGTGAGGCGGTCGTTGTCGTTCCCGTCGAACGGGTCCGTGACGGCCACGGCGACACCGGCAGCGCCGAGCACGAGCACGGTTCCGACGGCGGCGGAGGTGATCCAGATGGTCTTCTTCTTCATGGGGTGTCCTTTGGTCTCTGGCGGGAAGTCGACCGAAGCGGCGGTGGCCGGCTTCGATGTCCTCAGTGTGGCGGGGCGCCGCTGAAGCCAGACTGAAGCCCGCTGAAGCCGCCTTCAGAAACCCGCGGGCCGGCGCTGGGCGGGCCGGCGAGGACGGGTCAGGCGTCGAGGTCAGCGTCGGGGTCGGCGTCGACGTGCGCGGGCAGCCGCACCTCGAACCGGGCGCCGCCGAGCTCGCCGTCGACCACCCGAACCGTGCCGCCGTGCGCCTGCACGGTCTCCCGCACAATGGCCAGGCCCAGCCCGGTGCCGCCGGATGCCCGGGCGCGAGAGGCGTCCAACCGCACAAACCGCTCGAAGATGCGGTCGCGTTCGGCGGCGGGCACCCCGTGCCCGTCGTCCTCCACGGCCAGCACCGCGTCGGTTCCCTCAACGCGCAGCGTCAGGGTGACCCGGCCGAGGGCGTGCTGGGCGGCGTTGTCGACGAGGTTGCGCACCACCTGGCCCAGCAGTGTCTCGTCGCCGTGTACCCGCGCCGGTCCCACCCCGGTGGCGTCGATCGTGAGAGCCATGGTGTTGCGCAGCCGGCGGGCTTCGGCGAGCATCAGATCGTCGAGGTCGACGGCCCGGCCGGTGGCCTGCAGAGAACGCTCGGTCACCTGGGCGAGCAGCAGCATGCCCCGCACGAGCCGCTCCAGCCGGGCGCCCTCGTCGAGAACCGCTTCGGAGAGGTCCTCGAGGCTCATCCGGTCGGGATGCGCCTGCGCCACCTCGGCGTACTGGCGCAGCGACGCGAGCGGGGAGCGCAGCTCGTGCGACGCATCCGAGACGAACTGGCGTTGGGCGCGCTGGGAGGTGTCGAGCCGGTCGAGCATGGTGTTCATGGTGCGGGCGAGCCGGCCGATCTCGTCGGCCCGGCCGGGGTCCTTGATACGGCGGTCGAGGTTGGTGGCGGTGACGGCGTCGACCTCGCGGCGCATCCGTTCGACCGGGGACAGCGCCCGGCCCACGACGATCCAGGTGAGCACGGCCACGACGGCCATCAGCAGCGGCACGGCGCCGGCGAGCAGCCAACCGACGGTGGTGACGGACTCGTCGACGGTCTCCAGGGTGCGCCCGGCGGCGAGGGTGATATCGTCCATCTCCTCGGTCGCCACCGCGTAGGCGGCGTCCTCGTCGGGCAGCCGCACCACCTGGGTGTCGCCGTCCGCCTCCAGCGGCACCGGCCGGCCGTCGAGGCTGTCGCTGCCGGCGAGCAGGTCGCCGGCAGAATCGGTGACCTGCACGAGAATCTCGTCATCGTCGGCGTCGAAGCTGGTGAGGGCGCCGGTGCTCTCGAATTCGGCCTCGATCTGCTCCAGGTCGCGTTCGGCGGCGGTGCTCACCTCGCTGATCAGCACCGTGCGCAGCACCAGCACGAACAGGAGGGCGCCGAGCACCAGGGTGACGGCCACGATCGCGGTGGATACCAGGGTGATCCGGGCGCGCAGAGACCGGGCCCGCGGGGTGCGCCGCTCAGCCACCGTTGGCCGCCAACCGGTAGCCGGCGCCGCGGAGGGTCTCGATGGCGGCCCGGTCGAACGGCCGGTCGACCTTGTTGCGCAGGTGCCGCACGTACACCTCCACGATGTTGGGGTCGCCCTCGAAATCGAAATCCCACACGTTGTCGAGCACGTCCCGTTTGCTCACCACTGAACCGCGGTTGCGCATCAGATACTCGAGCACCGCGAACTCCCGTGCGGTGACGTCGACGGATGTGTCACCCCGGGTGACCGCGTGGGTGGCCGGGTCAAGGTGCAGGTCGCCGGCGCGCAGCACGGTGGGCCGGGCGCTGGTGCCGCGGCGGATGAGAGCCCGCATTCGGGCGAGCAGCACCGCGGAGGAGAACGGTTTGGTGAGGTAGTCGTCGGCGCCGGTGTCGAGGGCCTCGATCTGGTCCCACTCGCCGTCCTTGGCCGTGAGCATGAGGATCGGGGTCCAGTTCTTCTCCGCGCGGAGGGTCTCGCAGACCCGATATCCGCTGAGCCCGGGCAGCATGATGTCGAGCAGGATGACCGCGTACTCGTTCTCGCGAGCCAGCCAGAGGCCGTCCGGTCCGGTGCCGGCCACGTCGACCGCGAAGCCCTCGGCCTCGAGGCCGCGCTTCAGCCCCGTCGCCAGCCGCGCCTCGTCTTCCACCACCAGGACTCGCATCCGGCCCCCTCGTCGTGTTGTCGGCGGGCCACACGGCCACCCGCCTCAGTCTGCCGGACGCCGCTGAAGGCAAGCTGAAGTCGCTCGAGTCGGTGCGGATGGGGCTCTGGGGCTGTGTCTACCCTTCGTTTGCACACTTCCGCCCTTCGTTTCGCCGGCGAAGGCGGGAAGTTTGCAAACGAGTGCGCCGCCGGGGTGAACATCGGTGGAACTCTACGCGAGACCGGGCGCTCGGGCGACGCAAGGCCGGGCGCCTGCGGCATGCTGTCAGGATGACCGCCGACCTCGCGCCGCCTCGGAGCGCCGGGCGTCCCGGCAGCGCACCCCTCGTCGTGGCCGTGGCCTACGTGCTGACCTGGGTGGTGGGCCTGGCGATCGGTGCGCCGGAACTGACCCCGGAGCACGACGGCGCGGTCGTGATCGCGGCCTATGACGCGTCACCGGCCGCGCTGGTGCAGGCGGTGCTCGTGCACGGGCTGGCGGGGTTGCTCATCGGCGGGCTCGCGCTGCTGCACGCTCGCCGCAGGGCGGGGCTCAGCCGGCCCCGACGCATCCTGACTCTCGTGGCCGGTGCGGTGGGCGTCCTGCTCTCCTGGGTGCAGTTGGCCGGCGAGGTTGCGTTGGTGCAGGGCTTCCCGGCGGCGGATGCGGCGTGGCAGCTGTGGGCCACCGTCGCCGTGGTCGACGGAGGGAAGATGCTGGCCCTCGCGGTACTGGTGGTGGCAACCCTGCCGCGGTTGGGGGCGCTGCCGCTGCGCATCCTGGCTGGTCTTGCCGCGGCGAGCCTGGTGGTCTCCGGGGTCGGCTACCTCAGCCTGCAGCTCGAGCTGATGTCGACGGCGTACGTCTCCCTGCCGCTGCTGCTCGTCTGGGCGGTCGTCTCGGCGCTGCCGGGGAGGAACCCGGAAGCCCTGGCGCTACGGAGCGTCGTGCGATAGGTTTCAATTATGGAAAGTGATCGTGCGCCCAAGGCCCCGTCGACAGCCGAGCTGCGCGAACGGGAGCGGGTGATCGCCCGCTCGGCCGTGGCGCCCCACCTGGACGGCAGCGGGGTGAGCTGGTGGCTCGTCGTCGCGGGGAGCGTGCTCAACACCCTCCTGGCCGGACTGCTGTTCCTCATCATCCGCGAGGATCAGATGTGGCTCCTCTGGGTGCTCACCCTGGTGCCGCTCGCGGCGCCGCTGGGCTGGAGCGCGGGCTCGCGCCTGGTGCGGCGGCGGAACGGGGTGGCGCCGGCGTCGGTCAACCAGCCGCGCTACCTGAAGCGCGTGGAGTTGCGCCTGGCGTTGTGGAGCCTGCCGCTGGAGCTGGGCATCCTGGTGCTGGTGGCGCTGGCGCCGGCCGTGGTGGTGATCACGGGGACGTTCGTGGCATCCGTGGCCGTTTTCGGGGCCATCTGTCACGTCTATTCCCGCAAGGCACGTGTCTTGGCGGCCGCTCCATGACGGCCGGTCTGGATCCGGTCATCCATCCGGTGAAGCGGCTGGCCGCGATGTCGATCCTGGCTAACTCGCACAGCGCCGAGCACGCCTACCTGCGGCAGAAGCTCGAGCTGAGCGACTCCGACCTGTCCAAGCAGATGAAGGCCCTGGTCGAAGCGGGGTACGTGAGCTCGAGAAAGACCGGCATCGGCCGGGGCGGGGCGACCATCTACGCCATCACGCCGAACGGCCGGGCGGCACACACGGCTTACGTGGCACAGCTGGGCAAGCTCCTGGGCGGCACCTGACGACGTGTCTGGTGCTGAGTTGCGGACTCTTGGCCGTCGTCGAGCGAACGACGGGCGAAAGTCCGTTTTTCACCCGCGGCGCCCGACGAGGAGCCGGGCGAGGGACAGGTTGGCCGCGAGGAGCAGCACCACGATCACCAGGATCGCCGGCCAGAGGCCGCTGCTGTCGTACACGGCCAGCGCCACGAGCGGGCCGGCGACGGCGCCCAGGTCGCCGGCGGTGCGGGTGATGCCCACGACGAGTCCGCTCTGCCGGGCCGGCACCGCCTCGCTCATCAGCACCGTGGGCACGATGCCGGCCACGCTGGTGGCGAGCCCGTAGAGCACGATCGCGAGGGCGAACAGCCACGGGCCGTCGGCGACGGGGAAGAGCAGCAGCGCGGCGGCGGAGGCGAGCACTCCGGGAACGAGGATGGTGAGCCGGTGGCCGCGATCGATGAGGGAGCCCACCACCGGCAGCGCGGCGAGGGAGAGCAGGGTGGCCGCGGCGAGGGCGAGGCCGAGGGTGAACGGGGTGAGCCCGCCAGTGGCGTAGCCGGACAGCGGCACGAGGCCCTGCTCGCCGCCGAACCGGGCGAAGAAGGTGGCGAAGGAGCTCAGCGCGAGGGCGATGATGACGGCGGTGAGACCGGGTGCGGCGCGGATGCCCGGTGCCGGCGGGCGGGCAGGGTCGCGGGGTCTCGACAGGCTCGACCAGCGGCGTGGGGACGAGGCGGGACTGGAATTGCGGGCATGGCCGCGATGGGCGCGCGGCAGCCAGTAGTGTGCGGCGGGGCGCAGGGCGTCCCAGGCGAGGACCAGGGCGAGGGGCACTCCGGCGACCAGGAACACCACCTCGAGCGGGAACCAGGTGAGCACCAGGCCGCCGAGGAACGAGCCGATCGCGCCGGCGGACATCTGCACGGCGGTGACGGTGGCCATCACCCGGCCGCGCCGCTCCGGCGGGGCGCCGCCGACGAGGATCGCGAAGCCGATGGTGATCGCCGCCCCGCCGAGCACCCCGGCGAGCACGCGCGCCGCGATCAACGACCCGGCATCCGGAGCCAGACCGGTGAGGCCGGTGACCACCACGAGCAACAGGCTCACCACCCACAGGTAGGGCCGCGGTTTCCACCAACGCAGCAGCAGCCCCGCGGGGATGTTCGCGAGCACCCGGCCCACGCCGAACGCGGCGATGATCGGGCCGAGCACCAGCGCGGTCGCCCCGAACCGTTCGGGGTAGAGCGGCAGGGCCGGCACGATGGTGCCCCAGGTCATCTGCGCGGCGCCGATCAGGCAGCAGATCAGCAGGGTCTGCTCCCCGAGCGACGCGCCCCCGCCCGCGTGCCGGGACGGCCCGCTCACCGGGACAGATTGTCGCGCAGCGTGGTGCCCGGGTACGCCGGGCCCATCACGCCACGGCGACGCAGTTCCGGCACGAGCAGCTCGATGATGTCGGTGTACGAGGCGGGCATGCTCAGCGGGTTGCCGATCATGTACCCGCCGCGGGAGCCGGTGGCGTCGAAGTTCTCCTCCAGTTGGTCGGCCAGCTCGGCGGCGGTGCCGCTGAGGGTGTGGTCGAAGCCCACCGCGTGCCGCCAGCCGCGTTCGAAGAATTCCGCGCGGGAGAGCGCGTGGTCGGCGCCGAGTTCCTGCACCAGTTGACCGATGAACCCGGACGGTGACGCGTGCCCGGCCACGATCTCGGCCTGCAGCTCACCGAGCACAATGGTGTCGCGGGCGCTCGTGAACACGGTGGAGAAGTCATACCCGGAGTTGTAAGAGAGGTACGCGCCCACGGCCTCGTCCCCCCAGTAGGCGAGCATCTCCTGCTTGCGGGCGGCGGCCTCGTCGGCGGTGCGTCCGATCACCATCTGGGTGGCCCAGAGGATGCCGACATCGGCGGGGTTCCGCCCGTTCGCGGCCAGCTCCACGTCGAGAAGTGCACGGTGCCGCTGCTGCCCGGCCAGGTTGCCGCCGATGCCGAAGATCAGGTCGGCGAACTTGGCGCTGGTTTTGATCCCCTGCGGCGAATTGCCGGCCTGCACCAGCACCGGGTGCCCCTGCGGGCTGGGCACGCTGGTGAGCGGGCCGCGCACGTCGAAGAAGTCGCCGTGGTGGTCGATGGCGTGCACCTTGCTCGGGTCGGCGAACCGGCCGGTCTGGCGGTCCATCACGATCGCGTCGACCTCCACCGAGTCCCAGAGCTGCTGGCAGACCGAGATGAACTCGTCCATCCGCTCGTACCGTTTGCCGTGCTCGAGCAGCTCGTCGAAGCCGTAGTTGGCCGCATCCGCCCGTCGAGTGGAGGCGACGACGTTGAACGCGATGCGCCCGCCGGTGACGTGGTCGAGCGAGTTGAGCAGCCGGGCCACATAGAACGGATGCATGAACGTGGAGGAATACGTGAGCCCGAAGCCGATGTGCTCGGTGACGGCGCTCATCGCGGCGATGAACGGGCTCATGTCGTGCCGCGGCCACTGCACGCCCCACTCCACGGCGGCGTCGGGGGAGCCGCGCCAGGTGTCGGGCAGTCCCGTGCCGTCGCCGAAGAAGAGCATGTCGATGCCGCCGCGCTCGGCGGTGATCGCCAGCTCCTGGAACATCTTCACGTCGGGAAAGGTGCGGCCGGTCCAGGAACCGGGCCGGGCCCAGCGGCCCTCGGTGTGGGTGAAGGAGAGGTCGAAGGCCAGGTGCAGGTGCTTCGGGTCCCGCTCGGTGCCGGTCATGCGAGCACCGCGACGGGCGCCGGTGCCGGGAAGAAGCCGGCCAGTTCGTCGCAGCTGACCACCTTCGCGGTGGTGAGCGCGAGGATCTCCAGCGCGTTCTCGTGCACCCGCACGTCGTAGGCGGCAGTGGCGTCGGAGGCGACGAGCACCGGGTAGTCCAGCTGGAACGCGTCGGTGGCGGTGGCGGCGACGCAGCACTCGGTGGTGAGGCCGGCCACGGCCACCCAGATCACGCCGAGGCTCCGCAGCAGGGCGTGCAGGTCGGTGCCCTGGAAGCCGCTGTAGTGGCGCTTGGCCACCCGCAGTTCGCCGGCGGCGGGGGCCAGGCCGTACCAGTCGGCACCCGGGGTGCCGATCACGCAGGGTTCGTCGGCGCCCATCGGCGCGTCGAAGTCGTTGCCGCGCAACCAGTTGCTGGCGCCCCAGAGCCGGTTCGGGTCGGAGGCGAGTTCGATCCACACCACTGGCACGCCGGCGGCGCGAGCTGTGTCGACGAGGGCGGCGGTGGCGCGGATGGCGGCGGCGAGAGCCTCCTCGGCCGCCGTGTCGAGGCCGTAGTCGCCGAGGAACGCCAGGTCGGCGAAGGAGCGCTGCACGTCGACGACGAGCAGGGCGCCGGCCCGATTGTCCAGGCCCGCGAAGGAGCTGGCGGGCGCGGCGGGGGCGCTCACGAGCGCACCAGCCCGCCGGTCGCGCGGGCGGCATCCTGGGCACGCAGGGTGGGCAGCACGGCCTCACCGAACGCGGGCAGGTCGGCGTGATAGTCGGGGAAGATCAGCATCAGGCCGTCGAGTTCGGCGCCGTCGACGACGGTGTTGATGTGGTTCACCACGGTGTCGGGGGAGCCGAACACGTACGGGGTCTGGAAGGCGTCCTGCCCGGTGGCCGACGCGGTCCAGGAGGTGGCCCGGTCGCGCGGCATGCCCCAGGAGACCCGCATGTTGGCCAGGGCCTCCCGGTCGAGGCCCTCGCCGATCACGTCGACGCGTTTCTGGGCGTCGGCATCCGTGTCGCCCATCACGACCGTGAGCATGGCGTAGGTCTTCACGTCACGGCCGAGCGCGGCGGCCCGGTCGTGCACGTCGCGGGAGGCTTCGAGGAGTTCGGGCATTGTGTCGCCGGAGAGGAACGCGCCGTCGCAGAGTTCGGCCTGGAAGGTGCGGCCGCGCGGCGACCGGCCCGCGCTGATCAGCGTGGGTTGCACGCGCGGGTGCGGCCGGGACACGCAGCCGGTGAGGGTGAAGGTGTCGCTCTGCATGGTCACCGAGTCCTCGGTCCACAGCCGGGTGACGGCGCGGGTCCAGTCCTCGACCATGCGGTAGCGGGCCTCCTTCGACATGTCGGCGTCCCACAGGCCCATCTGCTCGAACTCGTCGGCGTAGGAGCCGGAGACGATGTTCATGCCGGCGCGGCCGTTGGAGATCTGGTCGAGGGTGACGAACATCTTCGCGGCGATGGCGGGGCTGTGGATGTTGGCGTGCACGGTGGCCCAGATCTTCACCTTCTCGGTGGCCTCGGCCAGGCCCGCCATCATGGTCATCGACTCGAGGGTGTTGCCCCAGTGGTCGGTCGAGCCGCCGAAGCCGCGCCACTTGGCCATCGACATGACGAAGTCGAGGCCGGCCTGCTCGGCGAGCACCGCCGTGGTCTTGTTGTACTCGTAACTGCCGTCCGGATGCGGCGCGGTGGTGGACACCAACCAGCCGCCGTTGCCGATCGGGAGGAAAACGCCGTACTCGCGTGCTGACATGAAAAGACTCTTTCTGCTGGTGGTGAGGAGTGCGACGGAAACGGCGATCGCCGAGACGGACGTGGTGCGGTGTTGGTGATGCATCCGTTGAGTTACGGACTTTCCGCCTTCGTTTGGCGAACAAAGGCGGAAAGTCCGTAACTGAAGCTCCGTGGGCGCGGCACTCGCGCCGGCCGGGTTACGGCGCCGGCCAGACCAGCGTGGTGCCGTCGTAGATGGCCTCGATGAAGCTGTTGTCGAAGTAGGCGGTGGGGTCGGCCGGGGCTTGGGCGATCTGCGCGCTGTCGACGAGGAACTCGGACTCGGCGGTGACGTTGGCGAAGTCGATCAGGCCGATCGGGGCATCCGCCGGCTGGTTGTCGGTGACGATGTCGAACTCGGTGGTCCACACCTTGAGGTTGTGCGCGGCGTCGTAGCCCTCGCCGGAGAGGTCGGAGGCGAACGCGACGCACTCCTCGCCGTTCTCGCCGCAGTAGTCGAAGGCGTGCTGGCTGGCGCGGAGGAAGTCCTCGACGGCGGTGGCATTGTCGGTGGCGAACTCGTTGTTCACGGCCAGGCTGCCCAGCGACCCGGCGACGCCGAAGTCGTAGGGCCGCCACACGGTGACGTCTTCGCCGGCGGCCTCGAGCAGGTTGGGCTCGTTGGAGATGAAGCCGGTGAGCGAGTCGACCTGGCCGCGCGGCAGGATGGTGGGGTCGTAGCCCACGACGACCTGCTGGATCGACTCGAGGTCGGCGCCGGCGTTGGTGAGCATGGCGCCCACGGCGGGCGGCAGGTTGCCCTTCTGGCCGAGGATGGTGCCGTCGAGCTCGCTGAGGTCGGTCACGTCGGTGCCGGTCATCAGGATTTCCAGGCCCACGTTGGAGTAGGTGGCGATGCCGGTGACGTCGATGCCGTTGTCCTGCGCGGTGATGAGGTTCTGCTCGTCGACGCTGGTGATGGTGACGGTGCCGGCGGCGAGCAGCTGGGCGTTCTGGCTGGTGTCGCCGGTGCCGGGCTGGATGTCGACGTCGAGGCACAGGGCGTCGAAGTAGCCCAGCTCGTCGGCGGCGATGATGTTGAGGATCGACACCGACGCCTGGTACTGGTACCCGGTGAGGAAGTTGATCGTGCCGGCGGCTTCGTTGAGCGCGCAGCGCTCGTCGGAGATGGCGCTGCCGGCGGCGGCGGTATCGGTGCTGGGAGTCTCGGCGTCGGCGGTGGAGCTGCACGCGGCGAGGCCGAGGGTGAGGCCGAGAACGGCGAACGCGGCCAGCGCGTGGACGGGGCGGGTGGGCATGGCGGGTCTCCTGGTGCTGGGGGGATGGGGAGGAGCAGAGCGGTTAGTTTTTGGCGCCCTGGCGGGACTCGTGCCAGTGCAGCACGCGGTCCTCGATGGCGGTGATGATGAGCAGCAACAGCGAGCCCATGATCGCGAGGCAGAAGATGGCGGCGTAGACCACCGCGAGGCGGTTGTTCGAGGACGCCACGCTGATCACGGTGCCCAGGCCATCCGCGGCGCCGGGGGCGGAGAGCTCCGCGACGACGGCGCCGATGATCGACAGCGGGAACACCACGCGCAGGGCGGTGAAGAGGTAGGGCAGGGCGCTGGGCATCCGCACGTGCCAGAGCATCTCGAGGCGGGAGGCGTGCAGGGTGGTGAAGACCTGCAGCACGGCCGGCGACACCGAGCGGAGGCCGGTGGCGACGTTGATGAGAATGGGGAAGAAGCAGATCAGCGCGGTGACGATGAGTTTGGGTTCCGGGCCGAAACCGAACGCCACGACCAGGGCCGGGGCGATGGCCACGAGCGGGGTGACGCTGAGCACCACGGCGATGGGCATGATCGCCCGCCGGGCGACGGGCAGTTCGGAGACCAGCACCGCGAGGACGAACGACGCGACGAAGCCGATGGCCAGGCCCACCAGGGCCACCGCCAGGGTGGCCCAGGCGTTGGCGAGGTAGAAGCCGGGGTTGGCGGCCAGGGCCTCACCGACCGCGGCGAGCGGCGGCAGCAGGTAGGGGCTGTCCCGTGCGGTGACACTCCAGAGGATGCCGAGGCCCACCAGCAGCACGGCCAGCGGCAGCCAGTAGGCCGGGCGGAGGAACCCGAGCCGTTTGCGCAGGGTGCTGCGAGTCGTTGCTGCCGGCGCCGCGGGTTGGGTCACGGGGGTCTCCTGCATCGTGGCGGGTTCGGGGGTGATGACGCTCACCGGATCGCTCCCGCCGCGATCGGGGTCGACCCGGTCATCGGGTTCTCCTGCCAGGCGGTCTGCAGGTGGTCGCGGATCAGGTCTTCGAAGTGGTGGAACTCGGCGGTCTTGAGCATCGACTGGCTGCGCGGGCGGGGCAGGGTGATGTCGACGGATGCGGTGATGCGGCCGGGACGGGCCGACATCACGAGCACCCGGTCGGAGAGCCGCACCGCCTCGGAGACCGAGTGGGTGACGAAGACCACCGTGGTCTTCTGTTCGTCCCAGATGTCGAGCAGCTGCTCCTGGATCGACTCGCGGGTGAACTCGTCGAGGGCCGAGAACGGTTCGTCCATGAGCAGCACGTCGGGCTGCACGCCGAACGCCCGCACGATGGCGGCCCGCTGCTGCATGCCGCCGCTGAGCTGGGCGGGCAGCTTGTGCACCGCATCCGCGAGCCCGGCCTTGTTCAGCAGGTCGAGCATGTCGGGGGCGGGCCGGGCGACGTGGCCGTGGATGCGGCGGCGCAGGGTGTCGGCGCGGCGGTTGACCTTGGCGGGCATGCTCACGTTGCCGAGCACGTTCTTCCACGGCAGCAGGGCCGGCGCCTGGGGCACCAGGCCGATCATCTTCGCGGCGCAGGCGCGCTCGGGGGTGACGCCGAACACCTCGGCGGTGCCCGCGTCGGCGTCTTCGAGGCCGGCGATGAGACGCAGCAGGGTGGACTTGCCGCAGCCGGACGGGCCGATGATGCTCACGAACTGGCCGCGTTTGATGTCGACGTCCACGTTCTGCAGTGCGACGTGCTGGCCGGCTCCGGAGCCGTAGATCTTCACGGCGCCGCGGATGGAGATGGAATCGGCGGTGCTCGCGGCGGTGCTCGGTACGGTGCGGGGGTCGGTCTTCTGCACGCAGGCCTCCAAGGCGCAATTCGGGTGGTCGAGAGGAGGAGAGCGAGCGGGTGAAGTGCGCAGCTGCTGTGTCAGTCAGAGGCAAATGGCCCGCGGAGGTCCGTTGGACTTCACAGTAGGTGGCGCAGATTTCGCGAAAGTCAGCCGGCTGTTTCGTGCAGGTAAACTCCCGTCTCAGTGTGCGGCGGCCGATGTGAGCAGGTCGACGAGCACATCCAGGGCCCGGGAGAGCTCGAGGTCGGTGGGCGCGCCGTAGCCGAGCACCAGGCCGTGCTGCCCCCGGTCGACGACCGCGTAGTCGGCCAACGACGCCACCCGCACGCCGCGTGCGGCGGCCTGCGCGACGAGAGCGGATGCATCCGCCGCGCCCGCCGGGTGGATGTGCACCACCACGTGCAGCCCGCCGTCGAGCCCGGTCAACCGCACTCCGGGCAGGTCGCCCAGCCTGCCGATAACCAGGGCACGGCGGTGCGCGTATTCGCGGCGCACCCGGGCGATGTTGAGGGCGAGCCCGCCGCTGTCGAGGTACCGGGCGAGGGCGGCCTGTTGCACCCCGGACACGGACGGCCCGAGGTCGTGCCGCACCTCGCGGAGCAGGTCGCCGAGGGCGCCGGTGGCCACGATGTAGCCGCAGCGGATCCAGGGGGTGACGGTCTTGGAGAAGCTGCCCACCAGGGCCACCCGGCCCGAGATGTCGAGGGTGGCCAGGGCCGGCAGCGGTGCGGTGCCGAAGCGGAACTCGCTGTCGTAGTCGTCCTCGATGACCACCGCGCCGGCTGCCGACGCCCAGGCGAGCAGGTCGAGCCGGCTCTGCACCGTGAGGCTGCTGCCGAGCGGGTACTGGTGGCTGGGTGTGACGAGCACCGCGTGCGGGGCGGGGGAGACGGCGGCCAGGGCGGCGAGGTTGACGCCGGTGCCGTCGGTGGGAACGGGGGAGAGGAGCGCGCCCACGCGGCGCAGCACCCGGCGCGCGGTGGGGTAGCCGGGGTCTTCCACGGCGATCCGCGGGGCACCGGCCCGGGCCTCGGATGCGGCATCCGCCGGGCTGGCGAGGGCGAGGCCGATGGCGGCCAGGGCATCGCTGGTGCCGGCCGTGACGATGACGTCGTGGGGGCTGCAGGTGAGGCCTCGCGCCCGGCGGACGTGGTCGGCGATGGCGGTGCGCAGTTCGATGGTGCCGGTCGGGGGCGGCGAGTCGCTGCGCCCGGATGCGGCCACGGCGCTGCGCCACGCGGCCGTCCAGGCGGGGTCGACCAGGGTCCGGGTGGACGGATGCCCGGGGGCCAGGTCGATGACGCGGGGGTGCGGCCCGGGCGCGGGGTCGGGAGCGGATGTGCCGCGGTGGCGCGCGGGTGCCGGCGGAAGCGGAACCGCCTCCTCGTGCCGGTCGACCCTGACCCGGGTGGCCGATCCGGGTCGGGCCAGGAGGTAACCCTCGCCGGCGAGCTGGTCGTAGGCGGCGACGACCGTGCCGCGCGACACCCGCACCGAGGCAGCCAGGGCGCGGGTGGAGGGCAGCGGCTCGTCGTGCCGCACCGTTCCGCCGAGGATTGCCTGCCGCAGAGCGGTGGCGAGCTGGACCGCGAGGGGAAGGGTCGAGCCGCGGTCGAGGACGATCGGCAGGTGGTGGGTATTCATGGTGGGCCTCCCCGTTCTACCGCGCGTCGTGATGGCACAAACTGGTCTAGTCCAGATGACCGGAAGCGGCCCTGTTCTTGAACCAGTATGGAGCCGATCCTAGTAGCATGACCCACTCAACACAGCCCGGCCCCGCCGCATCCGCCACCGCCATCGTCGCCGCATCGCCCGACGCGCTGACCGACCTGCCGGTGACCGATCGCACCCGTGTCACGCGCATGCCCGAGCGCCAGCGCACCGACCGGGCCGAGCTCTATGCGATTCTCGACGAGGCGTTGGTCGCACACGTCGCCATCGTGCGCGACGGCCTGCCGTTGGTGCTGCCGATGGGCTTCGGTCGCGGCGGTGATGCCCTCTATCTGCACGGCTCCACCGGCAGCGGCATCTTTCGAATGATGGCATCCGGCGCCCCGATCTCGGTCACCGTGACGCACCTCGATGGGCTGGTCTATGCCCGCTCGCTGTTCGACAGTTCGATGAACTACCGCAGCGCCGTCGTCTTCGGGGTGCCCACGGTGGTCACCGGCGCCGAGAAGGAGGAGGCCATGCGCGCCGTCTCCGAGCACCTGATGCCCGGCCGCTGGGACGAGGTGCGCCCGATGACCAAGCGCGAGCTGGCCGCGACGCTCGTGCTGCGCCTGCCGCTCGACGAGGCCAGCGTGAAGGTGCGCGCCCACGGTGCCTCAGAGGCTGCGGATGACGGCGAGGACCGCATGGTCTGGGCCGGGGTGCTTCCGCTGCGGGCGGCCGCTTTGGCGCCGGAGACCTCGGCGCTCACCGCGTCGGGCGCCCCGGTGTCGGCCGCGGCTCTGGACTACGCGGCCCGCCTCGCTCGCTGAGCGGGCATTCGGTTCCGGAGATCGCAGGGTGCGCGGGCGCCGGGACCGTGTTGTGTTCGGAAACGAGAGCTGGGCTCGGGTTGGCTTAGCGGGTGAGCAACTCCAGGGGGGCGTCCGGCCGGAAGATGTAGACATCCACGTGCATGTCGGCCGCCGCGGCGCTGGGCCAGGACGCCGGGGTGAAGAAGCGGGCCAGGGGTTCGCTGATGCAGATCACCAGCCGCGGCCGGGTGGGCAGCACACCCCGCAGCCAGACCAGCTTGAGCATGTCGGCGATGGCCTTGTTACGGTGTGACGACTTCGGGGTGCCGGTATTGGCCACGAGCTGCACCAGCACGCTCGCGGCCGGGTCGATGCCCTCCACCTCCACCCGCAGGCCGCCGGGCACGGTGAGGGTGCGCGACGCGAGGTCGACGCCGAGGCGCTCGCCGAGCGAGAGCAGCATGGCGTGTTCGGTCGACTCCGGCTGGATGCGCCCGGTGGCCTCGATGTGTGTCATGCCGCAGGTCTCCTCTCCCGGGCGTGCCGGTGCTCGATGGCTCAGTGTACGGCCAGCGTCGTCCGCCGCACTGGTCCCCGGGGTGCCAACTGTTGCCGAAGCGGACTTCTGCGTCCGGCACACCGGACGCAGAAGTCCGATCGGGCAACAGTTGCGGGCCAGCGGATGTGACCGGCAACACGGTGGGACTCCGCCCGGCAGACGGCCCGGAGCCTGCCGGTGCCATAGTCTGTGACTCATGAGCGCAGGCCACGCAACGAGTTACGACGTGGCCCGCGCGGCGGGGGTGTCCCAGTCCACGGTGTCCCGGGCCCTGCGTGATGACCCGCGGGTGTCGCCGGCCACGCGGGAACGCATCCGCTCGATCGCGACCACCATCAACTACTCGCCCAACCTGATGGCGCAGAGCCTGATCACCGGCGTCAGCCGCTCGATCGCTGTGCTCGTGGCCGACCTGCAGAACCCGGTCTACCCGCAGCTGGTCGACTCCGTGCAGACCACCCTGAATGAGCGCGGCTACCGGATGCTGCTGCTCAGCGACCGCTCGGAGGGCGAGCGGGAAGGTGATGTGGATGCGCTCCGTGGCGGGCTCGTCGCCGGTGCGATGTTCATGCAGGCCCGGGTGGGCTCGACCCTCGCCGAAGACCTCGTCGCGCGGGGGCTGCCGCTCGTGGTGATCGGCCGCGACGTCACCTCGCCCGGCGCCGGCGCGATCGACCGGTTCGTCGCCGACGGCAGCAACGGCGGCGTGCTCATCGCCGACTACCTGCACGGACTCGGACACCGCCGCATCGCCATGATCGGCGGGCCGGAGAACAACCCGAGCATCAACTTCCGCGAGATGGCCTTCCGTGCCCGGCTCGATGAGCTCGGCATCCCGCTGCGGCCCGAGCTCGTGCGCCGCGGTCTGATCGAACACGAAACCGGCCTCATCATGGGCACCGAGCTGCTCACCCACCCCGAACGCCCCAGCGTGGTCTACTGCGGCACCGACTACATCGCCTACGGGGTGATCGATGCCGCGAACCGACTCGGCCTGTCCATCCCCGACGACGTGCAGGTGATCGGCTACGACGACCTGCGGATGTCCAGCTGGTCGATGTTCGACCTCACCACCGTGCGCCAGCCGTTGAACGAGATCGCCACCGCCGGTACCCACCGGCTCCTCGACCGCATCGAGGGCAGCTTTACCGCCGACCCGGAGCGCCGGGTGTTCCCCGTGCACCTGGTCGAGCGCGGCACCACCGGCCCCTGGCCCACCCTCGCCGCCTAGCTGTACCGCCCGCCCCGCGGCATCCGTCGCTGCACCTGTTGCCGAATCGGACTTCTGCGTCCGGCGCACCGGACGCAGAAGTCCGCATGGGCAACAGTTGGGGGATCGAGGGCGCGCAGCCGCCCTGCGACCGCGCTTTAACGCGGCCGTAACACTACCGACCAGAGACCGTTACGCTCGGGCCGCTTTCGTGCGCTTTCACGTAATTTAGGTCAGCTACATTCGAATGCATTCGGTATCCATTCGAATGCATAGCCTCCGATGGGCGACACCCACCGTCTGACGGAAACCCTGCTTGTCTGTTCCACCGCAGTCCAGTTCGCACCCGCCACAGCATCCCCAGACGTGCCCGCACCTAGGAGAACCACATGCACACTCGTTCCCGGCAGTACCTCACCTGGACCGCCATCGGCGTGAGCGCCGCCCTCGCCCTCACCGGCTGCGCCGCCACCACCGCGGCGTCCAGCACCACCGATTCCAGTGGCACCGCGGATGGCCTGGCCTACGCCACCGCACAGATCGAGAAGTTCAGCGCCGACCCGGAGTTCACCTTCGACGCCGAGCCGTTCGCCATGGCCGACATCGCCGGCAAGACCATCTTCAACATCCCCAACACCAGCGCCATCCCGTTCATCGTCACGGTGAGCGAGGAGACCCAGAAGGTCGCCGAACGCTACGGCGCCACCTGGGTGGAATACACCAACCAGGGCAGCCCCACCGAACACACCGCCGGCATCGACCAGGCCATCAGCCAGGGCGCCGACGTGATCCTGCTCTCGCAGGGCATCAACGGTGAGCTGCTCGTGCCCGCCCTCGAACGGGCCAAGGCCGCCGACATCCCCGTCGTCGTCACCCACACCATCCAGGACGGTGAACCGATCCCCGCCTCGATCGAAGATCTCGTCGCCGGGCAGGTCACCGCCCCGTTCAACGAGTCCGGCCGGCTCAGCGCCGACTGGGCGATCCAGGAGACCGAGGGCACGGGCAACATCCTCCTCGTCAACACCGCCGAGGTGCCCGTCGCCGGCGGCATCATCGACGCGATGAAGGACGAAATCGCCACGAACTGCCCCGAGTGCACCGTCAAGGAGGTCAACGTTCCGCTGGCCGACTGGGCCACCAAGATCTCCTCGAGCGTGCAGTCCGAGATTCAGATCAACCCCGAACTCGACTACGTGCTGCCGGTCTTCGACTCAATGGCCCTGTTCGTGGAGGCCGGAGTGGTCGCCGCGGGCAAGGTCGGCCAGGTCAAGGCCGCCTCCTTCAACGGCACCCCCGCCGTGCTCAAGATCATGCAGGAGGGCGAGGTTCTCGCCATGGACGTGGGCGAGTCGATGCCGTGGCTCGGCTGGGCCACCATGGACCAGGTCGGCCGGGTCCTCACCGGCGCCCCGGTCGTCGAAGACGGCTTCGCGCAGACCCCGCTCAAGGTGTTCACCAAGGAGAACGTCGACGAAACCGGCACCCCGCCCGGCTCCACCGAAGGCTACGGCGACGCCTACATCGCCGGCTACGAAGCACTGTGGGGCCAGCCGTAATGATCCCCGCCACGTCGGCACTGGCCGAGCGCACCCAGCAGACGGATGCGCCGCTGCTGAAAATCGAGAACCTGTCGAAGACCTTCGGCGGCCTCACCGCGCTCTCCCACGTCGACCTCGACGTTCACCCCGGGCAGATCCATGGTCTGCTCGGGGAGAACGGCTCGGGCAAGTCGACGCTGATCAAGATCCTCAGCGGCTTCTACACCCCGGATGCGGGTGCCCGCGCCTGGTTGCGCGGCACCCCGATCAGCCTCCCGATCCAGCCCGGCTACTTCCGCCGGCTCGGCATCAGCTTTGTGCACCAGGACCTCGGTCTGGTGCCCGAGCTCAGCGTGGTGGAGAACCTGCGGATCAGCAACATCGTCGCCGGCTCCGGACCCCTGATCAACTGGAAGAAGGAGCAGGCCCTCGCGGCCGAGACCTTCGCCCGGTTCGGCCTGGACATCGACCCCCGCGAAACCGTCGACCGGCTCGGCGACACCGACCGGGCCCTGATCGCCATCCTCCGCGCCGTCAGCGAGCTCGGCGACCACCGGGCCCTGTTGGTGCTCGACGAACCCACCGTCTTCCTGCCCAAGGAAGACACCGACCTGCTCTTCCGGGTGGTCAAGGAACTCGTCGCCGACGGCGGCATGAGCGCCCTGCTCGTGTCGCACGACATGACCGAGGTGCTCGAACACACCGACCGGGTCACCGTGCTCCGGGCCGGCGAGGTGCAGGCGCACCTGGAGACGGCAACCACCACCGACGAGCAGCTCGTGCGGCTGATCGTGGGCCGGAGCCTCCGCCCCGCGAAGCAGGCCGTCGACCTCAGCACCGCCGCCGCCACCCACCACGCCGGCGCCGTCGCCCGGGTCGACAACCTCGTCACCGGCCACGTCGACGGGCTGAGCTTCGACGTCGCCGCCGGCGAGATCGTGGGCCTCACCGGCCTGGCCGGCTCCGGTTTCGAAGACGCCCTCGCGGGCATCTACGGCGCCCACACCGCCACCGGCCAGCTCACCGTGCGCGGCACCCGCACCGACATCAAGGATGCCTCACCCCGCTCCTCCCTCAAGGCCGGCATCGTCTACGTGCCGGCCGACCGCAAGACCCAGGGCGGTGTGGGCGAACTGACCGTGGAGCAGAACATCACCCTGCCGGTGATCCACCGGTTCCGCACCTGGTTCGGCCTGAACGCCCGCGGCCTCAGCCGCCGGGCCGAGGAAATCGCCGAGAGCTACGACATCCGCCCGCGAGACCCGCAGGCCCTGTTCAGCACCCTCAGCGGCGGCAACCAACAGAAAGCCGTTCTCGGCAAGTGGCTGCAGGACGACCCGCAGCTGATCCTGCTGCAGGAACCCACCCAGGGTGTCGACATCGGCGCCCGCAGCATCATCTTCGACCTGCTGCGTTCCACCGCCGCCGGGGGAGTGCCGATCATCTGCGCCTCCAGCGACTACGACCAGCTCGCCGCGGTCTGCGACCGCGTCATCGTGCTCGCCCACGGGCGCCCGCACGCCGAACTCACCGGCGCGCTCCTCACCCACGAGGCCATCGCCGCATCCGTCATCACGAGCCTGACCGAGTCCCCGGTCCTGCCGAAAGAGAGTGTTTCATGACCGTCACGACGACAGCGCCCGTCAGCACAACGGATGCCGCACCCGGCACCCCGCCCGGCCCCGGCAGCAGCGCCCGACCGGCCCGACCCGCCCGCAACCTCTGGCTGCACACCGAGCGGTACGCGCTGCTGATCGCCTGGCTGGTGGTGATCATCGCCTTCAGCGTCACCCTGCCGACCACCTTCTTCACCGTCGGCAACCTGCAGAACGTGCTCGGCTCCCAGGCGGTGCTGCTGATCCTGGCGCTCGGTCTGCTGTTTCCGCTGACCGCGGGCGAGTTCGACCTGTCGGTGGCCTCCACCCTGTCGATGTCGTCGATGACCGTGGCCGTGCTCAACGCCCAGCTGGGCGTGCCCCTGTTGCCCAGCCTGGCCGCCGCCCTCGCCGTTGGGCTGGCCGTTGGCCTGCTCAACGGGGTGCTGGTGGTGGTGTTCAAGATCGACTCGTTCATCGTCACCCTCGGCTCCGCCACCGTGATGCTCGGCCTGGTGCAGTGGATGAGCAACTCCTCCTCGGTCACCGGCATCGACTCCGCGCTGGTGCAAGCCACCGTGGGCTACCGGGGCATCCTCGGCATGCCGCTGCAGTTCTTCTTCGGCCTACTCATCGCGGTGATCATCCTCGTGATCCTCACGTCCACCCCGATCGGCCGCCGGCTCTTGTTCGTGGGCCGCGGCCGGCAGGTCGCCGAGCTCAGCGGGCTCAACGTGAACCGGCTGCGGATCGGCGCCTTCGTCGGCTCCGGCCTGGTCGCCTCGATCGCCGGAATCGTCTACGCCGGCAGCCTCGGCGGCGCCGACCCGTCCAGCGGCCAGTCGTTCCTGCTGCCCGCGTTCGCCGCCTGCTACCTCGGCGCCACCGCCATCGTGCCCGGCCGGTTCAACGCCGTGGGCACCTTCATCGCGGTCTTCTTCCTCTTCACCGGGGTCGTCGGCCTGCAGATGCTCGGCGCGCAGAGCTACGTGCAGCAGCTGTTCTACGGCGGCGCGCTGATCGTGGCCGTGGCTCTCTCGCAGGCCATCCGCCGGCAGTCCGCCAAGGCGCACAAGTAACCCCCGACCTCCCCTTCACCCTCCCCTCCACCCGCACCCTCCACCCGCACCCTCTGACGTAAAGGACTCCCTCATGGACATCGGCGTATTCATCCCGATCGGCAACAACGGCTGGCTCATCTCCAACACCTCGCCGCAGTACAAGCCGAGTTACGACTTCAACCTCGAGATCGTGAAAAAGGCCGAGAGCTACGGCTTCGAGTTCGCCCTCTCCATGATCAAGTTCCGCGGCTTCGGCGGCGACAGCGAGTTCTGGGACTACAACCTGGAGTCGTTCACCCTGATGGCCGGCCTCGCCGCCGCCACCGAGCGGATCAAGCTCTACGCATCCGCCGCCGTTCTCGCCCTGCCACCGGCGGTCGCCGCCCGGATGGCCACCACCGTCGACTCCATCTCGCACGGCCGGTTCGGGGTGAACCTGGTCTCCGGCTGGGCGAAGGATGAATATGCCCAGATGGGCATCTGGCCGGGAGATGTGCACTTCGAACGCCGCTACCGGTACTCCGAGGAGTACGTGCGCGTGATGCAGGACCTCTGGACCACCGGCGTCAGCGACTTCAAGGGTGAGTTCTTCACCATGGAGGACTGCAAGATGCTGCCGATGCCCGAGAAGCACATCCCCGTGGTCTCGGCCGGCCAGAGCGCCGTGGGCATCGAGTTCGCTGCCAAGTACGCCGACTACAACTTCGTGATGGGCCTGGGCATCAACACCCCCACCGCGCACGCCTCCGGTGTGACCGCGCTGGCAGTGGCCGCCGAGAAGACCGGCCGCGACGTGGGCGCCTACGTGCTGTTCATGATCATCTCCGCCGAAACCGACGAGGAGGCCCAGGCGCTCTGGAAGTCCTACAACGACGGCATCGACATGACCGCCATCGGCTGGATGATCGGCCAGGCCGCCAGCGACACCGGCGACGAGACCAGCACCGCCAAGACCATCGCCGCCCCCGAGGGCGCGGTCAACCTCAACATGGGCACCCTGGTCGGTTCCTACGAGACCGTCGCGCGCCTGCTCGACGAGGCCGCCGAGGTGCACGGCACCAAGGGCATCATGTTGGTCTTCGATGACTTCATCACGGGCATGGACGACTACGGCACCAAGATCCAGCCGCTGATGGTCTCCCGCGCCGACGTGATGGCCGACCTGTCGGTGTCGTGACACCCGCCGGGGCGCCCCGCACCCTGTCCGTCGCCGTGGTGCAGTCGGGCGGATGCCCACCCGACCGTGCCGCGGCGGTGGCCGGCCTGCTCGAGCTGTTCGAGCAGGCCGCCCGGCCCGGCGTGGACGTGGTGGTGTTCCCCGAACTGGCCACCACCCCGTACTTCTGCGGCTCCGTCGATGGCAGCTTCGACGACGGCTACCGCGACTGGGCGCAGACGATTCCGGGCCCCGACACGGATGCCTTCGCCGCCGCCGCCAGACGGCTGGGCGCGGGTGTGATCTTCGGGCTCTACGAGCGGGCTGCCGACGGCCGGCGCTACAACTCGGCCGTCGTGATCGACGCGCAGGGCGCCCTGGTGCCCGGCACGTCGTTTCGGGGCACCACGGTGTCGTCGTACCGCAAGGCGTCGATCCCGGCGTCCCTGGTGGGAGAGGTGCAGATCAACGAGAAGCACTTCTTCGAGCCCGGCGAGGGCACCGTGGTCTTCGAGGCCTTCGGCACCCGCATCGCCTGCCTGATCTGCTACGACCGCAGCTTTCCGGAGTACTGGCTCGCCGCTCGGGCGGCCGGTGCGGAGGTGGTCGTGGCCCTGGTCTCGTCCCTCGGCACCCGGGAGGCCCTCTTCACCCCCGAACTGCAGGTGCGGGCGATGGAAACCCAGGTGTGGGTGGTGGCGCCCAACCGCGGTGGCACCGAGACCCTGGCCGGCCGCGAGACCAGCTACTTCGGGCGCTCCTGCGTGGTCGCGCCCGACGGAGCGCTCGTGGCCAGCGCCCCCGCGCACACCAACCCGGCGCTGCTGCACACCGTGCTCGACCTCGCCGAGGTCGACCGGGTGCGCGCCGCCTTCCCGCTCAACCGGGACCGGCGCCCGCAGCTGTTCCACTACCTCGCCGAGCAGGCCGACCTCCTGCAGACCACCAACCTCCTCCAGGCCGCGTCGCACTGACCCGGCCGCACAGAACGGCTTCAACCATGAGCACCATCAGCACTCCCACCATCACGCCGCTGCTGCAGGCCGGGCTGGCGGCCAGCCGCGCCCGCCCGCTGCCGGCGTCGCCGTCCGCCGAGCGCAACGAACCGGCCCACGCCGACCTGCTCTTCCGGCAGCTGCTCGGCGCGGCCGGCGGCCAGGCGGTCACGGTCACGCCGTCCGCCGAGGTGGCCGCGGCCCTCACAGACACCGAACTCGGCCCGTTCCCCGGCGGCCTCGCCGGCGCGGCCCCGGCTGTTCCGGCCGGGCCGGATGCCGCGAGCCTGGCCCCGTTCTCGGTCGCCACCGCCACCGTCACCGAGCTGCTCGCCGCCTACCGGGCCGGCACCCTCACGCCGTCCGCCGCGATCGCGCTGCTCGAGCCGCGCTGGGCACCCGACGGGCCCGCGCCGGCCGCGGTGCTGGTCGGCATCGCCGGCATCCGCTCGGCCGCCGCCGCCAGCGACGCCCGCTACCGCGCCGGCACCGCCCGCGAGCTGGAGGGGGTGCCGTTCGCGGTGAAGGACATCATCGACGTGGCGAACACCCGCGTCACCGCCGGGTCGAACCAGACCGGCGACCGGATCGCGCCCGCCGACGCCACCGTCGTCGGCCGGTTGCGTGCCGCCGGGGCGATCCCGGTGTTCATGGCGGCCACCACCGAGTTCGCCTGCGGCGCCCCCGACAACGACCGGTACGGCCCGGTGCCCAACCCTTGGGACGAGGCGCGCTGGACCGGCGGCTCGTCGACCGGGTCCGCCGCCGCTCTCGCGGCGGGGCTGGTGCCGTTTGCGCTCGGCAGCGACACCGGCGGGTCCATCCGGGTGCCGTCGGCGCTCTGCGGCCTCACCGGCCTCAAGCCCACCTACGGACTGGTGCCGCGCACCGGGGTGGCCGGGCTGTCCTGGACGATGGACCACGTGGGCCCGATGGCCCGCTCCGCAGCCGACCTCGCCCTGCTGTTGCCGGTGATGGCCGGCCCCGACGGGGACGACCCCACCGCCGCCGCCAGCGTGCCCGACCTCGGCGTCGACCCGGCCGTGATCAGCGGGATGCGCATCGGCGTGCCCCGCGGCTGGTTCACCGAACGCGTCGACGCCGCCGTGCTGGCCGCCTACGAGAGCGCCATCGAGGTGTTCACCGGGCTCGGCGCCGAGATCGTGGCCGTGGAGTTCGACGGGCTCGACGAGGTGCACGACGAGTCCTGGAACGTCTTCTACGGCGAACTCGCCTCCAGCCAGGAGGCCAACAATGACCGACGGCACCTCTTCGACGCCGGCACCAATGCCCGCCTGGACTGCGGCTTCGTGCCGCTGGCAGTGGACTACCTGCGGGCCCTTCGCCGTCGGCCGGTGGTGCAGCAGCACCTGCTCGACCGGATGGACGCGGCCGGCGTCGACCTGCTGCTCACCCCCGGTGTGGGCGCGACCGCCCCGCGGCTGGACGACCTCACCATGAGCGTCGACGGCGAGGTCTTCAACCTGCACGACGTCATCCCACGCAACACCCGGCTGTGGGACTACACCGGTTTCCCGGCGCTGATGGCGCCGGCCGGGTTGGCGCCGGACGGACTGCCGGTGGGCATCCAGCTCATCGCCCGGCCCTGGCAGGACCGGCTGTGCCTGGCCGCCGCGATGGGGTTCCAGTCCGTCACCGAGCACCACCGGCAGTCACCGGCGATCGCCGCGACCTGGGCGCCCCAGCGCCCGACGGTATGACCGCGCCCACGGCGCCGGGGAACAACGCCCGCCGGGCCTGGCAGATCCTGTTCGCCACCAGCCTCAGCGTGCTCCTCGTCTTCATCAACGCCAGCGGCCTGGCCATCGCGCTGCCCAGCCTCACCCGTGACCTGGATGCGTCGAGCACCCAGACCACCTGGGTGCTGCTGGTATACATGCTCGCCACCACCACCCTGATCCTGGTGTTCGGCCGGGTCGCCGACATCCTCGGCCGCCGCCGGCTCTACCTGGCCGGCATCGTGATCTTCATGCTCGCCACCCTCGGCTGCGGCCTGGCCGCCGACCCGGGCTTTCTCATCACCATGCGGCTGGTGCAGGGTGTGGGCGCCGCGGCGATCATCACCAACACCACCGCGTTGCTCACGGATGTCTTCCCCGGCCACACCCTCGCCAGCGGCCTCGGCATCAACGCCACCGTCGCCGCCGTGGGGCAGGTGCTCGGCCCGCTGCTCGGCGGGGTCGTCACCGACGTTGTCGGCTGGCGCTGGATCTTCCTCGGCGGCCTGCCGATCAGCCTGATCGGGCTGCTCTTCTCGATAAAGCTCATCCCGCTGGCCGGACCCCGGGTGCGACACGAGAGCATGGACTACCTCGGCAGTGTGCTGTCGGTGCTCGGCATCGCCCTGCTCGTGATGGTGGTCTCCTTCGGCGGTGAACTCGGCTGGGGCAGCCCGGCGATCCTGGCCATGGCGGCGGGGGCGATCGGGGTGTGGACCTGGTTCGTGCTGCTGCAGAAGCGGCGGCAGCATCCGCTGATCGACGTGAACCTGTTCAAGAGCCGCACCATCTCGTACCTCTACCTGGCGGCGTTCTTCAACGCGATCAGCAACTTCGCGATCGTGCTGCTCGCCTCGCTGTACCTGCAGGGGGTGCAGGGGCTCAGCGCCATCGACGCCGGTCTCATGATCCTGCCCGCGCCGATCGGCACCATGCTGGCCGCCGGGTTCGCCGGCCGACTGGTGCGCACCGTGAACCCCCGCTGGCTCACCTCCGGCGGCATGCTGATGATCTGCGCCGGCGCGTTGCTGTTCGCGGCGACGCTCGGCGCCCACACCGCGTACCCGTTCATCGCCGCGGCGCTGTTCCTGGTGGGGCTCGGCGTAGGCCTGTTCATGACGCCGAACACCGCGGCGCTGATGTCGCGGGTGCCGGCCACCCGGCGCGGCATCGCCAACGCGATCCGGTCCACCCTGCAGAACGCCGGTTACCTGTTCAGCACCGCCATCGCGCTGGCCATCGCCACCGGCGGGCTCAGCGCGTCGGAGCGGCTGGCCGCGTACAACGGCACCCTGTTCGGCATGGATCCGGCCGGCCTGAACTCGTTTGTCACCGGCGTGCAGTGGGCGCTGGTGCTGTTCGCGGTGCTCGCCCTGATCGGCGGCATCCTCAGTGTGGTCGGGCCCCGCCCGGGCCGGCCGCGTACTCTGCCGATCATCGTGATCACCGATCCGTGAGGCGCAGCTAGCCGGCCACCATCCACCTCGTTTCCTCGCACCATCAGCCACAACCGACAGCCCAGGAGCAGCCATGAGCCTCACCCCCGACAGCACGCCCACCACCGCCGCGACTGGCACCGACGCCGTGGCCGAGAATGCCGCGGCCGACTACGCCGCCGCGGGCTACACCGGCGGCCTCGAACCCGGCGCCCGGCCGGCACTGATCATCGTCGACCCGGTGATCGCGTACATCGACAAGACCTGCGGCCTGTATGCCGGGGTGGAAGCACCGGTCGAGCAGATGAAGGTGCTCGCCGCCGCGGCCCGGGACGCCGGGGTGCCGGTGTACATCACCACCGTGGTGCTCGCTCCCGACGGATCGGATGCCGGCGTCTTCTTCCGCAAGGTGCCCGCCCTGGCCGCTTTCCTGCCGAGCAGCCCGTACGGAGCGTTCATCGACGGACTGGCCCCGCTGCCGGGCGACACCCTGATCACCAAGCAGTACCCGAGCGCGTTCTTCGGCACCTCGTTGGCGTCGAACCTGGTGGCGCGGGGCATCGACACCGCCGTGATCGCGGGGCTGAGCACCAGCGGCTGCGTGCGGGCATCCGCCATCGACGCCATGCAGAACGGGTTCATCCCGATCATCGTGGAGGACGCCGTGGGCGACCGGCTGCCCGAGGTGCACGCCGCGAACATCTTCGACCTCGGCATGAAAACCGGCGAGATCTACTCCGTCGCCCAGGTGCTGTCTTACTGGGAGTCCCTTTAGCCGCCGCTCCCGATCGCTGGGCGAGATTCGGTGACGTGCGTGTGTGTCGTGCCCCGTCCGCTGGTCGAGCTTGTCGAGACCTCGTGACGTGCGTGTGTGTCGTGCCCCGTCCGCTGGTCGAGCTTGTCGAGACCTGGTGACGTGCGTGTGTGTCGCTGCCGCGGCATCCGCAGGCCGTCTCACGGGGTCTCGACAGGCTCGACCAGCGGATGGTTGGCTCCGTGAGGCCGTCTCACGGGGGCTCGACAGGCTCGGCCCACGGGCCCACGGGCCCACGGGCCCACGGGCCAACGGGCGCACGGGGGTGCGGGCGCGCGGACCGGCTCAGTCGGAGCCGGGCAGGCCCAGGAACTCGATCGCGGCATCCCGGAACGCGCGGGAGGTGGGCGCGTTGAAGTGGTTGCGGCCGGGGATCTCGAAGAACGACGCGTTCGGTGTGGCCTCGGCCAGCGCCTTCGACGCCGCGAGGATCTTGTCGTCGCTGCCGGTGGCGAACAACACCCGCTGGGTGGGCGCGTTGGCGGCGTGCGGCTGCGGGCCGCCACGCATGCCCTGCACGAGCGCGACCAGCGCCTCCAGGTCGTTGTCCTTGATGGCGCCGGCCATCTTCAGGTACGCGCCGGTGAGGGGATCCGTCACCGGCACGCCGTCGCGCACGAAGGCGAGCGCCTCATCGACCTTGAACCGGGTGAGCGGGTCGCCGTCGGGGATGCCGCCGAACACCGCGCGGTTGATACGGGTGGGCATGAATCGGGCGGCGTGCCAGCCAACGCGGGCGCCGAGCGAGTAGCCGACGAAGTCGACCTCGTCGAGCATGAACGTGTCGAGCACGGTGAGTACGTCGGTGACGAGCAGGTCCATCGTGTAGCCGTCGGGGGAGTGTGGTTTGTCGCTCTGCCCGTGACCGCGCTGGTCGATCGCGATGACGTGGTAGCCCTCGCGCACGAGGTCGCGCACCCAGCCGGTGGCGTGGAAGTTCGCCAGACCGCTGGAGGCAAAACCGTGCACCGCGAGCACGGTGGGTGCGTCGGGGTCACCGAATTCGTAGGTGGCGATCTGCGTGTTATCCGGCGAGATCACGGTGCGGGCGGGCGGGGCGGCGGGATTAGACATCACTACTATTCGATCACATCGCCCGGCCGGGCCCCAACCGGCCGCGCCCCTAGAGCCCGCTAGAGCTTGTCGACGAACATCTGGGAGGCCTGCGGCACGTACTCGCCGCTGGTCGCCGGGTCCCAGCCCACCAGGGCGAGCACGTTGCCGCCCACCCGGGCCGTCATGCCCACGAGCGAGAACGGCGAGCCGCCGACGTCGCCGGTGACGCGGAAGGCGACGGCCTCGTCGGTGCCGGTGATCCCGGAGTCGATCTGTTCGACCTGGGTCTCAATGGCCATGCCCTGCATGGTGAACAGGTCGCTGCCCGTGGCGCAGCGCTCGAGCGCGTCCACCGAGTCGGCGACGAGACCCGCGGCGACGTCGGCGTCGCCGGTGCTGCTGATGACGGCGGTCATCGACCGGTCGTTGCTGGTGCCGAACTCGAGCGCCGCATCCGCGAGTGCCGGATCGGTGTCCCAACCGGCGCCGAACGGGGTGAGGCAGCTGACATCCGTGGCGGTCAGGCCGGGGTAGATCGAGTCGAGCAGTTCGGTGGTGTCCGCGTACTGGTCCGGAATGAACTGCAATCCGGTGAACACCCCGGCGAGGTCGGCGTCGGTGAGCTGCGGGGCGGCTTCCGAAGTCTCGGTGGGCTCGGCGGTGGCGGTGGCCTCGGGGGTCTCAGCGACCTCCGGGGTGAGCGTGGCCTGGGTGGGTCCGGCCTCGGCCGGGCTCGTGTCGCCGCCGGCGCATCCGGTCAGTCCCAGCAGCAGAAGGGCGGCAATCCCGACCCCGATTGTCTTTACCGACATGTCACGTCCCCCGTGTGTTCGAGCCCGACCAGGTGCGGCGGGCCAATGCAGGAGAGGTTACCAGCTTGCGGTCAGACGCCCACGTCGGCGAGGACCTCCTCGACCAGATCGACCGCCCGGCCCAGCCCACCCAGCGCGGCCATTTCCGCGGCCACGGCCTGAGCGCGCGCCCGGTACTCGGGTGACCCGGTCACCAGGTCGTACCCGGCCCGCACCCGGTGCGCGGACGGCCGCCCGGTGCGCAGGCTCAGCCCGGCACCGCTGTAGTCGACCCGCGCGGCCACCTCGGGCTTGTCGCGGTCGCCACCGGCGACGATCATCGGCAGCCCGGCCGCCAGCGTCGCGACGGTGCCGCCCCAGCCGCCATTGCTGATCACCAGGCTGGCCCGGCCCAGCGCCTCATCGAACGGCACGAAGTCGGCCACGAACGCATTCTCCGGCGCCGAGAACGGCAGCGCCACCCCGCCGGTGGTGGCCAGCACGGTCACATCCACGTCGGCCAGCGCCTCCAGGGCCGGCCGCAGCAGCTGCCGGGCATCGATGTTCAGGGTGCCCTGGGTGACCAGCACCACGGGCCGGTCGCCGAGCTGCGACCACCAGTCGGGCAGCGGATGCTCGCCGCCCACCGTGGGCAGCCGGCCCACGAACCTCACCGTGTCGGGAAGGTCGGTGCGCGAGAAGTCGAGCAAGGCGCATCCGCTGGCCAGGGTGAGGCGCGGCGAATACAGCACCATGTTGAGCGGCGCGGTGCGCGGCGGCAGGCCCAACCCGGCGCGTTGTTCGCCGAGGACCCGGTCGAGCCGGCGGGAGAAGACGGCGAACACCTGCTTCAGCGCCGCATCCCGAACCCGGACCGCGCGGCCGGGTCCCGGGCTCAGCCCCAGGCCCGGAAGCGGCAGCGACGGCGTCGGGTAGCTCAGCGGCACGAACGACACGGTGACCCACGGCACGTTGAGCAGCTCGGCGGCCGGCCCGGTGCCGAACGTCAACACGTCGCCGAGCAGCAGGTCGATCGGATGCCGCCGGTGCAGTTCCACCAGGTCGCGGGCCTGGCCGCCCAGGGTGCGCACGAAGACCTGCTCGATGTCGGCCCGCACGGCCAGTCGCCCGGGCCGGTCGGTGCCGGGGAAGGTGGCGGGCAGGTTGTGCTCATCGAAGTCGGGGGCGGCCTGCCAGGTGTGCACGGCGGCGCCAAGAGCCTCGAACCAGCCGCGGTAGTGCGCCCCGGTGTACACGGTGACGGGGTGGCCGCGGGCCACCAACTCGGCAACAAGGCCCGTCGCGGGGGCGACGTGGCCGGCGAACGGCATGACCGAGAGCACGATGTGCGCCATACGGGTATGCTTGCGCCGGTTCCGGGCCGGCGCAAGAGCGCCGCATCCGCTGTCATCACGGGCTTTCGGGGCGGCTTCGCAGGCCGCCTCGGGGTGGCGAAACACAGTTGTAATAGAAGGGACACGCGGGCGCAACGGGGGATGCGCAGACTATGAGTGCGACGTAAGCCGTTGCTCACCATCTGAGACACCAATCCTCAGTGGCTCACTCATCGAGTTCGATGACGAAGCTATGCATATTCGTGCCGCCAGGCGTGCGATTCCACGTACGCCAGGCGCACCCAGATTGGTAGCCCCGGCATCGACCTCGTGACCTGATCCAGTGGTTCGATGGAGGAACACGATGCTGAAAATTACAATTCTGGTGGGCAACCCCAAGCCCCAGAGCCGCACCCTCAAGCTTGCGGAAACGCTGGTCGACGAGTTGCTCGTCGCCGGCACCTATGACCTGCGGGTCATCGACCTGGCCGAACACTCGAGCCACATCTTCCAGTGGCCCTCCCCGGAGATGGCCGAACTCAACCAGGCCGTCGCCGACAGCGACCTGCTCGTGGTCGCCAGCCCCACCTACAAGGCCACCTACACCGGTCTGCTCAAGGGCTTCCTCGACCGGTACGCCGCCAACGGCCTCCGCGGCGTCACCGCCATCCCGGTGATGACCGGCGCCGACCTCAGCCACTCGATGGGCATGGACGTGAACCTGCGTCCGTTGCTGGTCGAGCTCGGGGCGAGCGTGCCCACCAAGGGCCTCTACTTCGTCACCGGCCAGATGGAGAAGATAGAGGAGATCGTGGCCGCCTGGGCCGCCGAGAACCTCGCCGTGTTGCGCCTGCTGCAGCCCCTGGTGATGGGCATGTTGGGTAAGAACCCCGAAACGGATGTGCAGACCGCGTCGGATGCATCCGCCACCGTCTCGAACGGAGCCGGCGCATGACCGGCTCGGCCGACCTCGACATCGTCTCCGCCCTCGAGTCCACCGACTCGCACGGCCTCGAGACCATCAGCAGCGACCCGAGCGACATCCGTTCGGCGTTCGGCAAGTTCCCGTCCGGCGTCGCCGCGCTGTGCGCCGAGATCGCGGGGGAGCCCACCGGCCTGGTGGCCTCGTCGTTCTCCGTGGGGGTCTCGTACGAGCCGCCGCTGGTGCTGTTCTCGGTGCAGAACAGCTCCACCACCTGGCCGGTGCTGCGTCAGGCCGGCCGCATCGGTGTCTCGATCCTCGGCAGCGCCCACGCCAGGGAGTGCTACCAGTTGGCCTCCCGCAAGGGCGACCGGTTCGCCGGACTCGACACCCGCACCACCGACCTGGGTGCCCTGTTCATCGAGGGCTCCTCGCTCTGGCTGGACTGCGAGATCTACTCGGAGACCCCGGCCGGCGACCACACGATCGTGCTGCTCGAGGTGAAGTCGCTGAAGGTGAGCGACGACCACGACCCGCTGATCTACCACTCCGCCGCGTTCCGCAGCCTGCTGCCCGCCGAGCCCAAGGCCGCCTGACCCTCGCCTCTCGGCGTCCGCCACCGACTTGCCGTAAAGTGCCCCTTCCCGCGCGGGGAAGGGGCACTCTCCGGCAAGTCGCCATGGTCGGGTTCGCTGACTTGCCGCATCCGGCCCCTTCGCGCGCGGGGAAGGGGCACTTTCCGGCAAGTCGCGAGACCCGTTCGCTAGGGTCGGGGGACCGTAGGAGAGAGGAGTGCTGATGAAATTGCCCCTGCTGGGTGCCGTCGTGAGCATCATCGTATTGTTCCTGGCCCTGTACCTCGGCCGCGAGAGATTCCTGATCGACCCGCTTGCCGCGGCGTTCGCTGCCATGGGCGTGGTCGGGTTCGCCGGTTGCACGGTGTGGGCCGGCATCCGCTCGCTCAGGCGCGCCAGGAGATAGACCCGCCGAGATGCACAACTCCGGCAATTTTGTGCCGCGGTCGAGACAGGGACTCACGGGGGAGTGCATCACGGCGGCGGAATTCTGCAGGAGTTGTGCTGGCCAGCACGTCGCGAGGCGAGCGCCGGGCTACAGGTGGTCGTGCTCGGCGTGTGCGCGGGGCACGATCGGCACCGCTAGCGCCGGGAAGATCGCCGCGGCCGCGAAGGTGAGCGGGTAGCCGACCACCCCGATGAGGGCGCCCATCAGCGGCCCCACCAGTGAGGCGGCGATGAACTGACCGGTGTTCTGCACGCCGAGGGCCTTGCCCGACCAGCCGGGGCCGGCCATCTCGGCCACCGAGGTGAACGCCAGCCCGTTGGGCGCTACAGTTACCGTCGTCGCCAGCACAAAGACCACGGCGGCGGCGCCCCAGTGCGCGGCATCCACCGCGGCCAGCACCAGCAGCACGCTCGCCACGCTCACCGCCACCCAGCGCAGCGGCCGCACCCGGCTGCCGACCCGGTCGCTCACCACGCCGATCACGATGCGGCCGATCGCGCCCACGAACTGCGCGGCACCCACCAGCACGCCGGCGGCCAGGGGATCCCAGCGCTGCTCGCTCACCAGCCAGACCAGGCCGAACGTGGAGATCGTGAATTGCGGCACCACCAGCAGCACGGATGCCGCGTGGATGCGCCAGAGGAACCCGCTGGTGCGGTACGGGTTGACCGGACGCAGCACCGGGGCGCCGGGGGCGATCGCGGCCCGGGGCGGATTGGCGAGCCCGATGGCGCACGCCACGGCGAGCACCGCGGTGAGGGCGAACGGCACGACGAGGGCGGCGCCCACCCCGGCATCCGCGGCGATCACCGGGATGGTGACGGCGGCGACGGTCACGCCCAGCGGCTGCGACATCTGCCGGATGCCCATGGCCAGACCGCGCTTGTGCTTGGGAAACCAGCCCACCACGATGCGCCCGCTGGCGGAGTTGGTGCTGGCCGAGGCCATGCCGCCGAGCAGCAGGAACAGGCCGAGCATCAGGTAACCCTCGGCGAGGATCGCTCCGCCGGCGGCGAGGGCGGTGAGTAGCAGGCCCCCGGCGATCACCCATTTCTCGCCGATCCGGTCGGCCAGGGCGCCCCAGAGGATGAGGGTGAGCACCATGCCGAAGGTGGGGATCGCGGCGAGCAACCCGGCTTGCGCCAGCGAAAGACCCCGCTCGGTGTGCAGCAGGGGGATGAGAAACGCGGGGGCGCTGACGAAGACGGTGCCGGCGGTCTGCGCGGCCACGCCGAGGGCGAGCACCACCCAGGCGCGGGTGCTGACAATCGGCGCTGCGGCGGTGGCGATTCCCATTGAATGTCTCCTCGGTCGTGATGCTAATCTTGCGGTACACCAACTTGGTATACCAAATCCGCAGGCCCGCGAGCCGTGAGAAAAACCCCAGAATCACCCGATTTTCGGGGCTCGGCTCACGGTTCGCGGGACATGCCGGCCCGGGAGAGGGAACACAGTGACGCATGCGCTCAACTCGCAGACCGTGCTGCTGTATGACCGGCTGCGGGCGGCCATCCTGGCGCTGGAGCTCGCGCCGGGGGAACGGCTCACCGAGCGTGGCCTCGAGGCCAGCTTTGAGGCCTCCCGCACCCCCGTGCGGGCGGCGCTCGGCCGGCTCGACGCCGAGGGCCTGGTGCAGCGCGACGGCCGGGGCTGGATCGTCTCACCCATCGACCTCGCCGAGATCGGTGCACTCGCCGAGTTGCGCGAGGCCGTGGAGGGCGCCGCCGTGCGCCTGGCCGTGCAGCGGGCATCCGCGGCCGATCTCGCGGCCCTCTCCGCCCTGCTGGATGACTCCCGTCCGGCCGACAGCGCCGTTGCCTTCGATGAGGATGCCGATGCGGATGCCGACGCGCAAGCCGACCTGGACGCCGAACGGGGCGTGCGCGCCGGCGGGAACTTCCACGAGGAGCTCACCCGACTCTCGGGCAACCCGGTGATGGCCGACACCGTGCGCGGCGCAATGACCCGCCTGGCCCGTACCCGCTGGCTCGAGGTGCGCACACCGGCCGCCCGTGAGCAGGCCTGGCGCGAGCACCGTGCGGTACTCGACGCGCTCATCGCCCGGGATGCCGACACGGCGGCCCGGCTGCTCGCCGACCACATCCGCGGCACCAACGAGCGCCTCCTCGAGGCGCTCGCCGCCGACAGCAGACGCCTGCGCGGCCACGGCCTGGCCATCGTGCCGGCCACCCCGATCCCGCCCGCCCCGAGCCGCTAACTGTTGCCGAAACGGACTTTTGCGCCCGGCACACCGGGCGCAAAAGTCCGCACGGGCAACAGTTGTGCGTGGCGGCGCGGGTTTGCGGCGCGGCGACGGCCGGCACGAGCATCCGCTGTGCGGCGTGCCTTGTTGTGGGGGTGCCGCCGAGGGTCCCCGGCTCGATAACCTCAGACCACCGAACGCGGTAGGCGCCCCGCCCGCACTGCATTCCGGATGGTCTGCACGCCCCGAAGCGGCGCACATCCGGGAGGCGGTCCCGGCCCGGCTGCTGTCCGTCCGGTCTTCCGGGCGCAGCCGCGTCTGGGCGCGCCCGAAGGAGCCCCGTGACCCTGCACCCACCCGCAATGCGCAACCGCATCGCCGCGCAGCTGGTCATCGAGCACCTCCTCTCCCGTCAGACCGCCGTTCCGCCGCGCACCCGGGTGGCCCGGCTCTTCGGCAAATCCCCGCTCTGCCCCGAGAGCGTGAGCTGGTACCTCGGCGCGCAGGGCGAGATCACGGTGGGCAAGCTGCTGGCCACCCTGCCGCTGGACTGGACCGCCTTCCACGCGGTGCCCATCGGCAAGAACGACACCGACATCGACCACATCCTGGTGGGCCCCGGCGGCATCTTCACCATCAACACGCAACACCATTGCGGCAAGCGCATCTGGGTGGGCACCCGCACCGTCACCGTCTCCGGGCACAAACGCGCCTACCTGCCTGCCGCCGAGCACGAGGCCGAACGGGTCACCACCGTGCTGCGTGAGCGGATGCCGCTGGTCGCGCCCGTGCAACCCGTGATCGCGCTCGTGGATGCCAAGCAGATCAGCTTCCGCGACAAGCCCGTGCAGGTGAAGGTCGTCGACGCGCGCGGCCTGCTCAGCTGGCTTGAGCGGTTGCAGCCGGTGCTCAGCGACGACGAGATTGCCGAGGCCGTCGTGATCCTCGACAGCCCCGCCACCTGGCGGGAGCAGCCCAGCCCGGCCGCCGCCGATGTGATGAGCCGGTTCAGCGCCCTCGACGGGCAGGTTCGGCGGGCCCGCATCCGCCGGGTGCTGTGGTCGACCGCCGGGGTGCTCGGTGTGGGCGGCGGCGCGATCGGTGTGGCCGTATTGGTCGAGAAGGCGCTTCTGGGCGCACTGCCCGGCTGACCGGACTGAGTTCCCGGATCAGTCCCGGCGCCGCCAGGTGATCACGAGGGCCGCCGCCAACGCGCCCGCCAGGTACGCCACCAGGTCGATGGCGGCGAAGGTCGTGCCCAGCACCAGCCGGGCCGGTGGGAAGACCTCGGCGAGGCCGGCCGGCAGGCCGGTGAGCTGGAGGAGTTCGATGCCGAGACAGAGCAGGAAGGTGACCAGGGCGATCAGCCAGCCCGAGGTGCGCACGAAGACGAACGACAGCACGACGAAGAGCATGACCGCGTAGAGCGCGTCGGCCACGAAGTTGCCGGCTGCGCTCTGGATGGCGAAGTGCACGACCAGCCCGGTGACCACGATCAGACCCGCGACGCCGGCGAGCATCCGCCGCCGCCGGGTCTCCGGGGAGCGCGGCGAGAACTCGTCGATGCTGTCGAGGATGTTCTGCGTCATTGCAGAAACATACCGTGTAACGGTGCCGGCCGAGACCACCCCTCGCCGTGGGCCGTGGCCGCTGGTACCGTGCTGGCATGAGCAGGAATCCCGGCCCGGCCGACCCCCGCGACGCTCTGATCGGCTGCGTCTTCGTGGGTACCAGCCTCGACGGGTTCATCGCCAGGGAGAACGGTGACTTCGACTGGCTCACCGCCGCCGGCGACGCGCTGGGGGAGACCGGTTACGACGAGTTCTTCGCCAGCGTCGACGCCATGGTGCTTGGCCGCGGCACCTTCGACACCGTGAGCATGTTCCCCGAGTGGCCGTATGCCGGCAAGCGGGTGTACGTGCTCAGCCGCACCCTGCTGCGCAGCCACGCCGGCCAGGACCGGCCCGACACCACCGTGCACGCCACCCTCGGTGACGTGATCGAGGCCCTGATCGCGGAGGGCCGCCGCCGGGTCTACGTGGACGGCGGGCAGACCATCCAGAGTTTTCTGCGCGCCGGGCTGATCCGGGAGATCACCATCACCCGGGCGCCGGTGCTGCTGGGCTCGGGCATCTCGCTGTTCGGTCCGCTGTCGGCGGATGTGCACCTGCGGCACGTGGGCACCCGCGAGCTGGGTGCCGGGTTCACCCAGTCCAGCTACGAGGTGCTCAGCGACAGCTAGCCGTGGATCGCGGCGCGATCGGCCGCGGCCAACCAGTCGAGCAGCTGATCCACCGGCAGCGCGGGGGAGTACAGGTGCCCCTGCGCGGAGTCCGCGCCCATCTGCGCCAACAGCTCCTGCTGGTCGGGCCGCTCCACACCCTCGGCGATGGTGCTGATGCCCAGCTTCGCGCTCATCTGCACGATCGCCTCGACGACGCTGCGGTCCACCGGGTTGGCCAGCGCCCCGGCGACGAAGCTCGCGTCGAGCTTCACCACCGCGATCGGCAGCATCCGCAGCATCGACAGTGACGCGTAGCCGGTGCCGAAGTCGTCGATGGCGATGTTGACGCCGTGGTGGGCGAGGGTCTTCAGGCGATCCACTGCCGCCGCGGAGTCGAGCACCACCGTTTCGGTGAGCTCGAGTACCAGCCGGCTCGCGGGCAGGCCGCTGTCGGCCAGGCACCAGAGCACCGAGTCCACAAAGTGCTCGCTCTCCAGCTCCCGGGCGGACACGTTCACCTGCACCGTCATCGGCACGCCCGTTCGGGAGTCCGGCCAGGTCACCGCATCCGTGCACGCGCGGCGCAGCACGAACGCGCCCATGCCCAGGATCGCGCCGGAGCTTTCGGCCAGCGGCACGAACTCCTCCGGTCGCAGCAGCCCGCGATCCGGATGCTGCCACCGCACGAGCGCTTCGGCTCCGGTGCAGTGCAGATCCGACAGCGCTACCACCGGCTGGTAGTGCACCACGAGCTCCCCGGTGCCGGCGGCCCGGGCCAGCTGCCGTTCGAACGACTCCAGCGACGGTTCGCCCTGCAGCAGCCCGACGGTGAACACCCGCACCCGGCCCTTGCCGTTGGCCTTCGCGGCGTACATGGCCACGTCGGCCTGGTGCACCAGCTCGTCGAGCCCGATGCCGGGGCCGGCCGCCGCCACGCCCACGCTGGCACCCACCCGCACGGGCCGTCCGTTCACGATGATGGGCGCGGCCAACGAGCCGACCATCCGGTGCGCGATGGCCGTGGCCGCGTCATCCGTGGCGCCGGCGAGGACCACGGCGAACTCGTCGCCGCCGAGCCGCGCGCACACGTCCTGCGGGCGGGTGCACTGCCGGAGCCGGTCGGCCACCTCGGTGAGCACGGCGTCGCCGGCCTGGTGCCCGAGCTGGTCGTTGACGTCCTTGAAGTCGTCGAGGTCGAGGAACAGAACGTGCAGCCCGGCCGACGGGTCGTGATCGGCGTGGCCGGGGTCGCCCTGAGCGTCGAGCTGTGCGCCGAGCCGGGCGGTGAACGAGGCCCGGTTGTGCAGGCCCGTGAGCGGGTCGCTCTTGGCCTGCGCGATGAGCTGCCGGTGTGCGTCGCTGTTGCGCAGCGCCAGGTTCACCTGATTCACCAGGCTGCGCACCGACAGGATGGTGCCCTCGGGGATGCGCTTGGGCGCGCCCACCAGCAACCAGGCGTCGTTCTCTTCCTCGGTCAGGGCCACGCAGTCCCACTCGAGCGCGCTGCCGACGGCGTCGTTGAGTGGGCCGGCGTCGTCGACGCGGCCCTCGGCAACCGGCCCGCGGCAGGCCACCACCGACCCGGGGATCGTGGCCGGCAGATTGGCGAACTGGCCGGTGCTCGCGACGATCTGCAGGTGATCGCCGACGCGGGCGGCCTTGAGTACGCGCAGGCCCGGCGTGGTGGAGCCGAGCTCATGGGCCGTGGTCCAGGCGAGGCCGCGGATGCGGTCGGGATCGGTGAGTCCGAGCAGCTGGGCGCCGGTCTGGGTGAGCGCCTTATCGCGTTCGATCGCCCAGTCGTGTGCCTGCAGCCCGGCGCGCAACTGGCCGCTGACCACAATGATGAGCAGCACGATCGACACCACGCCGGCTTGCCGCAGCGGATCTGCCGGCGTCGTGTGCTGCGGTACCAGCTCCCAGAACACGGTGACGATCACCAGCACCACCGTGTACAGGGCGCCGCGGCTCACCCCTCGCCACGGCGAGCCGTACAGGGTGCGCACCCAGGCGCACGCGAAGAGCAGCGGGGTGACCGCGGCCGGAGAGGGGCCGACCATGGCGAACGCCGCGATGGCGATGGCATCGACGAACTCCAGGGCAAACGGCACCCGCTGACGCAGATAGCCGTAGATCCACGAGCCCCACAGCGTGAACGTGGCGAGACCGGCGAGCAGCAGCGCCAGCGGGTTGACGCTGGCAACGGGGAAGACCCCGGGCAGGCTGAATAGGAGGGAGAGCAACGCCAGCCAGGTAAAGAGCCACCGAGTGCCCTGCAGGATGCCGGTCGGCCGGCGCACCAGTGTCGGCAGGGCAGCGCGTAGTCCGATTCGGGGATTCATGCCAGGCTCGGACCAACTTCCGACTGCGACCATTCGACTGCGTTCCTCACCGTGTGTTCACGACCGATGGCCCCCAGAGATGACCGCGCCGACACGTAGTTTGAACTTACCAGTGAGAACTTCTCAGCCGGGCTCCGACATCCGTCTGGTCAGGCCGCCATTCCGATGAGCTTCGCGACGACCCGCACGGCAGCAATTCCGCCGAGGGCCAGCGCGACGATGGCCCAGGTCAGTCCGGTGATGAAAGCACCCCGGCGCTTCAGATCGTTCGCGCGCAGCAGGCCCATGATGCCGAGAATGAGTGCGAGGAGTCCCGGACCGCCCAGGGGGTTGAACAGCAACGCCAGCAGCCCCACGAGCACGCCGGTGAACGCCAGTGGGTTCGCCGTGCGGAGCTGTGCGAACTTGCTGAGGGGTGCTGGACCTGCCGGTGCAGCCGGTGCGGCCGGTACGGATGGCACTGCGGGCACGTCGGTCGCGGCAGCCGTCGGCCGCGCGAACGGGGGCAGCTCGGGCGGCGTGGTCGGGCTGCTGTGGGAGGGCGGTGTCCCCGTCGCGCCGGTCACCGCTGCCGGTCCATACGGCAGCGGCGCGGATGATTCGGCGAACAACGGCGCATCCGGCACGGGAACCGGGGGGATCACCGGGGGCGCTGGAACAGGCGGCGCGACCCGCGGCGCGACCGGCGGCGCGGCGGCCGGTTCGGCCTCCCGCTGAGCCCGCGCATCCGACCACGTGGTGCCGGTCCACCAGCGCAACTGCTTGGCGTCAGCGGGGTCGTCGTACCATCCGGCCACCGGCAGGGTCATGATGTTGTCCTCTGTGGCGCCCGGCGCCGGTCGAGTGTCTCGGTAGCAGGGTGGGCACCGTGCTTCGATCGACCGTATCAGCGGGGCGCCGCACTGCAGTAGCGGGTGAGCAGATCAGGCTACCCGGTTGGCCCGGTGCCGTCTGGGTACCCGCCACTTCTGCTCCGGATCCAGCCAGGGTGGTCCCTTGATCTGCGGCATCCCATTCACCATACGGATCTGCCACCCCGAACTGTCGATGGTGCGGTGGTGATACCAGCAGAGCAGTACCCCGTTGGTGATCTCGGTCTTGCCGCCGTATTGCCACGCGATGACGTGATGCACCTCGGTCCATTGCGGCGGGGCTTCGCAGCCATCGACGACGCAGCCGCCGTCCCGGCACGTGATCGCCTTCCGTTGCTGCGGGGTGAAGCACCGGGTCTTGCTGCCGAGGCCGAGCACAGCGCCGTCGGATCCGATGAAGACCGGTTGCATGCCGCCGTTGTCGATCAGGTGCGTGATGGTTTTCATCGAGATCGGGGCATCCACTCCATCGATCCACCCGACACCGGAAAGATCGACCCCGTTCTTGGCCAGCAGATCGCGTGCGTTCACGTGCACCATCACGGTCGGCGGCATCCCACCCATAGTGGGAGTGCTGGGGTCTTGCGCCACGTGCGTGAAGACGCCCCGGATGATGTCGGCCCGCTTCTGCCCGCCGGTGCGGTCGTCGAGCGCGTCGCCGGGAACCAGTTCGCCGGAGTCGATACGGGCCTGTTCTTCAGCCGAGGGGAACGCCGGCCGTGATCGCGCGGAGAGGAAGGTATTAAAAACGTTGGAGACGATGCCCTTGAGCTCGGGGGTGAAGCCCCCGCGCAGCGGGAAGAGGCCATCCTGGAGTTTGCCGAAGCTGAAGGTGGACTTTGCCTCGGAGGTGGCGTCGTTGGGGGCGATGCCGTCGGGATTGATGATCGCGAGCCACTCCGGGGTCATGCTCTTGACGAGGTCGGCGGGGAAGGTGGATCCGGCCGAGTCCCCGAGTCGGCAGATCGGGCCGCCGTCGGAGTCCTCTTCTTCGGCGCCGTCCGATTCGGCACCCGACCGGCCGAACACGGAGCCGGTGGCGGATTCCACCAGTGCCGCCTCGGCCGCGTCGACGACAGCGGGATCGGCATCGAATCGACCGTGGGTCTTGTAGTCGGCGAGTGCGCCCACAATGTTCGCCGCCGATTCGACGCCAAGCTCTCCGGCAACGAGCGCCGCTGCCACCACCGGGAACACCGGATCCAGCCTGACGCCGCCCACGCTGCGGGGCGCGACCTTGTCGCCCAACTTGACCCGACGGTTCATCTCCCACGCGGAGGCGTTGGTGAGCCGGGTGAGTAACTCCGACGGGCTGGCCGCGCCCATCCGCCAGGCGAGGGACTCGTGGCCCAGACCATTTCGGGCGCGGTCGCCGATCACGGCGGCCGTGCTGACCCTCGCTGCATCCACCGGCCGGCCGATGGCTTCGACCGCCTGAATCAGAGCCACCGCTTCGGGATCGGTCAGACCCACCGTGTCGATGGAGTCCAGGGTCGCGAGGAGCACATGCCGCGCCTCATCGATGGCGCGCAGCTTCTCACCGAACGCTCCGGTGTGGGCGCGCTGCACGCCGGGCAGTTCCCACGGGTCGCGCCACGGCGGTCGCCGGCCGATGGGGCTCGGCGCCTCGGCCGTCGTGCTGTCGGTGGTCGGTGCACCACTCGAGTCGCGCGGCTGCCGAGCGTCGGGCGAAGGAACCGCAAGGCTGGTGTTCCAGTCAGCCGGAACCGGTGAAGCGGGGTGTGTTCCCGATTCACCGTTGGAGCCTTCTGACTTGCCGACCAGCTCGTCGTCCATGACTACATTCTCTCACAAATCGAGACTTTATGTGAGAATTGCTCGACTTATCTACAATCTTGTTTCGTCACTATGACCGATGTTGGGCCTGAAAATGGCCAGAACTCGGTCACGGGTTTCGGGGTTGCGGCTCGAAGGGGCGCTAGCGCGCGGCGAGCGTCGTTAGCACGGCGAACAGGGTGCCGTTGTGCCGCTCCACGACGATGGCAGGTCCGCTGGTGAGCACGACGGCCGAGCGGCTCTGCCCCATGCCATCCTGACCGATGCTGACGATCGCCAGGCCGACCGCGGCGCGGGCCATGATGCCCGCCAGCCACAGAAAGAGGGTCAGATGAGGTTGGACACCAGGACCGCGGCGAACAACACCGCCGCGCCGAGCAGGGCGAGGATGGTGCCGGTGCCGAGGGACATGCGCAGACGCCGCCCGCGCGGGGCGACCCGGCGGTTCGGCCGGGAGGCCGGAGCGGGTCGAGGCGCGGGCTCATCCGGCGACGGATCATTTGTTGATGGCGCATCCGCTGACGGCACAGCCCGCGGTGCGGTCGCCTCACTCGGCGGCGCCGTCAGCCGGCCGTCGCGCCAGCGTTCCCAGCGTTCGATCTTGTCGCCCACAGCCATAGTCGCGTTCAGCAGCCCGTCCCACACCGTGGAGTCGAGCGTCACCAGGTCGCGGCTGGTCACGAAGAACAGCCAGTCGTCGATGATCTCCACGTCGAATCCGTTGACCCGGTCGATGAGGCGCGCCATCACATCCGGAGTGAAGATGTAGAGCGCATCACGCTCGTACTCTGCGGGGCAGTACAGGGTGAAATGCTCATCGAACTCACCCTCGAGGGAGAGCCGCTGCGCCCGAGCCGGCACCATCGCCGCCGTGAGAGCGCGGCCAGTTCGGGCCTGCAGCAGGATGTGGGGGAGGTGCGTCGACAGCCGGATCGCGCACAGGCCGCCGAACTGGGTGTTCTGATTGCCGGTCGCGCCGGTCTTCAGCTCGTAGTTGGCGTACACGACCGGGCGACGCGAGACCGGGCGCACGATGCGGGTGAGCACCAGGCGGCCGCGTTCCAGCCAGGGTGTGATGTGCGCGCCCGAGGCCGGTCCGGGCCGGTAGGTCATGCCGTTCTCCGCCGCGAACCGGGCGAGCCGGTAGTGCCGCGTCGGGGTGCCCCGGCGGGCCGTGACGCGCACATAGAACCAGACCAGGATGACGGCGCCGATCAGCAGCAGCGCCACGAAGACGCCCATGCCGATCAGCTGACCGACCATGTCGGGCGCGCCTTCGCTCAGCTCCTGGGAGACCCCCACGCCCATGGCGAGCAGGCCGATGACGCCGGCCGTGCCGCCCACCGCGGCGGCCACGCGGCGGGCCGGGGTGAACGGGCTCCGCACCGACGGGTACTGTTCGGCGAACGCGCGGTAGAACCGGCGCACGGTGCGCCGCTGCACACGCTCGGTCAGTGCGCCGATGCGCCAGCCCATGGCGCTGTTCTCGAGATCATCCGTCTCGAGCTCATCAGGCTCCAGGTCACTGGGCTCGATCGTCGGCATCCGTCCACCCCCGCGAATCGGCGACCGCGTGTCGGTGCCTCTTCGAGGTTAGCGTTCGGGGCTCGGCGCGGAACACACGATAGATTGGCCTCCTGATCAGGTGGATGCCGCGATCGCGAACCGAAAGGCACGCCATGTCGAACGTCCCGAAGGAGCCCTCCCGCTACCGGGAGTACCTGCCGAAGCCCGAGGGGCGCACCACGCCCGACCTCATCAGCCGCCTGCGCGGCCCGAACGGCCGCATCCCCACCCGCACCCGCTGGATCCTCGTGGGCGCAGCGGTGGTCGTGCTGCTGGTGGCGGCGCTGCTGGGATTGTTGTTCAAGCTCATCGCCGTCGTGGGCGGGCTGATGTTGATCATCAGCGGCCTGGCCTTTTACGGTGTGAAGGTGCCGCAGTTGCCGACGAAGAGGTCAGCCGCCATCGCGTGCGCCGTCTCCATCGGGGTGCTGTTGGTGGCGTCGCTCGGTTTCGGTTGAGACCGGCACCGCAGCCGGAAGCACGCCGAACGGCTGCTAGCCGGACGACATCGACTCACTGAGCCTCGCGATTATCCAGAGCACAACACCTATCAGCCCGACCACCACGAACACCGCAGCCAGAACGTTGCCCAACCCCACCCACATCGGAATGGATCCGAATCGGCCGCGACGGTGGAAGACCACGGTGCGGGCGATCAGGTATGCCGGCGCTCCCAGGAGCGACCAGGTCCAGTGCGCGACCTCGCTGTGCCACTGGCGCAGCTGCTTCACGTCGAAGACGGCCAGTCCCACGACCAACAGGTACGGCACGAGAAGCAAGACCACCCAGTGCCAATCCGGATAGGTCACGGTGATGAACGCGCGGAAGGCGAACAGCCCGGTCGTGAAGGTCAACCATGGCGAGACCGCGAGCAGCCACACCCACACGGTGCCCCACCGCCGGCTGCCGGCCTGGGCGCTCTCCTCGAGGCGGACGGCGGTTATCGTCGCCGGATGCGCCGTATTCTGCGGGAGGACATGCTCCGTCCACCCGGTGCCGCTCCACCAGCGCATCGGTGTGCCCGGGTCGGATCCCGGTTGCGGGTACCACCCGGCCGGCGTCGCGCCCACTGTCTGCTCGTCCACCGGACCTCCGCTCGCCTCGGTCAATTGATGCCGCTCATCGCGTCGCTGAGGGACTGGATGACATACAAGACCAGAGCGCCCACCAGGAAGAACAAGACGAAGAGGAGCACCCAGGAGAGGACCACGTTGACGAGCATCACCCACAACGGAGCCGTGCCGCCCACCGTGCGGCCCCGCAAGACCACGGCGCGGGCGATCAGATAGGCCGGCCCGCCCAGCAGCGACCAGGCCCAGTGCGGCACCGTCGGATGCTGCCACTCGCGCAAGCGCCGCGCATCCAGCACGGCCAGCCCCGTGGTGAGGGCGTACGCAGCCAGCAATACCAAGATCCAGTAGGGAGTGGCGTCTGGGGTGGACGCGTACACGAAGAAGGCCGAGATGGCCGTGGCCATCATCAGCCACGGTGAGAACGCCAGGAACCACACGGATACGGTGCCCCAACGCATGCGCGGATTCAGCGTCGCGGTCGGGGCGGCTGCGTAGGGATACCCGGCCGGTTCCACCGTGGACACAAGTGTCGGCTGGGACGTCACCGCGTGTGCGGGTGCCGGCTGCCCGGCAGATGGTCCGTAGGGCTCGGATGGTGCGGATGGCGGTTCGTCGGCCGGCTCATCCGCCATCGGGGCGTACCGGTCCGTCCAACCATCGCCGCTCCACCAGCGCAGCTGCGTCCCGTTGTCCGGGTACGCGTACCAGCCGGCTTCCGGCGTTGTCGACCCGGGTCGCTGTTCACTCACGAGATACCCCCATCGAGCTGATTCCTGCTGTCTTACTGGGTCGCACCCACCCGCGGCGCCCGTGCCTCAGTGTATGGCCCAGCGCCGATGCCCTCCCGCCGTTGGTCGAGCCTGTCGAGGCCCCGCGACCGGTCCTGAGTGCGCCCCCACCGTTGGTCGAGCCTGTCGAGGCCCCGCGACCCGTCCTGAGTGCGCCCCCACCGTTGGTCGAGCCTGTCGAGACCCCGCGACCGGTCCTGAGTGCGCGCCCACCGTTGGTCGAGCCTGTCGAGACCCCGCGACCGGTCCTCGAAGCTCACGGCTTGTCCCGCGACCGCCACGGGGTCATCCTGTGGGCATCCGGCAGTGCACCAATCCAGGCGCTCACGAAGGAGAACCCCGTGGAACCCATTCTCACCATCGTCGTCGGCGCGACCATCCTCAGTGTCCTCGGCGTCATGTCCGGCGGCACCTTCCTGCTCAGAATCACCACCGCCGGGTCGGAGTTCACCCCGCTGCAGAAGTCGTTCTTCCGCGCCGGCCACGCCCACGCCGGGGTGCTGATCATCCTGGGGCTGGTGTGTGTGCTTCTGCAGAACGCCGCGGGTGTGCAGGCGCCATGGGTGTGGGCATCCGTCGGTGTGCTCGCCACCGCCCTACTCATCCCGGGCGGCTTCTTCCTCTCCGTGCTCGGACATGACGTGCGCAAGCCCGGCCGGGCGATCGCCCTGCTCTGGGCGGGAGTGGTGGTGCTCGCCCTCGCGCTCCTCACGGTGGGCATCAGTGTCATAGCCGCGGGAGTCGCCGCCCTGTGACCTACCGGGCGCATTAAAGGCGGAGGATCTCCCGGCTCGCCGTGTAACCGGCCACCGCATGCGGCGTGTTCCGAGAACCTCCGCCCTTGCGAACGAGCCCCCGTCGGCGACAGCTCACTTGACCTCGCCCCAGGGGCGACGCTCATGCTGGTGAGATACCCATTCACCCGACAAACTGGAGCCCCATGAATACTGATCTCGCCGCCGGCGAGTTCCAGGCGATGACCGGCCTGTCGACCAAGGCCTTGCGCCTCTACGCCGAGCGGTCGATCGTCATACCGGCCCGAGTAGATCCGAACTCGGGATATCGCTACTACGCCCGCGAACAGCTGAAGCAGGGCCTCACCGTGGACCTGCTGCGGCGAGCCCAGGTGCCGCTGGCCGAGCTCGCCGGGGCGGCCGAGTTTTCGTTCGATACGTGGCGCGAGTCGGTGCAGCTCCGGCGCCTCGTCGAGGACTTCTACCTCGACGTCGCCGAGAAGATCAGCGCGTTCGACCCCGCGGAATTCGTCGCGCATAGCGCCGACGCTCCCGCCGTCGACTGGGTGGGCGTCATCATCGACCTCGACATTCCCGAGGATCCCGAGGGCCGTCTCGAGACCTTCACCGAGCTCTCCGTGGACACCCCCGCGGTGGAACGAGCCTTCGGCGGGGCGCTCGACGAGCTTGCCATCGGGCCGGCAAGCGTGGCCTGGACGGCGGTGCCCGACACCGGCGGCAGGTCCGTCAACGGGCAGATGCTCCTGGCCCGACCCGCTCCGGCCCGCCGGGGCGCCGCGCTCGGCAGGGCCGACCTCGAATTCATCGAGCACCGGGTCCACGCCGAGACCGGCCAGTCGATCACCGCCGTGACCGGCACCCTGCCGCGCCGTATCGAAGTCACCTTCACGGCCGCTGTCCTGTGCGAACCGACCCCGGTCGACGAGGCGGCAGAGGGCTACCTGCACCTTCTCGCGTTCGAGAACCACCTGGCCCGGCACGGTCACACTGCCCTCAGGCCCACCGCCCGGATGGTCACCCAGTCGGGCACCATGTTCGGCGGCACCACACCGGTCGGCACCTTCGACATCCGCCCGCAGTAAAGGCGGAGAACCTCGCGACTCGCCGCTCCAGCGGCCACCGGATGCGGCGTGTTACGAAAATCTCCGCCTCTACGACCGCCCAGCGGGCGGCCCATGCACGAGACTGGCCCGATGGCCCCTGATTTCGCGCTCGACGTGTCCCAGACAGATCTCGACGACCTGCGCGACCGACTCCGCCGAACCCGCTGGTCGCCGGACTGGCCGGTGGCCGGGTGGACGGCGGGAACCGACCAGGCCGAGCTGCGCCGGCTGGTCGCGTACTGGGCAGACGGGTTCGACTGGGCTGCCCAGCAGGCTCGGGTCAACGAGCTGCCCTGGTACACCGCCACCATTTCCGGCACCCCGATCGCATACTTGCGATTCGAGGCCGAGACGCCGGGCGCGCTCCCGATTATCCTCACCAACGGATGGCCGAGCACCGCCATCGAACTCGTCGAACTGGCTCGGCGCCTGGCCACGCCCTCCCGACACGGCGGTGACACGGCGGATGCGTTCACGGTCATCGTGCCGGCCCTGCCGGGGTTTCCGTTCTCGCCACAGCGCCCCACCCATGCCGAGCAAACGCACGAGCTCTGGCACCGGCTCATGGTGGACGAGCTCGGCTTCACCCGCTACGCCGCTCACGGCGGCGACCTGGGTGCCGGCATCACTTCGCGGCTGGCGGAGGCGCATCCGGAAGCGGTGGTGGGCATCCACCTGCTCGCCGTGGCGTCACCTGCGCAGGTCGACCCGGCGACGGTCACCGACGCGGAGCAGGCGTACCTGGACACCGTACAGACCTGGGTCGCCGACGAGGGCGGCTATCAGCACCAGCAGCAGACTCGGCCGCTCAGCCTGTCGCCCGCGTTGTCCGACTCACCGGCCGGGCTGCTGGCCTGGATCGTGGAGAAGTACCGCGCCTGGAGCGACTGCGACGGCGACCTGTCGACCCGGTTCAGCGACGACTTCCTGTTGACTCAGGCGTCGCTGTACTGGTTCACCAACTCGATCGCCACCTCGTTCCGGCCGTACTGGGAGTTCGCCGCCGGGATCACGCCCCGGGTGCACCGGGTGGAGGTGCCGACCGCGCTCGCCGTGTTCCCGCACGATCTCACGCAGCCGCCGCGCAGTTGGGCGGAGCGCACGTACAACGTGGTTCGGTACACGGAGACGCCCAGTGGCGGTCATTTCGCTCCGCACGAGGAACCCGACCTGCTCGCTGTCGACCTGCGGGAGTTCCTGCGGTGGCTGCGGTAGGCAGCGGTTCGAGCAAGGGCGCCAGTATCGGCGCAGATCACTGAGGCGGAGTCCATCAGGTTGCGATTGCCGCGAGAAGGGGATTGCCCGACGTCACAACTCAAGACGCGGCCCGCCAGGAAAACCTGGCGGACCACATCTATCCAGTCATGTGAGCTTTACTTCACCAGAACAGCGATGTCCCCGCTGAAGAGGCCGTCTGTGAAAGTCACTGCTTCAAGGGACTGGTCGAGGGGGATGTCGATGACGGCAACGCCACTTGTTGAGAGGCCGGGATTGAGGGTGACGGCCCCGGACCCGTCAGCAAAACTAGAGAGCATGGCGTCTGCGGCAAATTCCGTGGTGCCGATGAGTCCACCGACGTAGTTCGGGAAGATGCCTGCTTCTTTATCTCCGTTATTGACAACGGTGAACTTCAGTTCGCAGAACTGGCCGAGTGCGGTCTCGTCCGAGCCAAACAACCCCGTGTAGGTCGGCAGGGCGCACGTAACGGCGTCAACAGTAAAGGCGATGCCTTCCTCGGTGGTGACTGCTTGGCCGATCCCACCCGTTGCTTCGTCGATGGTCGTCGTGGTGTCATCGACGACAGCGGACGCAACACTCGAAACGACCGCCAGCGCCGTCACGATCGAGACAACTATCGCGACGATTCCGGCGAGGATGCTCAGAATCAACGAGATGGCTGGAACCGCCTTCTTCGTGTTCTTCTTCGCTAGAGCCACGATTGACACGATGAACGCGGGGAGTACCACCACGAAGGCGAACACAGAAACACCCGGAATCACGGCCAGTATGAATCCGAGAATTGCGAGAGCCAGCGCAACCCAACCAATTCGGCTCGTTGTTCGCTCGGCGCCTATTGGTGCGGCTCAGGTCTCTTGCGCCCCGAACTGGGGGACTGGACCACACTGACCGTGCGTCGCCGGACTATCTGCTGCAGCGCATAGCTACGAACCCATTGCGGCGCCAGATTGCCCCGAGACATCGTCGCGCGAGGTCTCGACAAGCTCGACCGACGGTCGGTACGGTCCGCGGATGTCGTTCGCCGGCATCCGCGGATGCTGCCCGCCCCCTCGGCGCGTGGCCTCAGTGTATTGCCGCACCACTCCCATCCGTCGCCGTCAGTAAAGGCGGAGAATCTCGGGACGCGCCGTGATTCGGGGCAGCGGATGCGGCGGGTCGCGACATTCTCCGCCTTTACGAACCCGCGCCCACCGAACCCGCGCCCACCGACCCTGCGCGCAGCGCGGCCGGCACCGCCACGTTGTGCCGGCCGATCGGCAGCATCATCGGGCGGCCCGAGGTCGGGTCCTCGAGCACCCGGCTGGTCAACCCGAACACGGCCTGCACGGTCGCCTCGGTCAGTACCTCGTGCGGCGTTCCCACCGCGTGCACCCCGCCGTCGGCCAGGGCGATCAAATGATCGGCATACCGGGCGGCCAGGTTCAGGTCGTGCAGCACCATCACGATGGTGGTGCCCCGGCTGTGGTTGAGATCGGTGAGCAGGTCGAGAACCTCCACCTGGTGGCTCACATCGAGGAAGGTGGTCGGTTCGTCGAGCAGCAGCAGGTCGGTCTGCTGAGCCAGCGCCATCGCGATCCAGACCCGCTGGCGTTGCCCGCCAGAGAGCTCGTCCACCGACCGGTCCGCCAGCACCGCGGTGTCGGTCGCGTCCAGCGCCGCGGCCACGGCCTCGTCATCCGCAGCGGTCCAGCGGGAGAACATCCGCTGGTGCGGGTTGCGCCCGCGTCCCACCAGGTCCGCCACGGTGATGCCCTCGGGCGCGATCGGCGATTGGGGGAGCAGGCCCAGCGTGCGGGCCAGCTCCTTGGCGGGCATCCGGTGCACCTGCTTGCCGTCGAGCAGCACCTGGCCGGCGCGCGGCGGCAGCAGCCGCGACATCGAGCGCAGCAGGGTGGACTTGCCGCAGGCGTTCGCGCCCACGATCGCGGTGATCTTGCCCGCCGGCAGCACCAGGTCGAGCCCGTCGATCACGGTGCGATCGGCGTACCCGAGGGTGAGGTTCTCCACGGCCAGCGTGTGCAATTCGGTCACAGGGAGCCTCCGGCGCGGTTGGTGCGAATGATGAGATAAATCAGGTACGGCGCGCCGAGCACGCCCGTGATGACGCCCACCGGCAGGCGGGTGCCGAACGCGTACTGGCCCAGGAAGTCGCCCACGAGCACCAGGACCGCGCCCACCAGTGCCGCCGGCACCAGCAGCGAGACGCCCGGGCCCACGATGCGTGCGGCGATCGGCCCGGACAGGAACGCGACGAACGCGATCGGCCCGGCCGCCGCGGTCGCGAACGCGATGAGCCCCACCGCGGCGATGATCAGAATCACCCGGGAGCGCTCCACGCGCACCCCCAAAGCGGATGCCGTGTCGTCGCCCAGCTGGCCCATGGACAGGTTGCGCGACTGACCGAGCAGCACCGGGGCGAGTACCGTCAGCGCGATCAGCACCGGCACCACCTGCGGCCAGGAGGTGCCGTTCAGGCTGCCGGTGAGCCAGCGGGTGGCTTCCTGCAGATCCCACATGGCGGCCCGGGAGAGCACGTAGGCGGTGACGCTGTCGAGCATCGCGGCGATGCCGATGCCGATCAGAATGAGTCGGGTGCCGACCACGCCGCTTTTGAACGACAGCGCGTAGACCAGCATCGCCACGCCCAGCCCGGCCACGATGGCGACCACCGAGACGGCGGTGCCGCTGATCGACAGGGTGACGATGGCGAACGCGGCCGCGGCGCTGGCGCCGGAGCTGATGCCGATGATGTCGGGACTTGCCAGGGGGTTGCGCAGCATGGCCTGGAAGGTCACGCCGCCCATCCCGAAGCACAGCCCGGCGAGCACGGCGAGGCTGGCCCGGGGCAGCCGCAACCGGCCCACGGTGAAGCTGGCACCGGGAACGTCCTGGCCCATGATCACGCCGAACACCTCCGCCGGCGTGTAGAAGGTCTGGCCCGCCACCAGGCTCACGATGTAGCCGAGGCCGATGACCAGGGCGAGCACCGTGATGACTGCGCGGCGACGGGCGGTGCGGCGCACCCGGTCGCGGGCCACGATCTCCACGGTGGTGGGCCGCGGCGCATCCGCCTGGGTGACGGGTCGAGTGAGGGTCACAGTTCACGCACCTTCCGGCGGCGCACGATGTAGATGAAGAAGGGGGCGCCGATGAGGGCGGTGATGATGCCCACGTCGATCTCGCTGGGGCGCGCGACGATGCGGCCGAGCACGTCGGCACCGGTCAGCAGCGCCGCACCGAGCACGGCGGAGAACGGCAGCAGCCAGCGGTGGTCCGGGCCCACCAGCAGCCGGCAGGCATGCGGCACGACCAGGCCCACGAAGCCGATCGGCCCGGCTACCGCGGTGATGGCGCCGCAGAGCACGACCGCTCCGATCGCAGCGGCACCGCGGGCGATGGCCACCCGTTCGCCCAGGCCCGCGGCGAGGTCGTCGCCGAGAGCCAGCGAGTTGAGCGCCCGGGCTGAGAGCAGGCTCACGAGAAAACCCGCCAGCAGGAAGGGCGCCACCACCCGGATGTTCTCCATGGTGGCGCCACCCACCCCGCCGATCTGCCAGGACTGCACGCCCTCGGCGATGTCGTTGCGGGGGAGCACCACGGCCGTGACGAACGAGGCCAGCGCGGCCGAGGTGGCGGCCCCCGCCAGTGCGAGCTTGAGCGGGGTGGAGCCGCCGCGGCCGAGCGACCCGATCGTGTAGACGAACAGGGCGGTGGCACCTGCACCCACGATGGCGACCCAGATCATCTCGGTGGCGCTGCTGAGACCGAAGTAGGCCATGCCGCACACCACGGCGAGGGATGCGCCCACGTTGACGCCGAGGATGCCCGGGTCGGCGAGGGGGTTGCGGGTCACCCCCTGCATCACGGCTCCGGACATGCCCAGGGCCGCGCCGGCGACCACGGCAAGCAGGGTGCGCGGAATCCGGGTGGCCACCGCGGCCGGGCCGAAACCGTCGATGGAGCCGCCGAGCGCGGCCGAGATGTCGTCCCAGCTCACCTCGCGGGAACCGATCAGCACCGAAGCCAGCATCAGTCCGGCCAGCACGCCCAGCGAGGCGAGCAACCACAACGACCGAAGCCGCTTCGGGCGTCGCACGATGGCGACGCTCGAAGCGGCTAGGGAAGGCGTGGTGGTTGTGCTCACTCCGCGTTGTCGGCGGCAGCCGCGAGCAGCTCGGTGTATTCGCCGAGCACGTAGGAGATCGACAGTGCGGTCGGGTTCGCCGCGGTGCCCATCGGACCCGAACCGGACAGCGCGACGATGGACTTGTTCGCCACGGCAGGGATCTGCGACAGCAGCGGGTCGCCCTCGAGGGTGGCGATCAGTTCGTCGCCGCCGTAGGTGACGATCACGTCGACGTCGTTGAAGGCATCCGCCTGCTCGGCGCTCTGGGTGAGGGAGTACTCCTCGGTGGCTTCGGATGCCTCGATGATGCTCGGCGCGCTCTGCATGCCCAGGTCGTCGAAGAACATGGTGCGGGTGTCGTGCGTGGTGTAGAAGCTCACCTGGCTGAGGTCGGCCTCGTCCACGTGGGTGAGGAACATGACCGACGTTCCGGCCAGCGCCGGGTAGTCGGCGGCGGTGTCGGCGATCTCGGTCTCAAGCTCGGCGATGAGGTCGGCGCCCTCGGCGGCCATGTTCATGCCGGCCGCGTTCTGGGTGATGGTGTCCTGCCAGGAGGTGCCCCAGGCGACCTCGGGGTAGGCCACGACCGGAGCGATTTCGCTCAGCGTGTCGTAGTCCTCCTGGGTGAGGCCGGAGTAGCCGGCGAGGATCACGTCGGGGTTGGTGTCGGCGACACCCTCGAAGTCGATGCCGTCGGTCTCGTCGAAGAGAACGGGCGTTTCGGCGTCGAGCTCGTCGAGCTTGTCCTTCACCCAGGGCAGCAGGCCGTCGGTGTCGTCGTCGCCCCAGGTGGCCTTGGCCATGCCCACGGGAACCACGCCGAGGGCCAGCGGCACCTCCTGGTTTTCCCAGGCGACGGTGGCCACGCGCTCGGGCGTGCCCTCGATGACGGTCTCGCCGAAGGCGTGCTCGATGGTGATGGTGTCGCCGGATGCGGCAGGGGTGTCGGCGTCTGCGGCGGGGGCGCAGCCGGCGAGTCCCAGGGTGAGAACGGCGGCGGCCGAGACGGCAATGAAGGTGGATGCGCGGGGCATGGTTTTCCTCGTGATCGTGAAGCAGATGGTCGGGGACGGACCGGCGGCAGCTGTGATGCCGCACCCCTCGGCCGCGCGCAGAGGTCCAATCCGGCGTGGTCGTAAGGGTTGCCTAACCTTATCAGTGCGTTCGCATGCAACCGCAAGTCTGTATCCAGGCGTGCACCCGACCTGCGTTCCTGACCCCGTCTCTGCCGCGGCCGTCGCAGACCCGCTCACCAGGTCTCGACAAGCTCGACCAACGACGTGGTGCGACGCGACGAATCCCGCGTTCCGCACCCCACGCGCTGGTCGAGCGTGTCGAGACCCCGCGCCCATTCGTTGGTCGAGCTTGTCGAGACCCAGCGCTGGTCGAGCGTGTCGACACCCCGCGACCCAGCGTTGGTCGAGCTTGTCGAGACCCCGCGACCCTGGTCTGCGGTCCGCGACCCAGCGCTGGTCGAGCTTGTCGAGACCCCGCGACCCTGGTCTACGGTCCGCGACCCAGCGCTGGTCGAGCTGGTCGAGACCCCGCGACCCTGGTCTGCGGTCCGCGACCCAGCGTTGGTCGAGCTTGTCGAGACCCCGCGACGTGCCCGTGTGTCGCGCCCACCCATTCCGCCTGACCCGGCTTGCTAGTCTCGGCAGGTGAGCGTTTCAACTGTGTCGGTGAGCACCCAGAACTACCTGAAGGTGATCTGGACCCTGCAGGAATGGTCGGATGCGCCGGTGACACCATCCGTCATCGCCGAGAAGGTGGGCCTGAAGCTCTCCACCGTCTCTGACGCTGTGCGGAAGCTCACCGAACAGGGGTACCTCGACCACGCCCGCTACGGCAATGTGACGCTCACCGAACCCGGCCGGTTGCTCGCCGTGGCGATGGTGCGCCGGCACCGGCTCATCGAATCGTTCCTGGTGCGCACCCTCAAGTACCGCTGGGACGAGGTGCACGACGAGGCCGAGCACCTCGAGCATGCCGTCTCCGATCTCATGATCGACCGCATCGACGAGCTGCTCGAATACCCGCGACGCGACCCGCACGGCGACCCGATCCCCGCGGCCGACGGCACCACCCACCGCCCCGACGCCGTGCTGCTCAGCCAGATCAGCACCGAAGCAACGGTGCGGGTGGAGCGCATCTCCGACTCCGATGCCAAGATGCTGCAGTACTTCGCCGACCAGGGCATCGTGGTCGACGCCGAGCTCACCGTCTCAGCCGGCGAGCCCTACTCGGATGCCGTCCTGGTCCAGGTCGCCGGCCGCGACGCCCCCTTCCGGCTCGGCACCGTCGCCGCGAACGCGGTGTGGGTGTCGATCGCCGGCTGACCCGGCACGCTGGTTCCAACTGGAGGCCCCAAGCTCGCGGATCGTCATGCCCCTGTGCTCATGTCAACGGCGGTGACGTCGACCTGTCCGCGATGCTCGGTGTCAAGGGTGGCGGTAATGCTCTGGGTGCCCAGCACGACGAGATTAGAGACGGTCGCTTCGCCGTCGTTCAGGAACAGCTCCAGCAGCGGGCCGTCGAGGCTGAGTAACAGCCGCGCAGGTGTCGCCCCGGAGAGCGGGACCGCGCTCGTGGACGGGAAGTACGGATGGATCGCCGCAGCTGCACCACCGCTCCGGGTGATGCGAAGCGTGTTCGACGCGGGGGTGTGCTCCAGCTCCACACGTGCATCCGCGGCACCGGCCAGGCGCAACCGAAGGCTTCCGGTCTGCGTGGGGTCCCAGCGGAGGTCTACGAGGGCGTGGCCGTTCAGGGTCAGCACGACGGCTTCAGCGGTGTCGTGGCGGTGGGGTGTCGACGCGGAGAGCTGCTCGGTGATGAAGGCCGGTGGGTGTTGCACGAGTCTGGTCTCGCCCTCGGCGCTGCGAAGCGAGAGCCGGCGTGGCAGGGACATCGCTCCCCGCCACGGCGTCGACGGGAAGACGTGCGCGTAGGTCCAGTTGTTCATCCAGCCCAACATGATCGCGTCGCCGCGTGGAGCGCTATCGAAGGTGACGCCCGCGTAGAAATCCCGGCCGTGATCCAGACGGGTGAGCTGGTGCGTGTCGGCCGTGAAGCCGGTGCCGTCGAACTGCCCGACGACGTAGCTCATGGAGGACCCGTCGGGGTCGGGATCGGCGCCGACGGGGTTGGTGCTGAGTGTCAGCACCCACTGCACGCGGTCGGGATCGCCGTCGACAGCGAGGGGGATAAGGTCGGGGCACTCCCAGACAACCGAATCGGTGCCGAGCGGGCCGTACGCGCTGAGATACGTCCACGCACGCAGGTCGGTCGACGAGTAGAAGAGCACCCGCCGTTCATCCGCTTCGACAGCGAGCAAGATCCAGCGGATGGTCCCATCGGCTTCGCTGAAGCGGATCACCTTCGGGTCGCGGAAGGATGACGTGCCGCGATCGAGCACCGGGTTGTCGGGGTCGAGCTGCCAGGTGAATCCGCCGTCGCTGCTCGTCGCTGTCGACTGCGCCTGGTGGTTGTCGTCGTAGGCGCTGGTGTAGAACGCGGTGAGCTGGTCGTCGGCGCCAGAAGCGACCACTGAACCCGAGTAGATCTGCTCGCCCTCCCGGTAACGGAGCGCCACGGGATGCTCCGTCCACTCGTGCAGATCAGCACTCGTGGCATGGCCCCAACTCATGTTGCCCCAGTCGGCCCCCTCCGGGTTGTACTGGAAATACACGTGCCAGAGTCCGCGATGGTGCACCAGCCCGTTGGGGTCGTTCATCCAATTCCGGTGCGGGGTGAGGTGGAAGGTAGGTCGCGGTACCGGTCCGGTCGGCACGGGGTCACTCATACCGACAACCGTTGAACGGGCGGGCACGGCACGAGCTGGGGATGTTCGTCGGGCATCGTCTCGAGGCCGAGGAGAACCCGCACGCCCGCCGCGCCGAGCTCGTAGTGCGGCAGCGCGACCGTCGACAGCGGCGGACGCAGGTGTGCGGCGATCACGTCCTGGTTGTCGAAGCCGACGACGGCCATGTCGTCGGGGATGCGGAGCCCGATTTCACGGAGGCCGTCGTAGAGGCCCATCGCCACCCGGTCGTTGTGGCAGAAGACCGCCGTCGCCCGCGACTCGATGATGCTGCGCGTGCTGTCGTAGCCGCCCTCCTGTTCGGGAGCGGCGGGGAACACGAGCGAGGCATCGAAGTCGATGCCCGCGGTTTCCAGGGCCGACCGGTAGCCGGCCAGGCGCCCGCTCTGAGCGGGAGACGGTGTTGTGGTGTTGATGAAGGCGATCCGGCGGTGACCGGCGCGGAGGAGTTCCTCGGTGGCGGCCCGCCCGCCCTGCACCTCGTCGGGCACGACCGCGGGAAGCCCACTGCCATTGGCGAAGCAGTCCACGAGTACCGTGTCGGTCTGGTGCAGCATCGGCGGCACCACGATCTCCCGGTGGTACCAGGTTGAATAGAGAATGCCGTAGACCTGGTGCTCGAGCATCATCGCGATGGCATCGTCCTCGACAGCCTTGTTCCCGTCGGTGTTGGCCACGAGGAGGATGTAGCCGTGCTTCCACGCCTCGTCTTGCGCCCCGTGGATGATCTGCCCGGCGAACGGGGTCGTGGCGATAGCGTCCGCGACAAGCCCGATGAACCGGGAAGTGCCCTGGGACAGGGTCTTGGCGAGGGCGTTCTGACGGTACCCGAGGAGTCCCACGGCCTCCTGCACCCGGCGCCGCGCATCCTCGCCGATGCGCGCACCCGGCTTGTTGTTCACGACGTGGGACACCGTCGCCACGGATACGCCTGCCGCCTTGGCAACGTCGCGCATGGTGATCGTCGGGCTGTTCTTGCCGTGCTCCGGGGTGCTCATCCCTTGGTTGCTCCACTCTCGAGACCGTTGATCATTGCCTTGTTCAGCACGAGGAAAACCAGCAGCAACGGTGCCACTGTGACGCACACGGCGGCGAAGGTTGCGGTCCAGTCGGTGTTGCCCATCGCCCCGATGTAGTTTTGCAGGCCCAGCGGGATAGTTTTCAGCCCATCGGACAACACGAAGGTGTTCGCGAAGATGAAATCATTCCAGATGAAAATGCTGTTCACGAGCACAACGGTGATGATGGTATTGACCGAGAGCGGCGCGGTGATCTGGGCGAAGATCCGGTAAGGTCCCGCGCCATCCAGCGAAGCGGCCTCATACATCTCGCGGGGGATGTACTCGTAGAACGACGAGAAGAGGTACACGGCCATCGGCAACGCGAACGCGGCCAGCGGGATGATCATCGACAGATGGGTGTCGAGCAGCCCGACCTTCGAGTAATCGATGAACAGCGGCACGAGCGCGATCTGCACGGGCACGATGATGCCGAGCAGGAACAGGGCCCGCACCAGACCGCTGAAGCGGAAGCCGAGTACCTGCAGGGCGTAGGCGGCCATCATGCCCGCCACCACGATGAGGACGCTGGCTCCGAGGGTGACGATCAGGCTGTTCAGGATGTTCAGGCCCAGATTTCCGGTGGCGAACGCCCGCGAATAGTTGTCCAACGTCACTTCGGCCGGCAAGGCGAACGGGTTTCCGCCGGCGAAGTCCGCCGCCGTGCGGAAACTCGTTACCAGCAGCCAGGCAAACGGGTACACCTGAACGATCACGATGAGCACCACGGTCACGGTCAACAGGGTGCGCTGCACACGAAGCCTGGGGGAGCGGTGCGGCACCCGGGTGGGGCCCGGTCGCGCCGGCGGCGCGACCTTCACGGGCGGGGTGAGTACGTTCGCGGTCACGAGTCGTCCCTTCGACGCAGGATGAGGAGGATGAGGCCCACGGCGACCAGGCACTCGATCACGATGAAGACCGAGATCGCGCTGGCATAGCCGTAGTCGGTGTGCACGAAGGCGGTCTTGTACATGTAGGTCGTCAGCAGCTCTGAGGACTGCCCCGGTCCACCGTTGGTGAGTAGGTACGGGATGTCGAACCCGCGCAGGGCGAAGGTCGTGGCCATCACCGTGGTCGTGATCCACACCGGGCGGATGTAGGGGAACCGGATACGCCAGAACACCTGCCACCACGACGCACCATCCAGCCTCGCGGCCTCTTCGAGGTCGCGGGGCACGGCCATCAGCGCGGCATAGATGATCAGCATGTACAGGCCGGTGAAACGCCATCCCTCGGGGATCGACACCGCGGCAAGTACCGTCTGCACGTTCGACAACCAGGCGGTCTGGAACTGGCCCAATCCGACCAGTTCCAAAACCTGGTTCACCAAGCCCACGGGTTCCAGCGCGTAGATGCGCTGGAACAGCAGGGCGATCGCAACGGTGGAGATGACCGCGGGCAGCAGGTACAGCGTCTTCACCAGTTCACGTGCCCGTGGCAGGGCGGTGAGCAGGCCGGCGACAATCAGCGCGCCGCCGAGCTGCAGCACCAGGCAGATCGCGAGATAGCCCAGTGCATTGCCGAACGCGGTCCAGAACACGTCGTCACGGGTGATCATTTTGATGTAGTTGTCGATGCCGACGAACGCCATGTCGGTGATGCCGTCCCAGCTGAAGAAGCTCAGAACCAGCGATTGCACGATGGGCAGCAGCACCGCCACGCTGTACAGCACCAGCGGCGGCAGCAGGAAAACCGCCACCGAAAGCGTGGTGCGACGCGGGAGCATCGATGTCATCAGGGGTTTCCGTCGCCGGGGTGGGTGCGAACGGGCCGCACCCACCGGGGTCTCTGTGAGCGAGCTCATCGGCTGTTCTCGGCCAGGCTGGAGTCCATGGTCGTGATGAACTCGTCGGGAGTGATGTCACCCTGCACCAGCAGGGTCAGCTCCTGTTGCAGCCGCGTGTTCGTTGCCGGGTCAAGCTGGGTGTCCCAGGGCATCGCGATCGCAGGGCCGACCTCATCGGCCTGCGCCACCGCGCGGTCGTACAGGTCCGTGGCATCCGCGGGGATGGTGGTCTGAGCGGATGTCGTGGGGGAGAGAGCGCCGGTGGCGGCGTATTCCTCCGGGTAGCGCTCGAGAGCGAAGGCCAGGAAGTCCCGCACCAGAGGGTCGTAGGTCTGGGCGTTGACCGCCATGCCGATACCGGACGGCGTGACGTATTCGGTGTCCGCGGTGACCGCGTTCTCGATGGTCGGCAGGGTGAAGTAGTCGATCGAGTCCCGCACCGCAGGGTCGAGCGCGTCGGTGGCGAGGTTGCCGTTCTCCCAGGTGCCGATGTTGTAAACCGCGGCACGCCCCGAGGTGAACAGGGCCTGCGCGTCGGCGTAGCCGGTGGAGGAGAAGCCCTCCTGGAAGCAGCCGGCCTCGCCGAGGCTGTGCATCCACTCCGCGGCCGCGCGGCCGGCGGGATCGGAGAACGACGCATCACCGTTCTTCAGGTCTTGAACGAATTCGGGTCCGGCCATCCGGAAGGGGTAGTAGGCCATGTAACGCTCGAGCGGCCACTGGTCCTGGCCGTTGAGCGCGATCGGGGTGATTCCCTCCGCGCGCAGCGCAGTGCACATCTGCGGGAAGTCGTCGAGGGTCGCAGGCACGTCGATACCGGCCTGGTCCAGTAGCGCGGAGTTGTACCAGAAGAACTCGAGCTGGAACTCGAACGGCACCATGTAGAGCGATCCGTCGTCGAAGCGCTGGTAGTTCAGTGCGGCCTCCCGATAGTTCTCGGCGAGGCCGAGATCCTCGAGCAGGACCTCCACGTCCATCATGCGGTCCGTGTCGGCGAGTTTCTGCGCGAACGGGGTCGCGTCGGTGTCGAAGAGCTCGGGCAGTTTGTTGGCGGCGGCCAGCGTCTCGTATTTCTGGATGTAGGAGGGGCGATCGGGGGTGGTGATCAGGTTGAGCGAGAACCCTGGATGGTCGGCGGCATACTCGTCGGCGATCGTCTCCATGGCGGTGATCACGCCGCCGTCGGCCGGCCGCGACAGTAGCCAGGAGATTTCGCGGGGCACGATCTCGCCCTGCGGGTCGACGTCGGTGGGATCGGCGGCCGTGGCGGCGCTGGAACAGCCGGTGAGGGCAAGCGCCGTGGCGGCGATCGCGGCGACGAACGCCGCCGTGCGCGTGGTGGTGAACATTCTCGGAATCTCCTTTGATTGAGCGAATAGGGGTGATGCAGTGTGGCGGTCTTAACCGGCCGTGGTGCCGGGGCGGTGGCCGATCGCGGCTACCGGTTCGGCGTCGGAGGGGATGCGGGTGTGGATGGAAAACCTGGTGAGCGCGACACTGCCTTCGCCCACAAAAGCGCCGACGTGGCCGACCGGCCGGTCGTACAGACGGGTGCTGAGAACGGTCGCGTTGTCGACGGTGGCGACGCAGAGGTCGTCGACGACGATTACTTCGAGTTCGTGCTCGCCGGGTTCGAGTGCGCAGGGCCGTTCGAGTTCGATGGCGAACGGCACGTCACCCGAGATCTGCCACTGTTCGGTCCCCGTCATCCGGCGCGGCCAGCGGTCGAACACCAGGCGCCCACGCTTGGGTTCCAGACGCAGCACGTACCCCTCGTCGCCGTCGACGCTCGCGCGCAGGATCACGCCGCACTCGGTCGTGTGCTCGGCGATGTCGAATCGGGCCACGAGCCGGAACGCGGCAGGCGCGGCCTCCGCGGTCAAGACATCCGCGTAGCCGTCGGGGGCATATAGCGTCGTGTCGGCGAGAGTGTTTTCACCGAGCCCGGAAAAGGTCCGGCGCAATTCTGCCGTCGGATGGAACGCGAGGGTGCCGTCGGAGCGCTGTTCGGCCTCGAGCACGGACATCGTGCCGGCCCACTCCCAGGCGCCGTCGTCGCTCATGCCCTCGCGGGAGGCGATCCAGCCGAAGAAAAACCGTCGGCCGTCCCGATCGGCGGATTTGGCTGCGTAGAACGCACGGCCGTCGAGAGTGTCGTGTTCGGGCACGATCCACGGGCCATGCAGGCTGCGGGCCATGCGGTAGCGCGTGGTGAACGCGTCACTGAATTCGGACGCCACGAGGTACCACCAGTCATTCCACTGAAACACCTCGGGGCACTCGAGGGCGAGGTATCGCCGCGGGTCCCAGAACGGTGCGGCCGGTGTCCAGGTGATGAGATCCAGCGAGGTGCACTGGGCGATGACACCGCGGCGCCGCGCGGGCCCCTCGAGATGGCGAGCGGTGATCAGCATCCGCCAGCACCCTGCATCGGCGTCCCAGAAAACGAACGGGTCGCGCCAATCTGCGGTCTCGTAGCCCGCGCCGGCGCCGAAGGTGTCGGCCGGATGGTGTTGCCAGGTGTGCATTCCGTCGACGCTCGTCGCGTGCATGACCACCTGGAGGGCTAGGCCGTCGGCGCCGGTTTTATCGGGATTCTGGCCGGTGAAGAAGGCGTGGTGGGTGCCGGTAGCATCCAGCACGATGCTGCCCGTGTACACGTTGAACGCATCCGACTGGGTTCCGCCGGAGGCAAGGGCCTCGCCGGTCTCTCGAAAGTCAACCAGGTCGTTGGTCAGAACGCGGTGCCAGGGCATGCCCGTTTTGGGCGTGAGCCGCGTCTCGTGGAGGTAGAAGAGGTGGAACACCCCGTCTTCCTGCCAGGGGATGATATCCCCGACCCATGCACCGTGCGGCTGGTAGAAACCCTGCGAACTCATCGTTACCTCGTCTTTGTGGTTAAGCGGTTACGCAGGACAATATCCGCTCCAGCGACCGTTGGTCAAGCGGTTAATCAAACTTTGCCGCGCACGCGTTTCTCAGCTGCGGTCTAGGACGGTTATGGTCCTGCACTCGATCTAGAATCGGCGCATGACCTCGACGACCTCACGACTGCTCCTGCTTCTGTCGCTGCTGCAAACCCGCCGCGACTGGCCGGGCGCCGTGCTGGCCGATCGCCTCGAGATCAGCCACCGCACCGTGCGCCGCGACGTGGATCGCCTGCGCGAGATGGGCTACAGCATCGCGGCCACCATGGGGCCCGACGGCGGCTACCGCCTCGACGCCGGCCACGAACTGCCGCCGCTGCTCTTCGACGACGACCAGATCGTGGCGCTGACCCTCGCGTTGCAGGCCGCAACCGGCACCGGCGCGGGCATCGAGGAGGCCGCCGTGCGCGCGCTCACCACCGTTCGGCAGGTGCTGCCGTCGCGTCTGCGCCACCGACTGGATGCCCTCGACTTCACTGCGCTGCCCGGCCGGCCGGGCAGCGAACCGGTCTCCCCGGAGATTCTCATCGCCCTGTCCACGGCCATCCGCGCCTGTGAGGTGCTGCGCTTCGACTACAGCGGGCCGGCGGATGCCGCGAGCGAGCCGGCCCCGCCCCGGCGGGTGCAACCGCACCACCTCGTCACCGATCGGGGGCGCTGGTACCTCGTGGCCTGGAGCCTCGATCACGACGACTGGCGCATCTACCGCGCCGACCGCGTTACGCCTCGCACGCCCACCGGGCCCCGGTTCAGCCCGCGGGAGGTTCCGGGCGGCAGTGTGCGCGAGTACGTGGCGGCGCGGTTCAAGGGCTCCGAGCAGACCAACGCCTGGCCCTGCACCGGAACGGTGATTCTGCACCTGCCGGCCAGCGCCGTGCTCCCGTTCGCAGGCGATGGCGCCGTGGAAGATCTCGGGCCGGACCGGTGCCGCCTCGAGGTGGGCGCATGGTCGTGGCCGGCCCTGGCCGCGTCACTCGGCCGGTTCGACACCACCATTGAGGTGGTCGGCCCGCCGGAACTGGCTCGGGCTTTCGGCCAACTTGCCCAGCGGTACGCCGTGACGTTTGCTCAGCACGACCCGTCTAATCGCTGAGACCGAGAATCTGCTCACAAATTCTCGACCTCAGCGCGGGGGTATTTGAGAATGAGAAGGTCTCGACGGGGGGAAAGAGGCCGACGAGAAGGTTGCGGAATCATCATGGAACGACCCATTCAGCTCAGGCAGTCCACGAGCTGGAGCAACGCACAACTGCATCAGGCAACGGGCATGATCGTCGCCCAGACCGGGGCGACCGCCCAGGAGGCGCTGAACCGGCTCATCGCCTATTCCGTCGGCGAGAACGTCTCGATTGACGAGGTGGCGGCCGACGTGGTCACGGCAAAGATCTCCTTCGAGTCACCCTCGGCCTAGGGGTCAACGACGTGAGCGAGCGCCCCGCTGACCACCACCAGGTAGCCGGCGACGATGATCGCGGAGCACACGGCCACCAGCGCCCAGGCGGGCACCCGCTTCGGTGCGGTGCTCATGCCAGGCTGGCCAGCACGACCGGGTCGGCGCAGCCCCGTGCAAAACCGCGGATGCGCCGGTCGATGTCCCGCTGCAGGATCACCGCGCCGATGCGCTCGGCCACCGGGGCGAGCCACCGGGGTGTGCAGGCGAAGTTGTACCGCCAGACAGCCAGCGTGCCGGCATCCGCCCCGCCGTGTGCGTCGTCGACGGGGCTGAACCGCCAGCCTCCGGCGAGGCGCTCGAAAAACCAGGACCCCTTGGTCATCTTCATGCCCACATTCGACGGCGGGTTGTACGAGACGTACTCACTCTCCATCCGCAGCCCGAAGCGCTGCACGGTGTAGGTGCGCACGCCCTTCGCGGGCAGCAGCGCGCCGTCCAGAAAATGCTGTTCGCGAATGAACGGGTCCCAGCGCAGCCGCGTCGCACCGGTGGTCTGCGACACGGCGAACGCAACGTGAACACTCACGGGAACGACGCAACGGGATTCGACGACGGGCATGCCTCATCCTGGCACGGTCGTCGCCGGCGTCGGTCGAGCACGAACGCGGTCGTCTCGCGGGATCTCGACAGGCTCGATCAGCGATAGGTCGCGACCATCTCGTCGGTCGAGCTTGTCGAGACCTCATGACGTGCCTCGCAAAGGCAGTCGTCTCGCAGGATCTCGACAGGCTCGATCAGCGATGGGTCGCGACAATCTCGTCGGTCGAGCTTGTCGAGACCTCGTGAAGTGTCTCGCGAACGCGGCCCTCCCGTCGGTCGAGCCTGTCGAGACCTCGTGACGTGCCTCTCAGCTACCCTTCCCGCCGCGGAACCACCGCAACAGATACGGAGCACTGACCCCGATGAACACCGCGAACAGGGTCTGATTGACCACGCCCCACCAGGAAATGCCGCCCAGGGTCAACAGCACTGTCCAGTTCACCAGGATGTCCACCACGATCACGCCGATCCCGAGGTAGATCCCGGATCGTCGGCGCAGCAGCACGAGCACGATGACCAGCGGATCGAGAACGGTCAGCGACACCCAGAACAGCCGCACCAGATCGGGAAACCCGGCATAGGCGGCCGCCCCGCCGAGAACCAGGTCCAGGATGTGCGTGCTTGTGCCGATCCCAAACCCCAACACCCAGCCAAGTTGAATCAGGCGGAGTGCACGAGGCGACGCTGACGTGGGCTTCACGCTGTGAACCCTATCGGCCCCGCCAAGTGGGCGCTCGTTCGCAAAGTTCCCGCCTTCGTTGCGGCAACGAAGGCGGGAAGTTTGCAATCCACCGCGGCACCCGTCGCCTTCAGAGCGGATGCTGCCGCCACGCGCCCGGAGCGCGACCGCCTGCTTCGTTACGCGCGAGCTGGTGTCTTCACTCAGGGGCGAATAATGCCGCTAGGTGTGGTCGGTGGTCGCCGTGGCGGCTCGATCCGCGGCTTTCCAGGCGAGCAGAGCCACGCCCAAAACACCGAGGAACCCACTGACGGCGAGAACATGGCCGAGAGCCTCAGAGAGGTTGCCGAGCTGGACGGCCAACAAGGCGACCGCGTGCAACCCGGCGATAGCCGCCATGGCCCAGACGAACGGTTGTGCTGTCGCGTGAGCAGCTGCCCAAGCCTCGTCAGACGCCAGGGTGTGTTGTGTGCGGATGCCAACAACCGAGTTGCGACTCAGGCCGCCACGGTGGTGCACCATCGCCAGGACGAGGAGCACCAGCAGGAGCACGACGTAGCCCGCGATCGGAGGGAAGAACATGCCTAACTCCTCTCTCGCAGCGTGCCATCTGGGCCGGTAAGGCGGCGCGCGGCACAACGGCGCGAATCAGATTGTGCCCGACACAGAGTCTGGAGGCCCAGGGCACTGTTCACAAGTCGGCGCAACGACGGACCGATATCTCACGGTGTCGGTCACTCAGCGCTGCGACCGCCGGCCTCAGAGCGGATGCTGCGCCCCGGCCGGCCGCGTCGCTACGCTGGGCCGATGACCCTCACCGCAGGAACCTTCGCACGGCCCCGGCTGCTGCGCACGGCCGCCGCATCGGTGATCGAGCAGGTGACCGCCCTGCTGGGCAGCACCATCGTGGGGGAGGAACCGGCCGCGGCAGGCTTCACCGAGTCCGTCGCATCTATCGTGATCGCCGCATCCGGTGCCCGGGCCTTCGTGAAGGCGGCCCCGGTGAGCGACGGCTCAGCGGATGCCGTGCGGGCCGGCGGTGAGCTGGCCGCGGTGATCGGCGACCTCGGCCCGCCGCTGCTGCAGCTGATCGAGGGTGACGGTTGGGTGGCTACGGTGTACGAGGTGGTGCCCGGCCACGCCATCACCGAGTGGCAGCAGGGCGACGTGGACCGGCTCGCTGAGCTCTCCGACCGATTCGCCGGTCGGCTGAACCCGGCCCCGATAGTCGACACCGAACCCTACGCGCACGCGTTCGCGCCGCTGCTGGGAACCTGGCCGGCGCTCGCCGGAAGCGCCGCCGCCAACCTCGCCACCGCCCCAGACTCCCACGCCGCCGCCACGGTGCGTCACGTGCAGCACCGCGACCTGCCGTACGGTCTGCACGTGGAGCTGCTGGCCGAGCTCGAGGCCGACTGGTTCACTGCGCTCGAGCCGGGAACGGCGCTGCAGCACGGCGACATCCGCCGCGACAATGTGGTGCGTGAGCCCGGCGGCCGGCTGTGGTTGGTGGACTGGACCCACCGTTGGACCGCGCCGGGCTGGGCCGACTGGGTGCGACTGGCCCCGGATGTCGCGGCGAGCGGATTCGACCCGGAGAGCGTTCTGCAGAACTCCGCCTGGGCCGACGCCGACCCGCACGCCGTCAACGTGATGCTCGCCGGGCTCGCCGGCCGGTGCTGGCGCGACGGCCATCTGCCCGCCGTGCCCGGGCTTCCGCAGCTGCGCCCGATGCAGCTGCTGCAGGGTGACCAGACGCTGCGCTGGCTCGCCCGGCGCACGGGCCACTCGGCGCGCTGAATCCGCCAATCCCGCTGGTCGCGAGAGCGGTCGTCGCGCGGGATCTCGACAGGCTCGATCAACGCTGGGGCGCGACCATGGCGTCGGTCGAGCTTGTCGAGACCCCGTGACGTGCCTCGCGAACGGGGTTGTCTCGCGGGATCTCGACAGGCTCGATCAACGCTGGGGCGCGACCATCCCGCTCGGTGAGTTAGACCTGCGCGCCCTCAATCCGCGCAGCGGATGCCGCCGCCCGCGCCCGCCGCCGCGCCGCCACCCGCGAGCTGATCAGCCCGTGGCTCGGGCTGAACAGGTACACCAGCGCGAACACCACCCCCTGGGTCAGCACCACCATGCCGCCGGACGCGGTGTCGAGGTAGTAGCTGAGGTACAGCCCGGTCACCGCGCAGCCGGCCGAGATCGCGGGCGCGATCACGAGCATCCGCCCGAACCGGTTGGTGAGCAGGTACGCGGTGGCGCCGGGGATGATGAGCATCGCCACCACCAGGATCACGCCCACGGCCTGCAGCGCCACCACCGCGGTGAGCGCGAGCAGCCCGAGCAGCGCCGCGCCGAGCAACCGCGGGTTCAGCCCGATGGCGTGTGCGTGGGTGGGGTCGAACGCGTAGAGGGTGAAGTCGCGGCGCTTCACCACCAGGATGCCGAAGGTCACCACCCCGAGAATCGCGATCTGCAGCAGATCGGCCCAGGACACCCCGAGCAGGTTGCCGAAGATGATGTGGTTGAGGTCGGTCTGCGCCGGTGTCACCGAGATGAGCACCAGCCCGAGCGCGAACAGAGTGGTGAAGACGATGCCGATCGCGGCATCCTCTTTCACCCGGCTGGTGTCGCGCACCACCCCGATCAGCCCCACCGCGAGAAAGCCGAACACCACCGCACCGAGCGCGAACGGAGCGCCCACAATATGCGCAAGCACCACCCCGGGCAGCACCGCGTGCGACACCGCGTCGCCCATCAGCGACCAGCCGATCAGCACCAGCCAGCACGACAGCACCGCGCACACCACCGCGGCGATCACCGTGGTGGCCAGCGCCCGCAGCATGAAGTCGTAACTGAGCGGTTCGAGCAGAAAGTCCAGCGGATTCATGCGGCGTCGTTTCGGTTGAGCACGTCGAGCCCGAAGGCCAGCGCGAGCGCGTCGGGGGCGAGCACCGCAGACGGATGCCCGTGCATCAGCACCCGACGCATCAGCAGAATCGCCTCGTCGGCGAGGCTGGGCAGGGTGTGCAGATCGTGGGTGGACACCAGCACCGTGGAGCCGGCATCCGCCAGCTCGCGCAGCAGCCGGGTGATGGTGGCTTCAGACCGCTTGTCCACGCCCGCGAACGGCTCATCGAGCAGCAGCACGGTGGCCTCCTGCGCGATGCCGCGGGCCACGAACGCGCGCTTCTTCTGCCCGCCCGAGAGCTGCCCGATCTGCCGGTCGGCCAGCTCGGTCAGCTCCACCCGGTCCAGCGCCCGGTCCACGGCGTCGTGGTCGGCGCGCTTCGGCCGCCGGGTGAAGCCCATCCGCCCGTACCGGCCCATCATCACCACGTCGCGCACCGACAGCGGAAACGCCCAGTCCACAGCCTCGCTCTGCGGCACGTAACCGACCAGTCCGGCCTTGCGGGCCACCGCGGGGCTGCGGCCGTGGATACTCACGGTGCCGCTGTCGGGGGAGAGGGCACCGAGAATCACCTTGAACAGGGTGGACTTGCCCGACCCGTTCATGCCGACCAGTCCGCAGACCCGCCCGGGCTGGATGCTCAGCGTCGCCCGGTCGAGCGCCAGCACCTCGCCGTAGTGCACGGTCACGTCTGACACCCGGATCGCCGCAGTGTCATCGGCCCCGGTGCCATCGGCGGCGCTCACTCGGGACCCCCGGTGAGGGCGTCGATGATCAGCCCGGAATCATGCCGGATCAGCTCGAGGTACGTCGGCACCGGACCGTCCGCCGCCGACAGCGAGTCCACGTAGAGGGTGCCGCCGAACTCCGCATCGGTGGCCTCGACCACCTGCTGCATCGGCGCATCCGACACCGTCGACTCGCAGAACACCGCACGGATGTTGTTGTCGCGCACGAACTCGATGGTCCCGGTGATCTGCTGCGGAGTGGCCTGCTGCTCGGCGTTGACCGCCCAGAGGTAGCGCTCGGTGAGACCGGCATCCCGGGCCAGGTACGAGAACGCGCCCTCGCAGGTGACCAACGCCCGCTCGTTCGCCGGCAGCGCGCCGAGCTCGCTCACCAGCTCGTCGTTCACCTGCTGCAGCTCGGCCCGGTACGCGGCGCCGTTGGCGGCGTAGGCGTCGGCATTGGCCGGGTCGAGCTCGCTGAACGCGGTCACCATGTTGTCCACGTAGATCTGCACGTTCAGTGGCGACATCCAGGCATGCGGGTTGGGCATGCCGGCGTAGGCGTCTTCGGTGATGTCGATCGGGTCCACACCCTCGCTCACCACCACGTGCGGCACGTCGAGATCGGCCACAAACTGCTCGAACCAGGCCTCCAGGTTCATCCCATTGTCCAGAATCAGGTCGGCCTGCGACGCGGTACGGATGTCGCCGGGCGTCGGTTCGTACCCGTGGATCTCGGCCCCGACCTTGGTGATCGACTCCACCCGGAGGTTCTCCCCGGCCACATTCTCGGCGATGTCGGCCAGCACGGTGAACGTGGTGAGCACCACCGGCCGGTCATCCTTCGGGTCGGCCCCCGCCACGCCCCCGCTGCACCCGGCCAGCAGCGCCGCCGCCCCCGCAATGACAACCAGGCGGGAAACGACGGACCGACGACGAAAACTCATCCTCACATCCTATAGTTCGGTGCGACGTAGTTACCACTACGTGCACACGTAAAGTGTCGCTTGTCATCGCAGTCTCGTCGGCTCCACCAACCAGCGCTTCATCCACCTCACCGACCGCTACGCCGGCTTCATCCCCGAGGCCCAGCCCAACCGAATGGACGTGCGAATCGGCCCGGACGGCGTAATCAACATCGCCGGATTCCTCACCACGACGAAGCTGCTCGACCTCACCGAGACCGTGGGCGCCCGCCGGGTGCGCCGGCCGCCCGCCTAACCCCGACGCGGCGCTACCATCTCGTCGGTCGAGCCTGTCGCGACCTCGCGACCCCGCTCCATCCGGTCCGCGCAAAACCGCGTATCCGCCGGCTCCCGCCACCCACCGTCCCGACGGTTAGTCGATCTAGTCGCCAACGGATAACCGACCGTCAGCTGACCGCGCGGTGAAGCCGCCTGACCCGGCAAACCAGTCGCCAGGTGAGAGACTGACACCCGAAGGTGGGCTGATGCACGGCTGAGGTGCACTGCTAGCTTTCGGGTGCTGCGCTCGCGGCCTGTTAGAGGACACTGATGAACCGCACCCCGGAATACCGCTCTATTCGCTCCAGTACGTCGGATCTCCGATGACGGCGACGAAGCGCCCCATCCCCAGCCGAGCTCTATGGATCGTTGCCGCCGTCATCCTGGCGATTATTGTGACCTCGATCTACGGCATATTCTGGGGGATCATCATGCTGATCGGTGTCGTCGGAGTTATCCTCGGCATCGCCGCCCTAGTCAGGAAGCGCTCGCGCAAGGTCGGCGCGCTGGCGATCCTGGCCGGCCTGGTTTTCGCGTTCGTCGGAGGCGGGTTCAACTCCCTGGTGCAGCAGTCTGACTCGAACACCGCAAGTGTCGTTGAGGTCACTGCGACCCCCGTTCCAACTCCGAAGGCCTCGACAAAGCCGACTCCCACTCCCACTCCGACTCCCACACCTGTGGCCACCGAAGCCGAGGTGCAGGAGGCCAGCGTGATTCCCTATGCGGCCGTCAGCGTCGACGACAACACCATCGACGTAGGTACTTCCGCGATCACCGTCGGTGGAGCCAACGGCGAGAGAGTTGTCACCTATCTGGTGCAGTACCTCGACGGGGTCGAGGTCTCCCGCGCTGCGACCCGGGATGAGGTCACTGTCGCCGCAGTGGATGAGGTCACGGCCATTGGCAGCCGAGTGCCCGAGCCCGCTCCGGCCCCGGTTGCCGCCGCTCCGTCTGCCTTCTACGAGAACTGCGATGCAGTACGCGCTGCCGGCGCCGCCCCGATCTACACGGACGACCCCGGTTACAGCCGCAAGCTCGACCGCGACGGAGACGGCGTCGCCTGCGAAACCTAGTCGGCAGGACGCAGAGTCGGCAGGATGGTCGCGTAACGCTGCAGGAAAGCACGCTCGTCGAGTTTCTTGCGGCGAAGCCACCCGGTGACTTCACTGTTGTGCTTGCTCGCGTTGCAGGATGCGCAGGCCGGAACCACGTTCTCCACGGTGTACCGGCCGCCCCGCGAGATCGGCATGACGCAGTCACGCTGCAGGGCTGGGCCCTCGGCCCCGCAATAGGCGCATCCGCCCCAGGCGTCAAGCAGGTCGGCCCACTGCGACGCGGTGAGGTCATTGTCGACCCGAGCGAGCCGTCCCTGGCGTCGCTTCGCGTAGCGCGCGCGTGCTGCCGGGGAAGCGGCTGAGAACTTGCGGCGAGGGGGCACCTCTCAACGCTACTGCGGCTCGGCTCACTCGGTGGGTGCCGTCAGCTCCTTGAGCACGGCCTCCAGCGCGTTCAGTTGGGCGTCGCCGACTCGCCCCGCCAGCCGGCTGCGGAGATGGTCGAACGCTGCCGCACCGAGCGTCATCATCTCGTGGCCTCGATCTGTGACGCCGAGCTTCTTGCGCCCCGATGACCGCCGTGAGCGGTTCCATCACCTCCGACGACATCGATGAGTTCGCGCGCACCTACTCACGACCCGACGGATGGCGCGGCGCGATCGGCCTCTATCAGTCGATGCTCACCGAGGGCGCAGTCATTCGAGCCCTCGCGGAATCGAACCCGATCACGGCTCCCGCGCTCGCGATAGGCGGTTTCGGTGGCCCGTTCACCGCCAACACCCTCGGCCAGGTCGCCACCGGCACCGTCGAATCGATGCAGCTCGACGGGGTCGGTCACTACGTCGCGCAAGAGGCGCCCGAGGCTCTTGCTCAGGCAATCCTCGCCTTCACGGAGCGTATCTAGAAGAATTGGGCGACCACGCCGCCCGCGAGCACCATGGCCAGGGCGATCAGTCCGATCAGCTCACCCATGCCCAGGCGCATCCGTAAGCGTCGGCCGGGCGTGGCCACTCGCCGCGAACCCGCGGCGGAGGGCTTCACGCCGCGAGCGATCAGACCGGCTGCGTTCGCGGCAACAGCATCGGCAGTGGCTGGGACCCGCGGCACCGACGGCACCCGGTCGTCGCGCCACCGCTCCCACCGTTCGATCTTGTCGCTCAGGGCGCCCACCGCGTCGTAGAGTCCCTGCCAGGCGTGCGGGTCGAGGGTGACCACGTCGCGGCTGCTCACGAAGAACAGCCAGTCGTCGATGATCTCCACATCGAACCCGCGCACCCGGTCCATCAGGCGCGCCATCACATCCGGAGTAAAGAGGTACAGCGCATCCCGCTCGTACTCCTCGGGGCAATACAGGGTGAAGTAGTCGTCAAAGTCGCCCTCGAGAGAGAGCCGCTGCGCCCGGTCGGGCAGCGCCACCATCGTGAACTCGTCAGCCGGGCCGTCCTTGGCACGCAGCAGGATGTGCGGCAGGCGAGTCGTCAGCCGCACGGCGCAGAATCCACCGAACCGGGCCGTGCCGGTACCGGACGCTCCCAGCCGCAGTTCGTGGTTGGCGAACTCAATCGAGCGCTGCGACACCGGCCGCATCACCCGGGTGAGCGAGAAAAGACCGCGAGATGCCCAGGGGGTCACGTGCGTGCCGGTGACCGGCCCGGGCTCGTAACTCAGGCCGTTGTCGACCGCGAATCCGGCGAGCCGGTAATGCCGCCTCGGCGTGCCGCGACGCGTCGACAGCCGCAAGAAGAACCACCCGAACAGGATGCCGCCGGCGAGGCTCAACACGCTGGCGGTGACCATGACCACGAGGTCTCCGTCACCGTCAGGCCGGGCGGTACTCACCTCAAAAATCGCGCCCAATCCCATGAGGGGCGCGCCTAAGAAGCACGTCACGGCACCGATCAACATGGCCGCCCGCTGCACCCGGAGATACCGGTTTCGCACCGACGGATACTGAGCGGCGAACCGTCGGTAGAACTCCCTCACAACTTTGCGCTTTACCCGGTCGGTGAGCGCTGCGGTGCGCAGGCTCGTCGTGCCGTGTTCCGTCGTTTGCATTTGTCCACCCCACGCATGCGCTGTTCGCCAACACTCGGCCCGGTCCGAGAATATCGGTCGCCGGCGGATGCGTTCGCCGCGTCGGTCAAACCCGTCTTCGCACGAGTGCAGCAGCGCCAACGGTGACAGGCACCGCGTCGACATGTGTCGCTTCAGCCGCCTAGGCAGAACGCCATGATGGCCTGCTGCACGGGCAACAGTGCGGCCTTGAAGTTGTGGCCGACGAAGGCGCGGTGAGAGATCGCATCGACGCTCACCTCTCGACCCCGCTGAAAGGGCGGGCACGGGTTGAGCAACACGCCGGGCGGGGCGGTATCGAGCAGCGTCCCGGTGATTTGGAACGGCCGCAGCAGGTCTTCATGCCGGCCTGGCCCGTCGGTGAGGATCACGTCGGCCGACCGAACGGCGACGTCGATGTCGCCCTCCCAGCGCAGCCCCGGCGTGGCGAGTTCGGCGGGAGAGCACTGCACCAGATCCAGGGCCAGAACGCGAGCGGCCTCCTGCCAGGCGCGGGCGATGTTGCCGTCCGCTCCAACGAACAGGAACCGCAACGCCCGGAGGTCGTGCTGCTCGCGGAGCGCATACAGATCCGACAGCACCTCGCACGGATGGTTCACGTCGGTCATGGCGTTGACCACCGGCACTGCGTTCGCTGCAGCGAGCCCGTCCAGCACGTCGATGCGCGGATGACGAACCACGAGTAGATCAGCCCACGAGTCGAGGTAGCTGGCGACATCTACCAACGCCTCGGGCTTGTCGAGCGTTTCGCTGGGGAACACGATCGGCTGCAGCCCCATCTGCGCCGCGCCGCGCTCGAACGACACCCGGGTGCGCAGACTGGTCGGGGGAAAGAACATCACCGCGGAGCCGGAGAACGTTCGGCCGGATCCCGTTCGGTAGGTGTCCGCGAGCGCGAAGACCCTCTCGACGTCCTCGGCCGTCCATTCATCGAGCCGGAGCAAGTTGCGCATTGGACAACCCTATTTGACGGGTTAGGCGGCAGAAACGGATGCGGCGAGCGCCGCGATCGCGGCTTCGTTCCTCCGGTAGTGCGAGAACTGGCCCACCCGTGTGCAGGTCACCAGGCCCGCGCGCTGAAGCGTCGCCATGAACTGGGACGCCGTGGACTGGGAGACCTCGGCTCGGGCCTGGATGTGCTTGAGGCACACGCCGACCTCAGCGGCCGGGCGATCCTGCGGTGGGAACGACTCGGGTTCCTTGAGCCAGCCCAGGATCGCCAGGCGGGTCGGGTGGCCGATCGCTTTGAGCGCGGTCACTACGTCGATCGTGCTCGCATCCGTCATGCCCCCAGCGTATCGCTAAATCGCGATTTAACGATATGGTGACGCATCGGCAAATCGCGATCTAACGATGGAGAGACATGACGGAACGAACAGCACTGGTGGTTGGCGCACGAGGCGTGATCGGAGGAAACCTGATCGCGCACCTCGAACGCGAGGGAGGCTGGAACATCGTGGGCCTGTCCCGTCGCGGGGGCACCGACGGGGGACCGGTCACGCACCTGTCCGTCGACCTGCTCGACCGGGCGGCGACGGCCACGGCACTGGAAGGGCAGACGGCGGTCACCCACATCTTCTACGCCGCCTACCAAGACCGGGCGAGCTGGGCGGAGCTCGTGGCCCCGAACCTGGCCATGCTCACGAACGTTCTCGACGCCGTGGAACCGGTCGCGCCGAATCTTGAGCACGTGAGCCTGATGCAGGGCTACAAGGTCTACGGCGCACATCTGGGCCCGTTCACCACGCCGGCGCGTGAAGACGACCCGCCACATATGCCCCCGGAGTTCAACGTGGACCAGCAGAACTTCCTCGAACGCCGCCAAATCGGAGCGTCCTGGACCTGGTCGGCGCTCCGCCCGTCCGTGGTCGCCGGCATCGGCCTCGGCAACCCGATGAACCTGGCCATGGTAATCGCGGTCTACGCGTCCATCTGCCGGGAGCTGAATGTCCCGTTCCGCTTCCCCGGCAAGCCCGGCGCGTACACCAGCCTGATCGAAATGACGGATGCCGACCTGCTGGCTAAGGCCACGGTCTGGGCGGCTACCAACCCACAGAGCGCGAACCAGGCCTACAACATCACGAACGGCGACGTGTTCCGCTGGGCGTCGATGTGGCCGAAGATCGCCCGGTTCTTCGACCTGCCCGTGGCCCCGCCCCTGCCGATGACCCTCGCGGATGTCATGGCCGACAAGGCCGCGGTCTGGGACGCGATGGTGCACAAATACCAGCTCCTGCCCACGGCCTATTCCGACGTGTCGTCGTGGAGCTTCGGCGACTTCGTCTTCGGCTGGGATTACGACGTCATCGCCGACACGTCCAAAGCGCGCCGGGCCGGGTTCCACGAGTACGTCGAGACCGAGACCATGTTCACGGGCATCTTCCAGGGCCTGCGGGACGCCCGGATCATCCCCTGACCGCTAGCCTTGGCCACCATGGTCGCAGGATGTGACCACGACGGGGGAGTGCCGGCATGGCTCAGCGCACGAAGAGAAGACAAGCGGGCACGAGCTGGTACCGGGGCTCCGACGCTGCGCAGCCGACCGACAAGCTCGGCCGGCGAACCACCGGGTCGGGCGCCCTCACGCGGCGGATCACCGCCATCGTGGGCAACCTCGTCGGTGCCGTGGCCCTCTCGATTGCCGTCGGAGCCGTGCTCTGGCTGCTCGCCCTCACCGCCAGCGGCGACTCGATCGGCTCGGTGTTCCCCGACGACAGGGCGGGCACGGGCACCATCGCGTTTCCGACCCTGATGACGTTCCTGTCCATGATCGGCTTCTTCTTCGGACAGTTCTCCGTGCGGGGCCGATGGAGCATGGCCGCGCGCAAGCCCGCTGCCGACGGCAGTTACAAGGTCGAGCTGCGCCCGATCGGCGTGGGCCTGCACAGTGTCTTCCTCCTGCTGGCCGTGCTCGCCTGGGCCCTGGTGATGGTCGTGCCGGTCGTTGCCGATGCCCGGGGCGCCCTGAACACCGGCGACGGTTCCTCCGCCACCGAGCAGTTTTGGTTCACCGTCACGGTGTACGGCGCCATCACCGGGGTGATCGGCGCGATGGTGGCCGTGTCATTGGTCAAGAAGCTCACCTACAACAGGGCATTGCTGCGCCACCGGTCGTCCATCGACGCCGGGTCCGCGTCACAGACGTGGTGGCGCACCTTTTCGCACATCTGGCGCGCCGAGCTCGGCATCGCCGGATGCGCCGGCGCCGCGCTCGGGCTCAGTCCGCTCGGCCTCCACTTGCACAGTGCGGTCTATGGATTCGGCGCCCTGGCCATCGGGCTCGCGCTCGGGGCAGTGGCCGTGCTGGCCGCCCTCAACTCGTGGCGCTCCGGCCTGCCCGTCGAACGAGTGGAGTCGTATACCTAGGGTGCCGAACCGGTGAACCACCGAGTGACCGGTGCGGTGCCGGATGCGACGTTGACGCGGATCTCCGTCCACGCGAAAAATCGCCGAAAAACATCTTGATTCGGCCGCGCCGACGGAGTTAATATTTTGCCGACCGGAGCTTGAGGCTCCGGGAGTCGAAAAAACTGCACACGTATCACCAGAAAGGGGACTCCTCATCATGGCTATGACTTTTGATCCTTTCGCCGAGTTGGACCGTCTCACCGGCACCCTGCTCGGTACCCCGCAGGGTCCACGGTTCATGCCCGTTGATCTCTATCGCGACGGCGAGCGCTACGTGCTGAACGCCGACATGCCGGGGCTCGACCCGGGCAGCGTCGATATCGATGTCGACGGTCAGCTGCTCACCATTCGGGCGCGCCGCACTGCTGAGAATCGGGAGGGCGCGAGTTGGATTGCCCGGGAGCGACCGTTCGGGTCGTATCTGCGGCAGTTCAACCTCGGTGAGGGCGTCGATGCGGAGAACATCGAGGCCCACTACGACAACGGAGTGCTGTCGGTTCTACTGCCGGTTAGCGAGCGGGCGAAGCCGCGCAAGATCGAGGTGAAGAGCGGTGCACCGCAGCAGTCCGTGACTGCCGGCTGACAACCCACGGGATTCGTTTCGGGAGGTGACCATGACCCTCGTAGCAGCGGCCGTGCCGTCCACCGAGGTGTGGCACGACCACGAGTTGCACGTCCTGGCGGAGGCCGAGGACGTGATCGTGGGGGTGCTGTTCGACGACATCGTGCGCACTCTGCTGCGCCCGTCGACGGCGCCCATTGCAGAGCGGGCGCGCGCCGCCACCCCGGCACGGGAGGGCACGGAGCCCGCGCCGGCGACGGTGGGGCGCCAGCATTCCCGCCCCGGGTCGGCGCGCTCCCCGCCTCGGGGATGACCAGTCCCACTCAGTAAAGCGGTGCCAGGGTTGCCTGGCACCGCTTCTTTTGCGCGGCAGCGGCGAACCACGAGCTCGCCGCGCACCCCGCCAGCTCGAAGGCGTAGTCGACCTGCTACACGACTCCTCGGTGCGCCGAGCGGGGTTAGTCGGTGCGGGTAGCCGCTGACTGAATGACCTCGGCGAGGTCGCCGGGACGGCTCCACATCGGCCAGTGGCCCGTCGGGAGGTCGACGACGTCGAGGTGCTCAAGGGTCGCGACTTCGGCGAACATGGCATTGCCTGCTCGGGCTAGCTCCAGCATCTGCGCGCTCGGAATGGAGCAGCACACGAGGGTGGTTGGCACCGCGCGACGGGCGTCGTTCGTGAGCTCGAGGGGCCGGCGAAGCACGGGGCCGGGTTCAGGGACCGCCCGGGCTCGGAAACGCTCGAGGACCTCGGCGCTCAGCCCTTCGAGGCTCGCCTGCGGGGGGAGAGCGTCGAAAGGTGGCAGCGGAAGCTCGTCGACACCCTCCGGGAGGTCTGGAGCAAAGATACTTCCCGCGGCTACAGGCCCGGAGTCCACCCACACCACTCGCTGCACAAGCTCCGGGTGCCGGTCCAGAACGAGGCTGACGGGAAAGTTTGCCCCGCTGTGAGCGACGATGGTCGCGGGCTGCTCCTCGGAGATTCCGAGTCGAGCGAAGAGATCCAGGATTGCTGTGGCTTGATCGTCGAGGGTCTTCGCCGCACGCTCAGGATCGTCTCCGTCAAGACCGGGCAGGGTCATCGCGATTGCCCGATTGTTGTCGCGTTTCAGGTGATCGAGGACGTCATCCCAGGCCCACGCGCCCAGCCAGTGACCGGCGATGAGAATGATGGTGGGACTGCTCGTTGTAGTTGTCATGTCCCTACCTTCCTAGGTGCCACGGGCAGGTGTGTGTCACTATTTATGTCATGAATTTGCAGCGGGCGAAACGGTGAAGCGAACCGAACGACTCCACGCGTTGTCCGAGATGCTACGCCGCAACGGAACCCGCGGGTGCTCAGCCGAGCGGCTGGCCAGAGAGTTCGACGTGTCGGTGCGCACAGTCAAGAGAGACCTCGCCGCGCTCGAGGTCAGCGGCGCGCCACTCTGGTCGCGGCCAGGTCCGGGCGGTGGTTACGGGATGGCCGTGGGCGCGTCCCTGCCCCCGGTCAGCCTGTCCCCGGCTCAGGCCGTGGCGCTCATGGCCGCCGTGTCCGCTGCGTCCGATGCCCCATACGCCGATCTGGCCGCCGCCGGCATCCAGAAGATCCTCGACGTGCTCGATCCCCGCACCAGAGCACGAGCCGACGAGCTGGCCAGCCGAGTCTGGGTGAACGCGCCGCCGGCGTCTTCGCGCGCCATCAGGTCGGCCCTGGAGGAGGCGATGGCCGAGCAGCGGGTGGTCCGCCTTCGCTACACAGCAAGAGACGGCACCACCACCGCACGCGACGTCGAGCCCGTGCTTTTCGCCTCCACGAACGGCCAGTGGTATCTGGTTGGGTGGTGCCGATTGCGCGATGCCATGCGCTGGTTCACGGTGTCGCGCATCGAGCGGGCCAGCGTCACTAAGACGGCCTGCGGCGGCCACACCGTTCGTGAGGTTGGAGAACCCCCGGCGAACGCCCGACCGGTGCACAGCCAGGGCTGACCTAAGAGGGTGCAGGCCGGCAGGAGCGTCAGGGTCATGCAATCGTTGGAGACGTACCCGCCCGGCTGGGGGTTCGGAGGCGTCGAGATCAGCGGCTCGGCGTGATTCAGCTTTCGCGCTTGGCGAGGCCGTCGAGTCGCAGCGTCGAGGATTCGTCGCGGTGGCTGCCGTCCGTCCCCACATGCTTATCTGGGACCGCGCCGTCTGCGCCGTTTTTCAGGACTCCGTAGAGAGCCATGGCGTGCCCGCGTCCAACGCCGTAGTCGTCACGGAGCCAGGCGACCACCTCGCCGGCCTTCGTTGTCGAATCGAAGCCGCGGGCGCTGGCTTCGTCGAGCAACTCCTGGGGCGTCTTGCCTGTTTTCGTTTCGATCGCGTCGAGGTAGGCCTGGTACGACATTGCTATTCCCTTCCGAGCCGTCAGTGTCGTTTTGTTAGAACTTTAGCCGCCGATCTACCGACATTCGAGGGGAGTGGAGTCAGCGGTTCGCTCTGCTACCCGAGCTGGGTGCAGGCTGCGCACGGGGGACGGGACGCACCATGCAGCCCTAGTCGGCAGGCAGAACAGTCGGCAGGATTGTCGCGTACCGGAGCAGGAACGTGCGTCGTCGAGCTTCTTTCGGCGGAGCCACCCGGTGACTTCGCTGTTGTGTTTGCTCGCATTGCAAGACGGGCAGGCGGGCACCAGTCAACGCTACTCCGGCCGCACGGGCGGCTAGGCGGCAGCGAAAGCCGTTCGCAGCCAGAGGTGTGCCCGGCGCATCAGCGCCTTCGCAGGTTCGGTGTCGCTGGCCCAGTTCTCGAAACCGTGCGGCGCTCCGGGAACCAGGTCGAGTTCCACTGGAACGCCGGCCTGCTCGAGGCGCCGTGCGTAGTCCACGTTCTCGGCGTAGAACAACTCGATGTCACCCACCGCGATGAACGCCGGGGGCAGCCCGGACAAGTCGGTGCGCCGCGCCGCCGCGGCGTACGGTGCGAGATCGTGCCCGGCAAAGGTGTCGCCCAGGTACCCGCTCCAGCCCACCCGGTTGGCCCGGTTGTTCCACACCCAGTGGTCGGCGCTGTCAAGAGTGGTGTCGGCAGCAGTGCGGTCATCGAGCATGGGAGAGAACAGCCACTGCCCGATCGGCTGAACCTGGCCGTCGTCGTGCAGCCGTTGCACCAGGGCCGCGGCGAGCCCGGCACCGGCGCTTTCCCCGCCCACGACGAGTCGGGCCGGGTTGATGCCGAGTTCCGTGGCATGTCTGAGCAGCCACTGCCAGGCTGCGTGCACGTCGTTGTGTGCGGCGGGAAACGGGTCCTCGGGTGCGAAGCGGTAGTTGGCCGAGATGACGGGGATACCCAGGTTGCGGGCGGTCTCCGCGCAGAGCGCTTCGTCCTGGCGGGCGTCGCCGAACAGCAGTCCGCCACCATGGAGCCACAGCAGGCCACCATCGGTGAGGCGGGTGTCCGGGTTGTAAATCCGCATCCGCAGCCCGCCGGACTTCACGGTGGTGACGGTGACGGTTTCCGTCTTCGGCACGGGCATGGCGCGGGTGGCCAGTCGGACCGCGATTCGGATCAGCTTCTTGGATGCGTCGGGGACGGGGAGATTCCGCGTCGCTGTTCGCAGGTCCGGGTGTACGTGCTCGATGTCCAAGGTTGAGTTCGTTTCTACTGCGTGGGTGCTCGCGGGGGAGACCGTGAGATTCGTCGCCGCGGCATCCGCCGCGTAGCGCGGTTCCAGCCGGATGTGCCACCGGCTCAACCTAACAGCGTTCCCGAAATCCCCTCCCATCGTGGTCAGCGACCGGACAGAATTGGCGGCAGGCGTCCGCGACGGTCGTCACCTGCTGAGTTGGAAGGACCACGATGCCCGAGCTGATTACCGCGTCGATTCCCCGCACCGCGCTGCGTGTGGATGACTGGGCGCCCACCCGACGCACCCTGCACATGTGGCTGCAGATCGTGGGCAAGATCCGCATGATCAATGCGCCCGCCCTCAACCACTGGTGGCACGTGACCCTCGCCGTGTCGCCGCGCGGGCTCGGCACCGGCCCGGTGACGGATGCCCGGGGCGTGTTCGACATGGAGTTCGACTTCGTCAGCCACCGGCTGGTGGTGCGCCGGGACGACGGCCGCACGGAGTCGGTGCCGCTGGAGGGCACATCCGTTGCCGCGTTCTATCACGGTGTCCAGCAGGTTGCCGAGCGGTTGGGGATCGATGCGCGCATCCACGCCGAACCCAACGAGGTGGACCCGGCGGTGCCGTTCGCGCAGGACCTGGCCCCGGCCACCTACGTGCCGGAACACGCCACCGCCTTCTGGCGCCAGCTCATCGACGCGCAGCGGGACCTCGCTCACTTCCGCACCGGCATTCGGGGCAAGGCCAGCCCGGTGCACTTCTTCTGGGGCGCGCTCGACCTCGCGGTGACGTCATTCTCCGGCCGTTCGGCGCCCGCGCACCCCGGCGGTGTGCCGAACTGCCCCGATGACGTGATGGTGGAGAGCTATTCAGCCGAGTTGAGCAGTGCGGGATTCTGGCCCGGCGGCGGTGCGGAGGGCGCGTACTACGCCTATGCCTACCCGGAGCTGCCCGGGTACCGGGAGACGCGGGTGCCCGACGAGGCCTACTTCGACACCGACCTGGGGGAGTTCCTGTTGCCCGCCGAGCGGGTGCGCCTCGCTACGGATCCGGCTGCGCTCGTGCAGAGCTTCCTCACCGCGACCTTCGATTCGGCACGGTCCCTCGCCAAGTGGTGAGCCCTGCGCTGGCCTGACGAGTGTCAGGACCGCGCCCCGGCACGTGATTTGCGTGGCGGCGCGTGAAAAGCATCCCGGCACGCGGTACATCCCGTGCCACGGAGAGCATCGCACGCCACCGCGCCGATCAGCCCACGGTTTCGAGCGAACTGTAGATCATTCTGACCACGTACGGAGCGTTGCCGGCTGTGATCGCCGCCGCGGTCAGAACAGCCACCCACATTGGAGCCCAGCCCCCGCGCCGCACCGGCCGCAAGGCCCGGGTGCGAACGACCAGGTAGATCGGCGCTCCCAGCAGGGACCACGCCCAGCTGGCCACTCGCGGGTGCTGCAGGGCGCGCAGTTGACGCACATCGGCGGAGGCGACGAGCAGAGTCAACGGGTACGGCACCACCAGCCACCCGGCTATCGACCAGTGCGGGTTGTCGGGCAACGCGGCCACGACCATCCAGAGGGCGACGACGGCAAAGCCCACCGTGATCGCCGGCATGAAGCCCAGGACCCAGACCGACGGCGTGATCGACTCAAGCGGCCGGATCGCCGTTGCGGAGGATGCCGGCGGGACCGGTGGAGGCGCGCCCGCCGCGGAGTTGTCGGTGCCGGTCATGACCTACCTACGTCCTTGATCGCGGAACCGGGCCACACCCGACTCCAACGGCTCCTCGAACCCGTCGTAGAGCCCAGCGGTATCGTGCGTCGACATGCGTTCCCCCGTATCGAAACCAGCCCCCCGCTGAGATCTTGCTTCGAACTCTAGTGGTTGGTGCAACCCAGGTCGATCAAATCGGCCCGGTCAGACCCGATAAAGGGCACCCGTGCTGCTCCGTTTGAGCTGCCGCGCTCGCGGCCGCCAACGACACGGACGGCATCGCCTGCGACAGCTAACCACGACCATGACAAGTGTCACGGATGGCGGTGACACCCGGGCACTTCCGGACGCCGCCCGGGCTTGATTTGCTGGTCTCATACCGCCGGAGCGATCCCATTGCCCGGCCCAATCGAGACGAGTTCCATGAAGAAACCCCTGCGCATCGCGCTCACCACCCTCGGCGTGCTCGTGGCGATTCCGGTGCTGCTCGTCGCCACGACCGCCGTGGTCAACGTCGTCGCCACGAGCGCCGAGGCCTCCTCGATCACCGACTACGGGCAGCGGGTGCCGGTGGACGGCAAGGAAATGAACGTGGTCCAGAGCGGCGACGGCGACGAGACGATCGTGCTGCTGCCCGGCCTGGGCACCGCCGCGCCCGGGCTCGACTTCCGACCCCTGATCGACGAACTCGACGACACCTACCGGGTCGTGGCGGTCGAACCGCTCGGTACCGGTCTGAGCGACCCCACCGACACCGAACGCACCGCCGCGAACATCACCCGGGAGGTGCACGAGGCGCTGCAGTACCTCGACGTGGACCGGTACGTGCTGATGGGTCACTCCATCGCCGGCATCTACGCCCTCACCTACAGTGCCGCCTACGCGGATGAACTCATCGCCTTCGTCGGCATCGACAGCAGCGTGCCCGATCAGCCCGGCTCCGACGAGCCGATCCCGGCCGGCCTGATCTCAACGCTGAGCACCCTGGGCATCACCCGGGCCCTGTCTGGCATCGCACCCGACCCGTACCTCGACCTGCCCTTCGACGACGCCACCAAAAAACAGATGAGACTGCTCAGCAGCAAGAACGCCGCCGCCCCCACGCTGGTCAACGAGATGGAGAACACCCCCGCCAACTTCGCCGCGGTCAGCGGGCAAACGTTCCCGGCCGAGCTGCCGGTGCTGCTCTTCGTGCTGTCCGACGACGCTGATGTGGAAGGCTGGATGCCCCTGCACGAGCAGCAGGCCGCAAGCGTCGACACCGGCCAGGTGATCCCCCTCACCGGTGACCACTACCTGCACCACACCCGCTCGCCCGAGATCGCCGCCGGCACCACGGAATTCCTCGCGGCGCTGTCGATACGCTGAGGTCATGACGCACACCGAGCAGGCCGCGCCCACCGCGGACCTGCGGATGATGCGCCGCTCCACCGTCCTGACGCTCGGAGTGGTGGTGCTCGTCGGCGGTTTTGTGCAGCTGCTGCTGGGGGTCAGCCTGCCCCCGACCACGCGGATGGTGCTGCTCGCGCTCCTCACGCTGGCCGCGGTCGCCGCGGCCCTCGCCGCGATCCCGCTGTTGCTGCGGGTGACGGGGGAGGCCGCGGCCACGCATCCGCTGGTGCTCACCCTGCTCGGTACGGCCGGCGCGGCCTGGCTGCTGGCCCTGCCCGCTCCGTTCGCCGGCTGGGGCTGGGCGTTCCTGTTCGCGCTGGCCGGCGGGGTGCTCAGCTGCCTGGTGGCCGGATGGTGGAAGGCCGCGGTGGTGCTCGGCACCAACGCGATCATTGCCGGCGGAGGACTGATCGGCATCCTCACCTCACCGGCCGCCGTCGTCGCCCCGGCCGGCGCCGATGACACCGCGGACCTCATCCTGCTCGGCACCCTGACCCTGTTCACGGTCATGCCGTTGAGCGCGGTCTGGGCGCTGCAGGTAGTACTCAGGCTCGAAAACGCCCGGCAGACCGCGTCCGAACTCGCGGTGGCGAAGGAGCGACTACGGTTCGCCACCGACCTGCACGACATCCAGGGCCACAACCTGCAGGTGATCGCGCTGAAGAGCGAACTGGCTGAACGCCTGTTGAGCACCCGGCCCGAGCAGGCCGCGCGCGAGATCGCCGACATCCGGGTCATCGCCCAAGCCGCCCTCGACGACACCCGCGCGGTGGTCAACGACTACCGCACGGTCACCGTGGCCGTGGAGGTGCGGAACGCGGCGGCGGTGCTGCGCTCGGCGGGCATCCGCTGCGAGGCGCACATCGACACCCCGGGCATGCCCACCGCGATCGGCGCCGTGTTCGCGGTCGCGATCCGGGAGGCGGCCACCAACGTGCTGCGGCACAGCCGGGCCACTGAGGCCACCATCGAGCTCGTGCTCGCCGACACAGGGGAGTACCGGTTGACGGTGAGCAACAACGCGGCCGGTGCGGTGCGCCGCGGCGGCACGGGCCTGGCCGGTCTGGCGCACCGCGTGGCGGCGCAGCACGGCACGGTCGAAACCACCCGCACCGACGACACCTTCACCCTGGTGGTGCGGGTGCCTGCGACGGGCGCCACCCCCGACCCGGCGGATGCGCCCCCGCCCGCCGACGAGACGCCCGCCGCTCAGCCGGCCCCGGTCTCCCCACGGACGGCCGGCCGATGATCCGGGTGGCGATCGCCGACGACGAGGAGCTCATCCGCGGCGCGCTGGTGGCGTTGCTCTCCCTCGAACCCGACCTCGAGGTGGTCGCCGACGTCGCCGATGGCGAGGAGGCGGTGGCCGCGGCGATCGCGCACCGACCGGCGATCATGCTGCTGGACCTGGAGATGCCCCGCCTCGACGGGATCGATGCCGCCCAGCGCCTGCTGCGCCAGGTGGACACCCAGGTGATCATCGTCACCCGGCACGCCCGGCCGGGCACCCTCAAACGCGCTCTTGCCGCCCGGGTGCGCGGCTTCGTGCCCAAGTCCACGCCCGCGTCGGAGCTGGCCACGATCATCCGCTCGGTCGCCGCCGGCGAGCGCTACATCGACGCGCGCCTGGCCACCGCTGCGCTCACCGAGGAGGAGAACCCGCTCACCGCCCGTGAGGTGGATGTGCTCCGGTTGGCCCGGGATGGTCTGCCCACCCGGCAGATCGCGAAGCAGCTGGGCCTGGCGCACGGCACCGTGCGCAACCACATCTCCGCCGCGATGGCGAAGCTCGCCGCCGATTCGCGCACAGCGGCCGCGGCGACCGCGTGGGAGAGTGGCTGGATCTAGTCAGCGCGTCACAACCACTTCCGCCGCTTGAAAATGCCCCACAGCCCCAACCCCATCAGCCCCATGGCAGCGACCGCCACCGGATACCCGAACTCCCAGTGCAGCTCCGGCATGGTGTCGAAGTTCATCCCGTAGATCGTGCCCACCAGCGTGGGCGCGAAGAGGATCGCCGCCCAGGAGGAGATCTTCTTCACCTCCTCGTTCTGTGCCAGGCCCACCTCCGACAACCGCCGCGTCTCTTCGTTCTGCGCCAGGCCGGCCTCGGAGAGGCGACGCATCTCGTCGTTCTGCTGCTGCGTCACCAGGGTGGCGTGCACGGTGAGCGCGTTCTCCAGCAGCGCCCGAAAAGAGGCGGCCTGCTCGGTGACCCGCAGCACGTGGTCGAGCACGTCCCGGAACGAGCGCTGCAGCTCCACGTCCACCTGGTACTTCTCCGAACCGCGCAGCAACGCCTCGAGCATGCCGCGCAGCGGGCCGGTGGCGCGCTGGAAGTCGATCACCTCGCTGAGCAGCTCGTAAATGCGCCGGGACACCGACGGGTCGCCGCCGAAGAGCTGATTCTCGATCTCATCGATGTCGTTCTCCAGCCCGGCGACCACTGGCGCGTACGCGTCGACGACCTCATCGAGCACGGCGTGCAACACCGCTTCGGGCCCGAGCGCGAGCAGCGCCGGGTTCGACTCCATCCGCCGGCGCACGTTGGCCAGGTCGGGGTTCTCGGCGTGCCGCACCGTCACCACGAAGCCCGGCCCGATGAACACGTTCACCTCACCGAACTCGACACGCTCCTCGGCGTCGAGGTACCAGGCCGGCCGCAGCACCACGAAGAGGGTGTCGCCGAAGCGCTCCAGCTTGGCCCGCTGATGGCCCTTCAACGCGTCTTCCACGGCCAACGGATGCAGCGAAAACTCATCGGCGACGCTGCGGATCTCGTCCGCATCCGGCCGGTACAGCCCGATCCAGGCCATCCCCGCGCACTCGCGTAACTGCTGGTACGTCTCGTCGAGGCTCTGCGGGTTGGAGGTACGCTGCCCGGTCACGTAGATGCCGTTGTCGATGAGTGCCATGGTCCTACTCCGTCGTTCGGTCGACGAGAGCGCATGAGCAAGCCCAAGGTGACCGGCCGCGCCAGATATCGACGGCGCACCAATGGCCACCCCGTTTATGGAGGTTCAGTAGCGCGCCACCCCCGGCGCGACGCCCGGCCTAGAAGGTCAGGGCGAAAACGACAACCGCGGCGGGAGTGGAGCGCGGACTATCACCAGCCATGGCCGCTCACCCGCCTTCGATCGAAGATTGTCGTGGCCCTGCCTGGGCCTCGGATACCGTACCACCACGAGGGAACCGGTTGGGTAACACCACCTCGATGACCGTGACTGAGCCAGCTGGCAGGGCGCCCCGGTGAGATTCGAGCGCCTAAACGGCCGGGCGGAGAGTCGGCAGGATTGTCGCGTACCGGAGCAGGAAGGTGCGCTCGTCGAACTTCGTGCGGCGCAGCCATCCCGTGACCTCGTGGTTGTGTTTGCTCGCATTACAGCTCGGGCAGGCGGGTACCACGTTCTCGACGGTGTACCGGCCGCCGCGAGAGATCGGCATGACGCAGTCCCGCTGGAGTGCCGGGCCCGGCTTGGCGGGGAACTTACGGGGTGTGGTCACGTCTATACGTTTCCGCCGGTACGGGCTGGATGGGCGGGTAGCCGGCGGTGTCGCTAGCTCGCCTTTCGTCGCCTCCGCAGCGCCGCCGGTGCTGCCGCGGGCAACAATTCGGCGAGCAGCGGCATCGACTCGAAGCGGCCCCGCTCCACGTGCGCCGCCGTGAGGAGCTCGGCGACATCCGCCTGGCCGGCGACAATGGCGTCGACGATTTCGCGGTGTTCGACCCACATCGCGGTGGTGTCCCGCTGGGGAGTGAGCCGGAAGAGCCAGCGAACGCGCCCGCTCATGAGTTTCGTCACACGCTGCAAAAGAGCGTGATCGGCGAGGGCGATGATCTCCTCGTGCAGGTCGGAATTACGCGTGGACGGCGGGGCGCCCTCGCCCGGGGTGTCCAGTGCCGTGAGCGGAGCGATGGCGCCCCGGGCGGTGCGGAGCGCGGCCAGCATCGGCTCGACATCGGCGCCCGCGGCGGCCCGTCGGGCGGCGAAGGCCGACGCCATCGGCTCGAGTTGTCGGCGTAGGTCGAAGAGCTCGACGGCGTCGGTGAGAGTGAGCCCGTGCACCACCGCTCCGCGCCGCGGCTGTGAGCTGATGAACCCCTCGGACTCGAGGATCGGCAGCGCTTCTCGAACGGGAATGCGCGACACCTGCAGGCGCTCGGCGATCTCGCGCTCATTTAGCTTCGATCCCATCGTGAGCTCACCCGTGATGATCTGCTCGCGCAAGATGTTGGCGATGCGCGCTGGGGTTTGTTCGAGGCTCATGCACACCATTCTGGCACGTCCGCAACACCGCATTTGGAATACCAAAGCGGGCATTTTGAGCGCGCAATGCCGGATTAACCGCGTTTTGGTATGCGAAAGTGACGCTGACGTAAGAAGTATGTGACGAGCGTGTTACACCGGCCCATGCCAGGCAGAGCGTCACCTAGCGTCGGTGACGTGCTCCTATTCATCGCCCGCCGATTGGCCCTCGCCGTCACCACCGTGCTCGCCGTGGTGACCATCGCCTTCGTGCTCGGCCGTGCCACCGGTGAACCCGGTGCGCTGCTCCTGCCCGACAACGCGACCCAGGCCGATGTCGAAGCGCTCAATTCCGCGCTCGGCTTCGACCGCCCCCTCCTCGTGCAGTACCTCG